>Ga0209253_10004026_pt1 | contig 12848 bp, 13 predicted proteins | sample FrelakmetBRP12BR_FD_187145 | JGI IMG/M metagenome (GOLD analysis project Ga0209253, IMG submission 187145) | Freshwater lake sediment microbial communities from the University of Notre Dame, USA, for methane emissions studies - BRP12 BR (SPAdes)... | ecosystem: Environmental > Aquatic >...
TCTTTCGTGAGTTCATAAAGCCGCTTGATCACATGTTGCGGCTTAATCGGACCATCTGCCGCTTGTTGATACGCAAGAGGATTCGCCTGTTGCCATTCGCGAATCTGATTCCACCAGGGCTTGCGTAATTCCCGTTGGTCACCGTTCACCGTGGCACGAAGGATCTGAATCAACTCACGAAGCACGGTCTTACAATCTCCGACGATCGGAATGTCGACATTGACATTCTTCCGAATCGAGGTCGGATCGATATCGATGTGGATGACTTTGGCGTGCGGACAAAACTCGGAAACCTTTCCCGTCACGCGATCATCAAACCGTGCACCGATGGCCACGACCAGATCGGAATAGTGCATCGCCATATTCGCCCAATAGGTGCCATGCATGCCCAGCATGCCCAGGGACTGCGGGTGCTCGCCAGGGAAGGCCCCAAGCCCCATCAACGTCATGTCGACCGGCATATGAGTCAGCTCAGCCAACTCCAGTAATTCTTGCGATGCACCGGAGAAAACAACACCGCCGCCGACATACAACACCGGCTTCTTCGCCTTCGTCATAGCCTCAGCCGCTTGCTTGATCTGCCACTTATTGCCTTCATACACCGGATTGTAGCTCCGGATGGAGACGGAACTCGGATAGGTAAACTCCGCCTTATCCATGGATACGTCTTTCGGAATATCCACTAATACCGGCCCCGGGCGCCCCGTCGTCGCAATATAGAACGCTTCTTTGATCGTCGTTGCCAAATCGGCTACATTCTTCACGAGAAAGTTGTACTTGGTGCAGGGGCGGCTCAAGCCGATATTATCTGCCTCTTGGAATGCGTCGTTCCCGATCAGGCTGGTAGGGACTTGTCCGGTAAAACAAACCAACGGCACAGAATCCATGTAGGCATCCGCCAACGCCGTGATCACATTCGTCATGCCGGGTCCGGAAGTCACAAGGCAGACCCCGGCTTTACCGGTTGCCTTGGCATAGCCTTCCGCCATATGACCTGCACCCTGTTCATGACGAGTGAGGACCACCTCAATATCCTTCTGCTGGTGAAGCATGTCGAAAATCTTCAGAACGACACCCCCAGGAAGCGCAAAGATGGTCTTCACGCCCTCCCGTTTGAGGCATTCGATGAGAATTTCAGCACCTGTGAGCTTCATGACAGAACCTCCATCCATCCCGCCGATGAGAACCAGGCGGAGGAATCGACATAATAAGGGATGCTACGGCTTGCCCTACCAGACCAAACCACAAATCCCGCAATCGCTCAGAACGTTCTGAAAAATCAGGGATAAAGATCCACAATCCTATCACCACATATTTCACTGCGTCAATAGTGGCAGGCCAGAACCACCTCTCCCTGACAGTCTCCCTCTCCGCATGATATCGTTCTGTTCATCCACCGCTTGTTAGCCCTGAGTCGCCACTCCATGAGCATGCCAGTCCATGTCACCATCCTGTCTCGCGAAGAGTGCCATCTCTGCGATGTCGTCTATCGTATCGCAACGCATCTCCAGGCAGAACTGAACTTTACAACCAGGAAAGTGAACATCGAGGGGAATAGCGCTTTGACGGAACGTTATGGATCGAGAGTTCCCGTCGTCTTACTCGACGAGGTCGAACACTTCGCAGGAAAAGTCACGGAAGGCGAGCTTCGTCGAGCGATAAAAAGAGCGCGGTGGAGAAAACCTATAAGCCGGATTCTGTCCCGTCTGGGATTTTATCCCAAGCGGGGATGATCATTTCTCTGGGATTCGAGTCACCTCGAACCTCAAGCGACCTACCCGAAGACCTCGGCCGGGCCAGCCGGTCGCCGACTTTCCGAAGAAAGCCGACAGGTGTCTTCCTATTTGGCCTTGCATCAAGCGACGCTTACCGTGCCAGTGATGTTACCACCACTGCGGTGGGCTCTTACCCCGCCGTTTCACCCTTACCTGATCCGCAGCGACAAGACTTGCATCTCATCGTTTTGGCCATCGGCGGTTTATTCTCTGTGGTGCTGGTGTCGGATCGCTCCGCCTGGGAGTTACCCAGCGCCCTGCCCATGAAGTCCGGACTTTCCTCTCGGAACGTTACCGCCCCGAGCGATCACCCAGTCTTCTCCCTCGCGCAATCAGAGTATAGAAAGGGAACACAGCGGATGCAAGTCGGTGGGCCCTCTGGCTCCTGCCATCCGAGGAATAACGTGACCTACCCGAACACTTGGATTAGCGCAGAGTCGGCAATGCCAAGGCCAGTGCGGCCTGTTTCGAGTGGAAAACCCCCATCGCTTCAGGCATCCACTGTTTCAGTTGATCGACTCTAGTCTCATTGCTCGGGTGAGTCGACATGAACTCCGACGGACCACCGCCTCCCGACAACTGCCCCATCCGTTCCCAGAGGGATACGGACTCACGTGGATCGTATCCTGCATCAGCGGCAAGGAGAATTCCGATGTAGTCTGCTTCCGATTCATGTTTCCGGCTGAACGGCAACAACACCCCTACCTGCGCACCCGCGCCAAGCGCTGCCATTGCGGCTTGGGACATCATCCCTCCATCACTAGCTCCCACCGCAACCCCTGCCGCCTGCAAGGCCGCATTCGTCAGCTGCCCCTGACTCATGCGTTCAGCACCATGCCGGGCAAGGGCATGGACGACTTCATGGCCCAGCACCGCGGCTAATCCTGCTTCAGTCCGTGCAACAGGGAAAATCCCCGTATAGACCGCGATCTTGCCTCCGGGTAGCGCGAAGGCGTTCATGGTTTTATCATCTTTAATGACAATTACTTCCCACTGAAACTGCTGCGCCATCTCCGCATATTTCGAACGCCGTGCGGCCTCGATAATTCGCGCAGCAACCCGCTTAACCGGTTCAATCTCTCGAGGATCTTGCGACTGTCTGAGCTTGGGATCGGCCTTCACCTGGCTATAGGCCTGTGCGCCCATCTGCATTTCTTGTGGCACTGACGTCATCAACAACTGTGACCGACCCGTATAAGGATTCGTTTCGCATCCGCTGACCACCGTCAGCCCGAGTCCCGCGACAGCCAACAGCACTCCGCGCAAGAATGACTTCCATGCCTGCATCGCACATCCTCCTTCAGAATAACCAGTCGTCTGCGATCTTGAGAATTGACCGTCCCTTGAGGCTCTGTTAGATTATCGCGCCTCAATGAGTATCTCTACTAGCGCGACTTGCCCGTGAGCACGACAACAGAAAAATCCAAGATAGAGCGGATTGGCATCGATGAGTCCGGTAAGGGCGACTATTTTGGGCCCCTGGTCATCGCCGCCGTCTTCGTCAACGCCACCACGCAGGCCGAACTAGCTCTCATGAACGTTCGGGACAGCAAGAAGATCTCCGACGGACGCATTCTCGAAATGGCACCTGACATCCGGATGATTTGCCCTCATAGCATTATCGCAATCGGCCCACAACGATACAACGAACTGTATGGGAAGATCCGGAACCTCAATCGCCTACTGGCCTGGGGCCATGCGAAAGCCCTGGAGACCTTGCTGGGAAAAGTCTCGTGCGGCCGCGCAATTGCGGACCAGTTTGGCGACGAACGACTGATACTGCATGCGCTACAAGAGAAAGGGCGCACGATCATACTGGAGCAACGGCATAAGGCTGAATCCGATCTGGCCGTGGCTGCTGCCTCGATCCTTGCCCGTGCAGAATTCCTCCTTCGATTGAAACGTCTCTCGGATGAAATCGGCACGACCTTGCCCAAAGGGGCGTCACCCGCCGTTGAGCTGGCCGGACGGATGATTGTGAAGAAGCATGGAGAGGATCAATTAGGATCGATCGCGAAGCTGCACTTTAAAACGACTCAGGCGGTACTGGGGAAAACGGACTAAACCGACTCGCCGATCTCAAGGATCGAGCTTTTATCGAGATCGGCCCCCGGGGGTGCCGCGACAGAAATTTGCCCCTCCCAGTAGAGCATCCGACGACAATAGGGGCATGTCTGGAGATCTTGCGAGCGCTTTACTTCTGAAATCAGTTGCGGGGCAAGTTGCAGGCGGCACCCGGAGCAGGTCCCATTTTTGACCTCAGCGAGGGCTTGATCCTTCCGCACCGCCTTAATCGCGTTATATCGACTAAGTAGCCCCTTCTCGACATGGGCCGAATGAGCTTGTTGCTGTCCCTCAAGATCGGCCAGCTCAGTTGAGAGTTTTTTCTCTACTTCGTCCGATACCTTCTTCTCTTGAGTAAATACCTTCTCGACAACGGTCAGTTTCTCTTGCGCTTCTTTTGCGACCTGCTGTAATTGCTCGATCTTCTCCATGCACAGTAGAATCTTCTCTTCAAAGTCGCCCTTCTTCTTGTTGGCAACCTCGATCTCGAACAGATGAGCCTGATATTCCTTATTGGATTTCAGCTCAGACAGCCGTGATTTCATCTTTTCAGTATGTGCTTCGTGCGCCTCAAGGTCTTTTTCATGCGACCGCCGCTCCTTGACCACAATCTCTAGGGCAGCATTGGTCTCTTGGAGAAGCTGCTGGGCCTCTCGAAGTGGGGTCTCAACCGTTTGGAGTCGTTCGGGAATCTTTCGACGTTGGTTGTTGATCTCCATGATTCGGAGATCCAACTTTTGTAGCGCGATCAGGGGGGAAAGGTTGTAGCTCAACGCACTCCTCTAACTGTTGTTCTGCACAACGGTCTCAATCTATCGAGTTCCATACCCGTGCTGGTGGGCCCACTAGGACTTGAACCTAGGACCAGCTGATTATGAGTCAGCCGCTCTAACCACCTGAGCTATGGGCCCGATCAGGCGGATGACTCTCTCGCGCCTGATCCGCAGACACGAACAAATTATTCTAGGCTACCCCAGGGAACGGAGTCAAATCGCAGGGATCCCCTTATCTCGTCATAACGTTTCCACGAAGCTTCGAAGCTTCTTACTCCGACTCGGGTGACGCAGCTTGCGTAAGGCCTTGGCTTCGATCTGCCGGATACGTTCGCGCGTAACTTCAAAATCCTGACCGACTTCCTCGAGGGTATGGTCGGTGGCTTCGCCGATGCCGAACCGCTTCCGTAAGACCTTCTCTTCCCGGGGCGTGAGCGTCTCCAATGCGCTATTGATCTGGCGCTGGAGGTCGTACCGAATCGCCGCCTCCAGGGGAGACACTGCCTTCTTGTCCTCGATGAAATCGCCTAAATGGCTGTCTTCTTCCTCACCGATCGGGGTCTCCAAGGAAATCGGCTCGCGCGCAATCTTCAAGATCTTCCGCACTTTGTCGAGCGGCAGATCCATGCGCTCGGCAATTTCTTCCGGCGTCGGTTCGCGTCCAAGCTTCTGAACCAGGTGGCGGGACGTCCGGATCAACTTGTTAATCGTCTCAATCATATGCACCGGAATACGGATCGTCCTGGCTTGATCGGCGATCGCACGGGTAATGGCCTGGCGGATCCACCAGGTCGCATAGGTACTGAACTTGTAGCCACGCTTGTATTCGAACTTATCCACGGCCTTCATCAGGCCGATATTGCCTTCCTGGATCAAGTCGAGGAACTGGAGACCGCGGTTCGTATACTTCTTGGCAATACTAACAACGAGACGAAGATTCGCCTCGACCAGCTCGGCTTTCCCGCGCTTGACCTTTTCCTCCGCCACATCCAGATGTTTGACCGCGTCTTTGATCTCCTCCGCGGACACGAGGGCCTCTTCGGTTTCGAGAGTTCGAATTCGGCCCTTCGCCGCCTGGTACACATTTTTAATATCCTCAAGCGCTTCCTCAGAGCAGGTCGTCTTGCGTTTGACAGCGAGAAAATCTTTCCGTTCACGGCAAAGCTTTTTCAGGGCCTCCGCACCGGCCTCACCGCTGATCCCAAGCCGACGCTGGCAACTGACGATCTCACGCTCCGCCGTGCGGATCTGAATCGCCAGCTCCCGCACACGCTGCACCATCCGATCCTTCAACACGCCATGCAGGTTGACGGACTCCATCTTTTCCACGACCTGATCGCGAATCGTATCGATCTGCTTCTTGATCTTCTTCTGTTTCGCAGGATCGCTGTTGGCCGTCCGCGCCACTTCATAGAGACTCTTGAGCGAGGTCGAGATTTTCCGGACGGAGTTCAGCCCTTCGAGGGTCTTGACTCGAAGCTCTTCATTGTCCCGAAGGATTTGCTCTTCCTCGATTTCTTCCTCAGTCTCGACGATCGGGACGATCTCACGCACATCGATAGTCCCGTTCTTCAGCTGATCGCGCAGTGCGAGGACAAACTCAATCGTCATCGGCATCCCATAGATGACTGACGCGATGTCGTTCTTCCCTTCTTCGATGCGTTTGGCGATCTCGATTTCTCCTTCACGGCTCAACAGCGCCACACTCCCCATCTCTTTGAGATAGAGTCGGACCGGATCGTCGGTCCGGCTGAGTGCGCCGGGAGTTAAGTCGATTTCCTTCTCGTCCTTTTCTTCCTTCTCGTTCTCATCCCCGGCACCAACTCCGGAGTCGGCCCCCTCGGCATCCTCACTCGACTCCTCAGCATCCCGAGCTTTCTTGATCCGCTCCCCCTCTGGCGCATCGACGATCTCAATGTCCATTTCACCGAACATCGTCATGATGCTGCCAAACTGCTCGGAAGACACCACTTCCGCGGGCAAGGTGCTATTCAACTCGTCATAGGTCAAAAAGCCCTTCTCTTTTCCGATCGCAATCAGCTTCTTGACTTCACCGAGCAACTCTTGTTTCGCCATGACTACTCCTTCACTAAAGACAACATCCCGGTTGCAGGCCGATTGGCCTTTTGCATTCGTAATTCATTCACTTGTGCATTCAGTATCTGCGCATCCTCCCCACGGCCCTCCCGTTCGGCAGCTTTGAGTTGCGCGGTCAAATCTCGAAACGCGGCCTCGGCCCGCTTCCGCTCCAAGGTCTCCAAACAGCCCACGACGTGGGCCTGAACATCGTCAAAATGGTCTTCCCGCATGGACAGCTCAGTCGCCAGCGATCCGCAATCCGGATGATCGGACACCGCATCCAGTAACAACCTGAGTCCAACTCGGCCATCTCGATCAAGGTGGTTCAACGCCGCCTCAACGAGAAATTGACAGGCCGGAACCGAAAAGGCCTCGGGCCGCAGTCGTTGCACATCGGCAGGCGTCAGCTGCCCATGCAGCAGCAAATACACCAGATCCCGCTCTTCGCTCACACCCTTGAACGTCGCCGGTGAGGGACTGGCCGATTGAGCGGCTGCCGGTCGACGTCCCTCTGACTGCACCAACGCTGGATACCGCTCGATCAACCGTTGCTGGCTGATCCCCAGTCGTTCAGCCACCACACGAATCCGTTCCTCTCGTTCGATCGGGTGCTCACTCTTTTGCAGAATCCGCAGCACATCGTCCACGCTGCGGATACGCCCTTCGATCGTACTGGATTCCGCCGTGCTCAAACTATGTTCGAGGGCAAAATCCAAGAGGCTTGGAGACTGTTCTTCCAACCGCGCGAAAGCTTCCGGTCCTTCCTTCCGCACATACGTATCGGGGTCCTCTCCTGCCGGCAACGAGACAACTTTCACGCCAAGTCCGCTATTCACAAACAGATCGAGCCCTCGCAGGGCAGCGCGAACACCGGCCTGATCCGGATCGAACAACAACACGACCTTCGAAGCAAACCGTCTAATTATCTGAATATGCTCCGCCGTGAGTGCGGTTCCCAGCGTCGCAACCGTATGGGTCAGTCCGGCTTGATGAAGGGCGACCGCATCAAAATACCCCTCTACCACGATCACGGTCTTCAGCCTGGCTACGGCTTCGCGTGCAAGATCCAACGCGTAGAGTGTCTGTCCCTTCTTGAACAAGGGAGTATCCGGCGAATTCAGATACTTCGGAGTTCCTTCGCCCAGGATACGTCCGCCAAAACCAACGACCCGTTTACGCAAATCCGTGATGGGAAACATCACACGTGCGCGAAAACGGTCGTAGGACCCGGAGGCCTGTTCCCTTGCTACGGTCAAACCCGCAGCGGCCAAATCATTCTGAGCAAAACCCTGTTTACTCAGCGCCCTGATGAGCCCATCCCACTCAGCCGGTGCACAACCAATTTCGAATCGCTCGATTGTCCCAGCCTGAATGCCTCGGCTAGCTAGGTAGTCCCGCGCCGTCGCGCCAGCCAACCCATCTCGTAAATTCTGCTGGAACCATGCCGTCACCGCCCGGTTCAGTGGTTCAAGACGACTCACCTGCGCTGCCTGAGGCCCAGCATTTGGCCCGCTCTCTGGCACGTCAATCCCGATTTTCTGCCCGAGCTCACGGACCGTCTCAGGAAAACTCGCGCCGGTGATCCGCATCAAAAACGCAAATACGTTGCCGCCCGCACCGCAGCCGAAACAATGAAAGATCTGGCGAGACGGACTCACTGTAAAGGAGGGCGATTTTTCCTGATGAAAAGGACAGAGACCTTTCAGGTTCTGGCCAGCCCGGGTCAGGCTCACGTGATGGCCAACCACCTCCGCGATATCGACCCGATCTCTGACTTGATTAATCACGTCTTCAGAAATCAGACCTCGGCCCACGGGAGTCGCAGCTCCTATTCCCCCACCTGCACCGGTGAGGAAGGTAAACGTAAGTGGTCGTAAAATAGATCGTTGAGGGTAACAGACGGGAAAGAAATCTGTCAACGTGGTGAAAACACGCTAACCGGGAGGCCAGACAAGATGGCGCCCGCCTAAAACATGGAGATGGAGATGAAACACACTCTGTCCGCCATGCGCACCAGTGTTGACGACCAAGCGGAACCCAGCGTCGTCAATCCCCTTCAGTTTCGCGATCTTGTTACCGGCCAGCATCAAGCGGCCGAGTAGCTGGACATCCGAGTCTTGCAGCTCGGCGATCGAGGTCACATGTTTTCTGGGAATGACGAGCGTATGCGTCGGCGCCTGGGGATTGATATCGTCGAACGCAACCACCAACTCGTCTTCATAGACGAGTGGAGCAGGAATCGTCCTCTCGACGATTTTACAAAAGAGGCATTCGCTCATGAGGTGCTTCCTGTTCTCAAGCCAGATTTCCCAAACCTGGTCGCCAACTCCTGATAGATTTCCTGTGGCGTGATGCCGTGGTGCCCAAGCGCCACCAATGTATGGAACAGCAGATCCGCCGTTTCGTAGACAATCTCGTCCTTCTTCCCGCCCTTCCCTGCGATCGCCACCTCGCCCGCCTCCTCGACGACTTTCTTCAAGATACGATCGACGCCGCCTTCCAGCAGTTTGGAGGTGTAGGACTCACTCGAGGGCTGACGCTTCCGCTCTTGGATCATCTGGTAGAGGCGCTCAAGAATTCCACCCCAGGACTCGGACGTCTTCGTCTCCGGGGAATCCAGACGGGAAAAGAAACAGGCCCGCTCCCCTGTGTGGCACGTCGGGCCAACTGGCTCGACCTTCACGAGAAGGGCATCGCCGTCACAATCGAGGAACAGGTCCTTGAGCTGCAGTCTGTGACCGGAGGTTTCACCCTTTTCCCACAGAGTCTGGCGCGAGCGGCTCCAGAAGTGCACAGACTTCGTCTCCACAGTCTTCCGCAAGGCCTCCCGGTTCATAAAGGCCACCATCAGCACCGTACCATCACGCCAATCCTGCACCACGGCGGGAATCAGCCCCTGCGCATCGAATTTCAATTGCTCCACATTCATTATCGAACGGCCACTCCCTTCTGACGAAGATAGGCTTTGGCCTCAGGAATTGTGTGAGTCCGGAAGTGGAAAATAGACGCGGCCAGCACCGCATCGGCCTTGCCCCTGACGAATCCGTCATAGAGGTGATCCAAGTTCCCCACACCACCAGACGCAATGACCGGAATTGATACAGTCTCTGACACGGTGGACGTCAAGGCGAGATCATATCCCTGCTGCTGCCCATCTTGATCCATGCTCGTGAGTAAAATCTCACCTGCCCCATACTGCGCCATACGCTTCGCCCATTCGACGACATCCAAACCAGTCGACTTGCGGCCACCATGGGTGAACACTTCCCACCCTGTTGCCGGCGCGGCACGATGCTTGGCATCGATCGCCACGACGATACATTGCGTCCCGAATCGCTCCGCCGCTTCCTTCACAAACTCAGGCCGTTGAACCGCCGCCGTGTTGATGCTCACCTTATCCGCCCCGGCATTCAATAAAGCCCGGATATCCTCGAGCGTTCTCACTCCCCCGCCAACAGTCAGCGGCATAAATACCCGCGCCGCCGTCTGCTCGACCACGTCAATGATGGTCTTGCGATTTTCATGAGAAGCCGTGATGTCCAGGAAACAGAGTTCATCGGCTCCTTCGCGATCGTAGGCCGTGGCCACTTCGACCGGATCTCCCGCATCGCGCAAGTTCACAAAGCTCACACCTTTGACGACGCGGCCATCTTTGACATCAAGGCAGGGAATAATACGTTTGGTCAACATGACGACTCGTGAAACGAACAGGTCAGCAATGAATTCCTCACGCTAGCCCCTTACTCAGGGCCAAGAGCCGCGAGAGCGGCCCGATAGTCTAACTTGCCATCGTAGAGAGCTTTCCCGACAATCGCACCCTCAATCTGTGGACCGAGCGCCTGTACGGCTCGCACGTCTTCGACACGCGAAATCCCCCCAGAAGCGATCACAGGGAAGGACGACAACTCGACGACCTCCCGCAATGCCACCAGATTCGGCCCTCCCAACATACCATCGCGAGCAATGTCCGTATAAATCACGGCGCCCAACGCATGGCCAGCCAGCTCCTTGAGGAGATCGGTCGCTTTGGTTTCCGATACCGATGTCCAGCCTTTTACTGCGACCTTCCCATCCCGCGCATCCAGTCCTAATAAAATCTGGTGAGGAAATTCACGACAGGCCTGCGCTAAGAATGACCGATCAGTCAATGCCGCAGTCCCGAGCACAACCCTACTCACTCCCGCGCCGAGGTAGCGACGCACGGTTTCGATCGACCGGATGCCTCCCCCGACCTGCACCTTCACGCTCACGGTGCGCATAATCGCTTCGATCTGGGGAAGATTGCGCGGCTCCCCATCCACGGCTCCATTCAAGTCCACCACATGAATCAGCGTCGCACCGCCTTGCTGCCATTGCCTCGCCACAGCCGGCACGTCGTCGGAGTAGACCGTTTCGGCCGCCATGTCGCCTTGACGCAACCGCACGCAGCGGCCATCTTTTAAATCAATCGCTGGAATAACGAGCATACAAAGAACCGTCCCCTGTTAGTGCGCCCCTACTGTTCCAAATGGAAATTCAAGGAGCATATGTTCAACCCCATAGATCGCCAGCTCTTCCGCGGTAACGAACAGGCCCCCACGCTCGAGAAATCCCATCATGTCTTCAATCATCGGCCGCTGCTTCTCGTAGTAATTCCCTTCCCAGAGGACTTGCCCGTCAGCCGCGACGACCTTGGCTTCAAAACCCACCGTGGCCGGTGGACTCGCGCCAAAGCGACCACCAACTCGTTCCTGGTACACCAACACTTGGCCGATCAACGAGGCATCCGCCTTGAGCTGTTTTGCCACCGTCACCGCCAGTAGTAGCCCGGTGGAAGGGTGGGCCATCGCCGGAGATGCCATCGCTTTCGCCGCCTCACTCGGGGCCAGCACTGTCACACCCTGCCGATTCCGTAGCCGGCTCCACAGCAACTGTGTGACGGCGGCCCCGGCGCCAGCCGGCACTGTGACTGTTTGCCGAAGAGGCTGTTGAGTATTCGGCGGTACCGCTATCGCCATATCGGAGCCGCGAGCCCCCTGCGGCGCCGAGAGGTTCTGATCGACGACATCCCTCACCTGCGGCGTTGCGAGAGTCGTGAACGGGACCAGGGCGATGGTACGAATCTGATAGCGCGGTAATTCCGCGGACACCTTCGTGGTCACTTTCGATCCGCTGCAGCCGACAACCGTCAGCACAGCCAGTCCCACCAAAGCCATCGACCATCCCTCGTTGCTCATCATGCGTATTTCCAGGATCCAAAATTTTTGATTAACCGCAACCCGACAGCTTGACTCTTTTCAGGATGGAACTGACAGGCCACCACATTGTCCCGCCAGATACTCGAGACAAATGTCATCCCGTAATCCGTCGTCGTTGCCGCAACGGTCTTGTCAGAGGGATCGACATAAAAGGAATGCACAAAGTACCAATATGACCCGTCGGCAATCCCTTCGAACAGAGGACAGGGCCGCTCCATTGTGACGTTGTTCCAACCCATGTGCGGCACCTTCAACCCCTGGCCGGCGGGAAATCGTCTGACCTTGCCGGGGATAATGCCGAGACCCTTGTGAGTCCCAAATTCCTCACTTTCCTCAAACAACAATTGGAGCCCTAAGCAGATTCCCAGAAATGGTTTTCCTGATTGAATCGCTGTGCGAATCGGTTCCGCCAGCCCATAGCGCTCAACGTTGGCCATGCAATCGCCAAAGGCTCCGACACCAGGCAAGACCACATGGCTCGCATTCCCGATCACGCACGGATCACGCGTGACCACCGCCTGATGCCCCACCGCCTCAAAGGCCTTGGAGACACTGCGGAGATTACCCATGCCGTAGTCGATAATCGCAATCATGACACCTTCCTGCAGGACGCTGAAAAAGTCCGCCAGCATCGTTCTCGGCTCATCAAAATCCTCAACGTACCCTAAGGGAACGCCTCGCTCCTTCACTCGCTGTGGCCTTGCTGACCGGCCTTTTTGAGCATCCTGCGGGAGTCTTCTCCCATTGTGGCGCACGACCAGACGATCGAAATACCGCGTTCTGCACCCTCACGCCACTAGTCTGGCCGTAAGGCCGTAACCATACCGCAACTGATGCCGTCCTGCCACTGCCAATCTACGCAGCCTGACCTGTGAAACATTGCCCCCGGCTAGTTCATGAAACAAGAGGGGCAGGCTCCT
>Ga0209253_10004027_pt1 | contig 12847 bp, 16 predicted proteins | sample FrelakmetBRP12BR_FD_187145 | JGI IMG/M metagenome (GOLD analysis project Ga0209253, IMG submission 187145) | Freshwater lake sediment microbial communities from the University of Notre Dame, USA, for methane emissions studies - BRP12 BR (SPAdes)... | ecosystem: Environmental > Aquatic >...
TCCATTTCCTGTCTCCCTTTGCTTGCCATTGAGCGGCGCAGGTGGCACTGTGCCACTTGAAGTCAACTTGAGGTCAAGCGGATGCGATACCTGGACATTGCCGCGGTGGCGCAGCAGTCCGGCGTGCCGGCCTCGGCGCTGCGTTACTACGAGGAGAAAGGCCTGATCGCCTCGGTCGGGAGGCGGGGCCTGCGGCGGTTGTTCGACGCACGCGTGCTGGAACGACTGGCGTTGATCGCACTGGGGCAGGCGGCCGGCTTTTCGCTCGAGGAGATCGCCCGCATGTTCACGCCGGACGGGCGTCCGAAGATCGACCGGAAGACGCTGGCGATCAAGGCCGATGAACTCGACCGCACGATCCAGCAGTTGAGTTCGATGCGGGACGGGCTGCGGCACGCTGCCGTCTGCCCCGCGCCGAGTCACATGGAATGCCCGTCGTTCCGCCGCATGATGCGGGCAGCAGTGGGAGTACGGACCGACGTCAGCAAGCAGCCGCCCGTGCGTCCACGACGTAATGGTTCGTCACGCGCGTCGACGCGTACAAAATCGGTAGCGTGAGAGAACTCACAGCAAGAACGCCCGAAGAGCTATAAAATCGCCGCGCGATGACAGCATTCCCGATTCGATTGCACCATTTCCTTTCCGCCCTTGCGCTTGCCACGGCATTGGCGACACCGTTCGTTGCGACGCACGCACAAGGTTTCAGCTCCGTATCGAGCGGAACGTCCAAGGCCACGGTCGTGCCGCCGCAAGGCGCCGTCGGCGATGCGACCAGCGTCCCGAACAGCACGCTGCCGAGAGTCAATGCTCCATCCGCGCAGGTCCCGGTCGCGGCCGACAACGTACCGATCCTCGCCAGTGCCGCGCCACCGCCACCCGCCTTCGGCGGCACGTTGGCCGCCGCTGCGCCAGCAATGCCCTCGCGGCCGACCCATGCGGGCTCCGTGTCGCCGGCCGTCCCGACACCTGCCGCGCCCGTGCCAGGCTCCGCTGCGCCGCCCGCTGCCGCCAGCAGCGCGTTCAGCACGGGCAGCGGGGGGTTCAGTTCGGTGAGCGGTAGTGCGCCGTCGCTGCCTGCGCCGCCGGCCGCCAGCGCGAATTACGGCGCCGGTTCGACGTCAGCCTTCGAGATGGCCGACAAGGTCCTCGTGATCAAGCACGAGCGTGTACTGCGACTGCTCCGCCGTGGTCGCGTGATCGCCGAGTACCCGATCAAGCTCGGGCTGAATCCCTACGGCCACAAGCAGCGCGAAGGCGATTTCCGCACGCCCGAGGGCAACTACGACCTCGTCTTTCGCAACCCGAAGAGCGAGTTCTTCCTCTCGATCAAGATCTCATACCCGAATCGTGAGGACGCGGCGGTCGCAAACGAAAGCGGGTATGCGCCCGGCGGGCTGATCATGATCCATGGCCAGCCGAATGAACCGAAGCGACCCCTCGAGCACTACGCGACACGCGACTGGACCGATGGCTGCATCGCACTGAGCAACGCCGACATGGTCGACGTCTGGCTGCGGACGACGGCCGGGATCCCGATCGAAATCCGGAAATGATGATGAAGCGGGCCGAGGTCGCCATTCCGGCGGGGCCGACCGAGGACGACAATTTCGTCGACGCGCGTGTCACGCCGACCGGCAGCCTCGAGAACCTGTCGCAGATGGAGGTCGACCGGCTGCTCGACAGCTCGCGTGGCGGCCTCTACCCGCTGTATCGCCGTTGCTCGCTCGCCGTCCTGAACAGCGGGGGCGAGACCGACGACGCCCGCGCGATCTTCGACCGCTATGCCGATTTCGACATCGACATCGTGCGGCAGGCCTGGGGCATCAAGCTCGAACTGCACAATGCGCCGGCCGCGGCGTTCGTCGACGGCCGCATGATCCGCGGCATCCAGGAGCACCTGTTCGCGGTGCTGCGCGACATCCTCTACATCCACGGCGAAGTCTACGAGCACGGCAGCGTCGAGCTGCGCGAGTCCGCCGGCATCACCAACGCCGTGTACCGCGTGCTGCGCAATGCGGGCCTGCTGCAACCGCGCGCGCGGCCCGACATCGTCGTGTGCTGGGGCGGACACTCGATCGGCCGCGACGAGTACGATTACACCAAGCTCGTGGGCTACGAACTCGGCCTGCGCGGGCTCAACGTCTGCACGGGCTGCGGGCCGGGCGCAATGAAGGGTCCGATGAAAGGCGCGACGATCGGCCATGCCAAGCAACGCATCCCGTCGGGCCGCTACATCGGCCTGACCGAGCCGGGCATCGTCGCGGCCGAGCCGCCGAACGCGATCGTCAACCAGCTCGCCATCCTGCCGGACATCGAGAAGCGCCTCGAAGCATTCGTCCGCATCGGCCACGGCATCGTCGTGTTCCCAGGCGGTGCCGGCACCGCCGAGGAAATCCTGTATCTCGTCGGCATCCTGCTCGACCCGCAGAACGAGCCGCAGCCGTTTCCCGTCGTGTTCACCGGGCCCCGCGGCAGCGAGGAATACTGGCACCAGGTCGACGCGTTCCTGGTCGGCACGCTCGGCGAGCGCGTGCGCCAGTGCTATCGAATCATCGTGGGCGATCCGGCCGAGGTGGCACGCGAAATGCTGCGTGGCATGGCCGCCGTGCGCGAATACCGCCGCCGCGCCAAGGACGCCTACAACTTCAACTGGCTGTTGCGCATCTCGCACGATCTGCAGCAGCCGTTCGAACCCACGCACGCGGCCATGGCAGGACTCAAGCTGCATCGCGATGCGCCGCCGCACCAGCTGGCGGCGGAACTGCGGCGTGCGTTCTCGGGTATCGTCGCCGGCAACGTCAAGGAGACCGGGCTGCGGTTGATCGACGAGCACGGCCCGTTCGAGCTGCATGGCGATGCCGAACTGCTGCAGCCACTCGACGCGCTGCTCGCATCGTTCGTGCGGCAGCGCCGCATGAAGCTCTCGGGCGAGTACCAGCCCTGCTATCGCATCGTCGCCTGATGCCTTGCCGCGCCCCCCGGCGCAGCGGGTGAGGTCGCAGACTGTGACCCAGTACCGGACGCTGGCGGGGCGCTTCGGTACCGTGCAGCCATCGTGGCACCAGTGAAAAACCGCAATGTCTGAGCGCAAGCCGGAACATCCCGTCGGCACGCGCGTGCCGCCGCGCGACAAGTCTCGCCCCCCGGAGCGTCCGTTGACGGCGAACGAGGTCGGCCCACGGCGTGGCGCAAACAAGTTTGGTGCGGCCACGGACGGTTGGGACGCCTACAACGACTGGCTGGACCGAGTCCGGCAGCCGGCCCCGCCGTCACGGCAGGCCGTGATCAGCAAGTCTCTCGGCAGCATCGCGAGCTACAAGAGCTGGGCCGACAAGGCGCGTGGGGCCTTCGACAAGGCCAAGTAAACGTTCCACGACCATACGGCACCGGCCGCGTGGTGATGCAGGATTCCTGGCATCGCAGTAACCCGGTCTTTTCGATTAGAGTCTGCTCCCCGGCCCGACCTCCATGGAACGACTGCTCAAGTGGCTCGACGACCTGGACGACCTCACGGACGTCTTCCGCCTGCAGGCACCGTCGGTGATCATCACCGTGCTGCTCGTCGTGGTATTCGCCGCGGGCGTCGGCGCGCTCCTGCTGCTCGGCCCGCCGGATCTGCTCGCCGCACCCTGACGCGGGGATTCCTGCAATGACTGGACACGACAAGCGCCCACCCGGCGAGGATGAGCTGCGCGCGCGACTGAGCGACGAGCAGTTCCAGGTCACCCAGCACAAGGGCACCGAACGGGCCTTCACCGGCCGCTTTCTGCACAACAAGGACCAGGGCATATACACCTGCGTCGTGTGCGATGCCGCGCTGTTTGCGTCAGAGACGAAGTACGATTCCGGCTCCGGCTGGCCGTCGTTCTGGCTACCGCTCGCGGGCGACCGTGTCGAAACGCACCGCGACGTCAGCCACGGCATGGTGCGGACCGAGGTCACTTGTGCGAACTGCGGCGCGCACCTCGGCCACGTGTTCGAGGACGGCCCGCAACCCACCGGGCTGCGCTACTGCGTCAACTCGGCTGCGCTCGAATTCAAGAAGAAGGACTGACGCATGCGCCGGATCTTCGCCGCCCTGTCCCTGCCGGCTGCTGCCGTCGTGCTGGCCTGCGGGATGCTCGCGGGTTGCGCGCGTCCGCCGCAGCCAGCAGTTGCGCCAGCCGACCGGCTGGCTGCGCTCGAAGTCACGGAACTGGTTGTCGGCCAGGGCGCCGTGGCGACACCGGGCTCGAAGGTCACCGTGCATTACACCGGCTGGTTGTACGACCACACTCGCCCGGACAGGAAGGGCGCCGAGTTCGACAGCTCGCGCAAGAGCGGACGGCCGTTCAGCTTCGTGCTGGGTCAGAAGCAGGTCATTGCCGGCTGGGACCAGGGCGTGGCCGGCATGCAGGCCGGTGGCCAGCGGCGGCTCGAGATCCCGTCGGCGCTGGCCTACGGCGACCGCGGCGCCGGTGGCGTGATCCCACCGGGCGCAACGCTCGTGTTCGACGTCGAACTGCTGGCAGTCCAGCCGCCGCGCTGACGCCACGACCGCGTCATTTCACCGCGGGGTTCAGCGAATACGTGCCGGTGAGCGTGGCTTCGGCCAGCACGTGCCGGGCGATGGCGTCCTTCACCTGCTGACCCGTGAACGCACCTTCGATCGGACAGCGCGCGAGGTCGATCGCATACAGCGTGAAATGATAGTGATGCAGCAGCGTGTCGTTCCACGGCGGGCAGGGGCCGTCGTAGCCGAAGTACTGTCCTGCCATGTCCTTGTCGCCGGCAAACCAGAGCGTGTAGTCGTTCAGCCCCTGGCGTGATCCGCTGGGACCGCGTGGTTCGCGCTTGCCGCGCGCAGTCGCGCCATCGCTGGCGAAACCAGCCGGAATTTCGCTGACCGACGGTGCAATGTCGACCACGACCCAATGCCAGAAACTGGTTCGCGGCAGATTGGCCGGCACGCTGCGGCCCTCTTTGTTCACGTCGTCCCCGCGGGTCGGCACGTCGACGTCGACGCACAGCAGAACCAGCGATTTCGCCGTCGAGGGCACACCCGTCCAGCGCAAGTGCGGGTTGCGGTTGCCGCTCATGCGGACGTGCTGTGCCGGATCGGGGGCGCAGAACGCGAACTCCTCGGGGATCCGCTGGCCGTGTACGAAGCTCGAAGACAACAGGTGCACTGCGGGTCACTCCTTGGCTTGCCTGCGTCTGATTCTGCCATGGCCCGGCGGCGGACCGGCAGCGTTCTGGCACACTGCAGCCCCGTTTCCCAGCGCCCGGATGCCGTCATTGCCCGCAGGTTCGACTGACACCGCTGAACCGTTTCGCCCGCCCGCGCCGGTGGCCGTCCGGATTGCCGGTCCGGCAGGCGCCATCGAAGCGCGCGTCGAAGATCCGCTGCCAGCCGGGGCGACCCGCCGGGTCGTCGGCGTCGTCTGCCACCCGCATCCGCTGTTCGGCGGCACGATGCAGAACAAGGTCGTGCATACCGTGGCCCGTGCCATGCAGGAGGCCGGGGCGGCGACGGTGCGTTTCAATTTCCGTGGCGTGGGTGCCAGCGAAGGCCAGCACGACCGGGGCGTTGGTGAACTCGAGGATGCGCTCGCCGTGACCGAGTGGACGCGCCGGCACTTCGACTGCGACGCGCTGTGGCTCGGCGGGTTCTCGTTCGGTGCGGCGACCGCCCTGCAGGCGGCGGCACGCGGCGCACGGCCGGCGAAGCTCGTGACGATCGCGCCACCGGTAGGCCGCATCATCACCGAACCCGTGCGGCGTCCGGACTGTCCATGGCTGATCGTGCAGGGCGACCACGACGAACTCATCGACATCGAAGCCGTGCGCTCGTGGGCGCGCAGCTTTGCGCCCGAACCTGAGTTGGCGGTGATCGCGGGCGCCGAGCACTTCTTCCACGGCAAGCTCGGCGAGCTGCGCTCCGGTGTGCTCGCCTTCCTGCTCGACGCCTGAAAATATCGCTGCGGCGGCCGTGAAACCACCAAAAAAAACGCCGGGGTGCGCGAGCACCCCGGCGTCATCAGCGAAAAATCGCTTCGGTCAGCTCGCGCTCAGTTCACGAACCCCTTGAGGTTCTTGAGCGGCATCACGCGGACCTTCTTGCTGGCCGGCTTGGCCTTGAAGACCATCTTTTCGCCGGTGAAGGGGTTCACGCCCTCGCGCGCCTTGGTGGCGGGCTTCTTGACGACCTTCATCTTGGCGAGACCCGGGAGCGTGAAGATGCCGTGGCTCTTCAGGCTCTTCTTGATCACGGTGTTGAGCGATTCGAAAACCGAGCTCACCTGCTTCTTCGACAGGCCCGTGTCCTTCGAGACGTGCGCGAGGATGTCGGACTTGGTCGGAGCAGAGCTCTTCTTGGCTGCCATCTTGATGTATCTCCTAGTTGTGCTGCGGGCCGCCGGCCCTTGGTTAGTCTGTCAGCACGCGAAAAATACCATGAAAACTAGGCTTGTTAATACATTGAATGTGTTTTTTCCCGATTTTTTTAGTGCTGCGGTGAATCAGTCGCCGAAGAACTCGCGCTTGAACTGCACCGAGCGACGTCCACCGCCCGCGACCGGCTCGACGTCGATGTTGAAGACCAGGATCTCGTTGCCGCTGATGCCAACCTCGCCGATGAAATACACGGCCGCCCCTTCCTGCACGCGCCGCATCGCGAGGCTTTTCAGCTGCCCGTTCAGGTTGTGCACGGAGGCCGACACCGTGCCATCGACGGGTTTGGCCGCGCCGCCAGGCGTCTTGGTGAGCATCGCCACGTTCAGCAGCACTCGTGCCGGGCTGCGTTCGATGCCATAGGCACGGGCCACTGCCGGCGTCAGCTGATCCGTCCGGATCGCGTTGTAGTGGACTTCGAGGCCGTCGAAATCCTTCTGCGTGTCTTCGGTCGGGCGCGCGGTTTGCGGTTGCCGGCCGATGTCCGCGCCGCAACCCGCCACCAGAAGCACGCCGGCGGCGGCCAGCAGCACGCTTGCCGTGCAACGGCGAGGCGATGAAAAAAAGCTTTGAATCCCAGTGTCTGGCGTGGGCATTGCAGGTTCCTCCCGAACTTCGCGTGAGGGTGGCGCAGGGCACGGGTCCGACGCAGTCGAGCGCGGCCGACTATAACGCCGGTTTCGTCGTGAGCGTAACAGGACGCCCCAGCAGAGCACCGCCCGCGAACGGCGCGTCAGCCTGGCCGTGCGGCCGAGAGGGCGCCCTGCAGTGCGGCAGGAATCTGCCGCACCCCGTGCAGACGCACGCGTTTGTCGCGCCCGGTCTGGCCGGCATCCAGCGACACGCGGGACCTGGGCAGTGCGCATGCTTCAGCAATGAAGGCGAGCAATGCCATGTTCGCGCGGCCATCGACGGGGGGTGCATTGAGCCGGACCTTGAGACGGTCGCCGAAAAGACCAGCAAATTCCGTGCGCGATGCTCGCGGCTGAACGCGAACGTCGAGCACCCAGTCTGTCCCGTCGCGGCGTAGCGGCTCGGTCATGCAGCCTGACTGGTACGAAACACCGCTCTGCTCATCGCAGCAGGATCTGCAGCGCTTGCAGCGCGATCAGCAGGAAGACCGCCGACAGGTCGAGTCCGCCCAGCGGCGGGACGACGCGGCGAATCGGCATGAGCAGCGGCTCCACCAACTTGCTCAGGATCTGCGCAGCCGGGCTGTAGGCCGCGCCCGCGAACCAGCTGAGCAACGCATACAGCAGCACCGCGAAGAAATAGAACTGCAGCACGGTCTGCAGCAGGCCGTAGACACCGCCCCGCAGGATCGATTCCAGTCCGAAGCCGCCGCCCGCCACGCCGCGGAGCAGCGCGGTGCCCGCGAACTGCACGATCAGCAGCGCAACGACCGATGACGGATCGAGGCGCTTGCCGGGCGGCATGACCTTGCGCAGTGGCAGCACCAGCGGGTTCGTGACCTTCAATACCGCCTCGCCGAACGGGTTGCGGAAGTCGGCGCGGACGAGCGGCATCAGCACGCGCAGCAGGAATGCGATCACGACCAGCGTGAACAGCGCGGACAGAATGAAGTGCAGGGCCTGCATGTGAAGTTCCGGTTCGGGTGGGTATCAGAGCGTGCCGAATTCCTGCGCGAGCGCGGTGGACCGGCGCGCGCCGGCCGCCACTGCCGCCGCAAAAATACCACGCACGCCGGCTGCTTCGAGCACATCGAGCGCGGCAGCCGTCGTACCACCCTTGGAAGTCACCTGGGCGCGCAATTCAGCCGGTGGTTCGGTGGCTTCGGCCGCCATCTGGCCCGAACCACGCGCCGTTTCGACTGCGAGTTTGCGCGCCGTCACTGGATCGAGTCCGAGCTGGATGCCAGCTGCTTCCAGGCATTCGATCAACAGGAAGAAATACGCCGGACCACTGCCGGACACGGCGGTGACGACGTCGAGCTGCAGTTCGTCGGGGACCCAGACGGTCGGCCCGCAGGCGGCCAGGATCGTCTCGGCTGTCTGGCGCGACGCTGCGTCGACGCCGGGCATGGCATACAGCGCCGTAATGCCCGCGCCGATCAGCGCGGGTCGATTCGGCATCGTGCGAATCAGCGGCACGCCTGGGCCCAGCCAGCGCGCGATGTCCTGCAACCGGATTCCGGCGGCCACCGAAATGACGAGCGCGCCGGAGGCCGCGACCTGGCCCGCGATCGAGCGGGCGACCTGCGCCATCTGCTGTGGCTTCACCGCGAGCACGACGGTGCGGGCGCCGGTGACGGCTGACGGTGCATCGGCCACCGTCGCGACACCGTAATCGTGCTCGAGGCGCGACCGCTGCGAGGCCTCCGGATCGGCGACCACGATCGAGGAGGGCGGCGTGCCGCGCGCGATGAGGCCGCCGATCAGGCCGGTCGCCATGTTGCCGCCACCTACGAAAGCGATGCGATTGGTCATGCTGTGCGTGCTCCTGCCGCCGCGGTCAGCCCGGGCGGCGTCCGAAAATGGCAGTGCCGACGCGGACGATCGTCGCGCCTTCGAGTACGGCGGCTTCGAGGTCGTCACTCATGCCCATCGACAGGGTGTCGAGGGCGTGGCCGGCCGCGTTGAGTGACTCCAGCAACTCGCGCAACTGCCGGAACGGTTGCCGCTGGGCCTCCAGGCCCGCCGCGGGCGGCGGAATGCACATCAGTCCCCGCAACTGCAGCCGGGGCAGGACAGCGACCGCCTCCGCAAGTGCGGGTGCTGCCGCCGGAGCGACCCCGCCCTTGCCGGGTTCGTCGGCCAGCCTGACCTGCAGCAGCACCTGCAGTGGCGCCGCATCGCGTGGTCGCTGGGCGCTCAGCCGCGAAGCGATCCGCTCGCGATCCACGGTGTGCACCCAGTCGAAGCATCCGGCGACTTCGCGTGTCTTGTTGCCCTGCAGTTGGCCGATGAAGTGCCAGGCGAGACCCGGCACGTCGGCAAGCGCGGCGACCTTGTCGATCCCTTCCTGGACGTAGTTCTCGCCGAATTCGGTTTGTCCGGCCGTCGCCGCCGCCCGCACCAGCGCCGCGGGCTGCTGCTTGCTGACCGCCAGCAGCCGTACCGAACCCGGGTCCCGGCCTGCGCGTTCGGCGGCCCGGACGATGCGAGTACGCACCGATTGCAGTGCTGCAGGTGAGAACTGCGGAGCGGTTAACATATTAGGGTCCGAGGGGCTGATCTATACTTTGCCGGCCCGCAAGACCCGTCCGGTTCCGGATGCGGCTCGCAGGCAAGAGGGAGCCGATACGATGGCCGTGGACATTGCCCAGCTGCTGGCATTTGCCGTCAAGAACAAAGCCTCCGACCTGCACCTGTCGTCGGGCGTGCCGCCCATGATCCGCGTCGATGGCGACATGAAGCGGATCAACATGCCGCCGCTGACGCACAAGGAAGTGCACAGCATGGTGTACGACATCATGAATGACAAGCAACGGAAGGCCTACGAAGAGTTCTACGAGACGGACTTTTCGTTTGAAATTCCGAAGCTCGCGCGCTTCCGCGTCAACGCGTTCAACCAGAACCGCGGCGCGGCCGCCGTGTTCCGCAACATCCCCTCGGTGGTGCTGTCGCTCGACGACCTGAACGCACCGAAGATATTCAAGGACATCGCGATGCAGCCGCGCGGCCTGGTGCTCGTCACCGGCCCCACCGGCTCGGGCAAGTCGACGACGCTCGCCGCGATGATCAACTACGTCAACGACAACCGGCCGGACCACATCATCACGATCGAGGATCCGATCGAGTTCGTGCACGAGTCCAAGCGCTGCCTGATGAACCAGCGCGAAGTTCACCGCGACACGCTCGGCTTCAGCGAGGCTTTGCGCTCGGCGCTGCGCGAGGACCCCGACGTCATCCTGGTCGGCGAAATGCGCGACCTCGAGACGATCCGCCTCGCGCTGACCGGCGCCGAGACGGGCCACCTCGTGTTCGGCACGCTGCACACGAGTTCTGCCGCGAAGACCATCGACCGCGTCGTGGACGTGTTCCCGGCGGCGGAAAAGGAGATGGTCCGTGCAATGCTGTCCGAATCGCTGCGCGCCGTCATCTCGCAGACGTTGCTGAAGCGCATCGGCGGCGGCCGCATCGCTGCGCACGAGATCATGATCGGCACGCCCGCGATCCGTAACCTGATCCGCGAGGGCAAGATCGCGCAGATGTATTCGGCGATCCAGACCGGCCAGCAGAACGGCATGCAGACGCTGGACCAGTGCCTGAAGGAGTTGCTGCAGAAAGGCCTGATCACCAAGGAAGAGGCGCGGTTCCGCGCGCAGAACAAGGAGGACTTCTAGACGGCGGGCTGCGCAGCGCCGGCGCCGCGGGCGCCGGCCACCGCTGCAGCACCGGCGCCTGAGGGAACACCATGGATCGTGATACCAGCATCAAGCTCATGCAGGACCTGCTGCGCCGAATGGTCGAGCGCGACGGTTCCGACCTGTTCATCACCGCCGGCTTCCCGCCGGCGATCAAGATCGACGGCGAGATCAAGCCGCAGACCAACCAGCCGCTGACTCCGGAGCAGGCGCAGTTGCTCGTGCGCGCGATCATGAACGACCGCCAGACCAAGGAGTTCGACGCGACGCGCGAATGCAATTTCGCGATCGCGCCGCCGGGCATCGGCCGCTTCCGCGTCAGCGCCTTCGTGCAGATGGGGCTCACCGGCGCGGTGCTGCGCACCATCAACATCAAGGTGCCGACGGTCGACGAGCTGGAGCTGCCGCCGATTCTCAAGGAAATCGTGCTGTCGAAGCGCGGCCTGTGCATCCTCGTCGGCGCGACCGGCTCGGGCAAGTCGACTTCGCTGGCCGCGATGCTGGACTACCGCAACGACAAGACCCGCGGCCACATCATCACGATCGAGGACCCGATCGAGTACGTCCACACCCACCGCAACTGCGTCGTGACGCAGCGCGAGGTGGGCGTCGATACCGAAAGCTGGCACATGGCGCTCAAGAATACGTTGCGCCAGGCGCCCGACGTGATCCTGATCGGCGAAATCCGCGACCGCGAAACGATGGAATACGGCATCCAGTTCGCCGAGACCGGCCACCTGGTGCTGGCGACGCTGCACGCCAACAGCGCCAACCAGGCGATGGACCGCATCATCAACTTCTTCCCGGAGGACCGGCGCGAGCAGTTGCTGATGGACCTTTCGCTGAACATCCGGGCCATGATCGCGCAGCGCCTGATCCCGCGCGAGGCGGGCAAGGGGCGCATCGCCGCGATGGAAGTGATGCTGAACACGCCGTTGATCGCCGACCTGATCTTCCGCGGCGAGGTCAGTGCCATCAAGGAGATCATGGCCAAGTCGAACCGGCTCGGCATGAAGACCTTCGACCAGGCGCTGTTCGAACTGTTCGAGACGGGCACCATCTCGTACGAAGAGGCGCTGCGTAACGCCGACTCCAAAAACGAGATCCGGCTGCGTATCAAGCTCGAGAGCAAGCGCGAAAGGTCGGCTCACCTCGACGAGACCGGCGCGCTCAAGATCCTCGAGGAAGAGGAATGATGGCGGCCGAATCCCCCGAAGCCGAGGCGGCCACGCCACCGCACGAGCGGATGCTGGACGACGGCGGCCTGGTCGGCGTAGACACGGCCCGCAGCTTCGTGCTGAATACCAAGCCGCTGTTCAAGCTGATGGTCGCGAAGAAGGCTTCCGACCTGTTCTTCAGCTCGAACGCCCCGATCAAGATCAAGATCGAGGGCAAGATCGTCCCTGTCAACAAGCAGGTGCTGACGGCAGAGCAGGTGCGCCAGGCCGCCTACGGCCTGATGAACCAGGAGCAGATCGACTACTTCCAGCAGGAGCTGGAGATCGACTTCGCGATCTCCGAGCCGGGCCTCGGGCGCTTCCGCATCGCGGTCTTCCATCAGCGCGGCAACCCCGCCATGGTGCTGCGCTACATCACCGCCGACATGCCGTCGCTCGAGGAACTCGGCCTGCCGATGATCATGAAGGACCTGGTCATGATCAAGCGCGGACTGGTGCTCATGGTGGGCGCCACGGGCTCGGGCAAGTCGACCTCGCTCGCGGCCATGCTCAATTTCCGCAACGAGACCTCGTCCGACCACATCCTGACGGTCGAGGACCCGATCGAGTTCCTGCACCGGAACAAGAAGTCGATCGTCAACCAGCGCGAAGTGGGGCTCGACACGAAGTCGTTCCATCGCGCGTTGCGCAGCGCCATGCGCGCCGCGCCGGATGTGATCCTGATCGGTGAAATCCGTGACCGTGAGTCGATGGAATACGCGCTGACGTTCGCGGGCACGGGCCACCTGTGCCTCGCGACGCTGCATGCGAACAACGCGGCCGAGACGCTCGACCGCATCATCAACATGTTCCCGCGCGACCAGCACTCGCAGATCTTCCTCGACCTGTCGCAGTACCTGAAGGCGATCCT
>Ga0209253_10004028_pt1 | contig 12846 bp, 15 predicted proteins | sample FrelakmetBRP12BR_FD_187145 | JGI IMG/M metagenome (GOLD analysis project Ga0209253, IMG submission 187145) | Freshwater lake sediment microbial communities from the University of Notre Dame, USA, for methane emissions studies - BRP12 BR (SPAdes)... | ecosystem: Environmental > Aquatic >...
CAGCCCTTATGGAACGGGTGTGGTAAGGGATACCAAGGAAATCGACATCGGTTCACACTGCTATTCTACAGGTGTGATTGAACGTTCCATTTTTGATTTGGTTGAAAGTGGCCAGGCAGTTCGGACAAAAGTGACAGATCAATTGGATGAGGCGTTGGTTTTAAATGAAGAGTTTTTCTTGAATGGAAGTGGAGATGGCAGTCTCGAAAGTTATATGGAAAGGGTACGCACTTTTGATGCAAGCCGACTTAATAATGCGGTGAACTCGACGATGAACCCAAGAGTGCATTTTTCAGCCAGAACAGCAAATAATTTGGGTATTCTGCATGCGAAAGGGCAGATATTCTCTAAAAATGAAAAGACTGCATTCCGGTTATTTGAGAAGGCGGCTACTGCTGATAGCCCTGGTGAGCCTGATGGCAAAAATGCAGCCACAGGCAATTTGAGCATCATGTATGCTCGCGGTTTTGGTACCGTTAAAAACGAAGCTAAAGCCTTGGAACTGCTCAAGTCTGCAGCCAGGTATGATCTGGACGCACAAACCAGGCTTGGATTCTTCCAAGCCAAAGGTATGCTCGGACTTGAAAAAGATGAGCTCAAAGCGGCGCAATTATTCGGCCAGGTGGTAATGCAGAAATCTCCAAAGTCTCAACCGATTGCTTTGCGCAACCTGGGTTACATGTTTGCATCCGGTATGGGTGTTAAACAAAATAATATTGCGGCATACACCTGTTACAAATTACTGGCGTTTGGCGGTGAGGCTAAAGCACAAAGAGCGGCGGATGTTGTCCGTGCCAGATTGGCTGAAAGTGAAATTCTGGAGGCGAATGTTTATTTAAATTCGGATGCCAAATTTAAGAATTATTTGTTAAAAAATCTTTATTAGAACACGCAGGTAATTAAAAAGAACGGCTAGAGATTAACATCTCAAGCCGTTCTTTATTTGTTGATGGCCTGATGCATTTGCAGTGGCAGCCTCTGTTAAAATGCTGACGTGATTATAATCCCCGAAACCGAATACGAGCTTACGGCTATCCGCGCGCAAGCAAGCGTAGCCTTGATGCAGTGTAGTGAAGTCGAGGGGAGCTAATTTGCAACCATTGACCCTGCTTCACTTCATCAAGGTTGCAAATTACGTGTACTAAAACGCATGCTGCATGGCTAAAATAGACTTCTTAAATAGAGATGTGTACAATAATACGTACATATTAAATTGGGTGCTAGAAATGGATGCAATTACTTACACGTCAGCTCGAGCAAAGCTCGCTAGCAATATGAATCGCGTATGCGAAAATCATGAGCCGCTGATCATCACTCGCAATGGCGAGCAATCGGTGGTGATGTTATCGCTCGCTGATTACCAGGCTTTGGAAGAAACGGCTTATTTGCTACGTAGTCCTAGCAATGCTAAACGTTTGATGGATGCAGTCATCGAACTCAATTCTGGTAAAGGTGTTGAAAGAACCTTGGCGGAATGAAGCTGGTTTTTGCTGAACCAGCCTGGCAAGATTACTTGTATTGGCAGCAACAAGACAAGCAGATGTTGCGGCGCATCAACCAATTGATACAGGAAATTCAGCGGGAACCGTTTTCTGGCATTGGCAAGCCGGAGCCGCTTAAACATGCGCTAAGTGGTTATTGGTCACGCCGCATCAATGATGAACATCGCATTGTGTATAAAGTTGAAGCAGATGCTTTGCTTATTGCACAATTGCGTTATCACTATTAAAAATATTCCGTGATTTTAATCCCCGAAACCGAATACGAGCTTACGGCTATCCGCGCGCAGGGCGCAGGTGGGCAGAATGTGAACAAGGTTTCGAGTGCGATTCATTTGCGTTTTGATATCAAAGCTTCGTCGCTCAGCGACTGGTTGAAAGAACGGTTGCTGCACCTCAAGGATAACCGTATCAATGATGACGGTGTGCTGGTGTTGAAAGCACAGCAATACCGCACGCAGGAAGCGAATAAAAAGGATGCGGTTAAACGCCTGCATGAGATTGTGAATGCCGCCAACCAGGTGAAGCCCGCGCGCTATGCTACCCGCCCGAGCCGGGGCGCAAACAAACGCAGATTGGAAAGTAAATCGCAACGTGGGCATATTAAGCAATTACGTGGCAAAATAGCGGCTGAATGAATAACGGCTCTGCATTTGCAAATATTTTGTTAAAAATTGAATCAAAATCCTTATTTATAATCAATAAATTACGATTTTCCTCAATTCTTGCCTTGTCTTAGCTTCGCTTGCTGCGTTATTCGAGATAATTTGAATATAAAAATGAATCTGCTGGCTTTCGACACCTCTACCGAATTTCTATCACTCGCCCTCATGCAGGGCGATGCTGTTTCTACGTTTGATGTCCTGGCGGGGCAGTCACATTCACAAATCATCCTGCCGCAGATTCAAATCTTGCTGAATGATGCGGGGCTGCAGTTGCAGGATCTGCAGGGTATTGCATTTGGCGCAGGGCCAGGCTCCTTTACCGGTGTTCGTATCGCTGCCGGTGTGGCGCAGGGGCTGGGTTTCGGTGCGAACCTGCCGGTGGTGGGCGTTTGCACACTGATGGCATTGGCTGAAGCAAGCGGCACAGCTAAAGTGGTGGCTTGCCTGGATGCCCGCATGGGAGAGGTTTATCATGCGGCCTACGTTAAAGAAGTTTCCGGCTGGTCTGCCGTGATTGAGCCTGGCTTATACAAACCCGATGCAGTGCCTGCCATTGAAGGCGATGGCTGGCTTGGCGCCGGCAGTGGCTGGCAAACCTATGGTGAAGTATTGGGTAACGCTTATAGTGAACAGTTGCTGGCGGTTCAGCCTGAGCTGCTGCCTACTGCGGCAGCTATTCTTAATTTGGCGCAACCGGTGTTTGAAAGCGGTGAGGCGAAATCTGCTGGTGAAGCGATGCCCATCTATATCCGCAATCGTGTTGCATTGAAAACCGCCGAGCGTGAGCAGGGCTTGAGTTTATGAGCGCGATGCTGCAGCCGCAATACAAATTTCGTTACATGACGATGGCTGATATCGATGCCATCATGGAAATCGAGCCGCACATCTATTCACACCCCTGGTCGCGCGGAAATTTTGTTGACTCGCTCAACTCTGGCTATAGTGCATGGGTACTCGAATTAAATGGCGAATTGATAGGCTATTCTTTAATGATGATGGTGCTGGACGAAGCGCATCTGCTGAACTTGAGCGTTGCAAAAGCTTTTCAGAAGCAGGGGCTGGGGCGTTTATTGCTGGAGCACATGATCAGGATTGCGCGCGAGAAAAAAGCAGCCAATATGTTTCTGGAAGTGCGCCCGAGTAATATTTCTGCCATCGCTTTGTATGAAAATATCGGTTTTAATGAAATGGCGATTCGCCGAGGTTATTATCCTGCACATAATGGACGCGAGGATGCTGTGTTAATGGGGCTTGCACTGTGAGATTGAAACCATGAGTTCGATGACACGCGAAGATATACTGCGAGAGCTGGAACTATTGCCCACCTGGCAATTGCGGGCGCCTCTTAAAGTTCTGGATGTACCTGCAACTATTGCGGAAGAAGTTTTACCCGTCAGCGCTCCAACGGTTCCTGTTGTTGCTGAACCTGTTGTATTGTCCAATCAGGCCGGGCCTGTGGATACATCATCAGGCCGTGCCGTGCAGATTGACCAGATGGATTGGCAGGCTTTGCAGCAGTGTGTACAGGAATGTCAGGCATGCGGTCTTGCAAAGGCGAGAACGCAAACCGTATTTGGCGTTGGGGATATCAACGCAGACTGGTTGTTTGTAGGTGAGGCACCGGGTGAAGAAGAGGATAGTCAGGGTGAGCCGTTTGTTGGTCAGGCAGGTAAACTGCTGGATAACATGATGGCGTCCATTCAGCTGAAGCGCCGTGAAAATGTATACATTGCGAATGTGCTCAAATGCAGACCACCTGAAAACCGTGATCCGCATGCTGAAGAGGTGCGGCAGTGTGCCCCTTTCCTGAAGCGGCAGGTTGCATTGATTAAGCCAAAACTGATCGTGGCATTAGGCAAGTTCGCTGCACAGTCTCTGCTGCAGACCAATGACTCGATTGCCAGTCTGCGCGGCCGTTTGCATGATTACCAAGGTGTGCCGGTGATTGTGACCTATCATCCCGCTCACTTGCTGCGCGATATGGCAGATAAGGCCAAAGCCTGGGAAGATCTGTGTTTTGCGAAAAACACCATGCAAGGCTTGAATATTACACAATCACCGCCACAATAAATCTATATTCACTTTGATTCTTAAGGAAAAATGATGAAAAACCTGTTTCTGAAAATTGCAGCTTTATTGCTGGTGCTGAGTCTGACGGGCTGCGGTTACAATACGTTTCAGTCGCTGGATGAAGAAGCAAAGGCTGGCTGGTCGGAAGTGCTTAACCAGTATCAGCGCCGTGCCGACCTGGTACCTAATCTGGTCAATGTGGTAAAAGGCTACGCCGAGCATGAAAAAGAGGTGCTGACAGAAGTGGCTGATGCACGCTCAAAAGTCGGCAGTATTCAGGTCACAGAGGAAATGCTGAATGACCCTGAAGCCTTCGCGAAATTCCAGGCCGCACAAGGTCAGTTGTCCTCTGCCTTGTCACGCTTGCTGGCAGTTTCAGAAAACTATCCGAATCTGAAAGCAGATCAAGGTTTCAGAGATTTGCAGGCACAGCTGGAAGGCACGGAGAACCGTATCACCGTAGCGCGTAACCGTTATATTGAAACGATTAAAAACTATAACGTGGCCGTACGCAGTTTTCCAAACAACCTGACTGCCATGATGTTCGGCTATAAAACCAAACCTTCATTCACGGTGGAGAATGAAAAAGCGATCTCAGTGGCGCCAACGGTTAGTTTCGAAGATAAAAAATAACCGCAATTCTCTACACGCTTAACGTGTTTTCTACCTTTAAAGCCAGTTTGCTCGCATTGTGCACGGTGCTTTTATTTGCATCGTGCAATCTGCATGCTGAGCTTGCGCCTATTCCGGCATTACAAAACCGCGTTACCGATTTAACACAAACGCTATCAGCAGAGCAGCAAAGCCAGCTTGAGGCAAAACTGGCTGCTTTTGAACAGCAAAAAGGCAGCCAGATTGCGGTGCTGATTGTGCCGACTACGCAGCCGGAAGTCATTGAACAATATAGCATTCGCGTCACTGATGCCTGGAAATTGGGCCGTGAAAAAGAGGATGACGGCGTTTTGCTGCTGGTGGCGAAGAATGACAGAAAGATTCGCATAGAAGTCGGGCGCGGTCTGGAGGGGGCGATTCCCGATGTATATGCCAAACGCATTATCAGCGAGGTGATTTCGCCAAAGTTCAAGCAGGGTGACTTTTCAGGCGGTGTGGATGCGGGAGTAGATAAGCTGATGGCTTTGATTAGCGGGGAGGCATTGCCTGCTCCACAAAAACAGACATCGCGTTTTGATGGCCTGATGCAGATATGGCCGCTGCTGTTTTTTGGGGTGATCGCTTTCGGTATATTTCTGCGCAGGGTTTTCGGCGATTTTCTTGGCAGCAGCCTGAATGGCGCGGCGTTTGGCGGTCTAGCATGGCTGCTGGGTCTGACACTGGGCTTTGCACTGCTGGTGCTGCTGCTGGTATTCTTTATCAGCCTGATGACCAGTTTGAGCGGCGATAGCCGGGGTGGAGTGTACGGTGGCGGATATGGCGGCGGCTCACACAGCAGCGGAGGCGGCTGGAGTGGCGGCGGTGGCGGCAGTTTTGGCGGCGGCGGAGCCTCGGGAGATTGGTGATGTCATTGAGATTGATTAAACGTCTATGCAGGCATCTTTTTACTTTACCTGGTGTGGTAAACAAGCATTTTCCGAAAGACGCGATGCGTCGTATCGAGGCTGCAATCGCAGCCAGCGAGGTGATGCACTCTGGCGAGATTCGCTTTGCAATTGAGTCAAACCTGCCATTCCCGGATGTGGTTGCAGGAAAGTCTGCCAAAAAGCGTGCACTGGAGGTGTTTTCACAGTTGCACGTATGGGATACCGAACAAAATAATAGTGTGCTGATCTATCTGCTGCTGGCCGACCATGATTTTGAAATTCTGGCAGATCGAGGTATTCACCGGCATGTTGGCAACGATGGCTGGGAGCGCATCAGTCAGGAGATGGAACTGCTGTTCAGACAAGGCCGCTTTGAAGCAGGCGTTTTGCATGGCATTGCGAAAATCAGCGATCTGCTAGTGCAGCACTATCCTGCCACTGGTGATAATCATAATGAGTTGCCCGATGCGCCGGTACATATCTAATCTGCTGTTGAGCCTGTCTTTATTGCTGCCGGTTAATATTCAGGCAGCGATTACCGATATCACGCGCATTTACCAGCAGGCGCCGGTATTAAACGGTTTTGATGTATGTAGCGGTGGCGGCTGTGCTGAAATCAGGCATTTGTCACTTGCGCTTGAGGAGTGGAAAAAAATTACCGAAATCTTTTATCGCGCCGGCAGCAATGTAGATGCCAAGCAGGAGCGTCAGCTGATTTCCATGGCGATTGGTGAATTTGAGAGAATTGTAGGTGTCAAAACAGGTACCAGTACAGACCGCGCAGGCACCTTTGGGAATGCTGACTTTCGTGGTCAGCTTGACTGCAATGATGAGGCGATTAACAGCACCACTTATATGCGCCTGATGCGTCAAGGCGGACTGATTAAGCTGCACGAAGTTGAGGATATGCGAACGCGTAATTTCTTTTTCAATGGCTGGCCACACAGTACAGCCGTGATCCATGAGGTTGCGACTGGTGACCGCTTTGCGGTAGATAGCTGGTTTTATGACAACGGCTTTCCTGCAACAATCGTGCCCTTTGCTGTATGGAAATCCGGATATATTCCAGAAGACAGCCCTGTTGTCAGTCCTGTTGTCAAAGACCCACCAGCAAAGCTGAAGCCAGTTGCCACAAGCGATAAAAAAATAACTATTGCTGACTAACCCGCTGATTATCTGTAAAATTCGCCCTTTCATTTAGCACCGGTTTGAACTTACTATGCGCGCATCACAATTTTTCTTTAATACTCAAAAAGAAGCTCCCAACGAAGCAGAATTACAAAGCCATATCCTGATGGTGCGGGCTGGCCTGATCAAAAGGCTGGGTTCAGGCTTGTACAGTTGGATGCCTTTAGGTTTGCGAGTTTTGCGTAAAGTAGAAACGATCGTTCGTGACGAAATGAACAAGGCGGGTGCGTTGGAATTGCTGATGCCGGCAGTGCAGCCGAAAGAATTGTGGGAGGAAACAGGCCGCTGGGCAGTGTTTGGCCCGCAGATGCTGAAGATTCAGGATCGACACGAACGTGAATTCTGTTTTGGTCCGACGCATGAAGAGGTAATTACGGATATCGCACGTAAAGAGATTCGCAGCTATAAACAGCTGCCGCTGAATTTCTACCAGATCCAAACAAAATTCCGCGATGAGATTCGCCCACGTTTCGGGGTGATGCGCGCACGCGAATTCATGATGAAAGATGCGTATTCATTTCATACGGATTTTGCGTCACTGGAGCAAACCTACCAAACCATGTATCAGGCTTACAGTAACGTATTTACCCGATTGGGCCTCAAGTTCCGCGCGGTTAAAGCCGATACAGGTGCAATAGGCGGTGAAGGTTCGCACGAATTTCACGTGCTGGCTGATTCGGGTGAGGATGGTTTGGCTTACTGTGAGTCTTCTGACTTTGCAGCGAACGTGGAATTGGCAGAAGCCCTGCCGCTCGCTGTCAGCAGAGCAAATGCAGCAGCGGCGATGCAGGAAGTGGAAACTCCAAAACAAACCGCATGTGAAGATGTGGCGAAGTTGCTCGGTATCAGCGTAGCGCAAACCGTCAAGGCAATTGCCTTGATTGCAGACGGCCGCTTCTATCTGGCGCTATTACGTGGTGATCACAACCTGAATGAAGTCAAATTGGGCAAGGTGGCTGGAATGGCCGATTTCAGGTTTGCGACCGAAGAAGAAATTCGTGCAAACCTCAATTGCCCACCTGGCTTTATTGGCCCGGTAGGGGTAGGTGCAAACGTGACCGTGATTGCAGATAGAACCGTTGCTTTGATGAGCGATTTTGTCTGTGGCGCGAATAAGCCTAAATACCACTTGAGCGGTGTCAATTTTGGACGTGATTTACCAGAGCCATCACTGGTGGCGGATATCCGTAATGTGGTGGAAGGCGATGCTAGCCCGGATGGCAAAGGTGTACTTTCACTTTGCCGCGGTATTGAGGTTGGACATATTTTCCAGTTACGCACCAAATATTCAGAAGCGATGAGCGCGACTTATCTGGATGAAAACGGCCAGACGAAAGTGATGGAGATGGGCTGCTATGGTATCGGCGTGTCGCGCATTGTGGGTGCGGCGATCGAGCAAGGTAACGATAAGCGTGGCATTATCTTCCCCAAGAGCATGGCACCGTTTGAAGTGGTCATCTGTGCGATTGGCTATGATAAGTCGGAAGCCGTTAAACAGGCCGCCAATAAATTGCACGATGAACTGCAAGCAGCAGGCGTGGATGTGTTGCTGGACGACAGAGGCGAGCGCCCTGGTGTCATGTTCGCTGAAGCCGATTTGATGGGTATTCCACATCGACTGGTGATCGGTGAGCGTGGCCTAGCAGAAGGTAATGTGGAGTATAAGGCGAGGGTCGAGGCAGATGCCAAGTCTGTTCCATTAGCTTCAGTAGTTGAGTTTGTGCAAAAAGTGGCTTAAGATTAATTCAGTTTCAAGAGAGGACTGAGCGTTAAATGTTTAAAACCCTTCAAATTTGTTTGCTGGTACTGGTCGGAACGTTGGTTTCGGCAACGAGTTTTGCCGGCTCGCAGATTGAAGAGCCGCTATCCAACAGTGTTAAGGCGTTGATGCAGCGCAGTATCAGTGACCGCGCAGTACCTACGTTGACCTTTGCCACTGAGGAAGAAGGCAACGCCTGGCTGAATGAGATGTCGCAGCGCCTCAAAAAACGCATACCAGATACCGCATACCGTGAAGATTTTTTACGCACCGTACATTATGAAGCCAGCCGTGCCGGACTTGATCCGCAAATGGTACTTGGCTTGATTCAGGTGGAAAGCGGTTTTAAAAAATATGCAGTATCATCCGTAGGTGCACGTGGGTTTATGCAGGTCATGCCGTTCTGGGTACGCAGCATTGGTGCGAATGACCATAACCTGTTCCTGCTACGTACGAATTTACGTTATGGCTGCACAATCCTGAGGCATTATGTGGATATCGAGCGTGGTGATTTATATCGTGCGCTGGGTCGCTACAACGGTAGCCTGGGTAAGCCGCAATATCCTAATCTGGTGCTTGGTGCGTGGCGAAAACACTGGGATTACTCTCCAAAAACCTGGAACGTAGCAGCAAGAAATATCTAAGCAGTTCTTCATATTCGTACATTTTCCCTTTGATTTGCATTGTTGCCATGCAACAAAATGGTGCAAATAAGTTTACATTTCATCAAAAATCCTTCAGTATGCCCCTAGCGTATATGTAGTAGGGCGTCTTATTACATATTTATTCGCTCTACCTATTGCGCTGTTATCTGCATTGAGCTGTTCGCATTAACTTGATATTCAACTAATAAATTGGGAGATAAAGTATGTCGAAATTAACTGCATTGGCTTTAAGTATTGCTGTTTTAGGTGGTGTGTGGACATTTCTGGCCTTGAATCCACTGGCGGGTGCTGCAATTGTGTGGGTTGGTTTTATTGCCTGGGGCTGTTATTTTCACACAGGTGGTGATGGTGCTGCGTTGCAAAAAACAATCGCGGGGATGTCATTCGGTGCGGTGATGGCTGCTGTTGCACTAGCATTAGTCAGCGGCGGTGCTTTGGGTGGCTTAGGTAATTTAGCTGCACCGGTTATTATCGCGGTGACAGTGTTCCCGTTAGTGATCGTTGCAGGAGTGAATTTGCTATCAGTCGTGCCGGCGAATGTTTACGGTTATGCTGCTACTGCAGGTCTGGCGCTTTCAACCAATACGGCGGCAAATGCAACAGCAATGAACTTAACCAATCCAGCATTGTTAGTAATTGTTTCAGTGGTATTAGGTGCGGTATTCGGCATGGTTTCAGGTAAGCTGGCCGGGGCTTTAGGTAAGTAACTGGCGATTATGCCAAAAAAAACCGCGCTAATATGCGCGGTTTTTTATTGATACGGTTTACTTAATTACTTTAAATCCGTAATAAGTACCAAACTCACCTTCTGGCTCATGAAATACGAATAACATATCATTCGCATAACCGGTACCGTTATAGTGGTTATTGGCGCGCAACTTCAGATTTTTGGGCAATTCGCTCTTGCCGATATATTTACCTGTTAAATCAAAAATCAATACGGCTTTATGATCAACATCGAGCAGTATGAGTTCTTCACCTTTAACGCCGCTGAAAGCCACGAAGCTGTCTGAGACATCATCATGCGCTACGCCCGCTTTTGTAAAGTCCAATGTGATTTCACCCGTTTTTTCGCGTTGTTTCGAATCAACGATCCATACTTTGTCACTGCGTTTCTGTTTCGCAAAATAAAGATTGGTTCCAGGATTGTAGCTTGGCATGGTCGCTGCATCGCCGAAGGCAGGATTAAACCCAAGAATCTCGGAAGAAGAATCTTTTAAGTCACCATTTTCTGCAACATCAACAGAGAATATGCCGGTGTTCGGCGCAAATCCCATTTCACTGGAGACGTTATAAGTGATCGTTTCAAGTTTATGTGTGTTTGGGTTGAAATAAATAGAGCGGTTATCATAGCCTGGGCGAGAGGAATTCATATACTGGCCGTCTTCACTATAGGAATGGATCAGTGATTTTGAAACCGGGGCTTCATTTTCGTTGCCCATCGGTGCCAGGCCGCCATCAGCGATGTAATAACGTTTAAACACTGGAATATGTGCCACCGTCATTGGGCGGGTGGTGGGTTTATTTGCGAGCGGTATTTTTATCCCGATTTGGGCTTCCGCCAATATCTCGGCCTGAACGGGTTGCAACGCGCTCAATAACAATAAAGAGAGTAGTGTGGTTGTAATACGCATAATCGGATGTCTCAATTTTCTAAATCACGTGGGGTTGGGCAAAATGTTTTTAATATTGTTCAGTCAATTACAAAATATTGTATGTTCTAAGGTGTTTGTTTTTCAATCAGCATTGCGTCGCCGTAACTAAAAAAACGATATTTCTGTGCAACGGCATGTGCATAGGCCTTTTTAATGAGTTCAAATCCGCCAAAAGCGGATACCAGCATGAGCAAGGTGCTTTTAGGTAAGTGAAAATTGGTAAACAGGCGATCCACGACTTTGAATTGGTAACCTGGTGTAATGAATATACTGGTTTCACCTTCCCCAGCCTGCAGTTCGCCATGCTGAGCCGCACTTTCCAGAGCACGCATGGCCGTTGTGCCGATAGCGGTTACTTTTCCGCCATTTTTTTTAGTGGCTGCAATCATATCCACCGTGGCCTGAGGGATATGATAAAGCTCACTGTGCATCTTGTGCTCATGGATATTCTCTACACGTACCGGCTGAAAAGTACCGGCACCTACGTGCAGGGTAACATAGGCGATATTCACACCTTTTTGTTTGATTGTATCCAGCATTGTGTCATTGAAGTGCAGGCCGGCAGTCGGTGCTGCCACAGCCCCCAGGTTCTTGCTGTATACCGTCTGATAACGTTCTTCATCTTCAGTGGTAGCTTTATGGGTAATGTATGGCGGCAAGGGCAGGGCACCATATAGTTCCAGCAGTTCCAGTACGGTGCTATCGCTTATAAAACGCAACTCGAATAAATCATCATGGCGCGCAATGACTTCAGCATCAAAAGCGTCTGATAATCTGATTTTGCTACCTACTTTAGGTGAGCGTGATGCACGTACATGCGCATAGACTACATGCTGATTGATAACGCGCTCCACCAGCACTTCAACATTTCCGCCGGTGTGTTTTTGTCCGAATAAACGTGCTTTTATTACCCGTGTGTCATTAAACACAAGCAGATCACCTTTATTCAGGAATTTTGGCAGGTCCGAGAATACCTCATCAGACAGTTTTTCATTGCTGCCATCAATGTGCAGCATGCGGCTGGCAGTGCGTTCAGGGGTCGGATGTTGTGCAATTAAGCAATCAGGTAAATAAAAATCGAAATCAAGGGTTCGCATAAATCAAAGAGCTTGCTATAATAGCGAAATCGCAATTATACAGTAATGTATAGTCCAACGAGCCCAGGTGGCGGAATTGGTAGACGCACGGGACTCAAAATCCCGCGCCGCGAGGCGTGCCGGTTCGATTCCGGCCCTGGGCACCAAATAAACAAAAGCTTACGATTCTGTCGTAAGCTTTTTTTATGTCTAAAAGTCAGGCGTACTTCGCGCCATGTACCTCACTCAGCATAGTCGTGTAGTAGTTTGCCTGGAATTGCGGCGTTCCAGAGTGGGATATCGATAATTTTTACTGTTTAAATTTGATAACCTACCTTTTGATGTAACTCAATAACAACTTGAGAGATTCATTGCAGTATTTACAATTAGCATAGTTTAGGGCTTATGGTTGGCAACATGGGACAAGAGGTCAATAAAACGTCTTTCAGTCAGGATGAGTTTTTTCAATTTAAGCAAAACCTGGACGCCGAAACTAACTTGTTAAAAGAAATGCTAGAGCAAGGTAGTTTTATCGATCAAGCTGTAGTAACAGGTTTCGAGTTGGAAGGTTGGCTGATTGATCATAACTATTTCCCTGCGCCCATCAATCAGGAGTTTCTCGGGGCGCTTGCAGATCCACTTGTGGTGTCTGAGTTGTCGCGTTTCAATATAGAGCTAAACGGAACCCCCCAGCCATTGAAAGAGAGTGCGCTAGGTTTGTTGCAAGAGGA
>Ga0209253_10004029_pt1 | contig 12836 bp, 8 predicted proteins | sample FrelakmetBRP12BR_FD_187145 | JGI IMG/M metagenome (GOLD analysis project Ga0209253, IMG submission 187145) | Freshwater lake sediment microbial communities from the University of Notre Dame, USA, for methane emissions studies - BRP12 BR (SPAdes)... | ecosystem: Environmental > Aquatic >...
GAACCAATCCTTCATGCTCTAACCGGTTGGTTATAGAATAAGTCGACTCGCCTAACTCAATTAAAAATATTTCTGATTCTCCATTGCCACTACCTGGTTGGTTGAGCTTGTCGGCTTGTGACAAAAGCTTCACAGATAGTGATATGCGCTCGAACCAGTCTAGAGAGGGTTCAGGTGGACCAAATTCGCGTTCAGCTCTTGCGGGGACTTCCATGACAAAGCGAATGGATGCCAGTGTTCCCACACATAAAAAGATAAAAATAATCGCGATTGTGTAGCTTAGTATAGACCCTTTTTTCATAACAGTGTTACTCTGAGAACTTAATTCTATAAGAACTGTAAAGGGTGGAGATGATCAGTCTAAGGGCTTTCCTCCCCATTTAGATAATCTTGCAACAGATATGTCGCTGCCAGATCGTCCATATGCCCGTGCCGTTTTCGGCGACTGACACCCATTGCAAGTCGCGCCGACCGTGCTGCCTGCGTGCTGCCGCTTTCGTCCCATAGGATCACAGGTATCTGTGCATGAAATCGAATCACTTCAGCCAGACGAGCTGCGCTTCGACCTTGCGGTGTAGGCTGGTTATCTTCATTAACAGACTGGCCAACCAGGATGCATTGAACCTGGTTTTCTTCAGCAAGCTGGATGATACGCTCTGCGTCTGTCTGGCGCGAGACATGTTTTATCACAACGAGTGGATTTGCTATGCTTCCGCTGTCGTCGCTCACTGCCAGACCGATACGTTTCTCACCTGGATCCACAGCAAGCACCTTTCCTCGTATCCAGTGGATCATTTGAACTCTAATATCGCTTCGATTACCAATTCCTGGTTGGAAGCGCTTAAGTCGTTGTAGAACGGTAGACGCAGCAGTCTTTCGCTGATGTCTTCAGTTACCGGGCAGTCTCCAGGCTTTCCGCCAAACTTGTGTCCCATTTCGGAAAGATGTAACGGCAGATAATGGAATACTGCAAGGATCCCTTTTGATTTAAGGTGATTAATCAAGGCACTGCGGAACTCCAATGAAGGAAGCAAAAGGTAGAACATATGGTAGGGTTGCTCGCAATATCCTGGAATATAAGGCAGGTTGATATTGGAACCAGACGCCCAATCTACCAGGGCAGTTTGGTACTCTTCCCAAATATGTTTTCGCCTGGATTGGATCGTTGTGAAGTTCTCAATTTGTGCGTAAAGAAAAGCTGCCAGGATATCTGACGGTAAATAGCTCGAGCCAATGTCTACCCAGGTATATTTATCCACCTGACCACGAAAGAAACGACTGCGGTTGGTACCTTTCTCTCTCAGTATCTCGGCGCGTTCTGCGAGTTTTAGATCATTGATTAGCAAGGCACCGCCCTCACCACAGGTCAGGTTCTTTGTCTCATGGAAGCTCTGCGTCGCCAAGGTTCCGAAAGTGCCTAGATATTGACCTTTATACTTCCCAAACAAACCATGTGCATTGTCTTCTACGACTGGTATCCCATATTTGGCAGCAATTGAATTTATGACATCCATTTCGCAGCCGACCCCGGCATAATGGACGACAATGATTGCTCGGGTAAATGGGGTAATCGCTTTCTCCAACTGTTTTTCATCGAGATTAAATGTATCGGCACGTATATCCACGAACATCGGGCGAGCCCCGCGTAATACGAAAGCATTGACTGTCGAGACAAATGTGAAATCTGGGAGAATGATCTCATCGCCTTGGCGAATATCCAGTAGTAGCGCAGCCATTTCCAGTGCATGTGTACAAGAAGTAGTCAAAAGAGCTTTTGACACCCCAAAAAAATCTTCGAACCAGGCATGGCATTTTCGACTATAGATTCCATCGCCAGATATCTGACCGTTCATGACAGCTTGTGCCATATATTCCAGTTCATTACCAGAGAGGCTCGGCTTATTGAATGGAATACGGTAAAGATCTTTCATGATAGCCTGCTCTTTAATGTGCAAACCACTTGTGGTAATACAACTGGCAGGTACGGGTCAGGAAACCATGTTTTTGAATCATTCGTTGGGTGGTGATATTGCGCCCCTGGGTTGCAACGCTTATTTTATCGATTCCAGATCTGGCATACCAGTCCAATCCGCTGCGGAACAACTCCTGACCTACACCCGCGTTGCGAGCGGATTCAAGGACTCCGGTCAGCTCATAGATGCCATCCTGCCCGTCATTCACAACCAGGCCAGTGATGTAACCTACAACAATTCTCTCCATCTCTGCCGCAAGAGCCAGGTCCGCACCACCCAGGCAACTCTTTTTCACCCAGGTAGCATAATAAGCCTGCCATTGTGCTTCTGAGAAGTGCTTATCGAAGTAGAAACGAGAGTCAATATAGCTCGTACCTGCAATCTCTTGTAGTGCAGGAATGTCTTCTGGTTGAACAGCCCTGATTTTCACTGCATTTGAAGCTCTTGGCCTCGTTTCAGGGTTCCAATCCTTTAGGGAGCGCTCCAGGGTTATTCGGATTTCCACCAGGCTAAAACCATTTTTCTGGGCGAGATCAATGGTCTTGGGGTCATCTGAATCTGCAAGGAAATACAGGCAATCCACCACGTTTTTCTCACACCAATCAAGAATATCACCAATGTTAGATTGGTCTAATCGGGACAGGCTGGTTCGCCCAATGCGGTAGTTAAAAAACTCTGAATCCCAGGCTAGAAACTGACACAGGTGATTATTATCGTTTATCATAATCTTCAACTACTCGAAGTGTATCTATCTACAATTTTTCCGGCTTGGTCCTCAGTAGATTCACGGACAACATATGCAGGTTTTTCCATGATGCGGAAATGCATCCGAGCGAGGTATTCGCCGATGATTCCCAATGCAAAGAGTTGGACACCAGAGAATATGGCAATTGCAGAAGCCAGGAATGGAAACCCTGGAACACTACCTCCTTCAACCAAAAACCGTCCGATCACGTAAAAGAGGACCAATAATCCAAAAACAGCGAAACCAAACCCGAGCAGGCTTGCCAATTGGAGGGGAACTACAGTATACCCGGTCACCATATTGAGTGCATGAATAAGAAGTTTCTTGAAAGTGTAGTTTGATGAGCCAGAAATACGCGCTTCTTGTTTCACAGGAATGGAACCAAAGCTGATTGTTCCCCACGCCAGTAAGGCGTCCAGGATAACGAATGGGCTCTGGTAACCCGTAAAAGCATAGCGAAGTTGCGTTCGTAAGACTCGGTATGCACTTACATTGCGAGCATTCTTGAGCCCCATTGCACTTTGTAGGGCAAGCCGAGTTAGCAAAGAAGCCAAATTTCGCCACAATCCGTGCTGTTGTTTTATGGGCGTACCATAAATGACATCATAACCTTGAGCGAGTTTATCAAGCAGCCGGGGAATCTCTTCAGGCGGGTTCTGCAAATCATCGTCGATCGTTATGGTTATTGAGAAAATTGCAGTCCGCAGCCCACACAGCAAAGCATTGTGCTGCCCGTAATTTCTCATCAGATTTATGCCACGCAGCCAGGAATAGGTTTTTGCCAGTTCTTGGATTTCCACCCAACTCTGATCTTCACTACCATCATTCACCAGGATCACTTCAAAAGGCAATTTGGCAGCTTCCAATACAGGGAGAAGTCGTTCAATCAGGGCTTTCAGGGAATCCTGGCTGTTGAACACAGGAATAACAATGGATATACCATCAGGCAAGCATAGATTATTCATTGAAATCAATTCAATTTACATTTTAAGGTTTTTTCGATTTTTTCGATTGAACTCGCTTTTCCATTACTATCCGGAGTAGAAGCAACGATCAATTTCCAGGCATCGCAGAGCGGATACTGTGTTTTGTCCCAGATATTGTAAGCGTCATTGCTAAGATCAACAGCCTTCTCCCATTGACCGGTGTGTGCGTAACCCATGACAAATGGAATCAGCTCGGAGACATTTTTCTCGGTAAAGTGTTTATTTATTATAAGGGCTTTATCTGCCATCTGGCTGACTAAATCCCATTCATTTCTCTGTGCATAGAGTTCTGCTTTTTGAAAATAGTAACACCAATTATGGGTAGGCTCAGGACCAAGAATATGGGCAGGAGGGATAGCAGAAGGCTCTTCGGCAAGAATCAGCCCAGGATCCGAAAGCGGAGTTGCTTCCTTGATATAAAGAGGTTTTACGGGGAGAAATCGATCCTGGTCGGGGATCATCACTTTTAGGCATCGCGGAGGATCATAAAACAAGACAATCGCTTGAGAAGTTGAGCCATCAAAAGAAGCAGCCCGGTACCCAGCGTGAATCGGTATGTTCAGACTCAAGACAGGCAGGTTACGTCCTAACCGAGCCTCAATATCATATAGCAGAAAATCCATATTTTTGGACTTATTCTGCGGAGAGTAAATCCAATTCAATGGCGCAGTGAGTGAATTGTCCGTGTAGTAGGTGAAAGGTATTTCGGATGTCAGGAGGGTAGTTCCCGGGCGTATCCCAGGTGCGCGCCAAACCAGTTGCCAGAAGAAGCTTTTCTGCGAGAGCCATTCTTGCCTGTATAGCAATCGATGTTGAAATTGTGAAGCAATTGCCAATCCAATCAAAAGGCACAAAAGAAGAGCCTCAACATACACACTTCGGGATACCAGGGCAATGATCCCTGCAATCAGAAACACAGTTCCTAGCATAGTAATCAAGGTGAAACGGTCAAAAGGGAACAGCAGCTCAATGTGTAAATCAGTTAGCCAGATCACCCATCCTGAAATCAGGAAAGCAGCCAGGCCAATCAAGACTGCCTGCCAGGCTTGGAGCCTGTGGAGATCTTTCTGCTGAGACTGCTCATTGGTTTGCTTGACTTTAGTCCAATTGATGTAGCCAGCCGTAAAAAGGACGCCAGCAAGAATGCTACCGACCATCAATAGGATTACATTGGCTTCAAAATCTTTCAGGTAAGAAAGATCCAGGTAGTGAAACCAGGCTAAAAAATTAACCTCAAAGAAATCTTGAAAGATCGTCTTCGTCAGGTTAAGTAGTGTAGTAAACGGCGAACTGCTGAATTCCTCGAAGAAGATAAGCTGACCGCGTGGACTAGTGCTAAAAAAAACTCTCCAGATAAGAAATGGGATCACCAAGAAGAGGTACGGCAACCAATGAATGAATACCTTTCGAAGCCTCTCCCTCTTCGATCTATTTTCGTCAATGATCCACAAAAAAAGCGGTCGGAGCAGCTCCAATCCAAAAAAATACTCTGTAATTAACATGCTTAATGCCGAGGCAATTAAAGAGAGCACAATCAAAGGCCAAAACCGGGATGGTGTTCGATAAGCCCAAACCATGGCTCCCAGCGAGAAAATAAACAAAGCAAATACCAGGAAACCGTTACTATAGGTTACGGCAATGTACTGCTGGCTAAAGCCAGGATACAGCAAGAACAAGGCTGCGCTCAAAAAAGCCATGCGGTAATTACCGGGCCATAATCCAATAATCATCCACCACAAGGTCACCGCGGTCAACCAGCGGGTGAATATGCCAAAAAGCTGCCATGCCCAGGTTGATTCGCCCAGAAGTGACGTAGTTAGCATAAATACCCAGGCAAGAAGCGGACGGTCTTCTGCAAAACCCTCAAAAAAGCTTTCGGCACCCCATAGATGGTAGAACCATACTGAAGGCCAATCGTCCCAATAAAACCCAAGTCGATATACCATTGGTAGAAAGCCTACGATGCATAAAATTAGCAAAGCCAATGGAGCAAGTAATTTCGGTTGATTTAGCAGTTTTGACTTCATCTGCTCTTTTATTCCAAAACACACTGCAACTGATTATCGATTTTATTCATCACAGAAAGTTTTTCCTGGCTTTCTTGTGAGTATTGCGCAAGATCTAGCCATAAATTGCATATCATGGTTTGCATTTTATCTGAAAGCTTGCCAACAGGCAGAGATAAATCGAATGCTTCCTGCCAGCGATTGGTATGAGCAAATGCAGAGATAAATGGGATGAGTTCGTAAGCGTTTTCGGGGTTGAGTTTTGGTTGCAAAGGAAGGGCTTTATCAGCCAGTTTCGCCGCCTCGTCCCAACTTCCTGATTGAACAGCCAGATCAGCTTTCTCAAAGTAATAGCACCAATCATGTTCGGACTCGCCACCAAAAATCGTTTCTGGCGGATGAGCTGACAGATCAGGTTTTGGAATAATCAGCTCAGGCCGAGAAAGTGGGATAGCTTGGATTAAAAGAACCGGTTTGTTCGGCAAATTTTTATCAAGCCTAGGATCAAAGATCTTTAAACAGCGGGGAGGATCGTAAAAGAATGCAATTGACTGTGAAGTGTTGCCATTGTAGGTCGCCGCGCGGTATTCTTCTTTGAGCAGCAGGTCTGGCTTGAGATCGGGCAGTCGGTTTCCTAAACGGGCATTAACGTCATAAAAGAGATAGTCCATTTCGCGAGTGCGATTTTCTGGAGCATAGATCCAGTTCAAGGCTGCGCTCAATGAATTATCCGTGCTGGCTGGAAATGGTAGATCTGTAGTGATTAACGCCGATCCTTTTTCGAGACCTGGCGCTCTCCAGGCTAACTGCCAGAAGAATGCCTTCTGTGCCATCCATTCCTGTCGATATTGCATAGCATAGCGAAACTGCACTCCAGCTGCAAGTGATGTCATTGAAGCAAGAAGGAGTATTTTAAGAAGGTGAGGGTGGAGCAGGATTTCAATAATCCCGACGATGATTAAAGCAACTCCCAGCATCATAGGCAGGGTAAAACGGTCCCATGGAAAGCGGAGATCAACCGGCAAGTTGGTTGTCCAAAATGGCCAACCAGCAAAAAAAAGCGAGTAAATCCCGACCAAAATTGCACTGACCGACCAGGATTTTCTTGAATCTCTACCTTCTATCGACGCCTGATTTTCATTAACAGAATGCGTTGTTTGTAATCGGGGAAGATAGATTATCAATATAAGAAATACAAGGATAATCGTTAACATGTATCCCAGGATGACCAGTGGTTTCAATGCGTGAAGGTTTAGGTTTGAAATGATAGATTCCCAGGCAAGGATGCTCACCTCAAAAAGATCGCCGACGATCGTTTTGAGAAGCTGACCAAGGGTTTTTGCGGGATTTATCAGTAATTTATTAAAGATTTGAACATCTCCGCGAGGTGTCTCATGAGTTACGCGCCAGATGAGGAAGGCTATTGAAGCAATTGCATATGGAGCCCAGGCAAATAGAGTTTTCTTCATCCTTTGCCAGCCGGAATAACCCAATGATTCCAGGACCAGCCACAATAACACCGGGCGAAGCAATTCCAGGCCGAAGAAATATTCCAGCGCAAACAGACTTAAAACTCCAATGATTAGGGCTATGCTTGTGTAAAGCCAGTAATACTTTATAGTTCGGATTGCTTTGAGCATGAGCCCAATAGACAGCAAGTAGGCGCTCATAATCAAAAACTGGTGACCGTAGGTGATGGGGATATACTGTTGGAAAAATCCAGGGTATACCAGGAAAAGAAGAGTTACCCAGAGAGACTGTTCTTTGTGTTCGGGCCAGGTAAGGGTTAAAACCCAGTAGGCAGCCAAACCGGTTAGCCAGCGAGCCAGAATCCCAAAAACATGCCAGGCAAGCAGTGATTCACCCACCACGCTACTTGTGAGCATGAAAAGCCAGCCCTGAACCGGGCGATCTGCTGCGAAAGCTTCTGGGAAGATCCCCGGTCCAAAAAAGTGAAGAAACCAAAGTGAAGGCCAATCATCCCAATAAAGACCAAGCTGGCTGATGAGCGGGCCATAGGTCAAAAAACAGATCAACAATAGTGCGACAGGAATACTGCGAGCAGAGAAATGGAATTTCTTAAATCTATTTGACAGTCCAGACATGGAAAAGTTCATTGTGTCCTAGTTGGATTTTATGCAATTTAAAGTTTTCTGTACAATCTGGATTGATTCCTTACCAGTAAATTCAAGCTTGCCGTTCAGACTGACGCGATTCCACAGTTCACATAAAATATTGCTTGAATTTTCCCAACTCCCAAAGGCTTGAAGAGTAAGCTTAACCGCCTGGTCGAAGTTCCCAGTGTTGGCATAACCCTCAATAAATGGGAGCAGCTCAGTAACATTCTTGCGTTGGAATGTTTTTTCCGATTTCAATGCAATATTTCCTAAATTGACTACTTCCTGCCAATCCCCTTGTTGTCGCGCAAGCTCGGCTTTTTCGAAATAATAGCACCAATCTTTATGGGGTTCAGGTCCCAGCAAGTTCAACGGAGGGTGGGCTGGATTAGAAGGATTGGGGACGATCAGGTTTGGATTGGAAAAAGCCAGGGCGTCGCGAAAGTAGCGCGGTTTTTCTGGCATGTGCTGGTCCATCAGGGGATCAATAATTTTAAGACAACTCCCTGGAGGGCGGTAATAGATGAGAATTGTTTGCGCAGTAGAACCCTTAAAGGGGGTAATGCGGTGGAATTCTTCAATTTGAGTGTCCTTTTCCAGGCCTGGTAAGCCGCTGCTCAATCTCGATTCGACATTATAGACCAGGTAGGGTAGTTCAAAAGATTGCAGGTTGGGAGCAAAAGTCCAATTAAGTGGCGCGGTAAGTGAATTATCCCAGTCAAATGGAAATGGTAGCTCGGAGGTGAGCAATATAGTCCCAGGTTTTATGCTGGGAGCTCGCCAGCTAAGTTGCCAGAAGAAATCTCGCTGCATCAGCCAATCTTTGCGAAAAACGAGTGCAGTTCGGTAATGCAACCCCACTGCTAATCCAATCATAATGCCCACCAGGATAGGATATAACCATCGTCGATCTTGCAGTAGCTCAAGCACCCCACCTGCCAGCAGGGAGGCGCCAACCATCATTGGGATTGTGAAACGATCCCAGGGAAAATACAGCTCAATTTTTAAGTTTGTTAGCCAGATAGGTATACCAGCAGTGATTAAGGCGAATATTCCGAGTATGAGCGGAAGTGCAGCTTGTTTTATGGACGTTACGATTTCTTGCCGTCGGGGCGCAAATGATTTTCCTGGGGCTATTTTTTTATGTTTTCCTGTGTAGAACCACAGGTAAAGGAAAACGAATATGGATGTAATCATTACCATCAACAAATACTTAATGATTGCTGCCTGGCCGAATTCTTTGATTTGCTGAAAGTCTAAAACCTGCAGCCAGGCGACTACCACAACTTGCCAGATGTCCTGGAGAATTATCTTAAGTATTTCGATTATTGCCGTAACTGGTCCAGTAGCTAATTTTTCGAATATCGTTATGCTAGCTCTTGGAGTTTCATACGTTCCTCGCCACACTATGAAAGCTAAGGATATAAGCAAGTAAGGAATCCAATATAATGCCACTCGGCGCAATTGACTTTGACCAATATTATTAGTCTGTCCGGGATCAGGATTATAAATAACAATCCAAATTAAAGCGGGACGAATCAAGTCCAATCCGAAAAAATACTCGGTTGTAAATATACAGTAGCCATCGATAAAGATAGACAGCAGATAGAGGGGCCAAAACCAGTTAGGCTTGCGAAAAGCCCAAACCATGATGGCAAGTGAAGAAATGTACAAAGAGTAAAGGAGGAAGAGATTGCTGTAAGTAATGGCAATGTAGATCTGGCTGAATCCGGGGTAGACGGCGAATAATAATGTGATCACAAGGTTTCTCACCTGCTGACCTGGCCATAGCCCGCTAAGCAGCCACCACATCGCCAAGCAGCTCAACCAACGAGTAAATACTGCGAAAGTGTGCCAGGCGAGCATCGATTCACCCAAAATACTGGTTGTTAAGAAATATATACCAGCCAGTAGTGGGCGGTCACTAGCGAAGGCAGGTTGAAAGCTTGCCGGACCAAGAAAATGGATATACCACGCAATAGTCCAATCATCCCAATAGAAACCCAGCTTGGATAGCATTGTTCCATATGCTGCAGCGCAGATGAGCAATAAAAAAAGTGGAACAGTCCAAGGGCGGGAGAGGATTCTCATCAGAACTACTTTAATACTGTAAATAATCCCGGGCAATTCAGGATCCTTGGCATTCCAGTTCGGCATTAATTTGATCGAAAGCCTTTGTACCTGATAAGCTTTCTTGAGAATGGGGTTCAAGGCGCTTCCAGGTTGCGCAGATCATCTTTTGTGTTTTTTCCCAGGTCTGGTACACCCTACTGGACAATTCTTCTGCCTTACTCCATTCGCCGATATGTGCGTAACCTTCAATAAAAGGCAACACCTCGACAACATTATTCCTGGAGAAAGATTTCTCCATAACTTTGGATTGGTCGCCAAGGTAAGCTACCTCTTGCCAATTCCCAAGCTGCCGGGCAAGATCTGCCTTTTCGTAATAGTAACACCAATCCAAAGCTGGTTTTGTTCCAAAATACTGCTCTGGAGGTTGTGCAGGTGGATGAGCAGTAGGGAGGATAAGCTCAGTCCTTGAGAAGGGCAGCAAATTTGATAAATATTTTGATTTTACCGGAGCGTCTCCATCGCTAACCGGATCAAGGATTCTCAGGCAGGCAGGAGGTTTGAACACGAACCCAATGGATTGAGAGAGCGAACCTGAGAAGTTCAACAAACGGTATGTAGACTGAACTTGTCTTTCTTTTGTAAGTTGAGGCAATCCTTGGCTCATACGTGTCTCAACATTATAGAAAAGGTAAGTTAGATCCTTAGAATGATTATCAGGAGCGTATATCCAATTCAATGGCGCAGTTAGAGAATCATCCTGGTTAAAGTCGAAGTCGAAATCAGTGGTTAATAAAATTGTCCCTGGCTCGATTGCTGGCACACGCCAGGTGAGCTGCCAAAAGAACTCTTTTTGCTTTTGCCACTCCTGTGTGTATGCAAGTGCATTTCGATAATGCCATCCACAGGCTAACCCCACTAAAACGGCGACCACAAGCACGCTGAACCAGTGGGATTTCGAGAACAGCTCGAGAAGACCGCCGAAAAGCAGACAGGCTCCTATCATAGGGATCAAAGTGAAACGGTCCCACGGGAAATCGAGAGCGATATGCAGGTTACTTACCCAAATGGGAATTCCAGAGATCATCAGTAAGACTATACCGACCAGGCTTGCCTGGATAGCCCAGGTTTTCCTGGATGATATATCTGAATCTAGCTGAGCCCCCTTCAGGTGCAGGAGATAGATAAATACGCAGATCGAAGAGATCAAAACTATCGTGCAGAGAAATAATATTGAGGTTATTGGATATTTGCTAACCTGACTTAATTCGAAGGTTCTCAGCCAGGCTCCAAGAGCGGTCTCATAAGCATCATTTAAAATGATTTCCATTAAAGATTTGAGTGCCAAAATGGGATGATTGGCCAGGTTGTTAAGTAGAGTTATTTCCCCTCTCGGTGTTGGATGAGTCATCCTGAAAGCCAGAAAAATAAGAGTGGTGGTCAGGTAAGGTATCCAATATTGGATGACGCGCATAATCCGCTGACTGCGTTGGGGAATAATTTCTATAAACAGGATCCAAAGTAATAATGGTCGGATCAGCTCAACCCCGAATAAATATTCCCAGGAGAATAGATTAATGCTAGCAAGTACGATCGATAGAACGTAAAGAAACCAGAACCACTTCTTGATCCTGAAAGCAGCCAGCATCGAAGCCAGCGATGAAAGGAACAGGCTGTAAACTGGAAACCAGTTAGCCCAGGTAAACGGCAAAGGTTGCTGTCCGAATCCCGGGTAAACAGCAAACAGCAAGGAAACCATTGCAATCTGAAATGTCCATTGAGGCCAAAGTGCTATCAGGAAACACCAAAAGGAAACACACATGATCCATCGAGTCAGAATCCCAAAAATCTGCCAGGAGAATAAAGTCTCTCCAAATATGCTGGTAGTGACAAGGAATATCCATCCTAAAACCGGGCGGTCGATTGAGAAAGCCTTGATGAAACTCTCACTTCCCAGAAAATGCAGGTGCCAGGCGATGAACCAGTGGTCTGCGTACAAGCCCAACCTGGATATCAGTGGAGCGTAAGCCATCACACAGGCAAACAATAGCGCCAGGGGTACTGTCCAGCGGTTTATTTCCAAATCCTTTATCATGGCATTATTGAGAAATTACTGATACAACCTGATTTTGAGTCTTTGTTTTACATTGCAACTCGCCTTGCAGCATAGTAAAACTTTGTTGCGCTTGTTCCTGATTGGGGTGGTTCGTTAGAATTTCCTGCCACACTTCACATAGCATAGTTCGCATATTTGCCCAGGCGACAAATGCCTCACTCGTAAGCTTCTCGGCTTTTTGCCACTGGTCTGTGAAAGCATAACCGCGGATGAAGGGAATGGTTTCAGAGGCGTTTTTTCGATAGAACTTTTTCCCAGCTAGCGCCTTGTCGCCGAGTTGAGCTACCTGCTCCCAAGAACCGTTTTGGGCAGCAAGATCCGCTTTTTCGTAGAAATAGCACCAATCTTGAGCGGGTTCCCGGCCAAAAATTTCAAGGGGAGGTGTGGCACCAATAACCGGATCTCCAATAATCAATCCTGGTTGTGAGAGACGAGATGCCTCTCGAAAGAAGCGTGGTTTATCTGGAAGGCTACGATCGATGGAAGGATCAATGACCTTTAAGCAACTTCCTGGTTGGAAAAGAACGAATAATGCTTTTGCTAGGGACCCATTGAAATGCGCAGTTCTCCAATAAATATCCAAAGGGGTATTCTCTGTTAGCGGGGGTTTTTTCCGGCTGTAATGAGACTCGACGTTGTAATAGTAATATTGTAGATCCGAAGAGATATTTTCTGGATTATAGATCCAGTTTAAGGGCGCAGCGAGAGAATTATCTGTGTCATATGGGAAGGGGACTTCAGTTGTCAGGATGATCGTGCCTTTCTCGAGTGCAGGCGCCCGCCAAGCTAGCTGCCAGAAAAATTGTTTTTGATTGAGCCACTC
>Ga0209253_10004030_pt1 | contig 12836 bp, 12 predicted proteins | sample FrelakmetBRP12BR_FD_187145 | JGI IMG/M metagenome (GOLD analysis project Ga0209253, IMG submission 187145) | Freshwater lake sediment microbial communities from the University of Notre Dame, USA, for methane emissions studies - BRP12 BR (SPAdes)... | ecosystem: Environmental > Aquatic >...
CCTGGCTCGGCCGGGCGGTGCCGGGCGGCGCGCGTGCGCTGTGGCGCTTCGCGGGTCTGTACCGCCGGCGCCGCGGCCGCCTGCCCGTCCGGCACCGCAGCGCCCTCGCGGCGAGCCATGACCGCTGCACCACGGTCGCCAGGATCATGGCGGCCCAGATCCACGTCAGCCAGCCCAGCCAGCCCGGCAGGAGCGCCCACAGCACGTACATGACGGTGGTTTCACCGGCCTCGGCGATTCCCGGGGTGAACTGAAACGTCCGATCCGTGCCGCCGACGGTTCGCCCCATCGCCGACGCCGCGTTGGACAGGGCCAGCGTGGTGGTGATGGCGAGCACGTAGCCGGCGAGAATCACCAGCCAGACGATGCGGTGCTCCGGGTGGGCTGCCGCAAAACCCATCAGCATGATCGAGTAGGCGGCCATGTCGAGGGTGATGTCGAGATAACCGCCGAACGGCGTGGATCGCTTCGTCATGCGCGCCACAATGCCGTCGAGGCCGTCGCACAGGCGGCTGACGAGCCAGACCACGACTCCCGCCCGCGGGTGGCCGGCCGCGACGAGCCAGGCCGCCGCCAGCGACACGATGAACGCGGCCGCGCTGACGGCATTGGGCGACACGCCGGCGCGCGCGAGCGCACCGGCGATCGGCGTCACCGCACGAGGCAAAACGGAGCGCACCCGCTCATCGAACATCGCGTGCTAGCCTCGCGGGTCGCGTCATCATGCCTGCCTGTCGTCAGCGCGGCGCACCGCCCAGTGCGCGCCGGATGAGCGGTTCCAGTGCTTCTTCGGTCATGCGGCCAGGATTGTAGAGCCGAACCACGCCTTCCCGGTCGACGATGACGAGCGTCGGCGTCGTGCTCACGCCGTAGCGGTCGAGGTTGGCCGGCGCGATCGGGACCGGCATGTCCGGCAGCTGGCCGTAGGCCGCCTGTCTGACCTGGTCGATGTAGGCCTTCTCCTCGCCAGGCGTCGCCTTCCTTCCGCCGGCCACGTAGCCGTAGCGCTGCGTGGGCGCAATGATGGTGAGCCCCGCGTCGCGGTAGCGTTCGAGGAGCCTGGCCAGCACCGGCGCCTGCGCCTTGCAGTCGCCGCACCAGTGCGCCCAGAAGAACAGGAGCACGACCTTGCCCTTCAGCGCGGCGAGAGCCGGCGGGTTCGGCCCCACGTGCTCGGCGAGGTCGAGGGCTGGCGCGGCGGTTCCCTCCAGGCTGAGGAGGTTGAGGTTCTTCTGAATCCGCGTTCTGATGGACGTCGCGCCCCAGCGATCGAGTTCCTGGCGCAGGAAGGCCACGGCTTCAGAGCGGGCGCCGCGCTTCGCGCCAGCCTGCGCCATGACTTCGATCGACGCCCCGAGCGCCGTGGCGAGGCGCGGGTCGTCGTCGACGGCCTTCGTCTTCAGCGCCGCCAGGACCAGGCCGTAGCTTCGCTGCGCATAGGCGTCGGCCTTGTCGATCTGGCCTGCGGCAAGCGCCCCTCGCCCGAGCCACGAGAGCGCCTCCATCGCGATGGGTGTCACGCCCGCCGAGGCGCGGTGAGCCTCAATCAGCCGCTCGCCCTCGGCGAAGTCCTGCTTCGCGATCGCCGCGCGCACCTCGGTCACCAGGTTCGGCGCCTGCCGGGCGTGGCCCAGGGTGCCCGTGACCAGGACAATCGCCACGGTGAGCCTTGCTGCGTTCATCGTTCCTCTTTCGCCGCGGTATTCCCATTGCGCCACCGGGGCGCGGACTCTTACGACGCCGCTATGGCGGGATCCGTCCCGCCCGGTACTTCCGCATGAAGCTCCGGTCGATCCGATCCTTCCACGCCCACACCCACCGGCCCTCCCACGCAAGACCCGCCCAGGACGCGATGGCGTGGCCGTCGGCTGTCGACATGAGCGAGAGGTAGCGCGGCTGCGGCCGGAAGGGCCGCAGCGGTTCGGCGGCAAGGTATCTCCGGAGGTTTCCGGCGAGCACCGGGCCCTGCCGTACGGCGAAGACGCCGGCCTTTGGAAGCGGCCGGGTCAGCATCGTGGCGACGTCGCCGGCGGCGAAGACGAAGGGGTGCGATGGTGACTGCAGGCCATCGTTCACGGCCGCGAACCCCCGGTCATCGCACGCCAGGCCGCACTGCCTGACCCACGGGACCGCCGCGGCGCCAGTAGCCCAGACGATGAGATCCGCCGGCACACGCTCTCCCGACGCGCACTGGATCTCGCCGGCCGTGAGCCGTACGACCAGGCGCTGGTCCATGAGCGTGATGCGCCGCCTGGCCAGCGCGCGCGCCATGAGCACCCTCGCCCGCGCGGAGTGGCCGGACAGCAAGCCATTTGTGACGATGGCGATCGCGGGTTCCTGCCGCGGGTCTTCACGCCGGCACCTGCGCCGCATGGCGAGCGCCACTTCAGCCCCGCCGGCCCCGCCCCCGACAACGGCCAGCCGAAGTGGCCCGGCCGGCCGCCGTTCGCATCGGGCCTCCATGTCGCGCCACGCCTCGAGGAGCCCTGCGACGGGCTTGACGGGCGCCGTGTGCTCGGCCGCGCCGGGAACGGACCGGAGGTCCGGCGTCGAACCCACGTCCAGGGAGAGGGCGTCGAACTCGTGCGTCTGCCCGTCCGCGCAGCGCACCCGGCGGCCGGGAAGGTCGATGCCCTCGACGCGCGTCACCGCGAACGCTGCGCCGGCGCGATCGCAGAGCGGCCGCAGGTCGATATGACAGTCGTCCCGGGTATAGTGCCCCGCGAGGAGGCCCGGCAGCATGCCGCTGTACGGCGTGTGAGAATCCGGACTGACGAGCAGGGCCCGGACGCCGGAAGGTCTGCTCAGCCCGAATCGCCGCAGCACCTCCACGTGAGCGTGGCCGCCGCCGGCAAGGATGAGCGTCTTCACGTCAGGCCTCCGTCATCACGAGCGTCGCCACGAGCGGGAACAGCCCGAGCGAACGGCCGGCCACGAGGAACTCGTTGTCCCCATGGGCGCGCCGGCTGCCCGTCCACGCGAGGAGCGCGAACACGGCGGCGAAGCCCGCGATGTCGGCCATCGCCGTATTGTATTGTCCAGCGCGCCGCTATACTCACCAGTCTATGGACTCGATGCTCGTCAGGCCCCTGGACGAGGCAAACCGGGAGCTGCTGGCCCAGGTGCACCCGGCAGGCTGGGTGAATCCGCCCGGTGACGGGGTCTACGACCTCGTGGTGATTGGCGGCGGGACTGCCGGGCTCGTCAGCGCCGCGGGTGCCGCCGGTCTCGGGGCCCGCGTGGCGCTCGTCGAGAAAGGCCTGCTCGGCGGCGACTGCCTGAACGCGGGCTGCGTGCCGTCGAAGGCCCTGCTGCGGTCCGCGCGCGCGGTCGCCGACGCGCGGAAGGCCGCCTCGCTCGGCGTGCGCGCCGGTCCTGTCGACGCCGACTTCGCGGCCGTCATGTCCCGGATGCGCCAACTGCGGGCCGGCATCGCCCATCACGATTCGGCCGGGCGCTTCCGCAGGCTCGGCGTCGACGTGTTCCTCGGCGATGGGCGCTTCGCGGGCCCGCGGACCGTGGCGGTCGACGGGAAGACGCTGCGATTCAGGCGCGCGGTCATCGCCACGGGCGGCCGGCCGGCGGACCTGCCGGTTCCGGGCCTCGCCGATGCCGGGTATCTCACACACGAGACGCTCTTCTGGCTCACGGAGCTGCCCGCGCGCCTCCTCGTGATAGGCGGCGGCCCGATCGGCAGCGAAATGGCGCAGGCCTTCGCGCGATTCGGCAGCCGCGTAACGATTCTGGACGCCGCGCCGCACCTGCTCCCGCGCGAAGATGCCGACGCGTCAGCCGTCGTGCAGCGGCGATTCACTGAAGACGGCATCCGTCTCGAACTCGGTGTGACCGTGACGCGTGCCGAGCGGCGCGGCGGCGAGCTGGTGGTGTATGCCAGGAGGCCCGGCCCCGGCGGCGCCCCCGAGATTATCGAGGCCGCCGGCGACCAGTTGCTCGTGGCCGCCGGCCGCGTCCCGAACGTGGAGACGCTCGGCCTCGACGCCGCAGGTGTGACGGTCACGCGCGACGGCGTGGCCGTCGACGATCGCCTGCGAACATCCAATCCCCGGGTGTTCGCCGCCGGCGATGTGTGTTCCCGCTTCAAGTTCACGCATGCCGCGGACGCGATGGCCCGCATCGTGATTCAGAACGCGCTCTTCTTCGGGCGCCGCAAGGCCAGCGCGCTCGTCATCCCGTGGGCGACCTACACCGATCCCGAGATCGCGCACGCCGGGATGTACGAGGCTGAGGCCCGGGAGGCCGGCCATGCGGTCGAGACGATCACGGTCGACATGAAGGACGTCGGCCGGGCCGTGCTCGACGGCGACACCGAGGGGTTCCTGCGTGTCCACCACGAGAAGGGGAGACTGCTGGGCTGCACGATCGTGTCCGCGCACGCGGGCGAGCTGATCGGCGAAGCCTCCTACGCGCTCGCCCGCAGGGGCACGCTCGGGCAGTTCTCCGCGACGGTTCATCCGTATCCCACCGTGTCCGAAGCGTTCCGGATGGCCGGCGACCGGCACCGCCGCCAGGCGCTCACCCCGAACGCCGCCCGCTGGCTGTCCCGGTACTTCCGATGGACGCGAGGGAGAGGCGGAGCATGAGCCGCTGGCGACTCCTCGCCGCGCTCGGCATCCTGGCAGCGGCGGTTGTCGGCGCCCGCGTGCTGCCCCTCGCGGAGTGGACCGTCCGGCTGGTCGAGGTCGTCCGCGAGTCGGGCGCCTGGGGCGTCGCACTCTTCGCGGCCATCTACGTCGTGTGCACCGTGGCTCTGATTCCCGCCTCGGTGCTGACGATGGCCGCGGGCTTCGTGTACGGGCCGCTCTACGGGCTGCTCGTGGTGGTTCCGGCCGCCACGCTGGGCGCGACAGGCGCATTCCTGCTCGGCCGGACGGTCCTGCGCGGATGGGTCCGCCGGAGAATGAGGAGCTCGCCCCGCGCGCAGGCGCTCGACAGGGCTGTCGACCGAGAGGGCTTCACGCTCATCTTCCTGCTGCGCCTGTCGCCGCTTGTCCCGTTCAACGTGGTGAACTACGCCCTGAGCCTCTCGGGCATCAGCACCGGGCGCTATGTGCTGGCCACCTTCCTCGGCATCATCCCGGGCACGTGGCTGTACGTTTACCTGGGCTCGCTCGTGACCGAGGCCGCGCGGCTCTCGACGGCGGCGACTCCACACACGCCGCTTCACACCTTCCTCTATGCCGCCGGGCTTGCCGCCACCGTCATCGCGGTTGTGGTGTCGGGCCGTATCGCACAACGCGCGCTCGCCGGGGCCGTTCCGCCCGAAGAGGCGTCGTAGAGACCGGTGATGACCCTCTTCCGTGCCGCCGTCGTGATCGCGCTGGCCGTCGCGTCCGCGTGGGTTTCCGTTCCGACGGGTGCGGCGCAGTCGCCCGGCTTCGACCACTCGTACCAGGCGTACGCGCGCGTGCTCGCCCAGCACGTCCAGGCGGGGCGTGTGGATTATCGCGGGCTGGCGGCCGATCGAACGGCCCTGGCTGGCGTGACGGCGGGATTCGGCGCGGTGGACGCCGGCGCGGAGGTGGGCTGGCCGCGCGCCGAGCGGCTCGCGTTCTGGATCAACGCCTACAACCTCTTCACCCTGCAGGCCATCGTCGACCACTACCCGATTCGCGCGGGCTGGCTCTCGCTCGGGCCGCGCAACAGCATCCGCCAGATCGACGGCGTGTGGGATCGCCTGACGTGGAAGGCGGCGGGGCGCACGGTGACCCTCGACGACATCGAACACCGGATCATCAGACCCGACTTCAAGGAGCCGCGCATCCACTTCGCGGTCAACTGCGCCTCGGTGGGATGCCCGCCCCTTCTGGGCGAACCGTACCGGGCGGCCGATCTGGAGCGGCAACTGGACGCCAACGCCCGCGCCTACCTTGCGAGCCCGCAAGGCGTCAGCGCCGACGGCCGGAGGCTCGCCGTCACGTCAATCCTGAAGTGGTATGGCGACGACTTCGTGGCGCGGTTCGGATCGGAACCGCGATCGGGCCGCAGCCCCCGCGACGCCGCCATCCTCCGGGTGGTGGAGGCGTTCGGCCCGCCCGAGGCCGCCGCCCTGGCGCGCAACCCGGCGGTGAGGATCGCGTTCCTCGACTACGACTGGTCGCTGAACGACGTCGTGCGGCCGCGCTGACCGGCGGGCGGGGCGTCGGCAGACTCGACACGGAAGCCTGGCGTCCTGTACTCCGGCGGCCTCGAGGCCTCGGGAATGGCGACGGTGTTGCCGTCGCGCAGCGAGGCGTAATGTGGCGACATGATCTCGACCCCCGCCGCGAAGAACGCGTCCTGAATCCGGGAGTGCAAATCGGCGTAGATGGCGGGGGCGTCGTGAGGCGAGCCGGTAAAGGCGTTGATTTCGTAGGTGACGTAGAAGTCGTTGAGCGACGTCTGCCAGACGAACGGGCGCGGATCCGTCAGCACGCCCGGCGTAACAAGCGCGGCCTCGATCAGAAGCTGGTGCACCGTGCGCCACGGCGCGTCGTAACCAATCGTCACGCGGGTGTGCAGGATGAGGCCCAGCGTCTTCGCCTGCCGCGTGTAGTTGGTGACCGAATTGCCGAGCACGACGCCGTTGGGAATCGTGACCTCTTCGTTCCTGATCGTGCGGACCTTGGTGACGAGCGTCGACGTGGCGACGATGTCGCCGTAGGTGTCGCCGATCTGCACGCGGTCGCCGAGCCGGAACGCACGGGTGTAAGTCAGGACGAGGCCCGCGATGATGTTCGCCAGCGCGGAACTGGAGGCGAGCGACAGGAGGATGCCCAGGAACACCGAGACGCCCGTGAAGGCCGGCGAACTGGACGCGGGCAGGTACGGAAATGCCACGACCACGCCAAGCGCCACCAGCAGGGCGCGGATGATCCTCCGTGTCGGGTCGGCCCACTCGCTCGGGAAATCGGCGAGCACGATCTGGCCATCCCTGATCTGGCCGGCAACGAGATCCACGAGCTTGATCGCGCCGTAGAAGACGGCGGTGATGACGACCAGGAAGAACAGGTTCGGGAGGTAGCCGACCAGTGCCGTGACCACCATCCTGACCGGGGTCAGGGCGTAGACGGCCAGCCGGCCCGAGGCGGCGCGGGTCCACGGGAACAGGCCCAGCGCGAAGGTCAGGAAGGCATTGAGCAACGCGATCACGAGGACGACTTTGACCGCGAAGACCAGGCGGCCGGCCCCGCGGACCAGGCTGCGGACGCGGGACTCGCCCAGCTTCCGCGCGCCCCTGGCGTCCAGCCATCGCTCGCACCGCCACTCGAGGCGGGCGCGCGCCCACCGCATGGCGCGGTGCAGCAGCCAGAGCGCGGCGACGAGGAACAACAGGGCGAGGCCGGCCTGCCATGCGCCCTGGAGGAGCTTGGCCGGCGCGTACCTGAGCCGCTCGGCGCGAATTGCCGCACCGAGGTCGCGGGCCGCCTCCTCCGCCAGCACCGCCCTCGCGATGCCCATGATCCGTGCGTCGTGATCGGTGACCACCATCAGCAGGCGGCCCTGCACGCGCAGCTCAGATGAACCGGGCGCGTCGGCGATGGAGACGACCGGGTCGTGGATCGAGCGGTCGTGGACGATCTCGTCGAGCCGCTCGGTGATGCGGGCCGCGCGCGCTTCGGGGGTGTACTGGCCGACGCCGGCCGCAATCCAGATGACCGGCTCGCCTCCGAGCAGCACAGGCACCGAGCGGCCGGGCTCCAGCTCGCCGCCGCTCCCGGGCGGCACGGCAGCGGGCCGCTCCTGCGGAACGGGCGCGGGCTGTGCGGTCTGGGCCCGGAGCGCCTGCGGCGTGCAGAGCGTCACGGCCAGGGCAAGACCGCTGATGCGCAGGAGTGGGTGGTGGTGGACTTTGGGCCGCATGATGGCCCCCATCCTACCTGAAACCCGAGGAGTAGAAAGTAGTCAGTAGCCAGTAGCCAGTAGGGCCGACAGGAGTGGCGACGCGCCTGCTCGCGCCTTCCTACTGAATACTGTCTACTGACTACTGGCTACTGATCCTTCAGAACCTACTCCACAAGTACTGGTTCGTCACCTCGTGGTGGAACTGGACCTCGGAAGTCTTGATGACCGAGCCGAGGGCCTTCGGGCACCGGTCGGCCTGGATCTGCTTCACCTCGGCAAACTTGGTCTGCACGTCGGGGCCAAGGAGGTCGGTGACGTAGTCGCTCGATTTGAAGTGGCGGATCGCGTCGTAAATGTTGTCGGGCAGGAACCGCGTGCGCGAGCGCCGGATCTCGGTTTCCGCATCCGCGGGCACCGGCCCCTCGAAGCCCGTGCGCAGCAGCGCGTACAGGGCGAGGTACGGGTTCGAGTCGGGCGCGATCGACCGCACCTCGACGCGCGCGGATTTCTCGTTGCCGAGCGGGATGCGCACCATCGCGCCCCGGTTGATGGCCGACGCCTTGATCTGGTTGGGCGCCTCGAAATGCGGGTCGAGGCGGCGGTACGAGTTCACGCTCGAGTTGAGGATCAGGCAGATGTCGTTCGCGTTCGCGAGGATGCGATCGATGAACCGCCAGCCGACTTCAGACAGCCCGTCCTCGCCCTTGGCGTCGTGGAACAGGTTCTTGCCGTTCCGCGTGAACGACAGGTTGGTGTGCATGCCGCTGCCGTTGACGCCCGTGACGGGCTTCGGCAGGAACGACGCCGTCATGTCGAGCTGCTGCGCCACCTGGCGGCAGATGAGCTTGTAGAGCTGAACCTGGTCGGCCGCGATGCACGCCTCGGTATAGCCGTAGTTCATCTCGAACTGCGACGGCGCCACCTCGGGGTGGTCCTTCTCGTTGCCGAACCCCAGGGCGCGCTGCGCCTCGGCCGAGTTGTCGATGAACCGCCGGAGCGCGTCGCCGGGCAGCGAGTGGTAGTAGCCGCCGGTCGAGATGAACTCGAAGACGCCGGTCACGTGATACTGCCGCTCCGCGTCGCGGCCCTTGAACAGGAAGCCCTCGATCTCGTTCGAGGCGTGCGCGATGGTGCCGTCCGCGGCGAACAGGCCGTTGGCGAAGACCTTCAGCCGGTTGCGCATGTCGGCGGCATACGGCGACCCGTCACGCTCCTTCACCTCGCCGAACGCCAGCACCTTCCCCGGTCCGAAGATGTCCGACGGCAGCCAGTAGAACGCCGGCCAGTCCACGTCCAGGCGCAGGTCCGACTCCGCCTGCTGCGAGAACCCGCGGATCGACGACCCGTCGAACGTCAGGTTGTCGGCCGCCTTCAGCAGGAACTTCTTGTCGTAGTCGAGCATGTGGAACCGGCCCTCGAGGTCCGTGAAACACACGGTGATGGCCTTGATCCGCTTCTCGTCCGTCAGGTACTTCATCCGCTCTTCGCGAATCGTGTCGGGCGACACGCGGTCCAACCGCTGCTGCTTGGCGGCGAGGTTCATCTCCTCCAGCCGGTCGTAAGGAATCTCCAGAAAATCGCGCAGCGGGGTCACGTGGTCCACGGGTGTCCTCCCTTGTCTGGGCTCTCCATCGCCCAGAATCAGGCGATGCTATCACAAATACAATGATTTGAAATATAACAAGTGGATGATTAAGACTAAAATATTGATATTTAGTCTTACGTGAGTCGCACCAGGGTGATGTCGACCGTTCTGGCCTTGTTCGACGCACGGTCCCACTGGACCAGGATGGGGCTCTGGTAGGTCCCCTGGACGATCGCGCCATGCCCGGGGGTGCGACTGTCCGACACCAGCAGGTTGACCGCACGCTTGAAGCGCAGGAACCGCTCGGCCGGGACGGCCATTGCCCTGGCCATCGCCCGCTCGATCACGCTCTCGTTCAGGCCCAGGGCGTCCACGAGCTTGTTGAGGGCGCGGACCACGTCGTACTTGGCGTAGTCGAGGGTCTTGGCGGGGATGGACCGGGGATCGGCCCAGGCGTGCCGGCCCTTCTCGGCCACGAACTTCAGGGGGTTGTGCAGCACGTGCATCAGGTCGTGCCGCATGAGCAGCGTCTCGTACTCGTTCACCGTCAGGCCGGCCTGGCGCTCCTCGGGGTTGAGCTCGATCCGGAGCCGTCCCTTCGTCACCCCGTAGCGGGCGATGGCCTCCTCGAGCAGCTCGTAGAACCCGACTTTCGGATCGCGGAGGTTGATCGAGTCCATCGGGTGCCCGGACACGGGAATCGTGACGCGGGTCTTCCAGACCGGGATCTCGTGCGTGTAGCCCAGCACCGTCGTCTGGCGCCTGCGCGGCTGGCCGGCGTTGATGCCGTCCAGATCGACGAACCAGACCGGCTCGTCGGTGGCCCGGTACAGCACGCAGGCGCGCAGCCCCGCGGCCATGAACGCCAGGTGCGAATCGGCGTTGCGCGGCTCGACGGCCCGCTGGTCCTCCGAGAGCTCGGTCCGCAGCTCCAGCTTGTCGTGCTCGTATCCGGCGTCTTCGGGAAAGACCAGGCGGAACGCGTCCATGTAGAGATCGACGCCGTTCTCGCCCTGTCTGGCCAGCCGCGAGGCGAGCCCCTGCTCGAGGTAGCCGGCCGTCGTGTGCAGCGAGGCGTAGTAGGCGCGCGGGAACTCCGCCAGCACGTCGCCGTAATCGGCGAGGATGCGGCTGCGCACGTCGATGGCGTCGAACCGTGCGCGCGGCTGCAGCTCGACGGTAAACTCCGCCGGTTCGTGGGGCATAGCGGCCAACTGTGTATTATCCACGATAAAGCCGACCGGCGCGAGTACCGCGCGTTACACTAGGAGCGATGAGCCAGTCGCGCGCGTGGACCGTCGGCGAGGAAGTGGCCCACAGCGTCACCCACGGCGTCGGGCTGCTGGCGGCACTGGCAGGCCTGGTCGCGCTCGTGGTCCTGACGGCCGCGACCCGCGACCCGTGGCGCATCACGGCCTGCGTCATCTATGCCTCCACCCTCGTCGTGCTTTACGCGGCCTCGACGCTCTACCACGCCCTGTCGGCCACGCGGGCCCGCCGCGCGCTCCGCGTGCTCGACCATTCGGCCATCTTCCTGCTCATCGCGGGCACCTACACCCCCTTCGCCCTCGTCTCTTTGCGTGGGCCCTGGGGCTGGGCCCTCCTGACCATCGTCTGGGGCCTGGCGGTGGCGGGCATCGCGGCCAAGGCCATGTTCGGCGCGCGATGGCCCATCCTCTCGACCGCTCTCTATATCGGCATGGGATGGACCGTGGTGATTGCGGTGAAGCCGCTGGTGGAGCACGTTCCGCCGGGCGGCATCGCGTGGCTGGTGGCCGGCGGGCTCGCCTACACAGGCGGCGTGGTGTTCTACGCGTGGACGAAGCTGCGCTACAGCCATGCCATCTGGCACCTGTTCGTGCTGGCAGGCAGCGTGTGCCACTACATCGCGGTGGTCTTGTACGTGGTGTGACGGGAGGCCGGAGCGCCGGACCTTTCGGCCCGCGTGAAGACGAAGCGATCGCTGGCGAGGAAGTTGGCGATCGACACCACCAGCACCGCCGCGAGATTGGCCAGCAGGTAGTGCACGCCGAGCGCATCGACCAGCAGCGCCATGATCGCGGCGCCGCCGACCAGTGAAAACCCGCCGTTCGAGAGATTGAACCGGAGCAGCCGCCAGCCGGCCGCGCGCGCGCCGACGGGCCTGTCGGCCCAGGTCCAGCCGAGGTGCCAGAGGAAATTGTGGAGCACGGCGGCCTCGGTGGCCACGAGCGTCGCCGGCACCACCGCCCACCCGAGCCGCCCGACGAGCAGCCACAGCACGGCTGTCTGCACGCCATAGCCGATGACGCCGACCAGGGTGAAGATGCCGATCCGCGCGCGCAGGGGACGGGCGCTCACCAGCGTGTTTCCTCACGATAAAGGGCGATTGTGTTTCGGACGGCGTTGACCACGAACACCATCACGAGGCCCGCCGTTGCGCACACGCCGCCGACGTCGAAGAGCCGGTACGGCCCCAGCCCGAAGGGCCGCACCAGTCCGCCGCCGAGGAGCATCAGCGCGCCGATGGCGACCAGGATGCGCAGCTCCGTCGGACCGAACCAGAGGAACGACATCCGGAACAGGCTGCGCGCCCAGGTGCCGAGGAACGACTCGCCCATCACCATCAGCCACGCGGCAAGCGTGACGGCGGCGATGAGCGGGTTCATGTGGCCCGACAACGCCAGCCCCGCCAGCATCATGGCCGTGCCGGCGATGTCGATGACGTGATCGAGGTAGAAGCCGTAGCGCGGCCGCTGCTGATTCCGGACGCGCGCCAGGGTGCCATCCATGCTGTCGCCGAACCAGTTGAGGACGAGGCAGAACACCACCAGCGGCACACCAACAGCTGGCCGGGCACCCGCGAGCCAGAAGGACACGCCAACCCCGGCCATCGAGATGAGCCCGAGGGCCGAGAGGTGATCCGAGTTGATTCGCGCCGGCATGTGTCCCGCCATCCAGACCAGCGCCCGCTTCTCCGGGGCGGCCAGGAGGCTTTGGTGCAGCCGCGTATGCCCGGCCTTCGCGGCGGCGGAGGTTGCGGCCGATTCGGGTGACTCGTCCATGTCGCACGCTCCACGGGCGGGAGCTACAGCCGCCCTCGTCACAAGTGGGTTCGAGACCCGTTCCCGCGGCACAGCCAGGCCGCCGCCGCACGCAGGTCTTGAACCCCTCCCATATGAACTGCGCAGGCGCGGGCGGAACCGGCTCATCGGAAGCCCCGGCCATCCGGCGCGGGCGGGCTGGTATACTGCGCCGGAAAAACAGGCGTCCACGCGCCAGGACGGCCGCGGCGCCCGAGGAGCTCCGATGACGACCAGCCGCTTGTCCCGCCCCCGTGCCAGAAGACTCGCCGCCGCTGCCCTGATTGTCGCGCTTTTCTTCGCGGCAGGCACCATCGGGGGCCGCCTGGTCACCGCCTCGGCGCAGG
>Ga0209253_10004031_pt1 | contig 12834 bp, 12 predicted proteins | sample FrelakmetBRP12BR_FD_187145 | JGI IMG/M metagenome (GOLD analysis project Ga0209253, IMG submission 187145) | Freshwater lake sediment microbial communities from the University of Notre Dame, USA, for methane emissions studies - BRP12 BR (SPAdes)... | ecosystem: Environmental > Aquatic >...
AGAGGATAGCCGGCGTGACAGTCCTTGACATCCAAACCGGAAAATTCCTTGTCTATCGCGCCAAATCGGTAGTCATGGCGTGCGGCGGGGCGGGTCGCGTCTATGCCATCACGACAAACGCCCAAGTCGATGTTGGTAGCGGATATGCCATGGCTTACAAAGCAGGTGTTGAGCTCATCGACATGGAGCAGTTCCAGTTCCACCCCACCGGAGCTGCGTTCCCTCCTGCGGCAAGAGGCAGACTTGTCACCGAAGGCGTGCGAGGAGAAGGTGGGATCCTCTATAACAAGAGCGGCGAACGGTTCATGCAGCGCTACAACCCTAAGCTCACCGATTTGGCAGGTCGCGACGAGGTTGCACGTGCCATTGCCACGGAAATCCTTCAGGGCCGTGGCACGGAGCATGATGCGGTATATCTGGATGTGTCGTTTCTGCCGGCAAGGATAATCGAGGAACGCCTTCCCACCATGTTGGAAGATTTCCTAGACATAGGCATAGACATCCGCAACGAGCCCATGGAAGTCACACCCACTGCTCATCATGTTATGGGCGGCTTAAGAATCGATGTTCACGCGCAGACGAACGTTGAAGGGCTCTTCGCTGCCGGTGAAGTCACGGGCGGAGTGCATGGAGGCAACCGACTGGGAGGAAATGCTCTTGCGGACACCCAAGTCTTTGGGAAGATCGCGGGAGACTCAGCAGCCGGCTACGCTTCAAAGGCGTCCTATCCATCAATCGATCGCGCGGCTCTCGAAGCGGAGCATTTGCGTGTCTCGACCCCCTTGGAACGCAACGATGGTCTCAGTCCAACGGCCGAAACCAAGAAGCTCCAGAAGGTCATGTGGGACAACGCCGGCATATTCAGAAATGAGCAAGGACTAGATGCGGCCTTGAAGTTCATCACCGAGGAACAGAGGCAAGTAGCCTCTAGTGTCGCAGCCCGCAACAAGGCAAAACGATACAACAACGAGTGGATCAGTGCACTCGAACTACAAGACATGCTACTCGTTTCAGAGATGCTCGTCCGATCTGCTGTGCTACGAAAGGAATCGCGAGGCGCACACTTTCGCACCGACTATCCGACGGCTAACAACAACGAGTGGTTCGCCAACATCCTGATTAAGCAACGCGCTTCGCGCATGATCCTTGAGAAGGTTCCCGTGGTCGTGTCCAAGTGGCTGCCACCCTGGATGGAGAAACAAGCAAAGGAGGCTCACTAGTTGGCAAGAGAGCGGCTCGTTCAGTTCAGAATCAGGCGGTACAACCCCGATACGGATGACAAACCGCGCCTTGTAAGGTACGATGTTCCATACGTCGACCGGCAGGGAATCCTTGACGTGCTACACTACGTTTTCGAGAATCTGGACTCCTCCTTGGCCTATCGCTGGAATTGTCGTACTGGTCAATGCGGTTCATGTGCAGTCACCATCAATGGCGTTCCTGGTCTTGCATGTCGGACGCTGGTTGACCCTTCGAAGAAGTACGTCCTAGAACCCCTTCAGAACTTCCCTATCGTTCGAGACTTGGTTGTGGACCTGCGTCCCGGCTTCAGGCGACTGGAGAAGCTCCGGCCATACCTAGAGCGTACATCTGCGCCTACCAGGCCAGAACGTCTAGCTCGTGAAGACGTGTCGACTGCTATGGAACTCCGTTCATGTTTGGAGTGCTTTGCCTGCTACGCTGCCTGTCCTGCGGTGGCGTCAGCAAAGCAGGAATATCCAGGTCCAATAGCCATGCGCGAGCTGGCATGCTTCGAACTCGATCCACGTGATAAAGGAGACCGCGTCCAAGTCGCAGTGAGCAATGGACTGTACGATTGCACCAGCTGCGGCGTCTGCAAAGAGGTATGCCTGCCGAAGCACATCGACACTCGCAGAAGAGCAGTTGAGACGCTGCGCGCGCAGGCTGCCACTCGCGGGTTCGGGCCATTGCCCGGTCACCAGGCGTTCATCGACCAGATTGAAAAGACTGGATATGCGGTTGATGTTAAGACTACTCCGCTTGTCGAGCAGGTTCCAGACATAGTTGAAGTTGACGACCCAATCGATGAGGTAGTGTTCTTCCCTGGCTGTCTCATCAATCTCCGCCTTCAAGACGTGGGTCTGAACGTAATAGAAGTTCTGAAGCGCAACCGAGTTCGCGTCCACGTTCCCAAGGAGTTTGTCTGCTGCACAAGTGTGGCCTTCCGGACTGGCGCCAGGAGCATCGCGTACAAGACGGTTCTGAAGAACGCCGAGACCTTCCGAAAACTGGGTGTGGAAAAACTGGTAAGCCTCTGTCCAGGCTGCATGTCAACCATTAAGCAAGACTGGCCCGTGGTGCTGCACGAGAAGGGAAAGCCTCCATACAAATTCGAACCATTCGACATTAACGAGTATTTGGTCCGAGAGCTGGGCGTTGATCGTCTAAACACCAAGGATTTGCATCCTCTGAACATCCGAGTAACGTATCATGACCCCTGTCATCTGAATCGACATCAGGGAATCAGCGAGGAACCCCGAATACTCTTGAGATTAATACCGGGTTTAGAATTCATTGATGTCGAAGAGAGCGACCGATGCTGCGGCGCGGGTGGCGGTGTCCGAGCTGGTCGACGCGAGCTTTCCAACGAAATGGTCAGAATCAAGTTCGGTATTCTTAGCAAACCGAAACCCGACATCATAGCGACATCGTGTTCATTCTGCACAGTTCAGCTAATGGACGAGGGCAAGAGATCGGGCAGCGGCATCAGAATTCTAAACGTCACGGATCTCCTAGCGTCCTCCTACCGTGGGGACAAACTCAAGTAGAACGCTCTAGCTTATGCCCAAGTCTGCATAGATTTTTTGTCGGTTCTGTTCTACCTTCGTTTTCACTTGGTCGAAGAGGCTAGCACCCGTCGAGTCGATGGCGACGATTAGTGGGCCAAAACGTTCGACTTCCATGATCCAAAGCGCTTCAGGCATTCCGAGATCGAACCATTCTACGCCTACCACTTTGCGAACTGTCTTTGCTGCTAGCACGGCGGCGCCACCCGTGAACGCTGCATAAACGGCGCCGTACTTCTTCATCGCGTCAGCGGTTCGCTTTCCCATGCCTCCTTTTCCTATCACAACGCGGACGTTGAATGCCTCAATGAATTTGTCTTCAAACATGTCCATTCGAGTGCTCGTGGTGGGACCTGCTGCCACAATCTCCCACTGGTCGCCCACCTTGCGCACGATCGGTCCACAATGGAATACGGCTAACCCATTTGAATTGATGGGGAAAGGTTTTCCTCCGGCTTTCAGTTTGAGCGCGCGTTGATGCGCTTCGTCTCTCGCGGTGAAAATGGTTCCTGTGACGTAGATGATATCGTTGACGCGCAATTTACGGATGTCTTGCTCTGAGACGGGGGTCTTTAACTCATACGTTGCCATCGTTCACTTCACCTTGTGCGAGGTTATCTTGATCTCCCCTTTACCTGTGATCGTGGCTGAGGCGCGTCTGGCCGCCCAGCACTGAAAAGCGAGTCCAACTGGAAAAGACGCAGGATGGCGCATGGCGACCTCTATATGGACATCAAGGGCAGTCGTATCCCCTCCGAGTCCCATAGGTCCGATTCCAGTTCGATTGATGGCCGCCAGCAGTTCCTCTTCAATTTTCGCAATCTCGGGGTTTGAATGGCGTTCGCCCATCGGTCGAAGCAGTGTCTCCTTGGCTAGTTTGAGGCAGATGTCAGCTCCACCTCCGATGCCAACGCCCAGAATTGTAGGCGGACACGGGTTGGCGCCTGCGTCTATCACCGAGTCGATGACAAACTGTTTCATCCCTACACTTCCTTTGCCGGGTGTAAGCATTGCGAGACGGCAGACGTTCTCTGATCCACCCCCCTTTGGGAATACTGTGATCTGCAAGTCACTTCCCTTTACCAGGCTCCAATTTATCCATGGCATGTGATAGCCGGTGTTGTCGCCCGGATTCTTGTGAGCAATCGGGTCTACTGTGTTCGGTCGGAGAGGGATTTCCTTTGTCGCTCTTCTCGTCGACTCGATGAGGATTCCTTCGAGGCTACTGAGTAGGGGGAACTCTGAACCGACGTTAATATAGAATATCGGGATTCCTGTGTCCTGGCAAATAGGAATCGAATGCTCCCTAGCCAGTTTGACGTTTTCGAGAATCGCTTCCAGTTGGTTTCTTGCTGTCGGATGGCTTTCTTTCTTCAGAAAGGCTTGAAGCCGTTTCTCGACATCTTGAGGTAAGTCGGTAACCGCGAGTCGAAGAAGCTTCACCACTGCCGCTTCTAAGTCGGATGCCTGCATCCACCAGACGCTCCCTTGGGCTATGCTGACTGAAAGAAACTATCATGTTCCTATCTGTTTGGGTTGTACCAAGTCAGCGCCGAGTAATATCTTGCGGAGAACCTCCAAGAGAACAGTCAGCGTTTGAACACCCTCAGTTGCGATTGTTTCCAGAAGGGTGCATCCGCCATCAAGATGCAGAGCCGTCAGGAATTCCAGAGGTCCGATTCTCGGTGTTATGTCTCGTTTGTTAAGCGCAAAGACTACTGGAATCTCACCCATCAGTTTGCTGCCGAAGCAAGTCTGCAGCTCATCCCAGCACCGTTTGTTATCCTCCAGCAGCTGAGGGTTCGAATCCGCAACAAAAACAATGCCATCGGTTCCCGCAAGAACCGTCGACCGCGTCTCGACGTAGTAGTCCTGCCCCGTGGCTGACCAGATATGAATCTGCAGTACCCATTCGCCATGGGCGATTTCAATAGGACCATAGTCAAAGAAGAGCGTTCGACCCGTACTCGTTTCAATTGATTCAAGGCGCGAGAGGATATCGAGACGGCGAAAAAGCGCACGAATACTTGCAGTCTTCCCGCTCATCGCGGGTCCATAGTATACGACTTTCGTCTGTATTACTCGTCTGCTCCAGTCGATAAGCATCCTTGGCGCCTACCTCTATGTGGTCCAGAACCCCTCAAGTCGGTCACCGAAACTTCGAGCTCGGCCTGCTTCGACAGCCCTACTGAAGTCTTCGCTCCACTCGGCTCTTATGAAATCCAGAAGACGTTGGATTGGCGCTGCCTTGTAATCGATTGCTTCATACAGAATCTTGTCCGAAATGGTCGAACTGAGGCCAACACCCTCCAAGAGGCGAAGCCGCGAGAGAATGGTAAGCATTCGCCAAGCTGCATGGACAAAAGCTTCAATCTGTTCTCGAAAGAGGCTCTGACGAACCCGCTCCTCCTCGTGACGGAGGTCGATAAGGCTATTCTCAAGGCGTTCGCTGACTCTGCCTTGTGCTGCTCTTCTTAGAATCCGTGCGATTCGTTCAATCTTCATTTCGGTTTCTGAGACGACTTTCTCCAACAGTTTCTGTTCGAAGGACGTCTGGGACAGGCTTTTCTCGTTTCCATCCGATTTGAGCACCACACCCTGATTCACGACATTGAGAACGACAAAAGGTCCGTTCCTTGCCTCGATTGCGCCAGCAATTCGCTTCGTGGTGTGTTCGTTTGTGGCGATTACCCATCCCCTGAAACTCCTTATTTGCTGGGTCATGGTCGGAGTTGCGCAAGAAGGCGCCCGAAACACAATCCTCTCTTCGTCATAGTTGCTCTGCTCGTTGCTCAAGATCTGCTCGTACTCCGAATGGGATGCAAAATCAGAGCCGAAAACCACCTCGCGACGGTGAGGGACAAGATTGACAAGCGCTTCAGCGACGAGATCCGCTGCTTCAGCAGAATCGCCCGAGACGATGACGGGGATTCGGTCTAGGAGCGCTCGCAGCACGACTGCAAGCTCCTTTCGTTCCAATTTGGCGAGTGACCCGCCTAAGAAGGTTATCATCTAGCAATCGCCTCTAGGAATCCGTTCAGGTCCAAGGAGGGAATTTGAGCCAGAGGAGCTTTTTGCAGCACGTCCTCAATCTCAGCAATGTAATTCGGTATAACGAGCCGCAGCAGACCTAGTCTGGTGCTGTCCTTCGAAATCACGGTACTAAAGAGACCACCGGTGAGGCCGTAGATGAAGTGCTGTTCTCGACCACAATCGCACAGAACCTGAACAATCCTTGTTCTTTTGACAAGGTGAGCAACCTTCCTTGAAGTATCAAAAAGCGTGTATGTAAGAGTGGAGTCTCGGGCTCTTGCATCATCGCTGAACCGTTGGCTCGGAATCAGATAGCCGCCCTCCAGGCACACTACTCCAGTCTGCGCTGAAGGAATGGCCGCCAGAAAGTCTTCGATTATCGCTCCGATTCGCGAAGCGGCACTGACGGTTATTGAGAGATTCACGGTTCCGCTAGACCAGCTCTGGCGCTGGCTCTCGCGCACGCTAAAGCCCTGACGAATGGTGTCTTTCTCAGAGTCGCCAAAAGCTCGAAGCGGGGGGACAATCTCCTCATGTGAGAGAGCGTTGTCAAGGTCTTTTTTGGCCCTGTCCAGCTGTAGCAGAATTGCGCCAAGATTAATGCGACTCTGAGTCGTTGTGGTCAGGAAGTAGTTGACCGCCGTCGGAAGAGGCGCGAGCAAGAACTTGCTTCGTTCGCCTTCGATCAAGACGTATGTCAGGTCCCCGTGGAGGCGTCTTGCAACCGAAAGAATAGCTGCACTGGCGGAGCAAACGCCGAAAATCTCCTTCTCCGAGAGCCACACACCGCTGCTAGTTATGGGATATCCATCCCGTTGAACGAGAACAGCATTTTCGACTCCAGCAACGGCTTTGATGGTTTGAAGGTGTGGCGTAATCTGGTCCAGAACTCTGTGCGACACAGTCGGCTGGCTCCACCAGCGTGGAGCGAATCACGATATAAAAACCAACAATAATCAGAAGCTGTTGCAGAAGTGGTGCGGGGGGTGGGATTCGAACCCACGAAGGTCTACACCACAGGAGCCTCAGTCCTGCCCCTCTGGCCGAAGCCTACTTTCGGGGCTTCTTAGACCATGCTCGGGTACCCCCGCGCAAGGTAAAGTTCTGCCATTTCCGTCTATTCTTCACTTTTAAATCTTGTCAAGCAGATTGGCGCCAAGTCCGGTGTTCTGAGAGAGGGCGTCTGCGGGCAAAATCAATCGTTGATTCTTTGGCTGGAAAAGCGTACAAGGCTCCTCTTTGCGCTTAATGCACGGGTAATACCGACTTCTCTCGCCAGTTGTGCGTTTTCGAGGATTCCCGCGGCTTCGTCAGATTGTCAGAGCCGTTAGACGAAGCGCTTCGTTTGAGGGGGGTAATACCTGGATAATACTAGCGGCTTTTGACATCAGATGCTCAACAATGGTCGATTTCAATGAAGCTCATAACCGTCAATCTGCCAGAGGCCTATGTCAACGGGATCGAACGACTCATTGTGGAAAAGCTCTACCCCAACAGGAGCGAAGCTATTCGCATAGCGGTTAGGGATCTCTTGAAAAAAGAGCTTTGGGGGGCCGTCACACCACAACTGAGGACCAGGTGAGTTATGAATGGGTTTTGACTTGTCCAAGCTTGTCCGCGATGCAGCTAACCGTACAGCTCCAGACTCCGCTGGCTCCCCGAAACCCGGCGCGAAGATAATGGTGGCTGGCGTCGGAGGCGGGGGAAACAATACCGTTAACCGGTTGGTACAAATAGGAATTCAGGGAGCAGAATGTGTTGCCGTCAATACCGATCAACAACACCTAGACAACGTTCGGGCTCACAAGAAGCTACTCATTGGCAGAACCATTACTAGGGGATTAGGAACTGGTGGTTTTCCCGAACTTGGTGCCGCGGCTGCCGAGGAATCGCGTCAGGATTTGACAAACCTTCTGAGCGGGGTTGACTTGCTCTTCATCGCGGCAGGTTTGGGCGGAGGAACGGGAACCGGCGCGGCTCCTGTCATTGCAGAAATTGCGAAGCAGAACGGCGCGATAGTAGTCTGTACCGTCACAACGCCTTTCACCATCGAGGGGGCGAGAATCGACAAGGCGCATCGTGGTCTTCAGAGGCTGCGAAGGTATGCGGATACGGTGATAGTCATTGACAACAACAAGCTGCTGGAGATTGCGCGAGACCTTCCGATTGATGAAGCGTTCAGCGTCGCGGATGAAATCCTGGCTAGCATGGTCAAGGGAATTACAGAGACAATCAGTCTACCTAGCCTCATCAACCTAGATTTTGCCGATGTTCGAAGCATTCTGGCAGGCGGAGGAGTGGCGCTGGTTGGACTTGGTGAAGCGGCCCCATCGGAGAACCAGGGGTACGACCGAGTTACCGAGGCTGTGAAAAACGCGCTGCATTCGCCCCTCCTTGGCGACCTGAGTGTTAAAGGTGCGACCGGCGCTCTGATTCATGTCATCGGAGGACCAGATTTGAGTCTGGAAGAGGCAACTCGCGTTGCTGACATAGTAACTCGTCAGATGCGACATGATGCCCGCATAATATGGGGCGCGCGGGTACTACCGGACTTTACAGGATACGTTCGTGTACTACTGATCGTCACGGGGCTCGAAGGCAACTCGGCGGTACTTCCGGGCTTCCGTGGTCACGTCGAAGTCTTTGATGGACTTGACTGGGGGGCCCTTCAGCTCTACAGATTGGATAGCCATCTCGCGTCTACGAATGTGCCAAGTGAAGGAAGGTTGCCCATAGGAGTGGGAGAAGATTCCTCAAACGTGTTTCCGGAAGGCCCCACAGGCCGTATCGAAAACAAGGAGTCTGCTGAGCGTGCCGAGGAGCTCTTTGAACCCACAGCGCTGCTCGGCCCGTTCGAATCTCTGGAGGGGGAACCACTCGGAGGACTAGGACTGAAACGGGTGGAATCGGCATCGAGTGCGGAGAACTAGGTCAGCACACGAAAAGGATGATGGTTCGATTATCCTCCTATCCAGCCGAGGAAGGCCTGCCTCAACTGATCCAGTTGGACAAGAATCGATTGAAACAGTCCTTGCGACCATCCCATCACATCGACTATCAATGCTATTAGGATAGTAACCGTCAAGATAGCCAAGCCGAGAAGTAGGCCTTCTTCTACGAGAGGGGACCCGCGTTTGTCCTTGAGGAATGCCAGCAGCACGCTAAGCAGTCGTGTCATACCATCTAATCAGGAACCCTCCGGTGGCGTATTTAAGCACCACAATCAGGGAATTGCGGTCAAGAGATTGGCGGTGAGAGCGAATGTGACGAAGAAGGAAAGGGAACAAAGAAGAAGCATACGGATTGAGCTCTTTGCCGCTTGGCTGAGACGATAGGTGGACACGATCGCCGTAAGGTATAGTGCACTGGAAATATGCAGTACGGCGGAGAGTGTTTCCTGTTGGTGCACGAGCCCAAGAAGAGTGAACGCAGGTGCAAGAATGGGTGCGATTGCGGCAATCATCCCCAAAACTGCGGACGATACGATTGAAAGTGCGAGGACCTTCGAACGCTGGGCGTCCACAAGGTTCTTTCTGCTCTTTGTTAGCGCCGTATTCTTCCTTATTTGCTGGACTACCCTGAGCATTCGAGCGCCACCCACCAGCGCGCTTTTCTCAAGGAATTGACCCAATAGTCGCAGCAAACGACACTGGCTGCTCTGCTCATACGATCGAACGACCTTTCTCCAAGCCGAAACAAACGAATCCGTGCCTCGCACAATCCCATCGAATGCGCTGTTGAAAGGAGTGGGGCTGCGGTCGCCATAATAGTGAATGGCTCTTCCGAGGGCATACTCGGGGCTTACCCCAGCGGTGAGTTCGGTACAGAAGTACGTAATGAAGTCTAAGAACAGGTCAAATGCTTCATTCGCTTTATCTTGCGCTTTCATGTCCGTTCCTCTATTCGCCGATTAGAATCGAGTCATGTGGCAGCAAGGCTTTCCTCAATAACCCAGAAAGGCCGAACAGAAACGCTGGGAGGAGCAGGACAAGAGGACTGCTACACAAACCCCTTACAGCTAGACCCAAAACAACAATCAGAGGAAGAAAGACTAACAGCCCAGCATAGACCATCATCCGGCTCTCCCATTGTAAAGTCAGATGCTCAAAACGCCGCTGAAGGTTTTCATGCGAGTCCGTTATGACCGCATCGAGATTCGTGCTGTCTGTTTGGACGAAGTTCACAAAAGACAGAATGCCCCGCCTAAGCGTCGCCGAAGGTTGTCTGCGCGCCATCTGCGTTAGAAGGTGCTCGGGTGGAACGCCCGCGTTCAGAAGCGGTATCATCTGAGCCAGAGCCGAGGAAACCGTGCCATAATCTCCTTGGGAAACGTAGAGGATTGCATCAAAAACTGATCCCGTCGAAAGGTAGATAGTCGCTAGCTCTTCCAGGGCGTACGGGGTTTCTCGTTCTATGCGTGCAATCTCGCCATCGTATCGTAGAGTGATGCTGTTGAGGACAAACAAGACGACAAAGACCGCAAGGCTAAAGCTAAGAATTGCTGCGCTCAATATGCTGAATAGATGGGCGAGGCAAACTGTGCTTAACGTCAGTGCCAACAAACCCATCAATATGGCTCCTGCGGCGATGTCTTCGGCTGAGAAGGAACCCTGGAAGAGGTATCTGGCTGCTTCCTTGAAATCTAGCGATACCAGAGGAGCACCCAGCCTTCTAGCTCCTGGCAGAGCTTTGCCAATGCGACCTACTAGTCTGAGGCCGTCGACAGTTTCCACCTCCTCGCTGAGGTCATAGAGTCGACTCGGGCGTTGCCAGAGCCTTCTGAATGCAGACCGGCGTGCGCTCTGTCAAACGCTGCAACTACGACGTTAGGTGTAAAGGTCTGCTCCTGAACAAGATGCTCGAGAGTCTCCGCGTAGATTCCGAAGCTCCTGCGAAGGTCTGCATTCGTTACGCGCTGGAATTTGCCTGCCCTTTCGAATAATGGAGTAACCACGCCTTCATGTAGTCTTTCAAGGCAACCTGTTTCCTTCTTCCATTCGTAAAGCGCGCGCAGCGACAGTTTGCCGGATTGCCAGTCTAGCTCGCTGATCTGGGCAACTCTTCGGGTTATCCGACCATCGGCAAGCTCTCGTACCATGTGGACAAGCAATCCAAGACTACGAAAACAGATTCGAGGTATCCTATGATGGATTTGCCATCTGAGAAGAAGGTCCTCGTTTGAACTGGCATGGCACGTTTGGATCCCTCTGATGCCCGCGCTAAGGGCATGGAACATTGCTGTACTGTGCTCGGCTGTCTGTATCTCCCCCAGAAACACCCAGTCTGGCGATCGATGAAGAAGACGTACTATCTCATTAGATTTTGTTTGCCGCTTCTCTTCAAGGCTGTCGAATGGATCGACTTGGAATGTTACCTTGTGTCTGCCCCAGGCATTGATCGGAACGCTCTCTAGAGCATCTTCAATGTCTATGCATCTCCAGAAGGAAGGAACCACGAGGTTGACGGCGTTTGCCAGCGTGGTCTTTCCTGATGCTGGTTCCCCGCATATGGTGATATTGATGCGCATTGTCATACAGAGAACGAGAAAGGCTGCCGCGGAGATGGAAAGCGTGCCAGAGTCAATCAATTCGGGTAGTGTCAACAAGCGCAGCCGCAGCTTTCGGAAGTTCAGATGGATGCCGTCGTGTGCAAGGGGTGGGATGTCCGCTGCCGCTCGGACATGAAAGAATCTGGTTTGAAGCTCGGTTTTTAGCGATGGGCTTCTCTGGTCGAGTGGACGACGGCTTTCAAGACGAAGGCGTGTACTAATTCTGGCGAGTTCTGATTCGTTAGGAGCCAAGTTTGACCTGCATCGTCCCCACTTTGCATGATCCAGGTAGAAGGTGTCTCCCGGCCTATCGAGATAGAACTCTTGCACATCATCGTCCAGAAGCAAGGGCATGATTTTGGTCAAATCTAGAGTTTGAGCTGTCGCGTAGATCGCCAGACTGCTGCGCTGTTCGGCGCTCAGTTCGCCAAAGCTTGACGACAGGAATCTCTGGAAATCCTGAATCTCTCTACTAATGACTTCATCAAGACCGAGCAGTAGAGACTGCCCGTGTTGGGAGTTCAGCTTGGTTGCCAGAAACCGAACGATCTGACTCGCTGGAGCCTCATCGACATCTGTCAGTGCCTGATAAAAGCGTTCGAATGGGTTCTCAGCCAGTTCGCTAACGCTGATCTTGAATGGACCCACTCCATAACGATCCAGCACTCGATCTGAATGGCCAGGTTTGATGATCTGCTCGACACTTCGAGACGTACTCTGCATTTCAAAGAGGATTTCGTAGTCGTTCTTTCGCGGTGAAGACGGCAAGCTCGGAAGCTTCTTTGCCAAGGCATACAGCCTAGTTGCTCGGATTCTTTCCCACAACTCACCCAGGTACTGGGAGCCAGATTCTCTGACCGTCTGTTCTAGGGCGTCAAAAGCTGCGAGTGGATCGGTGTGTAAGCCTTTGTCAAGTTCGGGATATTCGTGTCCGGCATTCTCAATGCGTTTCGCGCACCGTCTGAGCGCTTCGGCGTATTCTTTGAGAACGTCAAAGGATGCGGCTGGAATCGAGAACTCGTGCGTCTCTGAGTGGAATATGGCAGAAGTCCCACAATCCATGAACGGGAGGAGCCTAAGCACTCGCATTCGGCAGGTGGCATTTGCGGCGATGTTCCCTTTATTGGTCTGTTGAACCGGGCACATATCGCAGCAAAAGAACAGAACTCGATTGGACGGTCCCGTATAGTCATCTTGGATTCGGATGGGACAAACCATACTTACCCTCATGCTCGTTGCAAGAATCGTATTTAAAGCCCGACTTGATAGGACTTTAAATCCGGCTTTGCCAGAATTCGTTTGGGAACGACTTGAACCAGAGTCTGGAACGAATCGTCATCATAGGCTTGAATCTTGCATTGTTGGTGTCTGCTGGTATCCCCTTGCTGCTTTCGACGACTCAGGTCATATCCGAAGGTGAACGGCAACTGGAGTATCAGCAGTTCA
>Ga0209253_10004032_pt1 | contig 12834 bp, 9 predicted proteins | sample FrelakmetBRP12BR_FD_187145 | JGI IMG/M metagenome (GOLD analysis project Ga0209253, IMG submission 187145) | Freshwater lake sediment microbial communities from the University of Notre Dame, USA, for methane emissions studies - BRP12 BR (SPAdes)... | ecosystem: Environmental > Aquatic >...
GCGTTCGCGCTCGCGCTCGGCATCGGTGACACCAACACTTCGCAGCGGATTCGCACGGCCGGACGTCGGCTCAACCGTGATGAACGTGACATCGCGGCGTCGGTCGATGCCTACCATTTCCTGCAGTTACTGCGTCTGCGTGCGCAGCGTGGTGGCCTCGAACTGGCGGCGGCAGATTCAGCCGCTGGCGCGGAGCGTCCGCGACAGGCGTTGAACCGCCTTGATCCTTACGCATTGAACGAAATCGACCAGCGCATGCTGCGTGAGGCGTTCCGTCAGGCTCGCGCGCTGCAGACGCATCTCGACCAGACCGTGGGCCACTGAGTCCACGATGATCACCTGGCCGCTGTCCCCGGCCGAGGCGTGGCGTGCTCGCAAGGTCCGGCGCAGCCTCGCACCGTCGGTGCACGCGCGGCTGGCCGGCGTTCGACGGGGCTTTCTCGAGCGTCCCGGACTGGCGCAGCCGCTCGCGCTGGCGCGCTTCGTCGTGCTCGACCTCGAGACCACCGGACCGCGCATGTTCGAGGATCGGATCATCTCGATCGGCGCCGTGGCGGTCACAGAGCGCACGGTTCGGCACGACGACGCGTTCGAGGTGCTGTTGCGGCAGGATCGCTCGAGCGCGGTGGACAACATCCTGATCCACCAGATCGGCGGCCAGCAGCAACTGTCCGGCATGGATCCAGTCGAAGGCCTGGTCGCGTGCCTCGAGTTCATCGCAGAGTCGCGCGTCGTGGCGTTTCGCGCCGAGTTCGACGCGACGGTGTTCGGGCGCGAGGTGCGCAGCCTGCTGGGATTTCGCGCCTGGCCGCGTTTCATCGATCTGGCGACGGTCCTGCCGGCGCTTTTTCCCGCGACCGAGAACGACACGCTGGATGACTGGGTGGCCCACTTCGGTTTGCCGCCGATCGGCCGTCACCACGCGATCGCAGATGCGTACGCAACCGCACAGTTGCTGATGATCGTGCTCGAGGCTGCGCCGAGGTTCGGCATCGAGACAGCGGCCGACCTGCGTGATGCGGAAGTGGCACAACGCTGGCTGGGACGTCGCCGCTGACAGCGTCCGTGCAGGCCACTCTTTACGTGGGCCCGGGGCGGCGGCAACATCGGCGGTCATGACAAACACCAACCGGCTATCGGGGGCGGCGTCGACAGGTGCCGCGATCATGGGTCTGGTCCTGGCCGCACTTGGCGGTTGCGCCAGGCAGGAGCCCGCCACTCCGGCGACTGCGCAGGCGGCGAAACCCGTGGCACCGACGCGCGAGCAGTTGCTGGGCGCGACGGTGACCGGAGTGTTCGGCGCTCCAGTCACATTGGCCGCGGGCCTCTACGAAGGACAACCGGCGGAGCCGGGCGCGGCGTCGAAGCCGACGCTGAAGCTCTGGGACTCGACGATCGAGTTCGTCGACATCGATGGCGTCCCGCCCGAGGAAGGCGTTGCGTTGCTTACGTCGGGCGAGGGCGGCTCTGGCACGAACTCGCATCTCGGCGTATTCAGCATTCAGGACGGCAAGGCGGCGACGCTGGGGATCGTGCCGCTGGGCGACCGGGTGCAACTCTTCCGACTCTGGCACGAACCGGGCAAGGTGTTGCTCGACATCGTCGAGCCGGGCCCCGGCGAACCGTCCTGCTGTCCGACCCAACTGTCGCGCAAGGCTGTAGGCTGGAAGGACGGCAGGTTGCAGTTGCTCGCGAACGATGTCGTCGGCGGACTTTCGATCAACCTGCTGGCCGCCACGGACTGGATGCTGGTCGAGATGGACGGACAACCGCTGCCGGCGGGCGTCATGCCGCCGACCACGCTGGTGCAGTACGGCAAGGCGGCGGGATTCTCGGGCTGCAATCGGTACACGGGATCCATTGCGGAACCGGCGCCGGGCAAGCTGAAGCTGGGTGAACTCGCCGTGACGCGGAAAGCATGCGATGCCGCCGCGAACGAAATCGAAGCAGCTTTCCTCGACCGGATGCGCGCGACGACCTCGTACGCATTCCAGGCGGGCCGGTTGCTGCTGGTCGCGCCGCAGGACGGCGAGTCGCCGCGCAGCCTGCTGTTCGCGCGCTGAGCCGGCGGTGGCCCGCTGGTCAAACGCGGTCCGCCGGGTGCGGACGAATTCGCCTGCAACGAACTGACGATTGAACGCTGCTGAGGAGCAACCCATGAGCACACAAGACTCGATTCCCCGCATGGCCGGCCGGACTCGCGCATGGGCCCTGGCATTCTTCGCGCTGACGGCCTGGGGCGCGCCTCCGGTCACGCAGGCGGCCGAATGGGTTTCCATCGCCAAGTCCGACCGCACGGAAGTGTTCGCGAATCCGGCGACGCTCGGCGTTTCGCCCGCATCCTGGGTGATCGTGCGCACCAAGCAGAATTTCGTCGAGCCGCAGCCGTCGGCGAAGAAGGGCAAGTCATTCCTGTCGGCACGCAATGAATACCGCATCGACTGCACGCAGCGGCGACTCGCCTACCGCGAGATGGAGACCTATTCACAGCTCGACCTGCAGGGCGACCCGGTGCAGAAGACCAGGATCGGCGAGAAGAACCTGAAATGGATGGATGCGCCCACCGGCACGGTGTTCGGAGAAATCGTCGACTACGCCTGCAAGAACGTGCCGGCCGGTTTGCCGGCCGCGACGAACTAGGGTTTTGCCTGCGGTCCGGGGCGCCGGGCGAGCCCTCGTCGCGACAGGTATTGGAACTGCATGCAGCATCTTGAACTTACGGCCGCCGGCACCGGTGGAACAAGCCTGTATGCCCAAGCCTGGCTGCCTGGCGCCGCTCCGCGCGCTGTAATCGTGCTGTCGCACGGCCTTGCCGAGCACGGCGGTCGCTACGAAGCGCTCGCACGCGAGCTGGCCCAGCGTGGATATGCCGTGTATGCCGTCGATCATCGCGGCCACGGCCGGTCGTCCGGGCCGCGCGCCAACATCGAGCGCTTCGCGTACCTCGTCGCGGATTTCTGCGGGTTCACGGAACGCTGCGCCGGCGAGCATCCCGGTGCGCCGGTGTTCATGCTGGGCCACAGCATGGGCGGCGCCGTCGCATTCGCCAGCGCACTGCGCCTGCAGCACCTGCTGCGCGGGCTGGTATTGTCGGCCCCGGCGCTCGCGATGGACCAGCCCGTGCCGCGATTGCAGGAGATGCTGGTGCGGCTCCTGTCGGTCGTCGCGCCAGGCACGGGTGCGCTCACGCTGCCGCCTGACGCCGTGAGCCGCGATCCGTCCGTCGTCGCGCGGTACGCAGCTGACCCGCTCGTGCATCACAAGCCGATTCCGGCGCGCACGCTGGTCGAGCTGCTCGACGCGATGCGGGGGTTTCCGGCAAGCGCGCCTGGCCTCCGTCTGCCGACACTGGTCCTGCACGGCACCGCTGACAAGCTGGTGCCACTGGCGGCGACCCGGCCGGTCTACCAGGCGTTCGGAACACGCGACTGCGTCGTGAAGCTCTACGATGGCCTCTACCACGAGGTTTTCAACGAGCCCGAACGCGAAAGGGTGACGGCTGACCTGTTGCGCTGGCTCGAGCGCTGAGCGCCCGGTCACAGATTCCAAAAAAACCTGGCGCGTTGCGTCCATGAGCGACTGCGGGGCGTAAGGTCCCGTCGCATGATCCTTCCGCATCGGCTCGTTCCACGATCAGTCGCCGCCGCAGCGTGCCTTGCGCTGGCTTGGAGCGCAGTCGTGTGCGCCGAACCGCAGGCCAGCGTGGCACGATCCGATGTGGTGCAACCAGCGACGTCGCCGGTCGCTGAAGTGGCCTGGTGGCGCGAGGGCGTAGGGCTGCTCGGATCGTTGTGGGACGACGCCCGAACGCGCCTGCGCGACGACGTCCCGGACTGGCTGCACCATGAACGCAAGGGACGCGCGTCAGTGCAGCCGGAGCGCGCTGCGGGTGCTGCCTACGTCGTACTGCAGGAAGATCGTCCGGACGGCATGGACCTCGTCACGCTGCGGTATGCCCTGGTGCGCCAGGGCGCGTTACAGGCCTATGCCGGCGCCGGACTCAACCATGCGCAGTTCTATGTCGAAGAGGCCGCCACCGGGCCTTCGATGCTGACGCGCCGCAACCGGCACGCCGCGGTCGGACCGGCGGCCGAGCTCGGCGCCGAGCTTGCCTTGAATGCACGGGTGAGCGTGAATGCCGGCGTCCGCTGGTGCGACCTGGACGAGCGCGCCAACCTGCTGCGCGGGTCGTACGGACCGGTCGCCGCGGATCCGGTAACGGTGGGCGTCAGCGTCGGCTATCGATTCCGTTGAGGCGCACTCTCAGGCGGACGGAATGAAATCCTCGTCGCCTTGCTGGATGCGCTCGAACTTCAGGAACTCGTAGTAGCCGCAGGTGCGGTCTTCCGGATAGATGCGGCAGACCGACGGCCGCGCCTCGTACACCGTGCAGCGACGCTGGTCCTGGTCGAAAAACATGCAGGTCGACTTGAAGACGTGGTCCTTGCGATGGCGCAGCAATTGCTCGTCGAGTTCCTGCGTCTGGTAGCGGTAAGTGAACTTCAGCCTGGCGGCGGTCTTGCTGATCCCGAAATGCCGGGCGAGCCGCTCGATGTCGAAATCCTTGATGGCGATGCGCGCATAGCTGCAGCAGTAGCCGGGGCACTTCGCGCAGTCGTAGCGCGGTTTCAGGACTCTCTTCTTCATGCGGGTTGCGGGGCCTCGTTGCGGGACGCGGCAGTGTAGCGGGGTCGCCCCGCGGCCGCACCGCTAGGTAGTACCGCGGATTCGCCCGCGCCGGTGCGGCCGGAGAATCGAGCCGTGGTCCGCTCGATGGACGTTACTCCCGCGACTGCAGCCGTTCGCCCGTCGCCGTCCCCGACGGCATGGCATGCCTTGTCGCCCGAGTCGGCGATGAGCGCCCTGCAGACCGAGGGGACCCGCGGCCTGAGCGAGGCTGCGGCTGCGGCGCGTCTGCAAAGCGACGGTCCCAACGATCTGCCCGCCCCGCGGACGGCGCATCCCGGCGTTATCTTCCTGCGTCAGTTCCGCAGCCCGCTGGTGTATGTCCTGCTGGCCGCGGCACTGCTTTCCCTCGGCCTCAGGCACCTGACGGACGCCGGATTCATCGGTTTCGTGCTCGTCGTGAACGCTGTTCTCGGCGCGTGGCAGGAACTGCAGGCGGAGCGGCAGAGTGCGAACCTGCGGGGCCTGCTGCGCGTCCGGGCAACGGTCCTGCGCGACGCCATCGCGCGCGAAATCGACGCATCGCAACTCGTACGCGGCGACATCGTTGCGCTCGCCAGCGGCGACCGCGTGCCTGCCGACCTGCGCCTGTGCGAAGCGCAGGCCCTGGAAGTGGATGCGTCCATGCTCACCGGCGAATCGGTGCCCGTTGCGCACGATGCCGCACTCGTCTGCGAGGAAAACGCCCCGGTTGCCGATCGCATCAACTGCGCATTTGCCGGCACGCTCGTCGTGCGCGGCCGGGCGAAAGGCGTGGTCGTCGCCACCGGTTCCGCGACCGAAGTGGGACGCATCGCGAGCAGGATGACCGGCACGGCGGCAGGCAAACCGCCGCTCACGGTCCGCATGGAGCGATTCAGTCATGTAGTGGCGATCGTCGTCCTGTCAGCCGCGGTGTTGATCGGCTGTTTTGCGGTGCTCGTCCACGACCAGTCGATCTTCACGATGTTTACCTTCGGCGTCGCGCTCGCCGTGTCAGCAATTCCCGAAGGTCTGCCGGTGGCCGTGACCATCGCGCTGGCGATCGCCGCGCGGCGGATGGCGAGCCGCGGCGCCATCGTGCGCCAGTTGCCCGCCGTCGAAGGGCTCGGCAGTTGTTCGCTCGTCGCCAGCGACAAGACCGGGACGCTCACCTGCAACGAACTCACCGCGGTCGAGTTGCGGCTGGACGACGGTACTCGCTGGCAGGCGACCGGCGCGGGCTATCGGCCGGTCGGCGAGATCAAGCGAGTCGATGGCGGCTCCAGCCTGGACGAATCGACATTGGTCGCCGCAATGCACATTGCGGTGGCTTGCAACGAAGCGGAGTTGCTCGCCGTCGACGGTGCATGGCGCACTCGAGGTGATCCCACGGACCTGGCGCTGCTGGTGCTCGCGGCGAAAGCTGGCATCGAGCGCGACCACGTCCTCGCGCAGTGGCCTGTCGTCGCGCAGATCGCCTATGAGCCCGAGCGCCGATTCGCCGCCTCGTTCCACCGGCGTGACGGATCCGGCTGGGTCGCTGTCAAGGGCGCACCCGAACGCGTCTTCGACATGTGCGTGCTCGATGCCGGTCAGCGCACGTTGCGCGAGCGCGACGTCAGCGCGATGGCGCAACTTGGTCAGCGCGTGCTTGCGCTCGCCGAGGGGAGTTTTGATGCGGAGTCGGACCCGGAGAGCCTGGGCCTTGATCCCGTCGGCCTGCAGTTCCGTGCGCTGGTCGGGTTGATCGATCCGCTGCGCGAAGGCGCCGCCGCGGCGGTGCGTCGCTGCCATGACGCCGGCATACGCGTCGTCATGGTCACCGGTGACCACCCGCTGACGGCGCTGGCGATCGCCGACGAACTCGGTATCGCTGCCGGTCCAGACGAGGTGATGCAGGGCTCACAGGTGCAGCTTGCGTCGCCGGCGCAGCTGGCCGCAGCCATCGGCAGCGTCAGGGTATTCGCCCGCGTCACTCCGGAGCAGAAACTCGCGATTGTCGAAGCGGCACAGTCGTCCGGGCATTTCGTCGCGGTGACGGGCGACGGTGTCAACGACGCGCCGGCGCTCCGCCGTGCCAACATCGGCGTCGCCATGGGTCGCAGCGGTACCGATGTCGCGCGCGACGCGGCCGACCTCGTGCTCAGCGACGACAATTTCACGACGATCGTGGCGGGGGTAGAGGAGGGTCGCATCGCCTATCGCAACATCCGCAACGTGGTGTACCTGCTGACAGCCGCCGGCATCGCGGAGGTGGTCACGGTCGGGCTCGCCGTGCTTGCAGGTCTGCCGCTGCCATTGCTGCCCGTGCAGTTGCTCTGGCTGAACCTGGTGACCAACGGCATCCAGGACGTGGGCCTGGCGTTCGAACGCGGCACCGGCGACGAACTGCGTGCGCCGCCGCGGCCCAGCGACGAGCCGATCTTCAACCGGTTGATGATCCAGCGCGGTGTGCTTGCCGGGCTTTGGATGTCAGCGCTCGGGCTCGCGCTCTATGTCTGGATGCTGAACTCGGGGCGGCCACTCGACGAGGCGCGCAATGCGTTGCTGCTGCTGATGGTCCTGCTGCAGAACGTCGATGCGATCAACGCGCGCTCCGAGACGACTTCCGTGCTGCGATTGCCGCTGCGCAACAATCCGGTGCTGCTGGCCGGCATCAGCGCGGCGCTCGGGCTGCACGTGGCCGCCATGTACATGCCCTGGCTGCAGGGTGTGCTGGCCATAGAGCCACCGTCGGGCCTCGACTGGCAACTGCTGCCCGTGCTGGCTGTCTCGTTGCTCGTGCTGATGGAGGGGCAGAAGTACTGGCGGCGGTCGCGCGCTCATTCGACCTGAGCGTCGGGCCAGCGCGCGATGCGCAGTCGACCACCCGGGAGATTGCCGGGCGCGGAACTCGTCAGCACCAGTTCGGCCTTGCCGCGCTCGAGTTCGACGTCACCCACCCGGATCCAGCGGCGCCCCCACGTGGAGAGATCGAGCGATGCCATCTCCTTGCGCTGGCCGCGCGCCGCCAAGGTCGCTCGTGCGTCACGGGTATTGCCAGGATCGGCGTCATGCCACAGTGCGAGTTCGTAACGTCCGGATTGCGGGACGCGCCAGCCCCAGCGAACTGCTTCAGCGCTTGCGCTTGAAGCCTCGAGATACGCAGGCGCGCGACCGGCGGCATCGTCCAGTCGCAGTTCGTGCAGCAGCCGAGCCGTGAAATCGCCAAGCCTGGCGACGTCCCAGGGTTCGGGTTCGCTCGAGTCCCAGCCGTTCGTGAACGCCGAGATGACCAGCCGCTGGCCGTTCGGCAGTTGCGCGTACATCACGTCCTGCAGCGTATCGAAGGCGCTGCCGATCTTGTTCTCGTGCACCGAGCCGGGAGGCAGGCCGCCGCCGAGACTGCTGTGGCCGGAGAATGCCGGCCTGCGCAGCAACGAGCGCATGTAGTCCGTGGCCTGGGGCTCGAGCGTGCCCATCACCACGTTGAGCATCAGCGCCGAGGCCAGGTCCGTGGTCATCACGTTGCGACCGAGGCGCTGCCAGGCAAGCCGCTCCAGTTCGGCCGGTTCCTCGCCTGAATTCGTCGGGTAGGTCTTGGTGAACAGCCGCTGCGATCCAAGCAGGCCCGCCGACTCGAGCACGCGTTCCGTATAGCGACGCCGCTCGATCCACGCTTCGGCGTCGTTGCCGGTCGCGGGTGCATTCGGGGCGCCGCTGATGCGGTCGACGACTTCGCCGGTCGCGACGTTGTCGGAGTCGACGATCATCGGGCGCACGAATTCGTCGAGGCAATCCGGCGCCTTGCCCTGTTCGTGACACCAGTGCACGGCGCCGACGAGGAAACCCAGTTTCACGCTGCTGGCCGGATACGCCAGTCGGTCGCCCTCGACGGCACCCCGCCGCCAGCGGCCGTCGCGGTCCTGCAGCAGCACGGTCACGTGCATGCGATCAAACGATTGCTGCACGAGGAAATCCGTGCGCGCACGCTCGACGGCGACCTGCACTCGGGCGTCGGCAACGATCACTGGCGCAGTCGTCGACGGCGCAGCCGCAGCGGGCGCGGCCGACGCGCCGGTCGCGACGAGCGCGATGCCCGCGACAGCGAGTTCGACTGCGACTGCATGGCTCACCCGCAGGCGCGACTGCATGACCGCGCCCGTCAGCCACAACATGGCGATCACCGCCAGGGCCCCGGCAATCAACGGTAGCCCCGAGAGTTCCTCGGCATACCAGAGCAGCAGCATCGAGCCGAGGATGGCCAGGGAGATCTGGACCAGGGCAAACGCGCGCACGGCACGCGGCATCGGCGGGTCGTAGGTCTGCACCTGCGAGACGTCGAAATGCGGCTTGTGCCAGGTCGTGCCATCGGCTGCGGCCGGCTGCCAGCCGGGCGGCTTCAGCCAGACGCGAACACGGTCGCCCCAGTGCTCGCATTGCAGCGACTTGCGCGCGAGGTCCGCGTACACCTCGAGGTTGGCCCACAGCGGATCCCACGAGTTGAGTGGCGTGCGCGTGCCGTAAACGCAGCGTTCGGACTCGTCGACGAACGTACCGAAGAGGCGATCCCACGCCATGAAGATGCCGCCATAGTTGCGGTCTATGTAGCGGTCGTTCACGGCGTGGTGCACCCGGTGGTTCGAAGGCGACGCGAACCAGCGGTCGAACCAGCCGAGCTTGCCGATGACTTCGGTGTGGATCCAGTACTGGTAGAGCAGGTCGACGATCGCCGCCACCGCGAACATTGCAGGTGGCACGCCGGCGACGGCCATCGGCAGGTAGAAGATCCAGCCGAGGAACGCGCCGCTGCTGGTCTGCCGCAGCGCCGTCGACAGGTTGTAGCGCTGGCTCTGGTGATGCACCACGTGCGAGGCCCAGAACACCGCGCTCTCGTGACCAAGGCGGTGATTCCAGTAATAGCAGAAATCGTAAAAGACGATGGCCAGCGCCCACGCCCACCACTCCTGCGGCCAGGCGCCGAGCGCCACGTGTTCGAATACCAGCGCGTAGACGCCGTAGTTGAACACTCGCACGAAGAGCCCGACCACCTGGCTCATCACGCCGAGGCTCAGGCTGTTGATCGCATCGTTGAGCCGGTAGGCGCCGGTGAGGCCGCGCGCGCGCGCGACCAGCAGTTCCAGCGCGATCAGCAGGAAGAACACCGGGGTCGCGAACGCAATGGCCTTGCCCATGCTGCGATCCTAGCTCTCGACGTGCCAGGCGCGCGATCGGTCCACGGCCTGCGCCCAGCGCGCCAGCCGAGTGCCCGCCTCGTCACGCGACATTGCCGGCTCGAAGCGCCGCTCGGCCCGCCAGTTCGATGCAACGTCCGCTGGCGACGACCAGAAGCCCGTGCCCAATCCGGCGAGGTACGCGGCTCCCAGCGCCGTCGTCTCCGTCACCTGCGGTCGCACGACCGGCACGCCGAGCAGGTCGGCCTGGAACTGCATCAGCAGGTCGTTGGCGGTGGCGCCACCATCCACGCGCAGTTCGATCAGCGGATGGTGGGCGTCACGCTGCATGGCCAGCAGGACCTCGGCGCTCTGGAAGGCGATCGCTTCGAGCGCGGCACGGGCGATGTGCGCCCGCGTCGTTCCACGCGACAGCCCGACCATCGTTCCGCGTGCGTACGCATCCCAGTGCGGACTACCGAGTCCGGTGAAGGCGGGCACGAGATACACGCCGCCGGCATCGGGGACGCTCGCGGCCAGCGCCTCGATGTCGGCCGAGCGCTCGATGATGCCGAGCCCGTCCCGCAGCCACTGCACGACCGCGCCGCCGACGAACACCGCACCCTCGAGCGCGTAACGCAAATCGGTCGTCTGCCAGGCGATGGTGGTCAATAGCCGGTTGCTCGAGGTGAGCGGCGCGGCGCCGGTGTTCATGAGCAGGAAGCAGCCCGTGCCGTAGGTGTTCTTGGCCATGCCAGGTTCAAAGCACGCCTGGCCGAACAGCGCGGCCTGCTGGTCGCCGGCGATCCCCGTGATCGGCACCGAGTGCCTGCCGAGGGTGGCGACCGGTGCGTTCCCGGTGAGCGACGACGGCACCACTCGTGGCAGCACGGCGCGTGGAATGCGCAGCCGATCGAGCATGAAGTCGTCCCACTCGGCGTTCGCAACGTTGAGCAGCAGCGTGCGGCTGGCATTGGTCACGTCGGTCACGTGCCGTTCACCGTTCGAGAGTTTCCACACCAGCCAGCTGTCGATGGTGCCGAACGCGAGTTCGCCATCCTCGGCACGCTGACGCGCGTGCGGCACGTGCTCGAGCAACCACGCCAGCTTGGTGCCGGAAAAGTAGGGATCGAGCAGCAGGCCCGTGCGCCGGGAGACCTCGGGCTCGAGACCCTCGGCTTTCAGTTGCTGGCAGCGGTCGGCCGTGCGCCGGTCCTGCCAGACGATGGCCGGCGCAACCGGCCGGCCGGTGCTGCGGTCCCACAGCACGGTCGTCTCACGCTGGTTGGTGATGCCGATGGCCGCCACGTCCGCCGGCGTCGCGCGCGCCCGGGCCAGCACCTCGGTGATCGTCGCGGCCTGCGTCGCCCAGATCTCTTCCGCATCGTGCTCGACCCAGCCGGAGTGGCGAAAGTACTGCGTGAATTCGCGCTGCGCGGTCGCCACCGGCGTGCCGTTGGCGTCGAACAGGATCGACCGCGAACTGGTGGTGCCCTGGTCGAGCGCGAGGATGAACTGCGGCATGCGGATTCCTGCGGAGGCGAGGCCCGATTCTAGATCAGCGGGCTCCGCATTGCGCCCCGTGGCGGGGTTACGCGATGATCCGGCGATGACACAGGCCGAAGGCGTCGCGGAGTTCACCCTCAAGGCCATCGTCGTCGGCGTCGTGCTCGGCATCGTGTTCGGCGCCGCCAACGCCTACCTCGGCCTGCGGGTGGGCATGACGGTGTCGGCGTCGATTCCCGCCGCGGTGATGACCGTCGCGGTCTTTCGCCTGTTGCGCGTGCGCGGCACGATCCTCGAAGCCAACCTTTCGCAGACGGTCGCCTCGGCCTCCACCTCGCTCGCGACGGGCACGATCTTCACGATTCCCGCGCTCTTCCTGTGGGGCGTTACCCCTCCATACCTGCAGGTCGTGGCGCTCGCGTTCCTGGGCGCGTTGCTCGGCATCGCCGCGATGGTGCCGCTGCGGCGGTTGTTGATCGTCAAGGCGCACGACGAGTTGCCCTATCCCGAGGGCACGGCCTGCGCCGAAGTGCTGCGTGCCACCGTGCACGAATCGAGCGGCGCGGCGAATGCCAGCGCGTGGATCTTCCGCGGCATGGCGGTGGGTGCCGCGGTGAAGGTCGTCATCTCGCTGGCTTACCTGTTGCCCGGCGAAATCGGCTTTGCCTTGCCGGTGTTGCCGAAAGCCGAACTCGCGCTCGAGATCGCACCGGCGTTGCTCGGCGTCGGTTACATCCTCGGTTACCGGCAGGCGGCGGTCTGTGTGGCGGGCGCGCTGATCTCGGCCGTCGTGATCACGCCGCTCATCGCCTGGATGGGTGCGGCGCTGACGCAGCCGCTCTATCCGGAAACCCAGCGGCTCATCGTCGACATGGACGCCGGCGACATCTGGTCGCGCTACGTTCGCTACATCGGCGCCGGCGCCGTGGCCACGGCGGGCATCCTCACGGTGCTGCGCGGCCTGCCGACGATGCTGGATGCGTTCACGTCCGTTGCGCGCGGCATGCAGGACAGCGATGCGCGCGGTGGCGGCGCAACGGCGCGGACCGATCGGGACCTGCCCGGCAGCTTCGTGTTCGGTGGAGTGGCGCTCGTGGTCCTGGTCGCGGGGCTCGTGCCTGGCGTGTTCGCGGGCGAGATGGCGCCTTTGCAGCGCGCGATCCTCGCGTGCGGCGTCGGGGTGTTCGGCGTGCTGTTCGTGGCGGTCGCGGCCCGCATCGTCGGCATCGTGGGCGTCTCCTCGCAACCCACCTCGGGCATCGCGCTGGTGACGCTGCTCGGCACGGCTTCGGTCTTCGCGGCCGCGGGCTGGGTCAGCCTCGATGCGCGCGCAGGCGTGCTCACTGTCGGCACGATCGTCGCGGTGGCGGCGAGCAAGGCCGGCGACATCTCGCAAGACCTCAAGACGGGATGGCTGGTCGGCGCTACTCCTGCGCGTCAGCAGCTCGGCCAGCTGATCGGCGCGGCCTTTGCGTGCTGGGCGGTCGCTGCGACCGTGATGCTGCTGGGCAATGCGTACGAGTTCGGC
>Ga0209253_10004033_pt1 | contig 12832 bp, 10 predicted proteins | sample FrelakmetBRP12BR_FD_187145 | JGI IMG/M metagenome (GOLD analysis project Ga0209253, IMG submission 187145) | Freshwater lake sediment microbial communities from the University of Notre Dame, USA, for methane emissions studies - BRP12 BR (SPAdes)... | ecosystem: Environmental > Aquatic >...
ACTCTCTCATGGCCCAAGGAATACGGGGGCGCAGGACGTTCCAATATGGAACAGGCCATCTTCAATGAACGACTCAGCTACTACCGAGCACCTGGCCCTGGCGTAGCTACATTGATCTCAGGCCCAACCATTCTGCTATTCGGAAGTGATGAAGCTAAGAGAGAGTGGCTGCCCAAGATAGCGAGGGCGGATATCAGGTTCTGGCTTGCTTACAGCGAGCCAAATGCAGGCTCTGACCTGGCTGCGATTCAAACGCGCGCAGTGGAAGAGGGCGACGACCTCGTAATCAATGGACAGAAGACATGGAGCAGCGGCGCGCACGTTTCTGACTTCGCATGGATGCTTGTTCGGACAGACCCCAATGCACGCGCACATAGAGGTATTTCTCTGGTTATCGTGGATAACAAGTCAGAGGGTGTCACCATTCGGCCACTGATAAATATCTGTGGTTTCCATTCTTTTAATGAAGTCTTCTTCGATAACGTCAGGATACCCAAAAGTAATATTATCGGTGAGCGAAACCGGGGCTGGTATTATGCCATGGCAGCCCTGGACTTTGAGAGGCTTGTAGTCCCAGTAGGGGGCTTCAAGAGAACTTTCGAGGAATTGCTGATGTGGGCTGGGGACACGAAGCACGATGGGAAAGCATTGACCGATGAGCCACTTATACTCGATAAGTTGGCTGATATAGCTATAGATATTGACGTAGCCTACATGTTTTTCTGGCAAACCGCCTGGATGCTGGACAAAGGGATGCTACCAAACATCGAGGCATCTGTGCTGAAACTGGTTACCACTGAGCTTAGCCGCAAACTGGCAAACACAGCAGTAGATGTTATGGGGCCTTATGGTGAACTGGAGAGAGGAGCCAAGTGGGCACCCCTGGGAGGCAGGATGTGCACAGGATACCTCGATTGCATCTCTGCGCTCGTTGGTGCTGGCACATCTGAGATCCAGCGCAGCATCATCGCGATCCGTGGCTTAGGCCTGCCCTGGCCTACCGGCTGAGTATTACACATACTTTAATCTTTTTATTCTTGAACTGGAGGCAGAAGATGGACTTCGGATTGAGCGAAGAACAGGAAATGCTGAAAACCTCGGCACGCGATTTCTTGCAGAAAGAATGCCCCAAGCAACTGGTGCGTCAACTCGATGAGAGCGATGAAGGTTATTCACGCGAGCTATGGCTCAAGATGGCAGAGCTGGGTTGGATGGGATTGCCGTTTCCGGAGAAATACGGCGGAGGCGGCGGCAGTTTCCTGGACCTGGTTGTACTGCTCGAGGCTATGGGATATAACGTCGTCCCGGGACCGTTCTTCTCAACCGTTGTCCTCGGTGGTATGACCTTACTTGCCTCCGGTAACGAAGGGCAAAACAAAGGATTGCTTTCTGAAGTTGCCAACGGTAAGCTTCTCCTTTCTTTGGCGCTGACTGAACCTAGCGTCAAATATGGTGATGCAGCATATGTCAGGACCACGGCAGCTGCTCGCAACGGCAAGTATGTTATCAATGGCACAAAGCTTTTTGTCCAAGATGCCCATGTTGCTGATTACATACTATGTGTGGCAAAGACAAAGACAACAGGGAAACCGGAAAACGGTATCACAATTTTCCTGGTTGATTCCAAGACTCCTGGAATCAGATATACGCTGCTGAAGACTTTGGCTCGCGATAAGCAGTGCGAGGTAGTGTTTGACAATGTAGCTGTACCCAAAGAAAACATCGTGGGCGGTCTGAACCGAGGCTGGCAAATTATTCAGGACGTTTTACAGAAGGCTGTAGTGGCCAAGTGTGCCGAGATGGTTGGTGGGGCACAAGCGGCTCTGGATATGGCTGTCGCCTATGCGAAAGAGAGGGTTCAATTCAACCGCCCCATAGGCAGTTTTCAAGCGATTCAGCATTACTGCGCCAATATGGTGAGCGATGTCGATGGCTCGCGGTTCGTCACCTACAAGGCAGCGTGGAAAGTATCGGAGGGGCTGCCTGCTACCATGGATGTAGCCATTGCCAAGGCTTGGACAGGTGCTGCTTATAGCCGGGTGACGCTGCTGGCCCATCAGATATTCGGAGCTGTAGGATTCACCATGGATCACGATTTGCACCTCTATTACAGAAGAGCTAAGGCGGGCGAGATAATTTTTGGAGATGGTGCCTTCCAGCGTGCCATTGTGGCGCGTGAGTTAGGTCTCTAAAAGATACCATAGACGACGAGGGGGTGACTCATGAGTGAAAGGCGAGTAGCTATTCTAGGGGGTAGCCTTTATCGTCCCGGCAGAGTGAGATATGACAATGCCGAGGAAGGCGTTGCCATGGCTTACCGCAGCATGCTCAAAGACTTTCCCAATCTAGACCCCAAAGACATAGAGTTCGTGCAAAGCAGTTACTTCAGCGACCACCTGAATCAACAACTATGCATGGCATGGATAGTTCAGGACTACATCGGGCAACATAGAAAAGGTGGTTACCGGATTGAGGCAGGGGGAAGCACCCCGTTAGATGCTCTAATCAATGCATATTTCCTCATAAAGTCAGGGCAGTTCGATCTCATATTGTTGGCAGGTTGGGAATGGATGTCGGAGGTGGACACCGCCACTACGAATGAGTTCATAGCTTCTGCTTCCGACACAGATTGGGATTTCACTGTGGGTGGCTTCTACAATGGCTATTATGCTGCACTGGAGACCCGGCATATGCAGCTATATGGCGAGACAATAGAGGACCTCGGCAGGATTGCAGTCAAGAATCGGAACAATGCGGTGCATAATCCCTTCTCTCAGTGGAGAGCTGAGCACGGCACGGGGTATGTAACCCTAGACGACTACTACAAGGACAGGATAATAGCCTGGCCCTACCGAAGGTGGAATTGCGCCCTGATAAGCGAGGGCGCTTGCTGTCTCTTGATGGGTTCAGAGAAGGTGGCAAAACGATTGACTAACAATCCTATGTGGATAGACGGGGTAGGCCTGGGGACTGATTCAATGAGGCCTGGAGACAGGTTGGTGGACTGGGCATATCACGGCGTGTATAAGGCAGAGGAAAAACGATATCCGAAGAACATTGAAAAACCTATAACACCTTACCCGGAGATGGCCAATTTTGGATTCGCCAGGGAGGCTGCGAAACAGGCTTATGCTCAGGCTGGCATCAGGAACCCATTGAAGGAGCTAGATGTGGCGGAGCTATTTGCCCCGTATGACGGTGTGGAACTCTGCCTGTATGAAGACCTCATGTTTTGTCCCCGCGGCGAGGGTAAGACCCTGATTCGGGAGGGTGTGGTAGAGCGTGGTGGTGAACTTCCCTGTCAGCTCAGTGGCGGTCTAACGGCCTTTACACATCCAGTCGGGGCAACATCGCTGCTCCAGACCCTCTTTCTATACTGGCAATTGTCTGGATTGATTCGGAAGAAACTTGGTGATGCCACCCTTCAAGTCAAGGATGCAAGAAAGGCTATCACCACGGGGCATGGTGGAACAGGGTGTCAGGGCGGAGTTATTATCTACTCTAAAGATTAGCTCTGGAGGTGGGAAAATGGCAGAAGAAACCAAGATAATAGAGGATAAAGCTACACCTATTAAGAAAGAGTGGGAAGAGTACGCTCGAAAGGGCAACTGGACCGTCAAAGGTTACGAAATAGTGAGGGCTCTTTCTGGCCCAGGGAGAATTGAAAAGTCCAAAGAAGAAGATTTCATGGTCATATACCGGCCCCATGGCGTGCTCTATCACCACAGCTATGGGCTGGTTTCCAAGTTCTTCAAAGGGCTGATAGATAAAACGCTACTAGGCACGAAATGTCCTGTATGCAAAACGGTGTATTGTCCGCCTAGAGTCCACTGTTGGAATCCAAAATGCAAGGTCGCTGAAACGAAGTGGATAGAGTTACCTCTCAAAGGCAAAGTGCACACATTTTCAGTGATGCTTTTTTCGGCGGATGCCTTCCTTGAGATGCTGCCATTCGTGCTGGGATATGTTCAGATCGACGGCGCTGATACAGCACTGCCGATCCAAATAGTAACTGCGCCGACTGATGTTTTCGTGGGACAGAGAGTCAGGATAAAGTTCAGGGAAACCAGGAAAGGTGACCTAATGGATATCTATGCTGTTCCGGTTAAGGGACAAACTATGCCTGAGAGTTCGTGTCTCCATAGAAACAACAAAAATGTTGAGGATTTGAATCGAGATTTGGAAAACACTTACGCCTTTTTGAACAAGCGGTTCGGCATCAAAAAAGCAGAGGTCGAAAAAAGGTGGAAAGCCAAATAGGCAATCCATATTATCCGGCTTTGATTGAATAGTGATATGCCCATAAGCCAATATGGTTAATACCAAGTGAGAAATAGCGGAGGAACCCACAAGTGATTGTATTAGAGGAAGGAAAAGGACGGCTCTTCACAGACCCAGATCCTGACAAGGCGAGACAGTTCTTTAGGGAAAAATCGCGCAAGATGCAGAGCAAGGTGATGGACCTTAAAGAAGCCATAGCGAAGTTTGTGCACGATGGAGACTATCTCGCTGTGGGCGGATTTGGGGCGAATAGGACTCCTATAGCAGCATGTCATGAGATTGTTCGCCAGGGGAGGAAAGGCATGGCTTTTGCCGGCAAGACGGCGACCCATGACTTTCAGATTCTGTCAGTGGGAGAGGTGTTCGACAGAGTCGACGTAGCTTATATTGTCGGACTTGAAGCCAGAGGGTTATCACCATGCGCTAGGAAGTATATGGAGAGCGGAAAAGTTGAAGCATGCGAGTGGACCAATTATGGCCTCGCAGGCAGGCTTAGAGCCGCTGCTATGGGTGTTCCCTATATTCCAGCAAGAAACCTTTTTGGTACAGACACTTTCAAACGTAGTGCCGCCAAGATTGTGGAGTGCCCGTTCACAGGAAAGCGACTAACACTGCTTCCTGCCTTATATCCAGATGTAGCGGTGATACATGTGCAGGAGGCGGATGTATATGGCAATGCCAGGATTAGAGGCATCCTGATTATGGATGGTGACCTGTCCAAAGCTGCAAAACATTTGATCATCACCACCGAGCGTCTGATTTCCAACGACGAAATCAGGAGGGATCCTACAAGCACTTCTATTCCTTTTTACCTTGTTGATGCGGTATGCGAAGTACGCTACGGTGCGTATCCAGGAACGATGCCCTACGAGTATTTCTCCGACGAAGAGCATCTTCAAGAATGGTTAAGCGTACAAAAAGACCCGGAAGAGTTTCGAAAATTTCTTGCTCGCAATATCTATGAGTGTCCCGACCATTACGAATACATAAGGAGAAATGGTGGCATAGAAAAGATGAACAGGCTGAGGCAAAAGGAACTTCTATTGCACAAGGAGATCTCAAATGGCTAACTACAATACTATGGAAATTATGATATGTGTGGCTTCTAGAGAACTGGAGGACGGGGCCACTGTTGGTGTCGGAACAGGGGCACCCTGCGCTGCGGCCATGCTCGCTCAAAAGGCGCATTCTCCCAACCTGGTGATAATGTTCGAGGCAGGAGGGGTAAGCCCCCTCTTGCCGGAGATGCCTATTTCAGTAGGAGATTCCAGGACATTTTACAAAGCGGTTATGGCCTCTAGCATGTGTGATATCATGGATACCTGCAGCAGAGGCCTTGTGGATTACACCTTTCTGGGTGGTGCACAAATCGATATGTACGGCAACCTGAACTCGACAATAATAGGTGAGGACTATAGGAAGCCTAAAGTGAGATTCCCGGGAAGTGGTGGAGCAAATGATTTTGCCTCGTTCTGTTGGAGAACGATGGTGATGACTCTTCAGGACGAAAGGCGATTCGTGCAAAAGGTGGATTTTGTAACTACACCGGGCTGGCTTACAGGAGAGGATTCCAGGGCTAAGTCAGGGCTGCCAGCGGGTACAGGACCGTATAAAATTATCACCAATATGGGGATCATGGATTTTGAACCACGTAGCAAGCGCATGCGTGTGATATCTATTAACCCGGGATATTCATTCAAAGACGTTCAAGACAAGTGTGGATTTGAGCTACTAAAGGCGCCCAATATCGCGCAGACCAAGCCTCCCACTGAGGAGGAGTTGTGCATCCTGAGAGAAGAGGTAGACCCATACAGATACGTTATTGGGAGGTAGTTCCAAAAATAATGGAAGGAGGGGATAGATGGCCATCAAATTTCCATCCGACGAATGGGTCAAGGAATTCGCCGCACAAATCAACGGCAGCAAAGCTTACGAAGAGTCTGGCAAGGACTGGGAGGGTGACTGGATCTTCATAGTTGAGCCCGATGATGCTTACCCCAAGACCGCCTATTTCTTTATTGGTCTCTATCATGGCAAGGTTACAGATGCAGCTATGATTGAAAGCGAGCATGCGCGCGATGCACAGTATTTTATGCGCGGTTCCTTTACAACCTGGCGCAAGACCATTGAAGGCAAGTTGGACCCGATTCAAGGGCTGATGATGCGCAAGTTCAAGTTGAAGGGCAACCTGACGAAGGTCTTGCGCTACCCCAGGTCAGCCAAGGAGTTAGTCAACTGCGTCAAGCGCGTGCCTACCGAATTCACAAGCTGATGCTGGAATGACCAGTCCAAATCGTCCAGCGGAAGGAGGTTGCTGAGGTGTGGAACTTCGTCTCACCTAGGGTAGTTTTCGGTGAGGGGGCACTGGATGTTCTAGACGAGCTGCAGGGGCAGCGTGCCCTCATCGTAACCGACAAAACCATGCTTCAAATTGGTTTAGTGGACAAGGTTAAGGGGCATTTCAGGAAGGCTGGCATTGAGGTGCACGTCTTTGACGGAGTCGAGCCTGACCCCAGCGTGCAGACAGCGCAGAGAGGCGCGCAGGTAGCACAGGATGTCAAGCCTGACTGGATTGTCGGTCTGGGTGGAGGCTCACCTATGGACGCCGCTAAGGCGGTCTGGGTCTTGTACGAACGACCTGACATCGAACCTGCTGCCATCGCCCCTGTCGGAGAACTTGGTCTTCGCAAGAAGGCGCGTCTGATAACAATCCCCACAACCAGTGGCACCGGTGCTGAGGTAACGTGGGCTATCGTTCTGACCGATACTGAAGAAAAACGCAAAATGGGACTGGGTCACCCGGAGAACATTGCAGATATAGCAATCGTGGATCCCGAGATGGCATTAAGTATGCCTCCCAGATTGACAGCTGATACCGGGCTCGATGCGCTGGTGCACGCTGTGGAGGGTTATACCTGCAGTTGGCATACGGACCTGACCGACGGCCTTTGCCTCCAGGCTGCACGTCTCGTATTCAAATACCTGCTTCGGGCTGTAAGCGATGGTCAGGATGTGGAAGCTCGTGAGAGGATGCATAATGCTGCAACTTGTGCTGGACTCGGTTTCGGCAACGCCATGGCTTCAATGGCACACGCCATGGGACATTCTTTGGGCGGCGCATTTCACGTTCCTCATGGTCGTGCTGTAGTGCTTTTCCTACCATACACCATAGAGTTCTTCGCTCCTCAAGCGCCTGAGCGTTTCGCCGAGCTAGCTGCTTTTGTGGGTTCCCCCAACGCTGGCGACGAGAAAGCCGCAAGAACATTTGCTCACCAGATCCGTGACTTGTGCCGCAAGGTTGGCAATCCGACCAGTGTCGCTGAAGCTGGCATCAAGCGTGAAGCGTACGAAAGCCAATTGGATAAACTGGCGGACGACGCTCTCAACGACACGCAAATGGTCACATCTGTTCGAACACCCTCTTTCGAAGAGATGCGTCAGCTTTTTCTTTATGCCTACGATGGTCGATCTGTGGACTTCTAGAATTTCAGGTGTCAGAAGCGAACGATGAACGGTTATATGGGTAAGGTCCTGCACGTTGACCTAAGCACAGGAAGACTGTGGGATGAAGCCGTCAATGAAGATGATGCTCGCGCATTTGTTGGCGGTAGCGGTCTGGCTGCTCGCATCATATATGATATGGTCCAGGAAGATACGGATCCCCTGGGGCCTCAGAATCCGCTTGTCTTCATGACAGGCCCCCTCGTGGGCACCGCGATGCCTTCGGCAGGTCGCTACAGCGTTTGCGCTCTTTCTCCACTCACTCGCATCTGGGGCGAGGCCAACAGTGGAGGCTTTTTCGGCCCTGAGCTGCGCTTTGCCGGCTATGATGGCGTGGTGATTACGGGCTGCAGCAGCAGACCCATGTGGCTATCCATAGTCGAAGGTAACCCCCAGTTGCATGACGCTTCAAATCTCTGGGGCAGCGATTCATATGCAACACAGCAGATGGTCCGGCAGGCTCTGGGCGACCAGAAAGCCCGCATAGCTTGCATCGGTGTTGCTGGTGAAAACAAGGTGAAGATGGCAGCAGTGATGAATGACCACGGGCGTGCCGCCGGTCGAACCGGCATGGGCGCTGTAATGGGCTCAAAGAAACTTAAGGCAATCGGCGTCCGGGGCTCCGCCAAGGTTCCCGTGGCAGATCCTGAGCGATTCAAGACATTGGTTCGTGGTGTCATTGCAGCCCTGGATGATGCCATACTGCCCAGGGCACTGCGGCTGGCTGGCACTGCCGGCACCTTGGACTCGCTGCTCATGTATGGTGACATGCCTATACGTTACTACCAGCAAGGAGACTGGGAGAACGCGAGTAATCTATCCGGCATAGTGATGGCTGAACGCTATCAAAATAGGATATACGCATGTTACCGCTGTCCCATCGGCTGTGGCCGCGAGACACGAGCCCCTGACTATGGTTTGGATAAAGTGGACGGCCCGGAATACGAGACGATAGTTGCTTTCGGCTCCCTAATGATGGTAGATGACCTCCAAGCGGTCATCTACGCCGGGCATCTCTGCAACCTCTACGGCATAGACACTATCAGCACGGGCTGCACCATCGCGCTAGCCTGCGAGATGTTCCAGCGTGGCATCATAAGCCCCAAAGACACGGGCGGCCTGGATATACGCTACGGCGACATAAAGATGATACACCGCCTGATCGAGATGACTGGGCGCAGAGAAGGCTTCGGCGACATGCTGGCTGAGGGAAGCGCTACCCTGGCCGAGCGATTCGGCGTACCACAGTTGGCAGTGACCGTAAAAAGGCTAGAAGTGCCCATGCACGACGCCAGAGCTTTCACCGGGATGGCCGTGACGTACGCTTTGTCGCCGTGTGGCGCTAGCCATATGCAGGGTGATATGTATGGCGTGGACATGGGACAGTGTGAAGCTCCAGAGATTGGTATCGAGCCAGGCGACCGCTTTGAGTCCTCTGTGGAAAAAGGACGCACCGCGGCACGACAGCAGGCATGGCGCAACCTCTATAATGCGCTGACTCTCTGTCAGTTTCAGGACATTGGCGTAGAGAAGATGCTGACAGCGCTGAAATGCGTCACCGGCTGGGATTTAGACGCTAACGACCTATTGAACATGGGGAAGCGCATCGCCACGCTCAAACGCATGCTGAACATCCGCCGCGGCATCACGAGTGCCGATGATCACTTGCCGGCTCTATTACTCAAGCCGTTCAAAGAAGGGGGCACCGAGGGGAACGTTCCCGATATGGACGCTCTACTTAAGGGAGCCTACGCTGAGTATGGCTGGGACCCAAGTACAGGCCAGCCAACCCGAGACACAATTACAGAACTTGGCTTAGACTCCGCCGATAAGTCTCCATAAATACTTCCTCAAACCAAGTAGTCGTGCGTGGCAGAGCTAGTTCAGCTTCACCATTTTTCGGGAACGATAATACCGGCAACCGGCATGTGATACAATAGTAATATAGCCAGTTGAGGAGTGCAGTGTGGCTCATCATAAGGTAGAAAACGGAAAGTTGGTTCCTGCGTCAAGAATCCAAGTAATGATCGACAACTTCTATGCCCGCAACGAACCTATGATCATACGGGTGTTAGACGCGACAACTCGCTTCTTCTTGAAGCTCAGGGCGAAACCTGTTCTCTGGGTGCTATCGCGGTTAATGGGTACCGTTCTTCCTACGGGCGAGGTGGTCAGTACTGAGCGGGCGTTAGATTTCATAGACGCCATATCGGTGCTGGACAAAACTGAGATCGCAGTCGGCCCCTGCATGTGCCAGAAGGCTTTGAAAAAAAGAAATGGGACATATGTCAAAGATATGGTGATCCTATATGGCGCAGAAGCATACAAAATGGCGTATCCAGACTATAAGGACCTGAGTCCCCATGAGGCCAAGGAACTTCTACGCAAATTTCAAGAGGAAGGTTTAATGCCTACCTTCTACTCCTGTCTGCGTTCCGGTGGATGGATCTACGCCATCTGCAACTGCGAAGGTAAGATATGTTTTCCCTTTAGGGCGCATCAGGCAGCGGGAGCGGTGATGTACCCCGGGCCTGATATAGTATCGTTGAATAGTGATGAATGTATTGGATGTGGTACATGCATAGAGCGCTGCCACTTCGGTGCTAATACCTTGTTTAATGGAACCTCTCAGGTAGATCCATCCAAGTGCTACGGCTGCGGTATATGCATTTCAACATGCCGCGGCCAGGCGAGAAAGATGGTGGAACGCGCTGGATATCGCCCACGCTACTATCCAGTAGAGCTGGTCAGCAAGGCAGCAGCCTAGTACTTAACAGACTTCCCGTATTTCTCCCTGAGCTCCATCTTCATCACCTTCCCCATAGCATTGCGGGGCAGTGCTTCAATGAAGTCCACCGACTTGGGCTTCTTGTAGCTGGCCAGATGCTTCTTGCAGAAGTCTATTACCTCTTTCTCAGAAAGTACTTCTCCTGGCTTGGGGACGACTATGGCCTTGACAGATTCGCCCCACTCCTTGTCATGAACGCCGATTACAGCAGATTCCGCAATTTGGGGATGTCCCAAGAGGGCAGCCTCGACCTCAGCCGGGTAAATATTCTCCCCGCCGCTGATTATCATATCCTTTACGCGGTCAACTATATAAATGAATCCCTTCTCATCCATCCTGACCAGGTCGCCTCCGTGAAACCACCCTCCTCTCATTGCCTCTCGGGTCGCCTCAGGGTTCTTATAATACTCCTTCATCACAGTAACGCCACGATAAACTGCTTCCCCTACCTGCCCTATAGGGACATCATTTTCGTGAGCGTCCACCACTCGTATTTCGTTGAAAGGAAGGATTTTGCCGACCGATGTTTCCCTTCCTTCCGATTCGCTGGGCAGAAGACCTGAGATCAATGCACTCATCTCGGTCTGACCGAATAAGTCAAAGATCTTGACATTTGGGAAGTATTTCTTAATCTGTCTCCTGGTCTCCACCGGAAGAATCGCTCCAGAAGAACCCCACACTTTGAGAGAACGGGTATCATATTTATCGAGATCAGGTACCATTAGGACGAAGTTCGTCATGGCAGGTACGAGAACCATGGCATTGATTTTTTCTTTCTCGATGGTCTGCATAATATATACGGGGTCAAACACCTCTGTGGGCAGCACTACTGTAGCACCCAGGAAGAACATGAACTGGCAAAAACCGAAGGACGCTAAATGAAATATCGGGGGTGCACCAAAGGCTCTGAAATGCCAAAGGTCGGTCATATCCGGTTCTGTTAACACATATGCTGTGCCCAGCATCCAGAGCACCATCTCATTCTTGTGTGTTATTACGGCACCCTTGGGCCTGCCCGTTGTTCCGGCTGTGTACATGATGAACAGCGGGTCATCCTCATCCACCAGAATCAGTGGCTCTTTGTCGGGATACTTGTCCATCCAGCTTTCGAAATGCAACATGCCCTCAGTTGGTTCCCCACTGATTGAAATGTAGTGCTTCACCTGAGGCAGGTCTTTCTTAATGCCTCTGGCTATGTCTATGAAAGCCTCGCCCATGATCAAAGCCTTGGCATCGGACTGGTTTATTATGTACGTCATCTCCTCAGGGTGAAGGCGAAAGTTGATTGGTACTGCCACACCTCCCATCTTGGCAAGGGCAAAGTAGGTTTCCATGAACTGATTACAGTTGAACGCCAGTATTGACACCTTGTCACCCTTCTTGATGCCCAGGTCCATAAAAGCATGGGCCAGTCGATTGATGCGAGCGTTTAATTGCTTGTAGGTCAGGCGCGTCTCACCGTAGACAAGAGCCTCATTGTTGGGGAATTTGCGGGCGTTGCGCGACATCATCTCGCCCAGAAGAAGGCGTCGTCCCAGAGTTTCCTGAATTGCTTGCTTACCTCTCATGGTTCTCCTCCTTATCAAATTGTCGGGCTTGGAGAGTTGCTCCGAAGTATGCCTAATTTTTAAGCCTCTCTAATCAGCTAAGAAACCTAATCCCTATCTGTCAAAACAGGCTTAACGAAATCGAGCAGGATTTGAAATAGCCTAGAGTAGAAGTGTACAACATTTACCATAGGCTGCTCAAAATGTCAATAGCAGGTTCGTGCACTCGAGAGCCCACAGACAAAACAGACTTACACTCAAACTAAAGCATAGTCCCCAACCTGCGAGCCAAGCGTTTCCCAAAGGCGATGATCGTCCAGACTGGAGGAAGCCCCATCGGTTCGGGGATAATGCTGCTATCGCATACGTAGAGATTCTTTATTTGAGTTTCCAGATCGGTGTTCACTACATGACCGATACGAGCAGTACCACCGGGATGCGCAGCTCCAATCGGTGCCGAGTAAATTGATTCAGGTTTTGCACCAGCCCTCTTCAAGATCTTTTCCGCCAAGTTGGCTCCCTTGTCGAGCTTATATCGTTCCTCATTCGTAATGTGCTTGGAAATTGTACCATCAAGGTTAACCCTGCCATTCAGCCCATCCCTAACCTTAGTCATTATGCCCATGACACTTAGATACCCGAAAAACTTCGGCAGATATTTCCACCCCTTCCAATAGGCATTCAAAAGATATTGAGCCCAAGGAAAAGCCAGATC
>Ga0209253_10004034_pt1 | contig 12829 bp, 8 predicted proteins | sample FrelakmetBRP12BR_FD_187145 | JGI IMG/M metagenome (GOLD analysis project Ga0209253, IMG submission 187145) | Freshwater lake sediment microbial communities from the University of Notre Dame, USA, for methane emissions studies - BRP12 BR (SPAdes)... | ecosystem: Environmental > Aquatic >...
GGCGAGTGCAACCCCGCCAGTTTTTTTACCAAGGTTTGATCCGTTTATTGGCTGCTGGTCTGGATGATAGTTGGTGTTCCAGCGGCCTGGACGGCCTTCAACTGCGCCTGGCGCGCCAGGTCGGTGGCAGCGGCGAGGATGCGCAGCGCTTCCTCGGGGTTATGAAATCCCATGCTGTTCTCGGCCGCGATAAAGTCCCAGCGGAGCTGCGCTTCGCGGTGCATATCGCGAGCCTCTGCCAGCAGGTCGGCGTTCACCTCGGGAGTGGCAGCCGCGGCCTCGATGGCTTTGATCGCGGCAATGATGGCATCCTCGCTTGAATCCATGGTACCTCGTACCTGCTGTTGGATCGTTGCCACGCGGCTGGTTACATAGCCCACATCGGTGTGGCAGGCGCCGCAGGCAGTCTCGGCATTCAATAGAGGACTGTGGACATCATGCGTCGAAAACTTAGCTGAGCCATCGCGCGTATAAGGCATATGGCAGTCGGCGCAGGCGACGCCGGCTTTATAGTGAGTGCTGTCGGCAGTAAATAACTCGTACTCGGGATGCTGCATTTTGATCATTGCCGCCCCAGACTGCGGGTGCTCCCAGTCATTGAATCCCAGCTCGGCGTAGTATTTGGCAATACTGTCGATATCGGTACCGTCCGCCCACGGGTAGGTCAGGTATTTGCCGTCACCGGCGAAATAGTATTCTACGTGGCAGTTGGCGCAAACCACAGTGCGCATCTCCTGGCGAGTAAAAGTGCGCCAATCCTTGCCCTGGGCTTTTAGCGCTTCTTCCAGAGCTGGATTGGTGACGATCAGGCGCATCGTATTGGCTTCGTGGCAGTTGGCGCACCCGATTGGCTCGTTGATGTCTTTTCCAAGATCTTTGAAGAGCGTTTTGTCGAACTCCGCCATCCCCATTTCCGTCCACAGTCGGGGATTGTCTGAACTTTTACATGAATAACAGGTGCCGGGCGTTTTCTCGTTGACGCGCTTGATCGCGCGGACGTCGGTCAGGCTGTTTAAATGCCCGCGATCCTCATTGTATTCGAGACTGAAGCCGTAACCGGCGAATAAATCCAACAAGCGGGGATCTTGTTCCAGTTTGGAGAATTTCTCGGATCCGCCAAAAGTGGTGCGAGTATTGTTGCTCTCGGTTTTTTGGAGGGTGGAGTATTGGTTTGGAAAATTGACGCCCCATTTGGAGGAGTCGGGCTCCATCTCCTCGATCTGCACAATCGGTTCTATGCCGCGGTCAGGCTTGGGTTGGTTGCTGACGAAGATCAGCGTGCCGATCAAGGCGACTGCCAGGATCACGATAATCCCGGTCAGGACGAGGGTGGTGCCGGTTAGCTTCATCACTTGCTCTCCTCAGAATGTTGGTAAGGTAATAGCGAAATGCCGCGTTCGCCGTGCGCAACGCTGCGGTGGCAATCAAAACAGTAGCGGTCAAATTCCATAGAGCTTTCCAGCATTGTGGAAACTGTTTCCGCATGGCAGCGGATACAGTTTTCCTGAACCACTTCTCTGGAAGACTCTTTGGCGCGGATGGCGTCCGGAATGTTCCCAAATGCGAACGCGGTAACATGGTGGTAGCCCGACTGGGCTTTGACGATGTACTTGGGGATCAACGCATGCGGAGTATGGCAATCATTGCACTTTGCCCATTGTTTATGACCGCCGTGGTACCAGCTCTCGTAGACGGCATCCATTACATGACAATTATTGCATGTGGTTGGATTGTTGCCGAGATAAGCGGTAAAGTCGGTGACATACAGGCCGACGCCAATTACGGCAAGCAATGCCACAACGCCTATTACGAGTGCAAGCTTCATTCATTCACCTATCGCTCAAATCCAGTATCCTGTGCAGCAGATCGTGGGAGTTCAAGCTGGCAGGAGCCCCCAACTGTTTTTAATGTACAGCTCATTTTAATATCTGCGCAGTTATCGTGATGTGACTTTTGTCACAAACAACCCTGGATTATAGCGGGAATTAGCAATTACGGCGTAACTTTTCCCCTTGTTTTCCAACTTAATTATAGACACATTTCCGAAAAACTGAAAAGTGGTTAGCACCCATCTGTTCTTATTGGATTGGCGTATAGTCTTGCGTGGACAAATTATACTTCTCTCGTTACAATGTTCGGGTGATCGCTGACATGACTGATCAACGAGAGCTGGTACAAGCCTGATTGCCAGAGGGTTAAACAATTCCATGCAAAATGAGGATTTACTGGTTCGTGCACAGCGCTTAGATACAGCAGCCCTGGGGGAGATTCACGACAGACACTACCCAGAAGTGTACCGCTATATTCGCTTTCGCCTGGCGGATGAGCATGCTTGCGAAGATATCACCGCTGAGGTCTTTTTACGCTTATTAGATGCGTTGCACAAGAAGCGCGGCCCCACCCAAAATCTGCGCGGTTGGCTGTTTGGGACGGCTTCGAACCTGGTCAACGACCACCTGCGCACACGTTACGCTCGCCGCGTTGATAGTCTGGACGCGGAGGAGATCGAACCGCAGGATGAGATTCACCTGGAGCACAGCTACGAGGAAGATTGGATGCAACAGCAGGTATCGGAAGCCCTCCTGGGTCTAACTCCAGAACAACAGCACGTTCTCACTTTGCGCTTTTCAGATGAGCGCTCGATTGACGAAACCGCTAGCATTATGGGTAAATCCGTCACCGCGGTGAAGGCCTTGCAGTTCCGGGCTGTTGCCTCTCTGAGGCGCCTTCTAGAGGAAAGGACACGCTAATGCGAGACGAGGCAAAAGCCCACGCGTTTGAGCTGTGCATACAGCAGGTCCTGGAAGGCGCTGACCCGGCAGAAACGCTACAGCGCTTTCCACAATGGGCAGCTGAATTCAGACCATTGTTGGAAGCTGCATCCGCAGTGCAAGCGCTCGGGGGCCGGATTCAAGTCCCGCAGGCAGCCCAGGCGCGCAATCGAGCGCGCTTCCTGGCTGAAGCCAGAGCGCTCTCCCAGAAGGCAGCGCGCAGACCGGCATGGGGCTTTTTCCGTCTCGCACCGGTGGCTTTGCTGTTGGTGCTTGTGATATTCTTTTCCGGTGCATCTACGATTGCCGGAGCGGCGCAGTCACTGCCTGGCGATGCGCTTTATTCATTAAAACTGCTGACCGAGAAAACTCGATTGCGCCTGGTGCGCAATCCCCAGGCGCGTCTCGAATTAGAACAAAGCTTTGACCGGCAGCGGCTGGAGGAAGTGGATGAGCTGATCAACCAGTCGCGGACCGCCCCTGTGACATTTGCAGGTGACCTGGAGCAGACTCAATCCGGTGATTGGTATGTGGGCGATGTGCGCGTGGTGGTGGGTAGCGGTACACAGATCAGCAGCGACGTCAAACCCGGCATCTACGTGGGGGTTGAAGGTCTGCTGCAGGCGGATGGCAGCGTGAAAGCGGCGCGCATCTGGGGTCGCGAGTTTGAGCTAAGCGGTATTGTGCAGGGCATCGCCGGTGAATTGTGGGTCGTGGGCGGAGTGCCGATCAACATCCCTGCGAATGTAGCCTTGCCCGGTCTGGCGCCGGTGGGCAGCCAGGTGATCGTCCGGGTGATGCAGAAGGCGGATGGCAGCCTGGTCGCGCGCAGCCTGGAGCTGGTTGCTCTTCCACCTGCGCCGGATAGCACAGCGGATTCCCAACCCGTGCCCGCATCGGCGACAAGGACCCAGACTGCAGATGCCTCACAACTGGAGCATACCAGCGAGACGGGAAAATCGACTGAGGAACTGTCGACTCCAGAGCGATCCGAGACCGAAGATGAGCGTGAGACGGAGGAGCCGACTAAAACACGCCACCCAAGCGAGACGCCGAAACCTACCGAGGACGACGATGAAACTCCTGAGCCGAGCGAAACCCCTGAGCCGGACGATGATGATGACGAAACACCGGAGATTACTGAAACGCCTGAAGCGCGTGCCACGCATCGCCCAAGCGAGACGCCCCGGCCAATCCTTACCGAGCGACCCACCGAAACCCCAAAGCGGGAAGAAACCGATGAGCCTACCGAAACTCCGGAGCCTGAGGACACTGATGAGCCCACTGATGATTAACAGATTTTGCTGGGAAGCTTAACTCACGCGCATCGTCGATCCCCGCGATGTCTTCTCAACCTCCACGCGGGTGGGAAACGCATCTTTCAGCTCATCGATATGGGTGATGATCAGGATTTTGGCGAAGTCCTGGCGTACCAGGTTGATGGCTTCGATCAGGCGCTGGCGGCCCTGGGCATCCTGGCTGCCGAAGCCCTCATCGATGACCAGTGTTTGCAATCGGGCACCAGCGCGCTGAGCTAATACCTCCGACAGCGCCAGGCGGATGGCGAAATTTACCCTGAAAGCCTCGCCCCCTGAAAACATCTCGTAATCACGCATGCCTGCGCCATCGCTGATCTGGATGTCTAGCGTCTCTTTCAGGTCGTCGCGCCGCCGGTCTTTGTAAGCAGACTGGGTGACGAAGTGTACTGACATGCTTCCCCCGCTGAGACGGTCCAGGATTTCGTTAGCCTTCGCTTCTATCTGGGGCAAGGCCTGTTCGATCAGCAAGGCGGGAACACCATCTTTGCTAAAAGCGCGCTCCAGCTGCTTATACTTTCCGACGCGGTGGGCCAGCTCTTCGCGCTGCGCGGTGTAAGCCTTCTGCCGTTTTTTCTGGTCACCCAGCACCAGCACTCGCTGCCGTGCTGCGCCAACTTCCATCCGTACCTGCTGTTCCTGTTCTTGCAGGTTGAACAGCTCGCGCTGGGAAGCTGCCAGGTCGGGAGCCTGAGCTTCAGCGGCAGCCAGCGCAACGGCAGCCTGGTCGAATTCAAGCTGCTGGCGAGTTAGCTCGTCTTTGAAGTTTGTGGACTGGCGGTCGATCTCGGCTATCTCTCGATCCAGGGAAGCCAGAGCTGTTTGGGCAATTTCCAGAGAGCGCAGCTCATCCCCGGTAGGACGTCCCGCCGTTTCTGCCCGGCGGGCAGCGTCGTGGGCAGCCACATCATAACCGATAGATTTCAATTCGGCGTCGATTTCTGCCAGGAGCTGGCGCGCCTGCGGTGCGTAGCTCTCTCCGAGCAGGAGTTCATCGACTTCACCCAGGCGGGGGCTGCCTTCTTGTTCCCAGCTTGCCTTTTGCTGCTCGAGCTGGTCGAGCTGGGCTTTGCATTGGGCTTGAGTCTGGTTGAGCCCGCGCAAGCCAGCCTCTGCCTGGGTAAGCTCTTGAATCTGGGCTTCCAGGTCGCGCACTTGCTGATCCGATTCACGGAGAAAGGCCAGGTTGTTGCGGTAGCGGTCGCCCATCTGCCTGCCCTGTTCGTTGAGATCCTCGATCAGGTGCAGGCGCTCGGCGGTGCTCAGCGGTTGACCACATACCGGGCAGGCTGCCCCTTCCACTTCTTGTAGCTGGTCGATGCGCGCCTTCAATTCGTCCATTTCGGATTTGAGGCGCGGATTCTCGGCACGGGCATCTGCCTGAGTCTGGCGGGCGGTCTGCAGTTGAACCTCCACCGCCTGGCGTTGGGCAATCTGCTCCCCCACCGCAGCGATCTTCTGCGCCAGGTGCTCAATCTGCGCCCTTAATTCAGCTAGGTTAGCTTGTTGGCTTTCGATAGCTTGCCTCTGTCCCAGCAAGGTTTGCTGCAATTGGACCAGTCCAGCCCGCGCGGCGTTAATCTCATCCAGCGCCGGTTGGCGGCGCTTTTCGTGCTCGCGAAACTGGCTGGCGATGTCGTCCCAATACTCCAGGTCGGCGCGGGCACCTTCCCAGGCTTTGTAGGCGGATCGGATTGCCTCGGCGCGGGCATTCACCCGGGCGTGCTTCTCTTTTTCCAGTCGGCGTTGGGCAGCCCGGTCTTCCAGTTCGGAGAGCTGTCGGGCGGTCGCTTCTGTCTGGCGGCGCAGCGCTGCCACCAGCTTGCGTTGTTCATCCAGTGAGGCCGTGATTTTCTTGATCTGGTCAAGGGCAGTTTCATGCGCCAGGCGGGCTTTGCTCAGTCGCTCCAGATCTGCTTCAAGCTGCGCCAGGCGGGCTTTGCGGGTAGCCTCTTCTGCCAGCTCCTGGTGGATCTCGTCCAGCAGCGCATCGATACCAGTGATCTGCTCTTCCACCGAACGGCGCTTCTCGGCTGCTCGCTGCCGGTATATCTCCCAGATTTCCAGCCCCAGGATACTGCCCAGGATGCGTTTGCGGTCCCCTGGGCGCTGCTGGGTGAACTGGTCGGCTTTACCCTGCAGGAAGAACGACGCGTTAACGAAGGTCTCGTAATCCATGCGCAGGGTTTGCTCGATCAGCGACTGCGTATCCCGCAGGGTGCGCTCGGTGAGCGCTCTCCAGCTCCCCGGGCTGCCGACTTCATGCGAGACGGCGTTTAGAGTCCCAATCTGAAACTCTAACAGGCTGGTCTTACCCCGCGGAATGGCGCGCCGGACCCGGTATACATTGTTCTCGTAGGCAAACGTGAAAGTGACCTCGGCTGCGTCCGACTGCAGATTGATCAGCGAATCATCGCGCTTGCGCGCCTGTCCAAATAACGCCCAGGTGATGGCATCCAGCAAAGAGGATTTACCTGCTCCGTTTGCCCCTGAGATGCAAGCAAGCTCGAAAGCAGTAAAGTCCAGCTCGGCAGGGTCGCGGTAGGAAAGAAAGCCGGATAGGGAAATGTGCAGCGGGATCATGGCAGGCTGGTTCTCTTGAGCAGGCGCAGAGAAACGAGATTGGAGAGTTGTGCTGAGATTATAACAGTAGTGTGAAATCTGAATAATTCCGTGAGTAGAAACCGGGGGTACCGCTCCATCTAAACGTGGTTTGAGGTAGATCTTTACAAAAACAGGGGTTCAATGGCAAACTCTCACGGTGACCAAACCAGGAGAGAAGCCATGAACCCCCAAGAGATATTTTGCCCGAATATCGCCTGCCCCGCAAGGGGTCAAACTGGAAAAGGAAATATTGGCATCCATAGCCAGAAGGATCAGCGGTACATTTGTGATGTGTGCACCGAAACCTTTACCACGACGAAAGGCACGATCTTCTACCGGTTGCGAACCGCTCCAGAGACGGTCATTGTGGTGATGGTGTTGTTGGCCAATGGCTGCCCAATCCAGGCCATCGTCAAAGCCTTTGGCTTTGACGAACGAATGGTACGGGATTGGTGGCAGCGGGCAGGGAAACATTGTCAGGCAGTCCATGAACACCAAGTCGGACAGGCGCAGTTGGATTTGCAGCAAGTACAAGCGGACGAAATCAAGGTCAAGCGGCAGGAAGGACATTTTTGGATGGCGTTAGCGATCATGGTATCTACCCGCTTATGGTTAGGAGGTGCGGTGAGCGTTCATCGTGATCTGGATTTGATCCAGGCTTTGGCTAATCAAATCAAAGCGGTGGCCTTGTGCCGGCCTTTACTTTTGGCCGTAGATGGTCTGGCCAGCTATGTGACGGCCTTTCGTAACTCGTTTCGTACTGCTGTGCCACATTGGCATGGCGAAATGGGACGTCCCAGGCTGTTTTCATGGCCGAATATCGCCATCGTGCAAGTCGTCAAAAAGCGAACCGAGGGCCAACTCACGATCACCCGCCGGATTGTCCAGGGTACTCAGGAGATGATCGAAAGGCTGATCCACAAAACCCAGGGACAGGGAATGATCAATACCGCGTTCATCGAACGGCTCAATGCCACCTTTCGACAACGCCTCAATAGTCTGGCCCGCAGAACCCGCACCCTGGTTTGCAAAGCGGAAACTTTGGAAGCAGGCATGTACATCATCGGCTGTCTTTACAATTTCTGTGATCCTCACCATAGCTTGCGCCTGAAGTTGTCGGTAGGTCGTTACGGCTATCGTTGGGTTCAGCGTACCCCAGCCATCGCATCCGGTTTAGCCGACCATATTTGGAGCCCGACTGAATTATTCAATTTCAAGGTGCCGTCACCCCGCTGGGTACCGCCTAAGCAGCGCGGACGTCGCCCCCAAAGTACTTTGGAACTCATCGATAGATGGTGCTCATGACCACGCTTAGATGTTGTCATACCGCATCCATCATACGAGCGATGAAGGCGAGTTGTGATCATTTAAATTAGGCACTGGAGCACTAATTGAGACTATAACATCCCGCGGCATCCACAAGAAGCTAATCAATAATCCGATCAGCATAATCACTGCGCTGCTGAGAAACGGCCAATCCATATTTATATCGAAGATCAAACCCGCCCAAATTGGTCCCAGTATCCGTCCCAGGCTGGAGAAAGAGTTGCTCCAGCCCATGGTCATACCCTGTTTCATTGTGGTGCGCGTGGAGATCAACGAGTTCAAAGCCGGACCGAGCAAAGCAATGGAAAGCACCAGGAACCCCGTGGCAAGCAGCAGTGGGATAAAAGCCGAAGCAAGCAGCATCAGTCCAAATCCAAAAGCGGTAGCCAGCAAGGAGAAGCGGATTACAATCACTTCACCATAGCGCTTGGTCAAGATACCAGTCAAAGCCCCCTGGCTGACAATCATCACGGCGCCAATGATCATCCAAACCGCACCAATCTGCTGAGGTCCATAACCGAATTTGTCCAATGCATACAACCCCAAGATACCCTGAAAGCTGGACATTCCAAAGCTCACCACCAGGATCAAGAGCATCAAAATACCCGTTGGACCCAATAGTATCTGCCGCAATACCCCAACCTGCAGGTATTGAGATTTTTCGCCCTGCGCTTGCCGCGCCTCGACGGGCAGCGATTCGGGCAGTAAAAACCATACCAACAATAGAGCCACCAGGCACAACCCCGAGGCAACAAAGAATGGGATAGCCAGCGAGATAGAGGCAAGCGCTCCGCCCAATCCTGGACCCAGCACGATTCCTACCCCCACAGCAGCCCCTAGTTTTCCCATCCCGCTCCCGCGCTCATTCTCGGGTGTATTGTCGCTGATAAACGCCATCGAGGTGGGCAGCGTAGCAGAAGATAGAACACCGTTTAATACTCGAGCGACAAACAGCATCCACAATTGAGATGCCAGACCGAACAGCAGCATGGTCAAACCATATCCCATGACCCCGATCAATATTACCGGCTTCCGCCCTACTCGGTCAGAGAGGCTGCCCCAAATGGGCGCAAAGATCATCTGCATGAAAGCTGAGCTGGCTGTCAGTAAACCCAGTTCTCGACCGCTGGCGCCCAATTTTTCGATATAAAAGGGAATGATGGGCATGATGATCCCATAACCCAGCATGACCACGACCAGGGTAAAAGAAAGGATCAGCAGGTTCTTGCGATTGTTGACTGGCATCATCGTTTGTCCTCCCGGGGTAAAAGCCTCCTTTAACCCTTGGGCGATTTATGTTGATACGCTGCGCCTAAAGGATCTCTACCACCCCTTGCCCACCATCCACCCGCACACGGTCGCCGGTTTTGAGCTGCATGGTAGCGTTTCCGCATCCAACGACTGCAGGGATCCCCAATTCGCGAGCGACGATAGCGGCATGAGAGAGAACGGCCCCCACATCTGCAATGATCGCAGACGCTCGAGGGAATAACGGCGTCCAGCCAACGTTTGTGGTGACGGTAACCAGAATTTCCCCCGGCTGGAGCAATTCGCCCTCTTCTGGGCAGCTCACAAGACGCACAGTCCCCTCCACACGACCTGCAGCGCCCGCAAAACCGGTGATCGTGACCGGGGTTTTTGTGAGTGTTGATCCTTGCGAGTCGAAATAATCACTCCGCCGGTCGGGATCAGCCAACCAATGCAAAGGATCGAAATGACCGACAATAATCGCTGGGTAAGGGGGTAGGGCAGTGTACCGGGTATAGGTCTCGCGCCGAGCAGGGAGGTAAGCCACGGAGGTTTCATCTCCGGATAGAACCGCCGTGATTTCGTCGAGTGATAAGAAAAAGATCCGATCTCCAAGGTCGGTAAGTTCACCAGCGCGCCGCACAAACTGGCGAATCAGCCGAGTCAACCGGGTGACTTCGGAACGAACCGCTTCCCGGCTGCGAGCCGCAACAGCGACTTTATCTAGCTGGCGCTGGATCACACCTGCTTTGTCGGGATAATGGGTCTCAAATCTCTGCCAGGCCGCCGCGTATTCGGCACGCTGTTTGGCTAGAAGGTCTTCAACGGTGACCAGGGATTGGGCGAATTCTGCCAAGCGCTTATCAAGCCAATTGGGGTCTTCCTCCGAACCTGGTGCGAATAGTTCCATTTCATGTGGTCCGCGGTGGCCGTAGCGCCCCAGGTAAGATTCCCGGCTCAGATCACCCCGCGCCACTTGTGCCAGACAGACCAGCGGCCTCAGGCTTTCCAAATCCGCCGAGCTGCCCGCAAGGTTGGAAAGGATGGTATTGGCATCCGCTTCTCCGACCATCCTGATCAAGTTCAATCGCAGTTGGGTAGCAGGATCAGAGAACTGCATGGTGACACTGCGTAGCAACCGGCACGCCTCAAGGAAGTGGGGTTTAATTTCTTCTCGCCATAAAGCCAACAAGGCCAGGCGATCCTTGCCAGGCATATTCTCGATCTGCGAGCACTTGTTGCGACACCAGGCAGGGGTCGTAGCGATAAACCTTGGGGTCCTTCGCTCATCCTGGCTTGCGTACCGTTGGGCTAGCAGTAATCCCGGCAACATCGTCCAGAGCACCGTAAAAGGTGAAAAGTGGATCAACGGGACAGTCAAGCCGGCAGGCGCTGATCCAATCATATCTCCCTGTAGCTCCTTGTGGATGTCTTTACCAACCGCTTTATACAAGGAAACGAGCAAGCTTAGATTTAAATATGGACGACCACAGATATTGCCGCAGAATGGAAAATCTCCTGGTAACATGATCGGGTTCGCTTCGTAATGATAAATCCACCACAAAGACCATGTGCTGGGAGTCATGACATCTGGGACTGCTTCGCTGACATTCACATTTGACCAAAGGAAATTGCCCTTCAGGCTGTCATTCCAATCACCAGTGGCGGGGTTGTATCCGTTCTGGGGAAATTCGCGTTTCATAACTGTCTCCTGACTGGTAGACTATAGAGAGATGCTCAGGCGTATGTCACCGGGTATGCCTCCCGTTTCCTGACCCCTCCGACGAGAGTGAGACCAGGCCAGCAGTGCCGTCTACAGTGATCACCTGCCCGCTGTGGATACGTTTGGTGGCTACACCGGTACCCATGACAGCGGGGATATTATATTCACGTGCGACGATGGAACCGTGGGAAAGCGGCCCACCGATGTCTGTGACCACGGCAGAGGCCATGGCAAACAGTGGAGTCCAGGCGGGGGTGGTGGTGCCAGCCACCAGCACATCGCCGGGTTTCATCTGGTCGAAATCTTCCGGTCCGTGCAGCACACATGCCGTAGCAGTAACTATGCCCGCGCTTGTGGCAACGCCCTTTAATGTGTTGCCTTTCTGGCTGGTTTCAGAGGCAGCAGTGAACAGATCGGACTTGATACCCATGATTTTTTCCTTCGGCGGCAGCACAGGAGGTGGCGTGGCGTGCTTGGCCGCTCGCCAAAAATCTTTGCGCCGTTCCACGGTATCGGTAAGACTATCAAGCGACCTGCCATCTTCCAGTACACACACGCCGGTTTCAATTTCCTCCCTCACCAGCCAGAAGATGTCCTCCGGTGCTTTAATGGCACCTGCTTTGACAAAATGGCAGCCCAATTCCCGTAGAATCTGACGCAGCAGTGGATATCCCAGACCGATACAGGCAAGGGCGTCTTCGCGCACCTCGGCCATCGACTGCGCCCAGTTGAGCGACTTACGGAATGCCCACAAGCGTAAGCCTTTTAAGCGAGCCAGCATGGTCAGTGTTGTCTGCTTGCGCTTTTCTTCGTTTAAGCTTTGACGGTCGTGAGGGTTGATACCCCCACCGCGCAGATACATCTTGCACGTCTCCAGCATAGGGACGGGATCATCGAGTGGGAGCGGCTTGGCAAAGTCAAGTTCATAGATGATGTGGCCATATTGCTCGAGGTGCTGTTCAAAACGCTGGTGCAATACCTGCCAATCGCCCGCACTAATGCCGCCCGGCGCTTGGTTTGATTTCAATCGCTCCACGAGATGTTCGGATGGTGTGGACAGAATATATGCGGTCAGCTCCGGAGTTTCACCGCACCACATCGCCAGATCGTAAAGCGACTTCTCGGCCTGGACGGGTATGCTGTCATAACCCATTACCAGAGTGGTCGCAGGTGGATCGCTTGCCCGTTTTACCAGTTTGCCGTAAACCTTCGTCATCAAGCCCTCTGATCCAGCAGAAGCACCCATAGTAGCGAACATGAGCGTGCCAAGATAGCTCATCGTGGCGTCGAGGACTTCTTGGGCATCATGCCAGAGCTCGGCTGCTGGCATCTGATCGATTTTCTTAGCCTGTTGTAGGGCAATCGCCATCCGGTATTGTGGGAGCGCTTCGTTCTTCCAGAAAGGCACCATAACCCGGAATATGCGCGGGTAGGCAGGGAGCAAGCGAGTAATGACCCACCACCAGGCGCGGGGTGTAAAACCCGCATTTCCGTATGCGTAGCTGTTAATCGTTGTAAAATAATCCTCCGGCAATACCGGCTCAGAGTGAGTCAAATGCCTTGCCATCCGATTCACCCCGGAAATAAGCGCCGGAATCCCCATAGAGGCGAACAAGGGGCTGAGTGGATCGGGCATCAAATCGACTGCGCTGCCGCGCATGTATATACCCTTGGGATTGGGCAGCTTCCACTCGATGACAATGCCTTCTGCAGCTTCCCGCTCAGGCTCGTTCAATATCACTTCGCCTTTCGTCCCATCTACCGTGATCGTCTGCCCGCTGTGGATACGCCGGGTAGCCACACCCGTACCGAGCACGGCGGGGATGCCATACTCCCGTGCC
>Ga0209253_10004035_pt1 | contig 12828 bp, 16 predicted proteins | sample FrelakmetBRP12BR_FD_187145 | JGI IMG/M metagenome (GOLD analysis project Ga0209253, IMG submission 187145) | Freshwater lake sediment microbial communities from the University of Notre Dame, USA, for methane emissions studies - BRP12 BR (SPAdes)... | ecosystem: Environmental > Aquatic >...
CTGAGTACTCTTCTATCTTGTGCAAGTTTACTTGTGCAGTTTATAGCCTATTGCCACATTGCTATCGAGTCACAAAGCATGAGGAGTAATAAAGGGGACCGTTCTATTTATTTTAACTTTTCTATTCCAGAAAATAGAACCGTCCCCTTTTCTTTTTTCTACACCATGTAAGGTGCACGGCAGTCCTGCCCCCTAATATGGTTCAGAGCCCATCATCTTATCTCCCTATCTCTCCATCATCTTTTTTTTGAATCTGCAATCTGAAATTTGAAATCTTAAATCAGAGCGGGCCCAACTTTTTTATGGATGATACCTGTCAATAGTGTAGACCTGACACTGGAGTTTCTTCCCTTGTTTTTCTCACGAGAAAATAGAAATAAATGAGATTGATGATGCCCATAAAAGCTAAACAGAGAAACATGATTGAATAGCTTGTCGATTGGATGACGATGCCCATCATCACTGGCCCCAGGCTCATTCCCAGATCCGTGAGTGCATGGAAGGTTCCCATCGTTGGACCTGGAGAACCCCCACGATCAAGAGCACAGGCCATTAAGGCGGGAATGAGAAAAGCAGGCCCTATCCCGTAGATCACTGCAACGAGAATAAACATGAATAACGTTTTGGAAAAAGCGAGGAGGATCATTCCGATGATATAAGGAGTAATGCAAAACAGGATGATTCTTTCTCTGCGATAAAGATCCAATATCTTCCCGCCAAAAACACGACTCAAAATAAGCATCACGGCAACCGTGCTAAAGAATAACCCGGGATTGGTCACCCCATGACTGATTGCATAAAGGGGGAAAAAGGTGGTTAAAGCTCCCCAGATGAAGAAGGGGGAAAAAGCAATGATGGACGGTTGAAGAGATCTCCGACTGAGAAAAAAACCGTCTTCGATGGAGGAATCCTGCAATGGAACGACTGGTCCCCTTCCCAATTTGTGAGTAATGACGAGTGAACATAACGATAACCCTAGGCAGACCAAGAAGAGGAAGATGAAACTAAAGTGGTTGATAAGGAACATTGCCATGGGAGGGGCTAATGCGCTGGAGATCGTGAAGGCCAGGATAAAATAACTGAGACTTTGTCCCATATGCGCTCCGGAGCTGATTTTGGCGATCAATGTAAACGAGGCAGTCGTGAAGAGTGCGAATCCAATTCCTTGTAAGACGCTCACGATCAAAAAAGGCCAAAAAGGGGGAGCGAAAATATAAGCAATGGAAGCGGAGGCAAAAAAGAGGGCACCGATGATCATAAAGTATTTTTCCTGGATTTTTAGAAGGGCTCTTCCGACAAAGGGTCTGAGGACCAACGAAGCCACAGCCGAGCTTCCGATCAGGACACCAATCTCTACTTCTTTAGAACCCAATCTGGAAAGATAGATTGGGAGAGTAGGAATGAGGCTAAAAATAACGAAGGTGAAGGTGAATTGTGCAAAAAAACAAAGAATGAAATCACGGATTAATATCTTTCGTATCGTTTCTGTTGTCATCTCTTACTTTCGTACATCGATAAATGATTATCAAATCTTTATCCTTGACTTGGCTGTATTCGCTTCTTCAACCTTTCAATTCGTACCGACAGATTTCGGTCTCCTTTCTGAGCCGCAGAAAGCCTCTTTCTCATCACACTCACCGCGCTATAGTCAATACCCATCAATTCCCCAATCTCCCTCTGATTCATCCCCCCGTTGCGATACAGCATTTCCATTAAAATTCCTCGCGCAACCCCTTTGTACCCTTTCCTTAATAATTCGTCCCTTTTCACCTTAAATACTTCGCAAATTTCTCGAATAATTCTTTCCGGTTCCACCTGGGCAAGGATCCTCTTTACTGCCGGAACTTCTCTCGCCCCAACACCAGATCGAACATACTCCCCTCTGATCTTCTCTATGAATTCACTCTCCCCGATAATCCCATGCCCTGTTCCTCTCTCCAGGGGGTTTGGCAACTTTCCAGTCATCCCTTCCCTCACAAAGGCCTCATACTTTCTCCATCCCGTTGGAGTATCTCCTCCAAAATGTGCGAGGACTTCTTCTACTCGAAGAAATCTCCTTCTCTCACCCCGTGAAAGATAGCTCCCATAACTGCTCCAATGATAATTCCTCAGATACTTCTCCTTTTCACCCAATGTCATCCCGGACCTAAGCCTTACCCGAATGGGATTCAGGTGAATATACCGGCTTACCTCCTGGAGATACTGATGCGCATCCACCAAGAACGACTTATAACGCCCCTGGTAAAGATGGCCTCTCCGGTCATGCTTCCAGTTATAATACGAAGTATACGAAATATTGAAATGCCGCATGAATTCCTGAAGGTTTCTTAGGGGGGTTTCACAAACAAATGGAAGTGGTTTGACATTAATACATAAGCCATGATCTCGGTCTGATAAATATCACTGGACCGCTCCAGAAGATCAAGAAAGGCTGACCGATCCGCATCATTTGAAAAGATCTCTTGGCCGGAATTACCCCGGCAAGTCACATGATAATAGGCATTCTCAAATTGGATTCGGAGGGGCCTCGCCATTAAGAGGGGTTGTATCAAAACGGCATGCTAGAGTCAAGAATAAAGATTTGACCGTATGCCGTGTAGAACATATGACTTGCCAGTTAAAGTCTGGCCGTGGGAATTTGGCAGTTCGCCCACGTAGCTGGAGGGAGGTGTGAGGGGTAACCTGGAGCACTAAGTTTCCTGACAAAGGCTCAGTGAGTGAGTCGAGCAAACCTGCGGGTTGCAGCGCAAGCGAACCTATAGGTAGCCTCGTAACTTGAGATGGAGTTGCCGCCCCTGTGGTCAAAAGGGGAAGGCTGGGACATCTGTCCTAACAAAAACTGCCAGAACCGACAGATGGACTCTCGGGGTAGCAGGGGTGACACGCAGGGGAAGCCATGTGGGGTAGCACGGGAGGTCCTTGCAGATGCCATGCAGGATGGCAACGGGTGAATATAAGGAGACGAAAATTCACTTGGTCTGCAAGGGAATCGGAGTTGCCCATAGTACCGATGGGATCTCAAGGAGAGCAAAACCTTGGGAGAGGGAAGGGGCAATGCTTTCATCGAGTTTCTGAAGGAGGGAAGGGCAGGAGATTGCGGTGACGCTGGAAACTCCAGAGAAGATCCGGGAACTTCAGAGGAAACTATACCGGAAGGCCAAGCAGGAGCCCGATTACCGGTTTTATCTCCTCTATGACAAGGTGTATCGGCGAGACATCCTGAGTCACGCATACCGGCTTGTCAGGGCGAACAAAGGGGCCCCTGGGGTAGATGGGTTGACCTTTGAGCGCATTGAGGAGAGGGAGGGAGGAGCAGAGAGGTATCTTGAGCAGATTGCAGAGGAACTGAAGGGAAAGAGTTATAGACCGATGCCTGGAAGCATGCGATGAAAAGCAGAGGTTATAAGGCTTATCCTTACAAATATCTTTATGGCAATCTGGGATTGTACAAGATACCGACGACTGCACCGTGGACTCAGGCTGCGAAAGCCTCTGGAAGAAGATGATCGGAAAGTCCCGCTTAGCGGGAGAAAACTGAACGTACGGTTTGACGAGGGGGAGCTGGAGATAGAGCGTTAGCTACTACGCCAGCTCTCTACTCTACCCATTCACTTTTCTCTCGTGTAAGAACGATAGACTGATTATTCATTTTTTTCTCCCTCCCGTCTGATAGGTACTAATCCACATTACAAAACTTCCGGCCCTTTTAGAAGCCTTACTCTTTGTATCTCCTGCGGAGGGGGAGCGCCACCCCGGCCCCGTGAGATTGCCCGCGGGAACAGTTGATAATTGCCCTTAACATAAGGAAGACCCTTCCCTGTATTTCTCTTCAGGGAAGGCTGTCTGTCCAAAGAGGTAGCTTGACAGCGTCTTGGTTATTTGGTAGAAAGTTACCAACCAATAGTAAACCATGTAAATGATTTTAGGTTCTTGTAGTTACGCTATGCGCTATGTCCTATGCGATTTCTGACTCATCTTTATGGAGGAATACGGAATGGCTGAGTCGTCCAGTAAGACATCCCAGATTCATGTCCGGGTGCCCCCTGAATTTAAGAGGGCTTTAAAAATGTTTTGTGTCCGGGAGGGAACGACCGAACAAGCATGGCTCTCGGAGTTGATTGAAACCGAGCTGAAGAAGAAAGCTCCTGACCTGTGGTCTAAAAAACTTCCCGCCAACAAGAAGAAGATTGGCTAACTTGCGGGGAGGAGATCCCTTTTATAGCATTCGAGAGTAGAGTGGGGATGGCTAGAAAAGTGCTTGATCTTGAATCAATCAAACCGGCTTGGGTGGCCTGGGTTGAGATCCTGAAGCGCCTCGAAGAACAGCCCTACCATTGGCCTGTTGGACGGACACGATTTCAGAAGGTTGCCTATTTTGCCACTGAGCAAGGATTGCCTCTCGGGCTCGACTATCAGAAAGGGAGCTATGGCCCATTCTCTCCCGCATTGAAATCGTTAGTGACACGGTTAATCAATAATGGTTTGATCCGTGAGCAGAGACTCGGAAAAATGTTTGCGCTCAAGGTCGGCCAAACTTATCAGGACGCCTATAAAGCTTACGCTACGTATCTCAAGGAATGGGAACATATCATTGAAAAGACCTCGGATCTATTTATGAGAATGGACACAAATCAGACCGAAATAGCTGCCACCGTACTTTACGCAGCCCGGTCAATTTGCGATAGCAGGACCCGAACCCTGTCTGAAAAGGATATCCTTGCCTGCGTTATGCAGTGGAAGCAGCTACGGAAACCCGCCCTCGACCAAGGAGAAGTCGGATTGACCATACGTAACCTTGCCGCTCTAAATTGGCTGGATGTCAAAGCGAGCAGTGATTTGCCCTTACCAGCGGAAGAAACAGTGGATACCTGACATAATTATGAAATCAAACAGGATTAAGAATTGGCCCGTAAAAGAGAGACCAAGAGAGCGTCTGATAGGTAAACGAAGGAATTAATGAGGAAGGTAAACGGGGTTTTGCTTTCTGCGTTGGGTAAAGAGTCAATCGCCTCCGGAGACCGCTTCCGAGGGCTCCAGGTGCTGTCTCTACAATCCCGGCAGTCAGGGCTGCCGAAGAGCGAAAAGCTTCAATTCAGAATGCTCCGCTATGTGTGTGAAATGTTTATCTGCTGTGAAGAGATGACAACGATGCGAAATTGCAGCCGATGCGATGAGCACATCGATGGTGCTTCCCTGTTTCCCTTTTCCGATGAGTTTGTTCTTTAGTTCTGCAGCCCTCACATAGTCTTCCCTGGTAAGGTCGATCAGAGGAAAGGCTTTAAAATACTCCTTCAGTGCAAGAAAATCCTTCGAGTTCCTTATCCCCTGAAGTACTTCTTGAAGGATGATGCCAAGGAGATAGATATCCTCCCCTTGCTCAATGATTGTTTTGAGCAAAATGGCCTCCTCATTCACAACCCCTGACGATCTCCTCAGGGCAAGGGACCATATGGAGGTATCGACCAGGATTCTCATCTGGCGTTTCTCTCTTTCCTATAGTCGTAAGAGGGCTTCATCTCCACTTTCCCAAATAGGGATAGAATGTCCCTCCGTTTCCTTCTCATGACATATTCTTTAAGAGCTTCGTTAACGGTATCCTTCTTGCTCTTATGTTTCCCTACTTTCAGGGCCTCTTCTAAAAGTCTTTCGTCTATGGCCAGGTTGGTTGCCATCGCTTTCCCCTTTCACCCCGTTAGAAATGATGCCCCGCTCGGTTTCGAGTCCCGCCATAGCGGGACTGGAATTTCTAACGGGGTTCACACATCAATCCACACATACCTTTACACATTAACATCTTATTGTCAATACAAAAAAAGGGGTTAAGCGGAACCGCCTAACCCCTTGGTTTCAAAGTGCCGGGTCCCGGAATCGAACCAGGGACACGAGGATTTTCAGTCCTCTGCTCTACCGACTGAGCTAACCCGGCATCCTAAATAATAAGAAACTTTATATTACAACCAGCTTCGATGTGTCAAGAGTTAATTCAGAGTTATTAATCAGTCCGTAAGTATATAGACACTGAAGACTAAATCCCTCCTTCCCTCCCTTTACAAAAGGGAGTCCCGCGTTTGGCGGGATTTTGCAAAGAGGGGCGAGGGGAGATTTCCTGAAGCATATGTCTTCTTCATTATGGACTCCTTAGTAATTCAGACGCTGGACTTCAGACTTTAGACACCAGACTTTTCTGAATCACAGTTTATGAGAATCTTCTTTTTCAGACACACCTGCTTCAGAAAAGGTGGCCATTTCATCGAGGATCTTAAGACTGGCCTCTACTAAGGATATTCCCAAAGCCGCACCGGTTCCCTCACCGAGTCTCATGTTGAGGTTGAGCAAAGGGATGAGGTCGAGGTATTCCAGTATTTTCTTATGTCCCATTTCAGCAGATTGATGGGAGGCGATGAGGTATGGTTTAACTTGAGGGGAGAGCGATGTAGCAATCAAGGCCGCTGCACCGGAGATGAAGCCGTCGAGTACAACAGGGATCCGGTATCTGGCTCCAGCCAATATGACCCCTGTAATTCCTCCGATCTCAAAACCTCCCACTTTGGATAGCACATCAATGGCATCTTTCGGATCAGGCCGATTTCGTTCCAGGGCCTTCTGAATGACTTTCACTTTCTTCTCCCATCCTTTATCGTCAAGACCTGTCCCCCTTCCCGTGACAGCCGCAACGTCAGCGCCTGTTAACGCAGCCGTGATAGCACTGGAAGCAGTCGTGTTTCCTATTCCCATATCCCCCGTTCCCAAAATATCCACTCCTTTCGACAACTCCTTTTCAACCAACTCCATTCCTGCTTCAATAGAACGGATTGCTTCCTCCTTGCTCATGGCAGGTCCTTTAGCCATATTCTGGGTCCCCATACCCACTTTCCTATCACTGAGATCGGGATGTCGTTCAAGGATAGAGGCCACTCCCAGGTCTGCGATGACCACTCTGGCCCCTATATAACGGGCCAGAACATTGATCGCGGCACCGCCCCGAAGAAAATTATATACCATCTGGGGAGTGACTTCAGAGGGATAGGCGCTGACCCCTTCCTTCGTGACACCGTGGTCTCCGGCCAACGTGAAGATGACTTTTTGGGCGATTCGGGGTCTCGGATTTCGTTTGATTCCAGCGATCTGGATAGAAAGGGACTCGAGCTGCCCCAATGAGCCTTGCGGTTTCGTAAGATCGTCCTGCCTCTTCCTGGTCTTTGACATGGCCTCATTATCGAGAGGTTTAATTTCTCCAAGGGTATGGTTCATTTTTTCCATTGCTTTTTTCCTATCCCCCTGATTTCCCCCTCACCCCGCCCTCTCCCCTGTGAGGAGAGGGGAAGGGTGAGGGGGGGATGTCAATTTATAAAATACGTTTGCATTAAAATGGTGATGATCACAGCGATGAAAGAGTTGACGATCATGAGGTGGAGGGATTCCTTTGCCACGGTTCTATCGATGGATCTTTCGGATTCTCCGATCAAAGGTTTTTCCTCGACTCTTCGGAAGTAGAAATTCTTCCCTCCTAATTGAACCCCAAGCGCTCCAGCCATCGCTGCTTCAGGATATCCGCTGTTTGGGCTCGGATTCTTTAGGCCATCCCTCCAGGTCGCTCTCCATGCCCCTCTCCAATTCTTCCCCAGAATGAAGGAGGAGAGGATAAATATAAGAGCGGTCAGCCGTGAAGGAATGAGGTTTGCCAGGTCGTCCCCCCTGGCCGAGGCCCACCCGAGATATCGATAGCGGTGATTTCGATAGCCCACCATGGAGTCCAGAGTATTGAGGGCCTTGTAGGCCATTGCCAAAGGAGGGCCTCCGATGATCAAATAGAACAAGGGGGCAACAATACCATCCGAGGTGTTTTCTGAGACGGTTTCAATCAACGCACGGCAGATTTCTTTTTCGTCGAGACGATCCGTATCTCGACCGACTAAGAATCCCACCTTTTTCCGAGCAAGGTTTAAATCTCCCTGCTCCAAAGCTCTTATAACGTTCCTTGGCTCATCATAGAGATTTCTTGTTGCCAGTGTGGTATAGGCAAAAAAAATGACGACGATGGAAGATAAAACAGGATGGACCCATGCCGCCATCCGGATGATGGCCCATGTAATGATTCCTGCCCCAAAGACGATGGTCACAGCCAAGATTATTCCCAAAAACCGTTGCATCCAGGGTGTCTGAGCCCATTGAAGTAGTCGTTTTTCAAAGAAAGATATTGCCCTTCCGATCAATTTTACCGGATGAGGGTAACCGGGAGGGTCTCCGAAGAGTAGGTCAGCCGCATAGGCTGCTGAGATCTCAAGAACAGTCATGATATTATCCAAAAAATCGAATACCGCAAACGGCACGGAACGGTTTGAAACCGCTCCCTACTTCAGAATAATCAAAAGGATAAGGCATAAGAGCTCCGAGAATTCATTTGCCGCGCCGAGGATATCCCCTGTTATTCCGTTCAATTTTCTTAGGAAGAAGAGGCGAAATGCGAAACTGAAAAGGCCAATTCCTAAGAAGACCAGAGCGCCCTTTAGCCCCCAAAGCAGCAGTCCGATCCCGAATGCTGAAGCGGATGATATGATCATTTCCCGGGAGGTCAGGTTTTCAGCAAAGGCTTTCGCTAATCCTCCGCCGGATCTGGCATAGGGCGATCGATAACAAACCCAGACCATGGAATTTCTTCCCATCACCGCCATCAAGATAAGCGAGCGGGGAATGGATTCCTCCATTATTTGGTCTAAGGCAAGATACTTTGCACCGATCAGGAGGATAAGTCCGACGACTCCAAAGGCGCCGATTCTGCTATCTCTCATCACTTCAAGGATCTTTTCTTTGGGCCCCCCGCCTGCGAAGCCATCGATGGTATCCGCAAATCCGTCCAGATGGAGGCCTCTGGTCAGGAGGGCAAGACATCCCAATGTTAACCAGAGAACAAGGGATTTGGAAAAGAGAAAGGAAAGCAGGAAGTAGGCAATGGCCAAGAGCAGACCGATCAGCAAACCAACCCAAGGGAAGAAAGCCATCGAGCGGGCTAATCGCTTCTCTTCGGGAAGAGAAAGTTGGCCTACGGGCAGAATGGTAAGAAAAGAAAGGGCTTGAAGAAAATCTTTCACTCTTTTCCCTTCAAAAAAATTGGGATCCCTGAAACCATGAAGATAACCGTTTGCGCCGCTTCAGCTATCTTCTGATTAGCCATCCCTGATAAATCCCTGAACCGGCGACCTAATGGTTCAACCGGTACAATCCCCATCCCCACCTCATTTGAGACAAAGATGAACGAGGTTTGGCCCTGTTTAACCGACTCCATTAACCTGCTTACCTCATTCATGATCTCATGATCACTCTCCTGTCTCATTAAAAGATTAGAGAGCCAGAGGGTAACACAGTCCAAAAGGATTACTTCCATGTCATTCTCGTGCTGTCTGATCGCCTCAGCAATCTTGATCGGTTCTTCAACCGTCTGCCAGTCTGGTCCCCTCCTCTTTTTATGATGTTCAATGCGTTTCACCATCTCTTCATCGAGGGCTTCGCAGGTGGCCAGGTATAGTTTTTTATGGAAATGGCGATTGGCAAAATCCAGAGCAAATTGGCTTTTGCCGCTTCGACATCCTCCGGTGATAAGAATCAGCTTTTTGTCCATTTCTCCTCCAAAATGGAGAGCGAGCTGTTGAGTTCATTGATTGAAAAGACCTCAATCGAGACAATTCCGTGATAATGATGAAGGGCGGATAGAATGAGGTTCAAATCTGGGTCTGGCAATGTTTCAATTCCGAGATGGTCCGAACCCTTGTGAACTCCGTGGAGGTGGATGATGGAAGTTCTGGGGAGATAGGTCTTTAAGTAATGACGGAGATCATAACCGTGAGTCAGGATGTGGCCGATATCGAGACATATGGAAAACCCAAATTCGTTCACCATGTCTTCGATCCATTCAAAGGGATATCCGAGGTTCTCTATGGAGATCCGTTTCGGTTCGATTCCCTCATTCAGGATTTCTTTTAAGGGCCGGATCAGGCGCAGCCTCCAGGCTTCAATATCCATTTCCTGCTTAAATCCCCCCTCTCCCCCCTTTAGTAAAGGGGGGGTGGGAGGGTTTATGAAATCAAGATGAAGAACATAGAAGGAAGGGTTGAGCCGGAGGGTCTTTTGGATCACCCCTCTGACGATGGAGATTCCGCTTGTCCTCACCTTCTCGTTTTCATCTCCAAGGGAGATATCGATGGGAAGATGGATGTTGAACCCCACCCGATGAAGAAGTGAAAGTTCGATCAGATGGCTGATCTGACTATCGTCGGGTATGCTGTCTTGCCGCCCGCTCTCGAAAAGGACCAGTTCGATCTCATCGAAAAAAGGACCCAGCCTGACGACATTCGGGACGATCTCGTCCGGATAGATGTAAGAGGTCGTCGCAAGCTTAAAGGGAAATCTTCCCCGATAATTTTTGAGCATCAATGAGTTCAATTCTCTTTTTCCCAAGAAGGAAAGGCTATGAAGGCAACAGCGACTTTCTCAGATTGACAACGTTCCCCACTACAAAGATTGCAGGGGGCTTGATGTCCTGGGCCTTAGAATTTTTGAAGATACTTCCCAAATTCCCCTGGACGACCTTCTGGCCGGGAAGTGTTCCTTTTTCAATCAGTGCGCAGGGCGTCTCCGGGCTTACCCCTTCCTCCAGGAGCTTCTCGGCGATTCTCTCCAGATTGGCTACAGGCATCAGGAAAACAAGGGTGTCCGCATTCGGGATCTTAAGTTCCTCATCATCTCTGCGATGTCCCGTAATAATCGCCACAGAGGAGGCGTAATCGCGGTGGGTCAACGGCACCCCTGCGGAAGCAGGAACGGCGACTGCGGAACTGACGCCGGAGACAACTTCAAAAGGAATGTTCTGCTCGGCCAGGGAGGCGGCTTCTTCCGCGCCGCGGCCAAAGATGTACGGATCGCCGTTTTTCAAACGGACAACGACCGAGTGCTCTTTGGCCTTTTCGGCGAGCAGCCGATTGATCTCTTCTTGTTTCATCGTGTGATGGCATGAAGATTTTCCAGCGCAGATCAGTTCCGCATCCTTCCTGGCAAAAGAAAGGAGGCGCTCATCGATCAGAAAATCATAGATGATGGCATCCGCTTGTTGAATGAGTTTCATTCCCTTGACGGTGATCAATTCCGGATCGCCGGGACCCGCCCCCACCAGATAGACTTTGCCTCTCCTTTTCCCTCTCATTGCAATCACCCTCTCAGTTTCTCGTAAGTTTTCCCTTTTCGATAAACTCCTTTACCCTGTCTCTGATGCGTACCGCCTTTGCAGGAGAAAGGCCGTTGGTTGAGACAGCGATGGAGATCTCTCTCTTTCGCACTACCGCCGGAAGGATGAACGTGGACTCCGTGGGTGAATCGGCCACATTGACAAGGAGCTTTTGCCTGGCCGCATCCCTGGCGATCTCTGCATTGACTTTCCGATCGGACGTGGCGGCATAGACAAGAAAGGCTCTCTTCAGATGGCTGGCACGGTATTCGCTCCGGGTATGATCCATCTTTCCTTGGCTCACCCATTTTGACAACAAATCGGTCAAATCGGGGCTGACCACCCTAACCCGACTTCCATAAACAAGGAGGTTCTTCACCTTCCTTTCCGCGACCCTGCCTCCACCGATCACCACACAGAGTTTACCCTTTATATTCAGATTGACAGGATAATATTTCATGGCCTTCTTATCAGTATAATCTCCCCTGTTTCCCCTAAAATCCCCCTCAATCCCCCTTTATGAAAGGGGGACGATACTGGGTTCTCCTCTTTTCTAAAGGGGAGTTAGAGGGGATTTCCATTTAAAAGTTCTGTCATCACTCGGAGAAAGCCTCATTTCCTACAGGGGGGATAAGAAATGCTTATGGAACCTGTAGGATGCATCAACAGGATCATGTCAATTCGTATCCCCGGGGGGTGATCATATATCTGCCCTTTGTGAAGGTTTTCGAATTGCCAACAATGACCGTGGCTCCCATATCGATCTGCCGGACTGTAAGCATATCCCTCAGAGGAATGAGGATGACTTCTTCATCGGTCCTTCTCGCATTCCGTACGATCCCTACCGGTGTTTGGGGGGACCGGTATTTCAACAGAATCTGCCACGCCTTTTCAAGAGGCTTGATCCTCTTCTTGCTTTTCGGATTGTAGAAGACGATGACAAAATCGCCTTGGCAAGCGGACCGGATCCTCTTCTCAATCACCTTGGCATCCGTGAGAAGATCGCTCAAAGAGATCACTGCAAAATCGTTCATCAAGGGCGCTCCTAAAAGGCTGGCACAACTGGAGGCCGCCGTCACTCCTGGAACGATCTCGATGGGAATCTTTGCGGTCCCCTCCTTTCCTAAAAGCTCCAGGATCACCCCGGCCATGCCATAGATGCCCGGGTCGCCACTTGAAATGAGACAGACATCGTTTCCCGCGAGGGCCTTCTCGATTGCCTTTCCAGCCCGGGTGAGCTCCTGTGTCATGCCCGAGGAGATGATCTCCTTGCCGGCCAAAAGGCCCCCGGCCAAATCACTGTCGAGAAGCTGCAGGTAGGCTTTGTAGCCCACAACGACGTGGCAGTTCTTTAGGGCTTGATAGGCCCTTGGGGTCAAGGAATCCCGGTCTCCCGGGCCGATTCCGACAATCCTTAACCTTCCCTGGCGATGGCCACGCAGACCCTGCCCCGTTTGAGCTTGGGCACGATCAGCTTTGTCCTTCTCCCTGCCAAGAGCGCGCAAGGTTCGCTCACCCCCTCCACTCCGATTTTCTGTTTAACAAAGGAGGACCTTTGATAAGGTCCATTAAAACTCTTAATCTGATCCATGGGAACTATTTTTAAAGGAAGA
>Ga0209253_10004036_pt1 | contig 12827 bp, 9 predicted proteins | sample FrelakmetBRP12BR_FD_187145 | JGI IMG/M metagenome (GOLD analysis project Ga0209253, IMG submission 187145) | Freshwater lake sediment microbial communities from the University of Notre Dame, USA, for methane emissions studies - BRP12 BR (SPAdes)... | ecosystem: Environmental > Aquatic >...
TCTCTCGATATGTCTATTGGAGAAGAGGACAGTACACTGGAAGACCTGATCCCTGATGAAAAGAGTCTATCGCCCAGTGATTCTTTGTTAGAAAAGGATTTGACTCATCAAATCCAGAAGCTCCTATCCGGCCTTTCTCCAAGAGAAGAAAAGATTCTCCGACTCCGTTTTGGCATTGGAGAAGACGGGGAATGTACCCTTGAAGAAATCGGCAGGCAGTTCAATCTCAGTAGAGAGAGAATTCGACAAATCGAAGCGAAAGCCCTTGATCGTTTGAGAGATCCCAAACGCTATAAGGAAATTAAAGAATATTTTGAATGATTTTTTGAAAAGAAAACGAAGCAGGGGCGCTCTTTGTTTGGTCAGGAGCGCCCCTTTTTAATTCTGGTTCGAGAGACTCATTCCTCCATCTGGATGGCCTCTACCGGACAATTTTCAGCAGCCTCTTTACATGTCTCCTGTATATTCTCAGGAACCTCGTCACCTTTGACACGAGCCTTGTCATCATTCATCTCAAAGACTTCCGGGCAAGTTTCTGCACAAAGTCCACATCCGATACAGGTTTCCTCGTCTACGATTGCTCTCATTCACCGTTCTCCTTTCCGTTTTCTTCCTTTATTTTATTATTCATAATCACTTTCTTGAAATCAAGTCGCCCTTCTAAATTTATAGTAGAGGGATCCGAAAGCCACACCCATTCCGATCAACATCACGACAGAGACGATCGTCTCTACCGAATTTAAGCGGGTGGCTGCTTTTTCGTAGGTGGCTCCAATCCACCATCCAAAAAAACCCAGAAAAAAACATCGGAACATCGAACCCAAAAAGGTGTAAATCGTAAAGGGTTTGATCGGAATGCGCAGTAGACCGGCAAAAATGGAAACCAAAGAAATGGGGAAGACGGGAATCGCTCGGGAGAGAAAGATGCTCAAGGCCTCTCCTCTTTCTTGAAATCGTTTCTCCAATCTTTCTATCTGATCCCAGTCCACATCCAAGAAACGTTGGAGCCGCACCACCAGGGCTTTTCCTCCATAAAAACTGATCATATATCCAATATAGGAACCCAGCGTCGAGGCGATGGACCCGGGAAGGACGATGGTCCACAGAATCTGAACAAAGGCATTGGGGATGGAGGTTCCAGGAGGGATGAGAACGGCCCCCGCGCCCATAATGATCAGAGGGGAGGGAATGGGGACGATGATTTGCTCAATGATCACGCCGATGAAGACCGAGAACTGGCCATAGATCCTCATCGACTCCACGATCCACTGGGTAATTTCTGAGATCAAGAATGACCTCCATCCGTATGTCATTGCAAACCCGCAGCGCCACCGCTGCGGGAGAATCAACCTCTATGAGCAAAACTTTAAATTTTAAGTACCCACTCCCTGCCTTCATCCCGCAAGGCGGGGCGACGCGCAGGCAGGGAGTGCAAATTTACGAATTTATATTCGCCCTTGCCGTTACAGTCTTCCTATCCTCCACCTCAGACCCGAATCTGAATGCTGATGGGCGATACTTCATAACCTCAGTTCAAACTTCCGTCAAGCGATTTCTGTCGTTTTTTAACGCATCCAATCGTGGGATTCTCTCTCTGAACTCTCTTTACTTTTCATTTTCCTTCTGTTAAGAAGAGGCCTAATGAATACATCTTTAAAAAAGCGAGTGGCTTTGATTTTTGTGATTATCTCCCTTTTTACGGGGGTGATCATAGGATTGATCGTCAATTCTGTCATCACCAACCGCGTGATCCACGAAACCCAGGAGAGGGTGAAAGAGGCTCTGAATACGGCCCGATGGGTTTATAACTCCAAATTGAGCGATATTGACCGGACGATTCATTTGACTTCCATCCGATATATACTGAAAGGGGCGCTCCAAAAGGAAAAGGTCTTATCCATAAAAGACGATTTGACCAGGCTGATGACTGATGAAGGATTGGATTTTCTAACCTTGCTGGACCGAAAGGGAACCGTCTTGCTGAGGGCTCATCATCCCGGAATGTCGGGAGATAGTTTGACAGACGATCCTTTTGTTAAGGACGCCCTTAATAATAAACCCATTTCAGGAACCCAGGTGCTCTCGAGGGACGAATTATCAAAGGAAGGAAAAGCTTTAGCGGCGAAAGCAGTATTTTCCCTCGTTCCGACACCCAAGGAAAGACCCATTGAAAAATTAGATCAAACCTCCGGAATGGTATTGAAGTCGGCTTATCCGGTCGTGGATACCAAGGGGAAAGTTTTAGGTGTTCTGGTGGGTGCCATCCTTCTTAACCGTAATTACGAAATTGTGGATCGGATTAAAAATATCGTTTTCAGAGGTGCGAAATATAAAGGGAAAGAAATTGGGACGGCCACCCTCTTCTTGGGGGAGTGGAGGATATCCACCAATGTCACAGACAAAGAAGGACATCGGGCGATTGGAACCCGTGCCATGAAAGAAGTCCAGGAACAAGTCCTCCAGAACGGATTGCCCTGGATACATAGGGCCTATGTGGTCGACGACTGGTACATTACCGCCTATGAGCCCATACGCGATTTTCAAGATAAGATTGTTGGAATGCTTTATGTGGGAATACTGGAAAGTAAGTACACGGTGTTAAAAGAGAGGTTGATCCTCCTCTTTATGTTTGGAATGTTGGTCTCCGTAGCCATCTCCTCTTTTCTCTCCTTTAGAATTCTAAAAAAAGAGTTTTGGGAGAATATGAAATCCGATCAGAAGCAATAACGATGTCACCCCCCAAGTTCTTCACAATTTTCCCACCTTTACTTGCATTGTAACCCGTCCAAAAAGTTGATACCATTAAAGGGTATAAAGGAGAACTGATGAAAACAGAAATCTGCCTCCTTGATTTGGATTACGAGGAGATGGATGGAAATATTTCCATCATTCTTTACGGGAGAACCCCTGATCATAAGAGGGTGGTCGTGGTGGATCCAACTTACGAGCCTTATTTTTATGTTCTTCCCAAGAATCTGAATAAGGCAAAAAGAGAGATAGAGGCCATCCTTAAAAAGAGAAACATGAAGATGAAAAGGATTGAAGAGACAAGAAAAATACTTCTTGGGGAAGAGAGAGAGTTCATCAAGGTCTATTGCTTTATGCCCCAGGATACCACCAAGGTGAGGGATGTGATCAAGACCCTGGAGGAAAGGCGAGGGGGATCTGGAAGCATTCTGGATGAGTATGAGTACCAGATGGGGTTCTACAGAGGTTATCTGGCAGATCGAGGTATTTCATGCCTGGATTGGCTTGTGGTGGAAGGAGAAACCCTCGACCTCGATTTTGATGCAGACTTCGTTGTCAAGGCGCGGACGATTAAGAAAATCGACAGAGAGACGATATCTTTCAAGGTCCTTGCCTTTGATACGGAAGTGGTGGAGGAAAAGAGAGGAGAAAGACAGTTGGTGATGATCTCCCTTTACGGAGAAGAGATGAAAAAGGTCATCACTTATAAGAAGGGAAAGTTCCCGGACGATGTGGAGGTGGTCAAGGATGAAAATGAGCTTCTCCGTCGATTTGTGGAGTCTGTTAATGCATACGACCCGGATATCGTCACCGGTTACAATTCTGACCTTTACGATTCCGATGTCATCAGGGAAAGGGCGACTAAATTAAAGGTTAGATTGGACAGTCTCTCCGTGGATGGGTCAGGAGTGGCTCTTTCGAAAAGGGCGCGGGGTTCTGCGGCAAGGCTCAAAGGAAGAGTCCATGTAGACCTCTTTCATTTCATAAACAACATCCTGGCATCCATCCTGCAGACGGAAGTCCTCAGCCTGGATTCGGTCTCAGCGGAGATCCTCGGGGACGAAAAGATTGAAATGGAGTACGCGGAAATCGTGGAGGCATGGAAAGAAGAAAAGAATCTGGAGAAACTTGCCCGATACTGCCTCAAGGACTCAGAACTGACCTTCAAACTTTCAAAAGTGCTTTTGCCCCAGATCTTTCAATTGACAAAAATTGTGGGGCAGAGTCTCTTTGACACCTCCCGGATGATGTATGGCCAGCTCGTGGAATGGTACTACACCGGGAGGGCAAAGGAGATGGGAAGGATCGTTCCCAACCAACCGAAGTTCGAAGAGATTCAGAAAAGGCAACAGGAAACCTACACCGGAGGTTATGTGAAAGAACCGGAGGCTGGTCTTCATGAAAAGTTAGCCGTGGTTGACTTTGCCTCTCTTTATCCCTCCATTTCGTCAACCTACAACATCTCTACGGAAACATTGAATTGCTCGTGCTGCAAGAAGGACGGTAATAAGGTACCCGAATTGCCTTTCTGGTTCTGCAAAAAAAAGGAAGGGTTCGAATCAAAAGTCGTGAAGGATCTCCTAACAGAGAGGGAGAAGCTGAAGAAAGAGTTGAAGAAATTGGCTCCTCATACCCCTGCATACCATCTCATCAACACAAGACAGATGGCCTTAAAGACGGTTGCGAATGCAAGTTATGGCTACTATGGTTTCGCCGCAAGCAAATGGTACAGCAAGGAATGCGCCGAATCCATCACCGCTTTCGGAAGACATTGGATAAAAAGAATGATGGAGGAGGCTCGGAGAAAGGGATTCCAGACCCTCTACGGCGATACGGATTCCGCCTTTTTGGGTTTAGGAAACAAGAGTAAGAGGGAGCTTCTCAATTTCCTCGAGGAATTGAACAAAGAACTTCCCGGGATCATGCATATCGAATTAGAGGACTTCTATCAGAGGGGGATTTTTATCCCCAGGGAGGTTGGAGGGGGTGCGGCCAAGAAGAGGTATGCCCTGATGGATGAGAAGGGCAACTTGAAAATCAGGGGATTGGAGAAGGTGAGGAGGGACTGGTCCAATCTTGCAAAAAGCATACAAGAGGAGATTCTCAAACTGATTTTGGGCAAGAAAGATATTGGAGGAACTGTGAAATTGGTAAAAAATGGAATAAAGATGCTGAAAAATCTGAAGGTTGAATTAAAGGACCTTGTGGTCTATGAGCAGCTGACCAAACCCATCGGAGAGTATAAATTAATCTCACCCCATATCTCTGCAGCCAAAAAATTGATGGCGAAAGGCATCCCTGTCAACGCAGGAAGCGTGGTGGGATTTGTGATTGAAAAAGGTTCAGGTTCGATCAGTGAGAAAGCTCAGCCCATCGAATTCGCAGACCTGAAAAGAATCGATACCGATTACTACATCCATCACCAAATCCTACCCGCTTCTCTCAGAATTCTCAAAGTCCTGGGCGTCGATGAGGAAGAATTACTGTTAATAGAGACAGCTCACTTTCGTCCAAATTAGAAATTTGGCTGATGCTTGGATTGCAGCACTCAGACTGTCATTCCCGTGAAAACGGGAATCTAGAGAGCAAAAATCGATACTCCTAGATTCCTGCTTCCGCAGGAATGACAAACCCCAAAGACAGCAACCTGAATCTCAGAAGTTTGAAAATGTGCCAAAAATTCCAGAAAAATAGCGCTTTCCTCCAACAATGCGCTTAATTAGGACAGCGATGAAATATGGTCAGCTATAGTTTAGCAGCCGGTTCTGGAAATCGTTTCAAATTGTCCGGACGATTTGTGAAGTCGGCGTTACAAATTCGATTTTTCTAATCTGCCTTTGAAAAGATCGCGGCACAGATTTCACACCTGAAACCGGCTGTGCAGTTCACCTAATGTCTCTCGGAGGAAAAGACGGAAAGCTTATCCGGTCAAGGTACCTTCATATCCAGTTGATGACATTCGTTACAGACAATCACGGAGGCCTTGTGAGCGTGGTGACACTTCCCGCAGTCAAACTCCCCCAGATGCGAGTCATGGGGATTCGGATCGAGTTTATTTGTTTTCGCCGCCACCTTCCGGTAATCTCCATGGCATCCCAGGCAGACCGCCATCGGAACATTTTGCTTCGGCGGGCTTTCCTTGTGGCAGCCCGAGCAGTCCATGCCCCTGTCCTTGTGTTTGTCTCCCAAGAAAAGGCCCTCGGCGGCCCAGGTCGGACCGGACGGCGAGAGAACGGAAAACCCCCAGACCCACAAGACAGCCATCGTCGGGATCAAGATCCGGAATCCCATGTGAGCTCCTGCTTGTTTCAAGGGCCTTTCAAGCCACAGATTCGGAGTTGCGCTCGGCTATTGGCCGGGCAATTCCGAAGGCGGGCTGGGGTTCCCAGCCCGCCCTGTGTGACGCCTCAGCCAGGAGCAATGTCACGCTGATGGTTTTTCCGCGGCGGCTTTTTTGCCCGCGATGCGGCCGAAGACAACGCATGTGGTCCAGCCGCAGCCTCCGTCTCGATCCCATCCCTGGAGGTTTCCGATCATCTCGCCCGCAGAGTAAAGCCGGGGGATGACTCGTTCGTGCCGATCCAGGACCTGCGAATTGGCGTTGATGCGCACCCCGCCGAGACTGGCATGCCGGTAATAGGTCTTGGGCATGGCATAGAAAGGCCCGGCCTCGATCTTCTGTTTCAAAAACTTCTTGAACTGGCCGAAATCCGCGTCATAGTTTTGGTCCACAAATTTGTTGTAGCGATCCACGGTGGCAACGAGGTTCGCCGCAGGGACCTTGATGATCTCCGCCAGCTGTGGCAGCGTATCCGCCACAAGGGCGCTTTTGGTTTCGAGGGCGCCCTTGAGATAAACCTTGTTGGCGGCTGTGGAATCGCAGATGCCCCACCATTGGTAGAGGCCCTTTTCATGCAAAACGGTGAGCCGGGCTTGTCGGTAGATGCTCTTGTCACCGCCTTCCATCCAGAAGCGATTTCCCTGGTTGTCGACGTCGATGTAGGTCCCGTCCTTGTCCGCGATGAGCGCGGACCCGGGGCCACTGAAGGCGATCGCCGATCCCGACATCCGAAGCTGCTGCATATTCAGGAGCGAGGCGTCGGCGCCGGCGTCCATGGCGGCCAGAAGGACCTCTCCGGTACATCCTGCACCGGGTTTTCCGGTCGCCTGACAGGAAGCCCTGACTGCGGGGTTCAACCGGGGGTCGTAGCGGTTGCATAGCTTGCCGTTGGCGGTAAAACCGCCCGCGGCGAGGACAACGGCCCGCCTGGCGCGGATGAAGATCTCCTTGTTCGACGCGATGTCCTTGACTTTCACGCCGAGCACATCCCCCGACAGGCCGTCCTTCCGGATGATCTCCATCACCTCCATCTGGGTCAGGATCTCTGCCCCGCGTTTTTTGGCATGATCGGCCAGACACATGATCCCTGCCTCTCCGCTGAGGTAGTCCAGGTATTTTCCCCCGGTGTGCTGTCTGCCCTTGGTATAGGGGCCCTGCCATTCCCCGTTAACGAAAGGGGTGTTCCAGAACATGTTCAGGCGCATCGCCTGGGGATTCTCAGGCATCGGATTGGGGCCGAGGCTGTGGTAAACCGCGATGCCGTTATGCGTGAATCCGAGGTTGGTCAGCCAGTTGTACGCGTCGAGGGACTGCTCGACGAAGACGCGCACGAGCGCCGCATCGTTCAGGTACCCGCCCAGCAATAACTTTTCCTTGATGAAGAGATCCGTGGAGTCGTTGGCATACCAATAGGGATCCTTCTCCGCGCCCTTCAGCTGCTCGGGCGAGTTGAGCGTACCGTAGTTTCCAAAGCTCATCCTGGAGGTACCGCCGATGGCCGGCAATTTTTCGAGAACGATCACCTTCGCCTTGCTGCCCGCCGCCTCAACCGCTGCTGACAATCCCGACGCACCCGATCCGACAATGACCACATCGGCTTCCCGGTCCCATTTCTTCGCTCCGGATGCGGGGGTAGTTTTTGATTCCACCGTCCGGCCCAGCATGGCCACGCCTGCAAGAGCCCCGCCGGCAACAGTGGCACCCTTCATGAAACCTCTCCGTGTGATTCTTTTTTGACCCTTCATCTCTTTCATGCTTTCCTCCTTTCCATTTTGGCGACTTGTTAGATTTCGAACGTCCATAAACTTCCTTCCCCCTCAGAAACAGGTGGCATTCATCCTGCCGGAGGCGACGCTACCGGCATCCCGCCAACGTCAAAGAATGAAACCCACCCGCCGCTCAGACCGTCAGAAGCCCTGTTTCAACTGTCGGTGCTTCATTTCCATGAAAAATTTGACCCCGAATCTTCCGTGACGAGGGGCTATTCCACATACGGCGGTTCGCCCTGAATAGATTGAACCAGCTTGAGGGCCTTGGTTACCTGCTCCTTGGTCCCCCTGAAAACGAGCCAGACCGAACCTTCTGCACCGCCGATGCCACCAGCGCTGCACTGGAAGGCCGTGGCTCCCGTTAGAACGTTAATGGCCTCTAGTTCCGTTACGATCTCCCCAGTGAGAAGAAACATGGACTGAAGACCGTTCAGGCTTTCAATTGGTTCACGCATCTTCAACGTCAGGTTTACAATATCCCCGGCCACCAACTTCTCAAGGCCGATGGGGATGACCAGGTAGGCCTTCCGAGCGACCACGTAGGGCATGGTGGTCCCGGCGGTACCGGCGTCTGGGGCACCGATGTTTACACCCGCGAGTTTATTCTTATAATCAAGGGCATTGGCTCCCTTGATGACAACATCGCCGGGCTTCAACTTCTTCACTGCTTCGGCGAGTGGCAGGTCAACAACTTTCCCCTTCTCAAGGATGACGTCAGGAGCGGCTTTCACATCGGGGAGTTTCTTACCCCCCTTTTCAGGCTGAACCCTCCCCCGCACAAAGGCTGCTTTTTCGATTTTCTTTCCCGTAATTTCTTCAGCCACGTAGGCATTCGTCGTTCCCTTGCCAATAATCACCATGCCGTTTGCCAGGGCGTTTTTGACGATGGGCATCTCTTTCACGGCCTGGGCGATAAGCCTCTTCGATTCGGAAACAGTCAGAATGGCCTGGGCCTGGACGATCTTGGCGGGTTCCACTGCTGCCAGGAGTCCCGGAAGAACAAACTGGACGGTCATCACTGCTGCAAAAGCAAGAAAATACCTTTTCAAATTATGTTTTGTCATCATGGTTTCCTCCTTCTTTCTTGTTGAGGGTATGCAACTAGTCTTCCGCGGCCATCGAAAAGCGGGGCTTCCACATTCATCTTCTTTAGGCTTTTTTGCGTACGCTCATTATTTATTCTTAGTTGTAATATACGCCTTTTTGAAAAATTAATTAAGAGAAAATTTCAGGAAGCATTTTTGCGCGGGGAGCCTGGTAGATTAGGGGGAAATGCTGTAGCTTGGGACAAGAGAATGGAAAAAGTTTCGAATTGTCTGGACGATTTCTATAGGACGTAATTTTTAGCAAGTTTTCTCGGCCAAGCTGAGCTATTCTTCACTCTGTAAGTGCCATGCGAATCTTCAGCCCCACCTTAGCAAAATTCTGTCGCGCCATTCCGGTATCATTTGTCCTGCTTAAAGAACCCATTCGATCCTGGCTTCACCAATCTTGAACCATAGTTCAAAAAGGTGAATCCCTCCTCATTGTCAAGACGAAAAGTAGGGGTATTTTTGGTGCATAGTCTGAAAAGCCTATCCTGGATTCAGAGGGATCAGACGTTTGAAATAGACTTCCTGGGGGGTTCGGTTTCCCAAAAAGGTATGCATCCTCTCCCTGTTATAAAATAGAAAGTACCTTGTTAGGCTGTCACGAGCCTCCGAGATATGCATCCCGCACCTCTTTGTTGTCCTTCATCTCTTCCAAGCTTTCCTGAATGATCGTTCGTCCCTGGCGCATTATGGAATGAACCAACGGGAGACTTTCGATCCCACCTTTCGATGGAGAAGGTGGGGCAAGGAATTTAAATAGCCCCGACGACAAGAAGGGGTCACTTTGATTCCCCACATCGTCTCTGGATGCAATCCCGACGTGATATGTTCCTGGTTCTTTGGGGAATTCAGGCCACTCATCTGGGATAATCAACTCAGTCTTCCCGATGACTGGTTTAGAAACTATGTCAGGCGTTTTCTCCCACAAGAACTTAGCGGGATCATGAATTTTGTCATCTTTGCTGACATACACCACATAGCTTGTGGCTTCGGGAACAGGTTCCCACCAAATGCGTCTTTTACGGATGAATGGCATGGGTTCTCCTTTCTAGCTCATTCCACCCCGTCTCTGGCTTCCCAGCAAAGCTGGGTTGGGCAGCGGATGCTTTCACTTTGGGAGAAGGGCGAGCCTTCACGTCCCAGAGTCCAAGATACTTGCGGATCTTTCCCACGGACCCCCTTTTGTGAAGTTTCCTTTCAGGATGGACATGTGACTCAGGCCACGCTCGGTTTAATTTCCATTACGGAGTCGAAGCTTCCGAATGCGTTTATCTCACGTGCCTGATTCTTCGAGTCTACCGTCCACTCACCGTCAACAACAAATTTATATCGGTACCTGCCGTGAGGTAACCTCACTCGTTTCTCCCACCACCCGTTTTCGCCACGGGCAAGCCTGCTCTCATCGTTTATCTTCCAATCGTTAAAGTCCCCGGCGACGTAGATGTCTTTCGCCGCCGACGCTTCCATAGCGAATGTCACTTCATTTATATCCAGCTCGATTGGTTTTTCGATCTTCTCTTGTGGGGACAAGACACTTTCCCGTTTTGCGGGAACCTGAACGGACATGGATGACGCAAACGGTTTTTTAGGATCCTTTACACCGTTAAGCCTCAGTGTCTCATAGCAAAGCGCGGTGTAGTCCTTGGCACCGTTCGATGTCTTATCGAAATCAATGATGGAGACACCTTCGGATACCGCTCGTTTGAGTGCAACATTGAGTCGTATGATGGTCTGGAACATCTGATCTCCAAAGAAGGCCTTTACTTCTTCGAGCACCGACTGCGAATACGTGGTACGGTTGTCGAAAAGGGTGGCGAGTGCATTCAGCCGAGGAACGTGTCCGATCTTCGTCTTGATGAGTTCGAGCATTCCCAGGAGCTTACCGACGCCCATAAGAGTAAAGGCGCTCATATCAATGGGGACGATGACTTGGTCAGCGGCTCTCAGGGCATTGAAGGTGAGGAAGCCGAGGCTGGGCGGACAATCAATAATGATGTATTCATACGTTGACGGGGAGGAGGACAATACTCTGTAAAGTTCTGAGACCGCGTCCTCTTTACCTTTGAACTCCTGCTCCAGAGTGCTCAGCTGGATACTTGACGGCACGATGTCAAAGTCCCGGGAGACATTTGCTTTGCAACTGTCCAATGACCGCTTCTTCTCGGGATTGTCCGTCAAGACGTAGTAAATGGATTTGTCTGTTGGCAGGTTACTTGCCCTTAAACCAAAGGATGCATGAGCCTGAGGGTCCAAATCGATAAGGAGAGCCCTTCTTCCGGTGGCGGCTAATGCAGCGCTTACATTTATGGCGGTTGTCGTCTTACCGCATCCACCTTTCTGATTTGCTATGGCAATCGTCTTCATACCTTACCCTCCCTTTCATTCGAAGTTACGATAGACACATACTCTCACATCCCAGGACGAACAACTATCTTTGCGCCCTCTCCAGAATAGCCATTTTCAATTTGAATCAGCGCTATTTTTGGCAACTTACGCCGCCGTATCGTCCGTTTTTTGTCTGTAATGTGTCTCAATGGGCGGAGTTCTGGGGAGGGGGATACGCGACGGAGGGTTAACAGTGTTATCCCTCCCTGGTGCATTCTTTTTGGTGTGACGTTTGTCTCGCCCATTTAGCGACTGCCGTTACTGTTTTTTGTCAGAACTACTTACGACTGTCCCAGTGTCAATTGAATAAAGACAACTGGTTACAAGTAACGATCTTTAATTCTGTATCGTCGATAGTTGACGATCCCTATAAAATGGGCATTTTTCGAAAAGAGTCAGACTCAAAATCTCTAGAATTGTATAAAGGCTCATACCCAGGTTCAGATTTTTTTTTGAGAATAGCGACCAGGACATAGACAGCGATTGTAATCCAGATAAAAGTCTTTACTGCACTTTCGGTCATGCCAAGAGGGCTTTGATCCGTAAACGTTGCATGACCGTTTTGAAAAAAATTGATCTGAGCGGCGGCGCAAAAGTTCGGCACTCGTCAGTGCCTCAAAAAGCCCTTTTTAATAACACAAAATATGGTATTGATCGGTTTCTTTATCACAAAATGTGCTATTAGTCAATCAAAAAATAAGCTTGTGAAAATTATCTCTTAATTTTATGGAATTAAATGCCTATGAAGCACCAGGTCAAGGATAACCTATCATTGTAAGGGCGATGAAAGGCGAGTTACATTAGGTATCCCCTTGGCTGTATCCACGGTTTCCAGTTTCACGCCCGTTTAGGTTCGCCATAGCACTTCTCCATCCCCCGCCACCTCAGTAGGGTAGAAGAATGCCCTACTTTTTTGTCTTAGGAAAGTGTTGATTATCAGTTTCCTCATACTGATGTCGAAATCCACTCTCGAGGATTTCAGGAGAGACTGTCGAAAAAGCTCAAATGTTGCGATTTTAGAAAATTCACTTGTCGTAAAATCAATTACTTGCGAGTTCCCAAAAACCTAGTTTAGGGTTTTTCGACAATCTCGGAAGTACTCTTGTGCGGGGGGCCTGGTAAAATTGAGGGAAATGCTGCAGTTTGGGACGAGGGGATAAGGAAAGTTTCAAATTGTATGGACGAGGTTTCTCCGACGTGATTTTTGGCAAGTTCTCCTGGCCAAGCTGACCTACTCTCCACTCTATGTCTGAAAAGCTCGTGGTCGGATTTCACGACTAAAACCGACTATGCAGTTCACCTCCTAATCATCAATTATATCTGGATTTGATGGTTACTGGTAGCATGTATCCGAATTGATTAAGCTCGTCGAAGCATGTGTTACCCTTGCTCACCAAAACTCTTAGAGAGCGATCTCCCTCATTTCCTACTTCAAGTCAAGGAGCAGCCGCTGGAATTCTCCAGATTCCGCAAGGATACGGTGGGCGGCATCCC
>Ga0209253_10004037_pt1 | contig 12827 bp, 11 predicted proteins | sample FrelakmetBRP12BR_FD_187145 | JGI IMG/M metagenome (GOLD analysis project Ga0209253, IMG submission 187145) | Freshwater lake sediment microbial communities from the University of Notre Dame, USA, for methane emissions studies - BRP12 BR (SPAdes)... | ecosystem: Environmental > Aquatic >...
TGATCATATATTCATATTATGGATAAAAAATCTCCTTTTCCCACAACGGCAGGACTGGACGAGCTCCAGGCTAACCGGCTGGCTGAGCTGTTCAGCACGCTGAGCGACGCCCGGCGGGTGCAGATCATTGCCGCTTTGCTGTCGGGACCGATGGACGTACAAACCCTCGCCGGGGTGGTCGGGATCAGCGAATCGGGCATATCGCACCATTTGCGCGGGCTGCGCCAGATGCACCTGGTGGCCTTCAGCAAGCAAGGCCGGCACGTGATCTATTCCCTGGAAGATGAGCACGTCGCCGATCTGTTCCGGCGTGGGCTGGAGCACGTGCTGCATGGCTGAGCACATCGCACCCACCCACCCATCCCCCATTGAAAGCAAGCTTGAGCTGGAAATCCCGCACCTGATCCCAGGGCCGAACGGCGAGCAGAGCTGCTGCCTGGAGCGGCTGGAGAGCATGCTGCAGAGCCAAATGGGGATCCGGCGCGCCCATATCAAGCGAGAGGATAGCCGCCCGGTACTATGCCTGCACTACACCCCTGGCCTGCTCTCAACCCAGGAAGCCCAGCGCGCCGCTGAAAGAGCTGGAGGGCAGATTGCCCGGCGCTACCGGCACCAGGTGCTCTCAATCGAGGGGATGGACTGCTCAGATTGCGCCGTGGTGCTGGAGCATGGCTTGAGCCGGACGCCCGGCGTGGTAAACGCCAGGGTCAGCTTCGCTGGCCAAAACCTGCACGTGGAATACGATGCACTTCAGACCGGCTCAACCGCGGTCCGCAGGCGGATCCGCCAGCTGGGTTTCCTGGTGCCAGCCGAGGGCATCTCCAAATGGTACCTGGAAAACCGCGATCTGCTGATGAGCCTGCTGTGCGGGCTGGCGCTGCTGGTCGCATGGCTTGGCGAAAACTTTTTCGACTTTCCGCTGGCTCTCACCCAGGGGCTGTATCTATCGGCTTACCTGGCGGGCGGCTGGAATGTCACCCAGCATGCCTGGCAAGCTCTGCGTCAGCGGCATTTCGACACCGACCTGCTCATGCTGGCAGCCGCTCTGGGGGCAGCCGCCCTGGGCGAGTTTGCCGAAGGGGCGCTGCTCCTGTTCCTCTTCAGCCTGGGCCATGCCCTTGAAGCGCGGTTGTTAGAGCGCACTCGCAGCTCCATCCGCGCCTTAGCTGGACTGGCACCCCGCTTTGCGCTGGTGCGGCGAGGCGACAGCGAGGTCAGCCTGCCGGTCGAAGGGGTGTCCATCGCCGACGTGGTGGTCGTCTTGCCCGGAGTGCGCCTTCCGGTGGATGGCTGTATTGTCTCCGGCTCTTCGTTCGTCGACCAATCCCCGGTGACGGGCGAATCGATGCCGGTCGAACGGCGCGCCGGCGACTTCGTCTATGCGGGTACGGTCAATGGAGAGGGCGCATTAGAAGTGCAGACAACCCGGCTGGCAAAGGACAGCACCCTGCAGCGCGTTATCCGCATGGTCGAGGCGGCCCAGGCGCAGCAATCCCCGGCGCAGCTGGGCGTCGAGCGCTTCATGCGCTGGTTCGTGCCGGGCATCCTGGTCGCCGACCTGCTGATGATCCTGATCCCTCCGCTGTTCGGCGTGCCGTTCGAGGTCGCTTTCCTGCAGGCGATGACCCTGCTGGTGGCAGCTTCCCCCTGCGCGCTGGCGCTGGGCACCCCGGCGGCAGTCCTGGCCGGGATCAGCCGGGCGGCCCGCTGCGGCGTACTGATCAAAGGCGGCGTCTACCTGGAGCTCCTGGGGCGCCTGAAGGCGGTTGCCTTCGATAAGACCGGCACGCTGACGATCGGCAAGCCCGAGGTGACCGATACGATCAGCTTTTCCCCTGATGAGGATGCTACCGGCCCGGACCGGCTGCTCTGCCTGGCGGCAGCGGTCGAGCGCCGCTCAGCTCACCCACTGGCGCATGCTGTCGTCCAGGCTGCCGAGGAGCGGGGCATCGCCCTGCCCGAGGCGGTGGACGTTCAGGCCAGCAATGGATTGGGCGTGCGGGCTGAGGTAGACGGGAAGACCGTCTGGGTTGGCAGCCCCCGGTGGCTGGAACAAAATGGCATGCCTGTCCCGGAACAGGCTTCAGAGCTGATCGCCAGCCTGGAGGCGCAGGGCAAAACGGCCGTTGCAGTCTGCCAGGACAGCGCTCTGTTGGGCCTGATCGCCATCGCCGATAGGGTCCGCCCGGAGGCGCCCACAGCCATCGCTGATTTAATCAAGGCGGGCATCCACAAGATCGTCATGCTGACCGGTGACCGGCCTCTGGCAGCCGCTCACATCGCCGCGCAAGCCGGCATAGTCGATTTCCGCGCCGGGCTGATGCCGGAAGACAAGCTCGCTGCCATTACCGAGCTGGTGAGGGAGGCAGAGGTGGTCGCCATGGTAGGCGATGGGGTGAACGACGCCCCGGCCCTGGCGCAGGCGAGCGTGGGCATCGCCATGGGGGGCGCCGGCACGGACGTGGCGCTGGAGACCGCTGACGTGGTCTTGATGTCCGGCGACCTGTCCAGGCTGGCTTACTCGGTCAGGCTGGGGCGGGCTGCCCGCGGCATCATCTTCCAGAACCTGGCGATCGCCCTGGGGACCATCCTGCTGCTGGTATCCGCAGTCCTGTTCGCCGGGCTGGGCATGGGCGCCACCGTCCTGCTGCACGAAGGCAGCACTGTTCTGGTGGTGCTGAATGCCTTGCGGCTACTGTTGTTCCGGGGTGAATCTTCGTTAAATTGATGGGACATTCGTAAATGGGACCAACCTGCAACAGCTGAAGAACGAGGGCCAGTACGCGCGCTTCCCCTTCTGGCGAAGGCCTTGGGCAGCTAAGAAAATTCCAGGGCAGATTTATCGGTCTGCCCTGGAATTTTTATTTTAGTTATAAGTATGGAAGCCTTACAGCGTCGGTAATAGATAGTCGTAGGCGCTGAGTGCCGCCTTGGCGCCCTCGCCCACCGCGATCAGCACCTGCTCGGCGTAGTTGGTGGTCACATCCCCGGCGGCAAAGATGCCCGGCACGCTGGTGACCGCCAGGCAGTCCACCCGGATGCGCCCCTGCGAGTCCATGTCCACCAGCCCGGATACCATCTGGGAGTTCGGCACCAGCCCCAACTCGACGAACATGCCGTCATAACCGATAGTCTCGTTCTTGCCCTCCGGCGACTTGATCACCAGCCGCTCCGCGAAGCCGTTCCCCAGCACCTCCACCACCTGGTAGCCTTCCCGGATGGTGACGTTCTTGGCATGGCTGAGCTTGACTCCCAGGGGAGACTTGAGCGCCGTGCTATTGGGTCCGATCAGGTAGACATGTTTGGCGACGGTCGCCAGCTCGGCTGCGGAGCGCAGCGCCAGTTCTCCTTCGCCGACTACAGCAGTCTGCTTGTCGATAAACAGGGGCGCATAGCTCTGGGCAGAAAAGCACAGCCCGCGCATGATGAAGTCTTTTTCGCCCGGCACGCCCATCCGCCTAGTGCGCGTGCCCGTGGCGACGACCAGCGCCTTGGCTTCGTATTTGGCGCCGCCCTTGGTGTGCACAGAAAAGCCGCCGGTCTGGCGCTCGACATGCTCCACCGACTCCATCACGTGGGCGAACTTCAAGTACTCCAGCTCGCTCTTGAACTTATTCACAACCTCCAGGCCCTTGATCACCTGGTAATCCTCGACCCAGGGCAGCGCCAGGCGGTAATTGGTCGCCCCGCCCAGGTCCTTTGAGATCAGGAGGACGTCGATTCGCTTGCGGATTGCGTAAATGGCCGCGGTAAGCCCGGCTGGTCCACCGCCGATGATAATCAGATCATACATGGTTCACCTCTTGAATAATCCTCTGATGTCCTATTGTCAGCGATCAATCTTCCGGCGCTTCGGCGATGAAGCCCTTTTCCATCATCATCTGGGTCAGGCTGCGCGAGCGCTTGATAATCGTCCGGGCGTTGACGAGCAGCTCTTCATAGCTGAGCTGGATGCGAGCCAAGCCCTGCTCCTGGGCTTTCATGCCCACTGCGGCGGCTTCGCGCGGGAACACCTCCCAGTCGTCCATGTTCGGCAGGATGAACTCCGGGGTGAGCCGGTCGCTTACATGATCCGCCAGGGCTTTCGCCGCAGCGAAGCACATCTCATCGGTGATCGTACGGGCGCGCACGTCCAGGGTGCCGCGGAAGATGCCGGGGAAGCCGAGCGAGTTATTGACCTGGTTGTCGAAGTCGGAACGCCCGGTAGCGACCACGGCTGCACCGGCTTCCTTGGCCTCCCAGGGCCAGATTTCCGGCACCGGGTTGGCGCAGGCAAACACGATGGCCTCCTTCGCCATAGTGGAGACCCATTGCGGCAGAATGACCCCCGGTCCTGAGCGCGACAGGCCAATCACCACATCGGCGCCGCGCATCGCATCGGGGATATCGCCCTCGCGCCCTTCGGCGTTGGTGATCTGGCACAGGCGCCACTTGTCGACATACTCAGCCTTGCGCATCTCCAGGTCTTTGCGATGCATGCCCAGGATGCCCTTGGTGTCGACCATAAAGCAGCGGCTCGGGTCCGCGCCCCAGCCGAAGATCAGCCGAGAGCAGGCCACGTTCGATGCTCCCGAACCGACGAAAGCGATGCTGACCTCGCTCATCTTCTTACCGACCACTTTCAAGGCGTTGATCAGCGCTGCCAGGGTGACCGTCGCCGTGCCCTGCTGGTCGTCATGCCAGATGGGGATCTCGGCTTTTTCGCGCAGGGTGTCCAGGATGCGGAAGCATTTCGGCTGGGCGATATCCTCCAGGTTCACACCGCCCAGGCCAGGCTGCAGCATGAGCACCGTGTTGATGATCGCATCCGGGTCCTTGGTGTCCAACATGATCGGGACGCCGTCTACTCCGCCCAGGTATTTATAAAGCAGCGCCTTGCCCTCCATCACCGGCAGGCCGGCTTTGGGGCCGATGTCACCCAGCCCCAATACCCGCGTGCCATCGCTGACGACAGCCACCGTATTCCATTTATTGGTATACTCATAAGCCAGCTCCGGGTTGGCAGCGATCGCCCGGCAAGGGGCTGCCACTCCAGGTGTATACCAGATCGCAAAATCGTCGAAACTGTGCACGGTACATTTAAGCGTCGTCTCCACCTTTCCGCGGTAGAAAGGATGGAGTTTCATCGCGTCTTCGGAAGGCTTGGTCGCCTTGGCCAGAAGCGCTTCGACGTTGACCGTCGGCTTTTCTTGCAGCATGTTGGACCTCCTGTTTTCGGGTTGTCAATTCTATATGGTATGAAACGATTGTTTTGTAAATGAGCTCGTTTTGCTTGCGAAATTAACGTGTGTTCCGGCAAACCTTATTGTTTAGCGTGAATATCAACAAACGCAACACTAGAGGGACCTCCAGACCTTTAGATTTCGTAGTGGATTTCACGCCTGAACTTTGCCTTGGACTCCACCTCCGCCAGCTTCATGGATGCATAGGAGCTGGCTTCCTTCATCAGGCGCTGCGCCTCTTCGGGGGGTAAATTCTTAAGATCTTCCAACTTAACGTTTTTACCTGCCAGGTAAGCCTCGATAATCATATGCTCGAGCGTCGACTGCGGGCCTTCTCCGAGGCTGCTGTCGAGCCCTTCTAAATCTTTGGGGTCACTGGTGTTTGCACACATACCAAACCTCCATAACAGACATCATGCCGGCGCGAGCGTCTCTTCCGAAGCCGATGCTTCTACTTTCCGCGTGTAATCCGGTAAGATGACTGGAGATACCTGACCATCTTCTAACCCTGCCATGCTGCGGGCTTTCTCCCATGCTTCAATATGCGCCAGGGTGGCTTCTCCTTGTGGGTGGTTGAGCGCCCATGCAGATGCGACCACCCCTGCTCTCCGGCCGAAAACGCAGATATCCAGCAGGCTGTTACCCATCAGGCGGTTGCGCCCGTGGATGCCCCCGGCAGCTTCCCCGGCAATATACAGCCCGGCTACTCCCGTGCTGCCATCCGGTTGGATGGCCACCCCGCCGTTCTGGTAGTGCAGCGTAGGGTAAACCAGGATGGGCGAGTGGGTCAGGTCGATGTTAAAGCGGCGGTACTGGCGCACCATCGCCGGCAGCTCCTTTTCGATGGTGCCGGACCCGCGCAGCAGGTCGATCATCGGAGCATCCAGCCACACCGCCGGCTGTCCGGTTGGGGTAACGATGCCGCGTTTGCGCTCGCTGCACTCACGAATGAATGCGGCCGATTCTACATCCCGCGTTTCCAGCGGGTAGACAAACTGCTCGCCATCCGCGTTGCATACCTGCGCCCCAAGCCCGCGCACTTTTTCGGTGACCAGCTGCCCCAGGATCTGCTCCGGGAATGCCGCCCCGGTAGGGTGATACTGCATCGTGTCGATAAAAGCCAGCCTGGCGCCGGCGCGGTAGGCGAGCACCAGCCCATCGCCGGTTGCACCGTAGTGGTTAGTGGTTGGGAAGCCCTGGTAGTGCAGGCGACCGCTCCCGCCGGTGGCGATCACCACCGCCCTGGCCTGGACGGTCAGCAGGTGACCGGTATCCAGGTCTTTCAGCACAGCACCGGCGATCTGCCCTCCCGGCTGCAGGAGCAGCTCCACCGCCGGACGGAACTCCCAGATGCGGATCCTGCCTTTCGAAGCTGTGCCATATCCCCGTGAGCGCACTTCATCGCGCAAGGTGCGCATAATTTCAGCGCCGGTGTAATCTCGGGCGGCGTGCATGCGCTTGCGCGAGGTGCCGCCTCCATGGATGGTGCGCATGGTTCCATCCGGGTCTTTATCAAACATCACGCCCAGCGATTCCAGCCAGGCGATCACGCCGGGTGCATCCGTCACCAGCGCTTCCACCAGGTCGGGATCGTTGCTGAAGCCGCCGCCGCCGACCACGTCCAGATAATGGGTTGCCGGGGAGTCGTTGTCTTTATCGGCTGCCTGGATGCCGCCCTGAGCCATCATGGTGTTGGCGTCACCAAAGCGCAGTTTGGTAGCAAGCAGCACATCCGCGCCGCTCTCCTGGGCCATAAGGGTGGCGCAGGCTCCGGCGCCGCCCGCTCCGATCACGAGGATATCGCAGCTCGCATCGAACGGTCTATCCGTCACACGATAATTCGAGGGAATGCGCGGAGCGGCTTCTAATGCATCCGCCAGCTCGCGCGGCGCTCGTTCTCCTTGGTTCGGCCCAAGGCGCAGCTCCCGGAAGGCATCCTCGATATAATCGGGATGGAATGTCCGTAAGATAACCTGTCGCTCTTCTGGAGAGAGCCGCGGGTATGTCTCGTCCAGGCGGCGCGAGCGGGAGGCTTCAACTTTCTCAAGGGATTCTTGCAGGTAAGTTGGGTAAGACATTCACACCTCCTGAGAGATGGGCGCGTTTATTGACCTGCCCAAGGATACTGCTGTGAGGGGCTGCCGGCAATATAATGCGCCTCTTCGCGGATGCGATGGCTGAGGGCGGAAATAAACAGGGTCAAAGGCACATCGCGCCCGCACTTCTCCTCGCACATCCCGCAGCCCGAGCAGGTTGCCAGCCAGCGGCTGGCCTGGACCAGATCAGCCAATGAAGGCTGCCCAGCCGAATTCACATCTGCCAGACCGGCCAGTGAATCGAGCTCGCCGCGGTACAGCGGGCAGGCTTTCAGGCAGTTGCCGCACAGCGAGCAGCTGGCAAACCATGCCAGCATGCTGCCAAGGTCGTCAAAGCGCATGTGACCCGGGGCATTGGTCATCATATTTCTGCGCATGCCGGCGTGCGCATCGGCAATGGCACCGACCACGGTCTCTCTCCGGCTCACCTGGTATTCCGTCGCCGTCCGACCTGCCAGCTTGTCCAGCTCCAGCTCCTGATCGCGCTGCTCGCTGCGCGCCAGGATCAGCAGGTATTTCTCGGTGTCCACGCCAATTGTCCCGACCGAGACATCCGCCCCCCATGGCGCAGGCCAGTCGCACACCTGGCAGGCAGTTCGGATATGTAGGGTTTGGAAGCCGCCGCTGGCCGCATTATGCAGGGTATCGCGGGTTATCCGATCCAAATCCTGCTGATAAACGTTGCGGCGCAATTCGCCGATCGGGTAGGTCCCCAGGCAGTCCACTCCGAAAACGACCATATGGTCTTCGTCAGCCGGTTGGCTGGGGCTTGTCTGCTCGCGCCGGGAGCGCAGATTTTGTTCGCGTTTGCGCAGCTCGGTATAGGTGCGCAACTCGCATGGGCGCAGCATGGCAGCCAGGCGCGCTCCAGGGTGCTCTTGAACCAGCTGGTTTGCCTGCCCGGCTGAATTGCTCAGCATGATGGGAACGAACGGGTTGACCCTTCCCAGGTCTGCCGGGTCTTCGATAACCTGAACGATCACCGTGGATTTTTCCACCTGCTCGACCGGAGCCAGCATGGCTTCGGGCTGGTAAGAATTCCACCATTCAGCCAGGAAGCCGCGCAGTGTCCCCAGGGCGTCGCCATCCTGAACATCAAGTATTCGATTTACCTGCATAAGGCACCTCCACACAACCTGCTTATACGGACTCGAGACTGAGCATCTCCGCGGCGATCACCGCCCGGGCCTGGTCCAGTGCTAGCTGCAGCGCTTCAGCGGGTACCTGGCTTTGGACCAGCCGGTTTGGCTCAATCTGCTCCGAAGTCCCCGGACCGGCAAACAGCATGGTGGCGCGATCCACACTGCGCTGCAGCATCTCGCCGGTTGCCAGGCGTACCTGTGCGGCTGGGCCGCGCAGCGCCCCATCACCGCTGGTATCTGCCAGCCAGGCGGCGTGGTAAACCAGCCAGCGGCCGCTCTCAACGTCCACACGCATTTCAGCCAGCATTCTTTGGATCGCCGGTCGAACTGCCAGCGCGGCCCCCAGGGAGACCCAGTCGCGCCCGTGCTCGCTGGACATCTCGATCAGGCGCTCGACCATGCCCACGTAGCGCGCCCCCGTGCGGATCCAGGCGCGCGGCGCTTCACCAGCGCCCAATGCAAGCGCGCTGCCCAGCTCGCCCAGAAGAGCATCTTCCCCGGCCTGGCAGCCATCGATCTCCAGGATCACCTCTTCGCCAACGGGATAGCTCAAACCGGGGTGGTCGGCATCCAGCAGGAAGGCTGAGATCCCTTGGGGGGCGCGAGCGTACAGAATAATAAAATCCTCGGCTTCCGGCATGACAGCCAGCGACTTTCGACCACGGATCGAATAACCCTGACCGGTGATAAGCCCTGCTGCCGTAATCCAATGCTCGGGTATGCAGCCGCCTGGGCCGGGCTCACGCACAGCCAGCACCCCGCGGCGCTCCCCCGCCAGGGCCGGCTCCAGGAAGCTGGCTATTTGCCCGTCCCGGCAGGCGTACAGCGGCGCAGCCACCTCGCCAATCTCAATGGGGATGAATGTCTTTCCCAGCTCCTCTTCGATCAGGCATGCGCTCACCGTATCCAGCCCGCCCCCGTAAGCTTCGGGCACGGTAAGCCCCCACAAGCCCATTTGTTCGATCGCCTGGCGCAGCCGGGCGCGCTCCTTGGGTTCGAGCGTCCCGCTGGTAAAGTATTTCATCTCCAGCGGACGAGCTTCTTTCTGGATGAACTTGCGCAGCAAATCGCGCAGCATCATCGCATCTGGGGGAAGTTCGAATTCCATATTGTGAATCCAATCTCCTCTTCGGTATACCTTCCGGAGCTAGGCGGCCTCGATCTGCCTGGCGTTATAGCGTGCTTGCAGCTCGGCCAACGGCAGTGCCTTGAGATCACTGATCTCTGCCAGGAAAGCGCCATCCGCAATCTCCTGGACACGCCGGTGCAGGTGCTCCGCCGGTGGCGCCAGATATTTGCCATACAGCCGCCGGCCGATCAGGGCAACATTATAGGGTACGGTTTCTGCCGGGCAGCGTGCCACGCACAGCCCGCACAGGATGCAGTCGAAGGAGATATCTGCCAGAGCCTGGATATCACCACGGATGGCTGCCGACATATAGCTCAGCACATCGATCTCCTGGGGACAGGCTTTCGTACAGGTATTGCAGCCGTAGCAGCGCAAGATCTCCGGGTATAAAGCCAGGAGGGTAGACCCTTCAGGTCGCAGATCCTCCAGGGCATATGCCGGGCGCTGTGCAGGGAAAAATGGGATCGGCCCCAGGATCATGCCCGCTTCAACAACCGTCTGGCAGGCGAGGGCGTAGTGCAGGCGATAATCGCCGGCGATGCGGTAGACTGTGCTGCAAGCGCCGCAAAAGCCACCCCGGCAGCCGACGCCGCGTGTGAGGTGGAACCCGGCCCATTCAAACGCCCGCAAGATCGTCAGGCCTTCGGGCACTTCGTATTTCTGGTTATAGACATAAATCTCTACCATATCGCGCTCCGGTTTACTGATTCCACAGAACAAGATCCAGCACGTAGGCTTCATCGGATGTGGCTTTCGCCAGCAGCTCCGCCATACCCTCCGCCAGGTGGGTCTGGACCAGGTAATGCTTGATCGTCGGGTCCACCTGTGGGCAAGCCAGTGCGCAGTTGGCACAGCGATCGCAATCCTCGCCGACGAGGGTTTCCAATGCCATCGAGGTGCGCGACTCGGTGCGGAGCTTGCGCCTGGGATCACGCGCCAGTACAGGGCAAGCGTCCATACAGCAGCCGCAGCCGAGGCAGGCTTTTGTGCCGGTCAGGTCCTCAGCTACCTTCAACATATAGCTGGGTCCGAAGCCGGAGCTCAGGAGCCGGCAGCGAGCTACCGGCGGCACCGGTTGGGACAAAATCAAGCGAAGGATGGAGTCGATCCTCCTGGGATCGGTTTGTACGCGTTGAGGCATTGCGACCTCCTGAAATTAAGCTAGAAACACCGCCTCAGGCGGGTATCATCTCGCTCTGGATGTTCTGACGGATGCGCCGTATCACGACGGGCAGTGGCATATCCTGCGGGCAGGCCTGCTCACACATCCCACAAGAGACGCAGGACATCATCCAACGGATGGCTCCTTCCCGGGTCAGGGTCTCGCCATCCGGGCTGTTGGCAACTTCCAGGCTGTAGATCGGGCAGGCATCCAGGCATTCCCGGCAAGGCGCGCAGCCCTCCAAGAGAGCGATCAGCTCGGTAATATCGCTCGGCACATCCTGGCTCAGGTTATTGAGCATGCGCTCCATCGTGCGCTCGCGCCTCTCGCTCAGCTTTTCTAAAAGTTGATCGTGCTGGGCGAGGAGAGCCGGATCGGCTGGGCCGCTGGTGATCTGGTCCATCCTCAGCCGTTCAGCGACCGACTGGTCACCGGTCCGCACCAGGATAGCTTCTTTCACCGGCAGACCTAACAGGCAGATCACCACGTGGGATTCCTGGGCTTCGGGGTGCAGGCACATCTGGCAGGCAGAGCGGTAGCGGTGAGCGGCGATGACTCCCTGGCGCGCATGGACCAGGTTCTCTTGAGAGAGGTTATCCACCGAGCCGGCCCTCTGCACACGCCACTCAAAATCCTCCTCTGGAAAGCTTGCCAGGCAATCAATTCCGATCAGCAGCCAGTTCTCCAGATCAATCGCCTCCAGCTGTCTGATCTCTGTCAAGGCGCGCGATTCGCATGAGCGCAAGACCGCAGCGTAGCGCCCCCTGGGCTGATTCCGGGCGAGCTGGGCTACCAGCCTGGCGGCATTGACCGGGACGAGGGGCACGCAGGGATCGGCTCCAACAAGCTGAGCAGGATCCTGAAGAAGAAGCGGCGATGAAATACTTTCTCGATCGTTGTGAGCAGGCACCAGCATACCGTCTAAACCGGCCTGCTGCCATATTTTCATCAAGAGCGCCCGTATTGCCTCGAGGGGATTGCCTTGAGTACGTACCATCCACACGGTTGACATAAGATACCTTCCTTTTCCTGTAAGCTGCTACCACTCACTCCGGTCAAGTCGACTGCGGCGCCAGGACTGGCGGCGCCGGCACCAGCGGCTCAAGGATCGGCAACGCCTGAAAATGCCAATCGGATAAGGCCTCGACCTGGCGGATAAACTGGTCAAAGGTAAAGTGATGGACATTGATCGCGCCCGAGGGGCAGGCAGCTGCGCAGGCTCCACATCCCTGGCACAGCACGGCGTTGACCGTCATAACATGGCGCACCGGGTGCAGCGAGAGAGCGCTGAAGGTGCACACCTGAGCACACTGCCCGCAGCCAGCGCACAATTCTTCATCGATAAACGAAGTCGTTGCCTCCACCTGCACCTGGCCACGCATCAGTGGGATCATTGCGGCCGCAGCAGCGGCGCGTGCCTGGGCGACTGTATCGGTGATATCCTTGGGTCCCTGGCAGCAGCCGGCCAGGTATACACCCGCCATGGAGGTATCCACCGGGCGCAGCTTGGGGTGGGCTTCCATCAAGAATCCATCCCCAGAGCGAGAGAGCTTGAGCAGCCTGGCAATCTCCGCACTTTCTCTGTGGGCGGTCATCCCCACTGCCAGCACCACCAGATCGGCTTCCACTTCCACCACCTCACCCAGGAAGGTATCCTCGGCGCGCACAACCACCCGCTCCCCACGCCGGATAATCTCGGATGGATTGCCACGCCGGTAGAGAACGCCCTCCTCCCGCAGCTGGTCATAATATTCTTCGAAGCCTTTGCCGTATGCGCGCACATCCATGTAGAACACGGTAACCCGGGCATCTGGCAGCCGCTGGCGCACCAGATGAGCCTGCCGGGCAGTGACCATACAGCATACCCGCGAGCAGTAGGCATTCCCCAGGTTTTGATCGCGCGAGCCGACGCATTGGATGAAGACTACATCTTTGGGTGAACTCCCATTGGTGCCTAACTCGCCGGCTGCCATGCTCTCAAAATCCAGGGTGGTGATCACTTGAGGGTACTGCCCGTATCCCAGCTCGGGCCGGCGGCGTGCGTCGAAGACCTCATAGCCTGTCGCCACTACAATC
>Ga0209253_10004038_pt1 | contig 12827 bp, 10 predicted proteins | sample FrelakmetBRP12BR_FD_187145 | JGI IMG/M metagenome (GOLD analysis project Ga0209253, IMG submission 187145) | Freshwater lake sediment microbial communities from the University of Notre Dame, USA, for methane emissions studies - BRP12 BR (SPAdes)... | ecosystem: Environmental > Aquatic >...
GCCTCCAGGATGAGCGGGTGCAGATCTTTCTGAATCCGGTTCTCACGCACCGAGCAGTCGTTCTGGATCGAGAGACTGACCTGCTCCCATCCGAAAATCTCATAGGCGGCAGGCTCTCCCTGAAGGTTGCCCACGCGGGCATCGAACAGCGCTCCCTCCACGAAAAAGAGCGCCCCCGTCTTGCCGGCCGCTTTGTCCTCCAACCGGATGGTACAGGTCTTCTGTTCCATTTCGACCAGTTGCAGGAACATGCCGGAGGAGACGTTGTGCAGCGTCCCACCCTCGGTTTCTCTGCGCAGCATCGTGAGGATCTGCCGGGCCAGGTTCTCGATCAGGAAGGGCTTGGCAGTGAAGCCGACGGCGCCGCCCTGACGCGCCATCCGCTCCATGTCAGGCGTGCTGAAACCGGTGATGATGATCACCGGAATGTCGGGATAGCTGCCCATGACGGCCGCCAGCAGTTCAAACCCGTCCATGCGCGGCATCTTGAGGTCCGTCACCACCAGTGAAATCGGCTCGTGCTTCAGGACCTCGAGCGCTTCGAGTCCGTCGCTGGCGAGCAGCACGCGCATGGACTCGGCGTAGCGGCCGAAGCCCTCCCGCAGGGCGTGAAGCATCTCGCGGTCGTCATCCACCAGGAGCACGCTTCTAATCATGCGGCCATTTCTCCGGACACCGGCGGGAGGCCTTTTCAATATCCACGATTTTAACTCCGGCCACGTATTCGACGGACTCATATGTTTGGATGCTGGCGATCTTGCGGGTGATCTCGATCACTCGGCTGAGCTGCTTCTGAATCCGTACCAGCTTGTCGAAGCCCGCCGGGTCCATCCGCAGGTCCACCATCGTCTCATTCAATAGATTGTTGAGAATGGTCAAGGGCTGGTTCAGGTGGTGCACCACCCCTCCGGCCATCTCCAGGACGCCTTGCAGCCTTTCGTCCGGCATCGCCGCCGGCGGGCCGGACCGCGAATCGCGGCCCGCGTCGCGCAGCATCCCATCCACGTGCACGACCATCCCCTCGTCGTCCACAACCGCCTGGACGGTGACCGCGCATGAAAAGACGGTCCCATCTTTTCGCTGGAAGTCGATCGGCAGATCGACCAGCCGTTTATGATGCAGCAACCGCTCCACCAGATGACCCCGGTCTTTTTTGGTGCGATAAAGATCGATTTCCGGAGATCCGATCAGCTCATGCACCGACGCGTGGCCGAAAAGGGTCGCGAACGTCCGGTTGCAGTACAAGATGGTCCCTTCCAGCGTGGAGCGGTACAAAGCGGCTGGAAATCCATCCAGAAAATCGCCGTAGCGTATGGGCGAGTTCACTCCCATGGTCAGCGGACCCGGCCGGCCAGCCGCATCCCGAACAGAAGGCCGATGCCCAGTGCCGCCAGGATGAAACCTCCCAGGGTCATCAACAGCGTCAGCGCCGTCTGGCGGTGGGCAGCGCCTAGCATTCCCTCCACCTGGTCCCAGAAGAAAAAACCGGCCGCCGCCGTGATCACCGCCGGAAGAACGAAGAAAAACAGTGCGGCGGTCCACCGCAGACCGATCCCTGCCGCCCGAGTCGGCGGGGATGGCGGCACCCCCGCGACCGCCGTGCCGGGAATCCGTGGGTGCCGGTCGTCATCCGGCGCCGTGCGCTGCTCGGCCGTGCCCTCGGCCGAGCTGCCGTCATCCGGCCGGGGTCTCGCCACCAGAATCCGGTGACCGCAGGAACGACAGCTGAAGCCTGCGGCCAACCCGATAATCTTGGTCGTGTCCACACGGTATTTCTTACCGCATTCCTCACATATGACGAACAGATGGCGTTCCATTAATCCTCTGCCTTTGCAGCGAAACCTCCCTGCTGTGGATTATTCCCGCCGTGCGGCAACCTTCACCAGCTGCCGGAGGGCGTTCATCTCCGTGCGGATGAACTCCTTCAGTTCCGCTACCGCCCGTGCCAGCATCTCCGGTGTCACCGGTCCACTGGCCGGCGCCTGGGTGCGGACGGCCGTGTCGATCGCGACCGTCGGCTTGGCGGCAGGTTCGGCCGTCCGGCGTTGAGTGATCTTAGCGCGCAACCCCTGGTAGGCGTCCATTTCAGCCTGCAGCAGCTTTCGCCGAGTGGCCGGCGGCATTTTCGGAGTGCTCACGATCTCGTCCAGCCGGGCAAAAACGGAATTGAGCACGTTGAAGGTGGAGGGGTGAACCTTGCTCCGGCTCGATTTGATGTATTGCCCAAGCGAACCGAGAACCTGAAGAAAAACAGCGATCACCTTGTCGCCCTGGTAAACCCCTTTCAGCAGCCGGACCTGGTCCGAAAAGCTATCCAGCGCCTCGGGTGTGATCTCCCAGTCGATGGACAGAACGATTTTTTTCAACTCGGCCAAGGGGCTGCTCTTGGGTTTTTCGGCGGCGGGGGTCGCGGGGGCCGGTTCATCCTCGCGGAAAAGCTCGTTGAGACGCCTGTCCAGTGCGGTGCTGAGCGGGTCGAAATTAGATGAATCGGCCACGGCAGTGCCCTCCTATAGCAGTTCCTTCCGAATCGATGCGACGGTCAGGGAGATAATTTTTTTGAGAGTTGCCACCACGTTGGTGCCCTTCAGGGCACTGGCCGCGAAAGAGGGCCGCTTGAGTTGCCGGTTGAGATCATGTTCCAGCAGTTCGACGGCCATGATGGGAATGCCTTGCTCCACCAGATCCATTTTGTTGTATTGAATCACCCAGGGAATGGTTTGCAGGTTTTTCTTGTAGCTCGCCAGGTTTTCTTGCAGATTCTTAAGCGACTGGATGTTTTTTTCCCGGCGAACGGCCATGGCGTCGGCAACAAAGACGATGCCGTCGACCCCCCGGAGCACCAACCGGCGGGTGGCGTTGTATTTGACCTGCCCGGGGACCGTGTACAGCTGGATCTTGATCTGGTAGCCGTTGATGACCCCGATGTCGAACGGCAAAAAATCGAAAAAAAGGGTGCGGTCGCCGTGGGTTTTCACGGTCACCATCTCGGATTTGATCCGTTGGTGGAACTTCCGGTAGATATACTCCAGGTTGGTCGTCTTGCCGCCCCGGCCGGGACCATAATAGACGATTTTGACCTGGATTATCTTGCTTTTGAGGTTGATGAATGCCATTCGGTTCACACCACCGCATGCAACGTCCGCTGGGCTTGGCCCGTGGATCTACATATGACCGGAAGTCAGCGGCTCTAAAATGCCCTTGAGTTGATCGACCGACTCGCTGACCTTCAACCTTAAAAATCCCAGCGAGATGTCGTTGCCGAAAATCGTGATCAGAAGAAATTCCGACGAAATCTTATTGAAGTGGATGTTCTCTTTTTTCCCCTTGTGGAACAGCAGTGAGAACTCGTTCTCGCCGATGATTTTGGCCATGGCGCTGACGGCGCCGAAATTGCCTGCGGCCAGCGCAGCCAATGAGTAGATGTCGTGCTGTTTTTCCCCGTTGTCGAGGTTGGTGACAATGTTCCCGGCCATGTCGATCAGGAAGACACACCGCACCCCGTTGTCGATCAGGTCGGCCTTGAGAATATCCTCGATCCGGTCGAGCTGCTTTTGATCCAGCGTGTATGACACGTGCCGGCCCCTCCGTTGCAAGAGTTAACTATCCTATCCGAAACTATATTCTCGGCGTTTTAGGCTGAAGACTTGAGCGAATCGTGCGGCAGGCTGGGGGTTCGTCCGTTTCGCCAACACGAGACCTGTTTTTACGTATAGTTCTTAAATTACTATAAATTTTTCTTTTACGCAAGAATTATCGGTGCTCTTGCGAGGGGGTTGGCGATCATGCTCAGTGTTCGGAAAATGCGAAGCACCCGGATGGTGCGGCGGAGATCAGGTGCCCACGCCGCTCTGATTCTGGACGTCGGCGCTTGGCAGACTTTCCGAGGTGTCGGTGCAGCCGCCTCCAGGCTTGCCGTCGGCGAAATCCATGTGGACCAATACCTCGCTGCCACTGTTGAATGTCACCTTACAGTTGGGATAGCGTTTTTTGAACACCTTCAGCATCGAGGCATTTTCACGCAGAACGGTAGCCGCGAAGGCCGTGAAACCGTTCTGCCGGGCAATGGTTTCCAGCATTTCCAGCAGATGAGAGCCGAGGCCCTTGCCTTGGAAATCTTCCCGCACCACGAATGCGACCTCGGCCCTGTGGTCGTCTTCCTTGCCGTAGGAGCCGATCGCGATGATTTCCTTGTGGCCGCCCTTCTGGGTCTGGCCGATGATCGAAATGTTGTGCCGGTAATCCAGGCTCGCCCACTGCTTCTGCACGACCTCATGGGTGAAGTTGCGCATTTTGTAAAAAAAGCGGAAGTAAATGGTTTTCTCCTGCAGGGAGTAAAAGAAATTGCGATAGGCAAATTCGTCCGACGGCAGCAGCGGCCGGAACTCCACGGTTTTCCCGCTTTCGAGGACGCAGGAGTTCTTGTAGCCTTCGATGAAAATGAGATCGTCGGTCGAGGGCGGCAGTTGGTCGGCGAAAATGTAATGGCGCTTGCGGGCGACTTCGATCAGCTCCTCGCGGAACTTGGGGTGGGCAATCTGGGCCAGCTCCATCACCCGCTGGTAAATGCTCTTGCCGGCCAGTTCGGCGATGCCGTATTCGGTGATGACGAAGTTGACGTCGCCCCTCGTGGTGGCCACGCCGGCGCCTTCGCTCAGGCTCGGAACGATGCGCGAAACTCTCCCGCTCTGGGCGGTGGAGGGCAGCGCGATGATGGAAAACCCGCCCTTCGACATCGCGCTGCCCCGCAGGAAGTCGACCTGGTCGCCGATGCCGCTGTAGAACATGTATCCGAGAGAGTCGGTGCACACCTGCCCCGTGAGGTCCACTTCGAGGGCGGAGCTGATCGTGATCAAGTTGTCGTTGCGGGCGATGACCAGCGGGTCGTTCACAAACTCCGACGAACGGAAATAGAAGGCCGGGTTGTTGTCCACAAAGTTGTAAAGCTTTTGCGATCCCATGCAGAACGACGAGACCGTGCGGTCCGGCAGCAGGGTTTTTCTCTTGTTGGTGATCACTTTTTTCTCAAACAGCGGCAGGAAACCGTCGGTGATCACCTGGGTGTGCAGGCCGAGGTCCTTCTTGCCGTCGAGATACTTCATGATGTGGTAGGGAAGGTTGCCGAACCCGACCTGCAAGGTGGCGCCGTCGTCGACGAGCTGGGAAATGTAGTGGCCGATGCGCCGCATGACCTCGTTGTCCTGCAAGGTCGGAAAGGACTGGACCAGCGGCTCCTCGTAGGGGACGAGATAGCTGATCTCGTCCACGTGAACAAAGCTGTCGCCCCAGGTACGCGGCATGCGAGGGTTGACCTGCGCCACCACTAGGCGCGCATGATCCAGCCCGGCGCGGGTGATGTCCACCGACACCCCCAGGCTGCAATACCCGAACTTGTCCGGCGGACTGACCTGGACCAGGGCCACGTCCAATCCGATGCGTTGGCTTGAAATCATGCCGGGGATCTGCGAAAGGTAGGCCGGAATGTAGTCGATCTTGCCTTCAAACGCCGCCTTGCGCATGGACCGGCTGATGAAGAAGAGCTTGACGGAAAAGCGCTTGAGAAACGACTCATTGTCGATGAAATGGGAAAGCGTGAAGGAAAGCATCTGGTATAGCATGATGTCCTGCAGATTCTGGTCGGTCACCATGGCCTTGATCAGGTGCTGCGGTTCCCCGCATCCCGTCCCGATCAGCACGCGGCTGCCACGCTTTATCTTGGAAACGGCGTCCTGGGCCGTAATCACCTTGGACGCATACAGTTTTTGCCAGTCCATGTTTATTCTTCCCGTATGTACTTTCCGTTGACGTGCATCCGGTGCATTTGATTTCTCAGTCGGTCCGGCATTGAATTCGTGCAACTTTCAGCCGAGTCCGGGCGAGCCGGGGTCGCTGCCGCCGGATCGGTCAAATGGATGCATTCAATTGCCGAATATTTAGTTTAGCAAAAATTGCGTTAAATATCGAGCGAATATTGACCCGAGGGCCCGGTGTGTTTAGAATTCGTTGCGGGACCTCGCACCGTAACATAACGGCCCCTTCGCACCGCCCTGAAGCCCCTGCGGAATGGACCCAAGGTATGAAACCGCACGAACCCGAAGCGTTCAACCGGCCTTTCGCAGGGCTCAATCACCTGCTCCGGCAGAAGTCCATCGGGCCGGAGCCTGCCGCACCGGCGCCGCGACCCGCGCTTCCCCCCCCGGTTCGGGCAGCCTGCGACGACGAGGTATTCGCCGCAGCCATGGCCGGCGTCGTTCGAATGGAACTGGAAACCCTTGACGCGGTATGTCCGGCGCCGCGGTCATCCTCCGCGAAGACCAAGGCCCTCCGGGAAGAAAACGGAGTGGGGCGCCTGCAGCAGCTGGTGGATGACGGCACCGGTTTTCTGGTATGCGACACCCCCGAATACATGGAGGGAGTCGGCTACCGGGCACCGCCGGGCATAACCGAACGCCTGCACCGCGGCGATTTCGCGGTGCAGGCCCATATCGATCTGCACGGCCTGACCGCGGAAGCGGCAGAAGAGGTGTTCGACGCATTCATGAAAGAGTCCATCCGGACCGGAAAAGGCGCCGTCCTGATCATCCACGGCCGCGGTCTTTCATCGCCGGGGGAACCGGTGCTCAAGACCAGAGTGTCGCAATGGCTCAGCTCCGGGCACTGGCGCAAGTGGGTCGTGGCCTTCACCAGCGCCCGCATGTGCGACGGCGGTGCGGGGGCCAGCTACGTGCTGCTGCGCCGCCGGCCGCTCACCAAACGCCATCGCACGCGCCGCCGGCGGCAGCTGCGGCCGGCAAACTAGCTAAAATTTATATTGACATTTAGTGGGTAAATTGTTTATTTTTAAAAGTTATAACGATTAACTTGATCACTATTAGGTCCAGAACTCCCGTTTCGGGATGACCGAAGCGGGAGTTCTTTTCCCGTTCATCCAAAGAGAGTGGTTCCGCCAAACAAGGTATCGGACAATGAAAAAAGACATCGCCAAGGTCAGGAACATCGGCATCAGTGCCCATATCGACTCGGGCAAGACAACCCTCACCGAGAGAATTCTCTTTTACACCCAGCGCATCCACGCCATGCACGACGTCAAGGGCAAGGACGGCGTGGGCGCATTCATGGACAGCATGGAACTCGAGCGCGAGAGGGGCATCACCATCGCATCGGCCGCCACGTTCTGCGAGTGGAAGGACCTTGAAATCAACATCATCGACACGCCGGGCCACGTGGACTTCACCATCGAGGTGGAGCGCTCGCTGCGGGTGCTCGACGGCGCCATCCTCGTGCTGTGCGCCGTCGGCGGGGTGCAGTCCCAGTCCATCACGGTGGACCAGCAGATGCGACGCTACAAGGTGCCGTGCATCGCCTTCATCAACAAGTGCGACCGTTCCGGTGCCAATCCCTTCCGCGTGATCGATCAGCTCAGGGACCGACTCGGCCACAACGCCGTGGCCCTTCAGATCCCGATCGGGCTGGAGAACGACTTCACCGGCGTGGTGGACCTGATCGCCATGAAGGCGGTGTATTTCGACGGCGAGAAGGGCGAAACCATCCGCATCGAAGAGATCCCGGAGACCATGCACGAGATTGCCCGGACCAAGCGCGAGCAGATGCTCGATGCCGCTTCCATGTTCTCCGACGAACTCATGGAAGCGATCCTTGAGGAAAAAGACGTCGACACCGATTTGATATTTGCGGCCCTGCGCAAGGCCACTCTTTCCCGGCAGCTGACTCCGGTGGTGATGGGGTCCGCCTACAAGAACAAGGGCGTGCAGCTGCTGCTAGACGCGCTGAACAGCCTCCTGCCCTGCCCGACCGACGTCGAGAACTTCGCCCTTGACACGGACCGTGATGAAACCCCGGTCCTGCTCACGGGCGATCCGTCGGCGCCGCTGGTGGCGCTGGCCTTCAAATTGGAAGATCGCACCTACGGCCAGCTCACTTACATCCGCGTGTATCAGGGATCCTTGAGCAAGGGCGAGACGATCATCAATGTGCGCACCGGCCGAAAAATAAAGGTCGGCCGGGTGGTGCGCATGCACTCCGACCAGATGGAGGAGATCGAAGCCATTCCGGCCGGCTACATCGGCGCCCTTTTCGGCGTCGATTGCGCCTCCGGCGACACGTTCGTCGCCCCGGGCCTGAGCCTGACCATGACCTCCATGTACGTACCCAAGCCGGTCATCTCGCTCGCCATCAGCCCCAAGGATCACAAGGCCGAGATCAACATGTCCAAGGCGCTCAACCGCTTCACCAAGGAAGACCCGACCTTCAAGACCCACGTCAACCCCGAGACCAGCGAAACCATCATCTCCGGCATGGGGGAGCTGCACCTGGAGGTCTACATCGAGCGCATGCAGCGCGAATACGCGGCCGAGGTAACGGCCGGGGCGCCGCGCGTGGCCTACCGCGAGACCATCACCCAGCGAGCGGACTTCGACTACCTGCACAAGAAGCAGACCGGCGGCTCCGGCCAGTACGGCCGGGTGGGGGGGTGGATGGAGCCCATCGCGGATCAGGATTTTGAGTTCGACAACCAGGTGGTCGGCGGCTCCATCCCGACCCAGTACATCTCGGCCTGCGAAAAGGGCTTCCGGGAATGCATGGCCAAGGGCCCCAAGATGGAATTTCCGGTCACCGGCGTGAAAATTGTCATCAACGACGGCGCCAGCCACGCCGTGGACTCCTCGGACATGGCCTTCCAGCAGGCCGCCCGCGGGGCCTTCCACCAGGGCTATTTCAAGGCCAAGCCGGTGATCCAGGAGCCGATCATGAAGGTGGTGGTCGAGACTCCCACGTCCTTCCAGGGGCCGGTGATGGGCTCGCTCAACCAGCGCCGCGGCATGATCGTCGGCGCCCAGGACGAGGGCGCCCTGTGCGTGATCGAGTCCCAGGTTCCGCTGGCCGAGATGTTCGGCTACTCAACGGTGCTGCGCTCCCTGAGCCAGGGCCAGGCCCAGTTCACCATGGAATTTCTGGCCTACCGGCAGGTGCCGCAGTCCATTGCCGAGCAGCTCGAAAAAAAGGCGGCCGAGCAAAAGAAAAAAGTGGCCTGATCCGTGCGGGGCGACTCATCCGTCCGGTGATGTCCCCGCTATCGGACCGGCTCGCCGCCGAGACGAAGAAAACCCCGGCGGCGCTGATCTTCATCAAGGAAAGGTAATTTGCCATGCTCAAAACAGATCTCATTCTGCGCAACCCGGTCCAGTTCCTGGGAGGCCAGTCCGAGGACGTTCTGGCGTCCGGTCAGTTCGGCGGCGTCCTAGCGCGCGCCGGGGTCGGCAAAACCGCTCTCATGGTGCAGATTGCGCTGAATGCCATGCTGCACGAGCGCAAGGTCCTGCATGTCAGTCTCAACCAACCGGTGAACAAAACGAACCTGTGGTATCTGGAGGTGTTCGGTCACGTCGCGCGGCAATTCAAGGTGCCGCAGCCGGAGTTGCTGTGGGAGTCGCTCCTGCCGCACCGCTTCATCATGACGTTCCGGGCCGAAGGCTTCAGCGTGCCCAAGCTGGAAGAGCGGATGACGGACCTGGTGGAGCAGAAAATCTTCATGCCGCGCATGCTGATCGTCGACGGCCTGTCCTTCGACGAACCCTTGCGGGATGCGCTCGCAGGTCTCAAGCACTTCGCCCGTCTCAACGGCCTGAGCGTATGGTTCACCATCCGGACCCACCGGCACGAGGACCCGGGACCGGGCGGCATCCCCAAACAGCTGGCCGACGTGGAGGATCTCTTTGACCTGGCGCTGCAACTCGTGCCGGTCGGCGAGGAGATTCACGTCAAAGTCGCAAAAGGCCTGACCCTGCCGGCGGAACATGCGCACCTGGTGCTCGACCCCTCGACCATGCTGGTGAAGGACCGCGGGGTGTGATCGCCGGCGGCAGCAACGATTTCAATGAAAGGCCGGCCGCGGGGGGCAGGCCTTTTTCACGTGACGTCTCGATCGTTGAAGTCTGATGATGGCCAACCGGCATTCGTTTAAAATCATCCTCGGACTCGCCGTCGGCGCCGTGTTTTTCTATCTGGCGCTGCGCCGTGTCGATGTGGACCAGATGCTCGCCGCCCTGGCCAAGACCGACGTCCGCTGGATCGTGCTGTCATCGGCCGTTTTGATGGTGGCCCATGTGCTGAGGGCCATTCGCTGGCGCTATCTTCTGGCGCCGGTCCAAACCGTGACCACCGGCAGCCTGCTCTCCGCCTTGCTGATCGGCTACGCCGCCAACACCTTCATGCCCGCGCACCTCGGCGAGTTCCTGCGGGCCTTCGTGATCGCCAAGAAAAAAAGCCTGTCCGCCAGCGCCGTCTTTGCCTCCATCGTGGTCGAACGGATCGTGGACGTGATGTCGCTGATCGCGGTGATGGCCATCGTCATCATCGTCCACCCGTTCCCGGCGTGGGTGGAAACAAGCGGCGCCCTCATGCTCGCCGGGGCACTGTTTCTCCTTGCGGTGCTGGTCGCCTGCAAACGGCACGAGAGCCGCACCGCCGCGCTGGTTCGCTTCCTGACGAAACCGCTCCCCGCGGCCATCGGCGGCCGCATCGAATCCCTGACCGTCCATTTTCTCGCCGGCATTTTGCCGCTGAAATCCGCCGGCCACTACGCAGCGGCGGCCTTCCTCTCCATCGCCATCTGGCTGTGCTACGCGGGGATGAACTTCGCCTGCCTGGAAGCCTTCGGCATGGTGGCATCCCATCGACTGCCCTGGTATGTCGGCCTGGTGGTGCTCGTGTTCACCACCCTGAGCGTCGTCATCCCATCCACGCCCGGCTATGTGGGGACCTATCACTACCTCTGTCAGCTATCGCTGGTCATGTTCGGGGTCTCGGCATCGGAAGCGCTCTCCTTTGCCGTCATCGCCCACTTGGTCAACGTGGTGCCGGTCTCGCTGGCCGGCCTGGTGTGTGCGAACTACGAAGGCGTCGCCATCTACCGCAGCGCGGAGGACATCCGCCGGAGCTGAAGCGCCCGATGCACGACGGGTCTACTGTTTGTTCAGCACGGCTCGGATGGCGCCGGCGATCTCGCTGATCAAAATCGGCTTCATCACCAGCGCTCGTATGCCTTTCTCCTTGGCTCGGCGCTGATCGATCATCTGGCTGTATCCCGTGCAGAGAATGACGGGGATTCCCGGGTTCAGTTTCATCAATTCTCTGGCAAGGGCATCTCCGGTCAGGCCGGGCATGGTTTGATCCGAAATCACCAGATCGAAATCCTTCGGCCTTGCCTTGAACAGTTCAAGCGCTTCCAGCGGGCTGGTTCGCGAAACGACATCGTAGCCCAGGCGTCTGAGAATCTGTTCTCCGACCTCCACCAGCATCTTTTCGTCGTCGACGAACAAAATGCGTTCGGACCCGCCTCTGGGTATGGTCGGATGCTCCACCTGCTTCGACGCCGACAGGTCCACCTGAGGCAGGTACACGTGAAACACACTGCCGCTTCCGATCTCGCTTTCGACCCGAATGGTCCCATTGGATTTCTTCACAATCCCATGGACGACGGCCAGCCCCAGACCCGTGCCGACTCCCTTTTCCTTGGTCGTGAAATAAGGATCGAACATGCGTTCCCGCACATCGGATGGAATCCCCTGCCCGGTGTCTTTGACGGAAAGCCTCACATAATGCCCCAGGTCCAGATCGGGAAACCCGTCTCTGTTTTCAGGGCCGATGTCCATGCCCCGAACCCCAATTTCAACCGTGCCGGCGCGCTCGCCGATGGCATGGACGGCGTTGGTGCAGAGGTTCATGAGAATCTGATGCAGCTCGACCGAATTCGCCAGCACCGCCCCTGCCCGGCCATCGATCGTGCACCGGATGTCGATCGTTGACGGGATGCTGGCCCGCAGGAATTTGGCTATTTCCTTGACCACCATGCCGACATGCACGGGCATGCGCTGTTCATCGGTTTGTCTGCTGAAGGAAAGGATCTGTTTGACCAGGTCCTTGGCCCGTTGAGCGGCCTTCATGGCCTCCCGCAGATAGTCCACGGGGGCCCCCTCGCTGAGCATGGAAAGCTCGGTGAAACCGATGATCGCTGAGAGAATGTTGTTGAAATCGTGCGCGATGCCGCCTGCCAGCGACCCGATCGCTTCCATTTTTTGCGCCTGCAGCAGTTGGGATTCCAGCTTTTGCCTGTCTTCATCGGCTGTTTTGCGCGAGGTGATGTCCTGAACCAGCGAGATGAAGTACATGGGCTTCCCGTCCTGGTCGCGCTGAACGCTCGCCCAGATGAGGGTCCAGACGACCGTGCCGTTGCGGTGTATGAACCGCCGCTCCTGTTCGCCGGATGCGATCCGGCCCTCGATCAGATCGCTGATGAACTGTGACCGGCGCCCCCAGTCGTCGGGATGGGTGAAATTGGAAACCGGCTTGCCGATGAGGTCCGCCGGGCGGTAGCCGGTCATGCGCGCCATGGCCGGGTTGACTTCAAGGTAAATACCGTCAAGGCCGACCAGGGTGATGCCCACCGAGGCGTTTTCAAACGCGGTGCGAAAACGCGCCTCGCTGTTCCGCAGCGCCTCCTCGGCGCGCTTGCGCTCGCTGATATCCCGGAAGATCCCCTGGATGAACACCTCCCCCTTGTATGGGAATGCCACCCCGGTGGATTCGACGTGGATGACGCCGCCCTTGAGGGTCACCATCCGGTGTTCCCTTGGCGGAACGCCTTTGTGCGGGCCGTCACCCGGCCATTGCATATCAGCGGCCATCCGGAAAACCTCTGCGACGCGTTCGGTGGACAGCGGCCCGTCTTCCGGGTGCACGAGGTCGAGATAGGCCCTGCCGGTGAGGTCCTCGGCCGTTGCTGCAGCCAGAAGCGTTACGGCCGCCGG
>Ga0209253_10004039_pt1 | contig 12827 bp, 12 predicted proteins | sample FrelakmetBRP12BR_FD_187145 | JGI IMG/M metagenome (GOLD analysis project Ga0209253, IMG submission 187145) | Freshwater lake sediment microbial communities from the University of Notre Dame, USA, for methane emissions studies - BRP12 BR (SPAdes)... | ecosystem: Environmental > Aquatic >...
CAGGGACAGCAGTGAACAAGCTCCTTGGACAGGCGGGACATTCCATCAGCAGGGAGACACCGTGATGAAACAAGAAGAAGTTCTGGAAATCTACCGAAGAACCGGCGCGTTGCTGTCCGGCCATTTTCTCCTATCATCGGGACTGCACAGCGACCGGTACTTGCAAAGCGCCCTGGTGCTTCAGCAGCCGGATATTGCTACGATGCTCTGCGCAGCGCTGGCTGACCATTTTAAGGACCAAAAGATCGAGGTCGTGATCGCCCCGGCGCTGGGCGGCGTATTCGTCTCCCATGAGATGGCCCGCGCTCTCGGCGTGCGCGCGCTGTTCGCGGAACGGGTGAATGGGGAACTTACTCTCAGACGGGGTTTTACGATCAGTCCGGACGAGCGCGTACTTGTTGTGGAGGACGTAATTACGACGGGGAAGTCCACCCGCGAGACCATAGAGGTCGTGAAGAAGGCAGGTGGATCAGTCATTGCTGCGGCGTCCCTTGTTGACCGCTCGGGTGGCAAGGCCGAGCTTGGTGTGCCCTATAGATCTCTGGTGACCCTGGATGTCCCCGCCTATGCTGCCGAAACATGTCCCCTGTGCCGTGCAGGAAGCGCTCCGGTGAAGCCGGGCAGCAGGGGCTTGAAGTAAGGACGTTGTGTTGCCGGTGCAGGGCGGAATGGAATTGGTTAGAACGATGTTGTGCCAACGTCAGCGGCTATTAGCTTAGTTGGATGCTGTAGCGGCGGATCTTTTTTATGAGGTAGATGGCAAAGAATGTCAAGATGAAAATCCAGATTGCCGAGAGCGCAATGGCTAACTTCATGCGACTTTTCCCTTTTTGTGAGAGAAATAGTTCCGCGCGATCTCTGCAGTCCTCTAATACAACAGGACCTACAAGTTTTTTCAGCAAGATATAGCTGTACCTGACAACGATAAGATCATCGATCTGTCCGAAGAACAGCAGCCCGTCCGGGATCAGATCAAGCGGTGAGGCGATATATCCCAACGGCGCCAGAACGACGATCTTGGCATACCACGGCACCCGGCGGTCCGTCAGAACGAACAGAAGAGCCAGGCATTCCGTTAATATATTTCTTATACCCTCTTTGCCTTTTTCAACGAACTTCATCGGCTTTTCCTGATAACCACCTTATCTCGCAAAATACTGATAAATATAGCCGATCGACAGTGAAACAATCAGAGTCCCGAGAATGACCTTGATGTGCTTTTGAGGGACATATTTTTGAAGACGGGCCCCGACATACATGCCTCCGAACCCGCCGATCCCGAACAGGAACCCCAACGCCCAGTCGGGCGACGTGGATATACCACCGGCGGAGGGCAGGATACTATAGAATATTACGCCGACGACCGACGTGATAAAGGTCCCGAGAAGCGCAGCGCCGGCAACGGTATAGACCGGAAGATGAAACACCGCAACGCAGAACGGCGCGATGATGGCGCCGCCGCCGATTCCGTAAGTGCCTCCGATGATCCCTACGCTAAAAGAGAGCAGGAACATGGCTGGCACGCTGAACCGGAACTTCTCTCCCCAGAATTCATACTCGACGGTCTTTATCGTGAAGGTTATGGTCTTTACCACCGCCTCCGGAGGCAAGCCTGCCGCCGTCCGTACACGTTGTTCATCCTTCAGTGACTTTGCCCGGACCTCGAACTTCTTGTCCAATTCGCTCAGTTGTTGTTTGTCTGTTTGTGCCTTGACGCTTGATTCACGGATCAGCCATCCTCCGATGAGCAAAAGCACGCATCCTACGAACAGTTTAAACACGCCGGGTTCGGGGAGGTAAAGAACTCTGAGATAATATCCGATAAAGACGCCGGGAAGAGTGCCCGCGATGACCACCCAGGTAAGCGGCCAGGCCATACGGCCTTCCTTGAAATACCGGTACACTCCGCTGGGGATGGCCACGATGTTGAAAACGAAGTTCGTGGATGTCACCGCGGGGCTGGAAAATCCCAAACAGCTCATCTGAAAGGGGAGCAGGATGAATGCTCCGGAGACCCCTCCCAGGGAAGTGATGGCGGATACGAAGAATGCGATGAGGGGAGGGAGAAAAAACCAGGTTGTTACACCTGATACGGGGAAGAGTATCGTAAAGGGATCCATTTCACCGCGATGGTAGCAAATCACCCCTGATATTTCAAGAAGTTTCTTTTCGGATGTAAACACTCCTTTATAAAACGATATTTCATAATACGTCGGCATTCACTTATTCTCGTTAATCATGCACACTGCATAATTTATGCGAAGCATGCATGAAATAATAGTTTGACCTGTTTGCTGGTTTTGATATAATTGAATCAAACATGAAAGGCATCACTATGAGCAAGGCGACAGTATCAGAGGAAAAAAACAGCAATGCCTATCCCGAAGGAATTCCCGAGGGCTTGATGGATGAGATGGCCGACGACCTTCTTGAGGAAGAAGAGGAGGTTGAGGAACCAGCTGCTGCTGAAGTACAGGAAGCGGCGGAGGAGGTTGGCGGCGCAGATCTTGTTGACACCTACCTCAAGTCGGTGGGAAGGCATCCGATGCTCAAGATCGAGGAAGAGCAGGATTATGTTCGCACCCTGGAAAACGGAAAGGCAGCACTGAAAGAGATCGCTCTTAGTTCGCCTCTTGCGATACCCCGCATTCTTACCTTGGGTCAGAACATCAAACAGGGGCTGGTCAAGGCACCGGATGTTCTCCGCTTCCCCGGGGAGTGGCACGAGCGGTTCGCGGATGAGTTCATGCGACTTTACGGCCGGCTCAAGCGGCAGCTTGCGCGCGGCGACATGGACCGGGTCAACAGCACCATCCGCGATATGAGCCTTTCCTTCCGGGAAGTGGAAAAGGTCATCAAGCGCATCCTGTTCCTCGGAAAACAGTCTGAACGCGGGAGCACCGCTGAGGCGGCGAAACTCGGTTTTGACCTGTCGGTCCTTAAGGAGCTGGTCAATCGCATCGAGCGAGAAGAAGAGCTGGTCAAGATCGCCAAGGATGAACTGATCAAGGCGAACCTCAGGCTGGTCGTTTCCATTGCTAAGAAGTATGTCAACCGGGGCCTGACGCTCCTGGACCTCATTCAGGAAGGGAACATAGGCCTCATGAAGGCGGCTGACCGGTACGAGTCCGGGAAAGGGACGAAGTTCAGCACCTATTCAACATGGTGGATCAGGCAGCGGATCACCCGTGCAATCCTCGACCAGGCGCGGACCATAAGGCTGCCGGTACACCTCATCGAAGAGAGTACCCGTATCAGCAGGATCTATGCGAAGTTTATGAGAGAGAAAGGTCGTGAACCCTCTGCGGAGGAGGTTTCAAAGCTGATGGGACTTTCCGTGGTACGCGTGAACGAGATCCTCCGTGCCATTCAGGAGCCAGTTTCCCTTGAGACGCCGATCCTGTCAGAAGAGAAGGAGCTGAAAGACGTCATTATCGACGAAAAGGCGGCGTCGCCTTTCAAGACCCTTGAGAACAGCGAGGCTTCCCAGCGAATAGAGCAGGTGTTGTCATCGCTAACGGAACGGGAAGAGAAGATAATCCGCATGCGGTTCGGGATCGGAGTGAACAGTGAGCATACCCTGGAGGAGGTTGGAAAGTACTTCAGCCTGACCCGTGAACGGATCCGTCAGATCGAGATCAAGGCTCTCAAGAAACTACGACATCCCGCCAGAAGCAAACAGTTGAAGGAGTACGTATGACGACATCGAAAAAAAAAGAGGAAGGAGTATAGGCTCCTTCCTCTTTTTTTTATCCGCAGATATCGTGTTAATCGTTCGCGCTCGCAATAAACTCCAGGTCGGCAATGATGCCTGTAGCTTCCTCAAGCTCATGCCCGTCATGTACGGGATCGCAGATGTAGGCGGCCATGATTGCGCGGGTTCTGTCAACGAGGAACCATACTCGCCAGTGAACGGGTTCTTTGGCGTTTTTTTCGGTATAGTCAATGACCGCCTTGCCGATCTTTCCGCCATTCTCGACCTTGATGGCTTCCCGGGGAAAGGGGATATCACGCTCCTCCAGCGTATCTTCAAGGTAGACCTTGGCGGCTTCTGATGGCGCAGTCTTAATCTCGTCCCGCTCAATAAAGGAGATCTGGATCATGCCTGGCCAGTTATCCTTTTCCAACAGCACAAAGCCCATCTCCTCCCGTTCATGCCATCCATCCGGAAGAAAGAGGTTGATCCATCGCTCGTATGTTACTTTTTTGCCCATAATTGAAGTTAATTGTATCGGAAGGTCGGCAGGCAGTCAAATGAGTTTCGCAAATAGGCGGGAAAAAACTCTTTATATGTCCCCGCGCTCCCTGAGCCGTCGAACTATGGTGTCAGCGCTGATTCGGGGGTCTTCGCGGCCATCCAGGACAACATCGGGTTCGAGCGGTAGTTCGAAGGGAGCCTGTACGCCGGGAAGGCTCATGGCTATTCCCTGGTCCGCCGCCGCATAGAGGCTCTTGGGGTCCCGCTTTCGGCAAAGTTCAAGAGGACAATCAACAAGGACCTCGAGGAATGAAGTAATCCGGGACCGGGCATAATTACGGTATTCCCGACGGTTCGCTGTAGCATCGAAGATCACCGGTATCCCCTCCCGGCAGAGCATTTCGCCTAACTGGGCCATCTGACGGTAGAACCGATCACGTTCCTCACGACGGTAGACGGGCTCCGGGGTCAGGATCGATCTCAAGGCATCGGATTCCAGAACTGCCGGAGACAGCCCCTGTTCGTTCAGTTTCACCACCAACTCCCGGGTTATGCTGCTCTTCCCTGAAGCCGGGAGCCCTGTTATCCAGATGGCGAAACCCTGCTTTCCCTTCATTTTAAATACCTGTTCACTGAGGTGTAATCGAACCGATCATCTGCCAGAACATTGAGCATGAAGGCAAAGACTGCCCTGCGCACATCCAACGGCAGGTGGGGATACCAGAGGGGACTGGCGATTACGAGGGCGCGCCAGGCATAAAAAGGGGCCGCAACTTCCAAAAGTTCCTTATCGTTTGTGCGTTGAAGGTAATTATCCCAGAACAGCATGAATATTTTTTCAAAGGGTCCCTCAAGCTTTCCCGATCTCAGCAGGGATGCGAACAGATAGTTGATGGTCATGCAGGTCAGATCGTCCGCAGGTTCTCCCCATTCACCGCGCGACCGATCGAGGAGCGTAAAGTCATCGCCTTGCCTGAACAGGATGTTCCAGGGATGAAAATCGCCATGGACCTGGCACAGACGGTGAACGCGGTCCTTGATCTTCCACCGCCATTCAAGGCAGGCTGATTCTACCCGCTTCAGCAGAACCTGATCAATGAACTCGTATCGGTCAGGGTAATTATCGATCAGTCCCATGATGCACTCGCCATGTCCCAGAAGGTCCCGGATGCGCCGCGTATACAGCGAGGCGACCTCATGTTTTCTGGCATGGATCTCCACCAGGTAATTGGAAAGTGCCATTGCCCGCCCGAGATCGGTTTCGGTGGCACTGCCGCTATTCCGGATGCGGTCAAGGTCCCTGAAATAACCCTGCCCCGGCACGAATTCCGTAAGCAGAAAGAACTCTTCGGCATCGCCCGTGGATACGATCGCACCGGATCTCAGAAAAACGCCGCTGTCGAGAGAGCGCACATGACGCGGAAGGTTGTTGAAGGCGGAGTGTTCCCAAAGTACGGATTCGGCGCGGTCGGAGAAATGGTCATGCCCAAAGGGGGAGGGTGACATGGTCTCGAGGACAGCCTGTTTACGCTCCCCGCCGGACTCGTATTCGATGAAGACCGGTGTCCCGTAGCCGAAGGCCTTGAGATCGCCGGCAAGTTCCTGTTTGTCATGGCCACCCATGGACAGGATGCGAACCGGTTTGCCCAGAAGCCGTTCAAGATACCCTCTGACAGCCTCTGTTGTTACTGTCGGCATGCGTACCTCGGCATGAATCCAGGATCGAGCGCATTCCCCGCGGCCTGCTGCGGGGTTAGCGAGCGATGAGAATAAGTCATTACTCCCTTCAGGATTGATGATTCCCGCAGCTTGCCGCAGGGTGACTCGATAGAGCGGGGATCATATCCTGTAGTTCTATTATGGCATAGATCTACGAAAGACGGAGGGGGAAAAGAACATAGTGGCAAGGGAAGAGCGCTTAATGTTCCGCGCCGATTTTTTTAAGACCCATTGACTGGATCGGCAGGGGATCGCCGGGGTCGAATATCTCGCTGCCGAAAGCGATGCGGCGGACCTGGCCCGGTAAATGCTTGCTGTAGGTGATGATCAATCTGCCGATGGCCTGCTTTATCTCGGGGTCCGGTGTTCCAGAAAGAATGGCCACAGGTCCCGGAAATCCATGAGGCATGAAAAGGTGAAATCCATGAGGAGCCATCGACATCAGGACATTGTTCTCACGGTTGTCGCGGCCAAGGACGATCCTGACGCCGCTGTCAAATTTAAAGTGACGACCTACGGTCAGGAGCTGTATGTCGCGGGGAGTTATCGTTTTCTGGTCCCGGAAACTGTCACGGAGCTTATCGGCGAAGTTCTTGTCCGTGAGCAGGCAGCCGCCTGCCGGGGTGGAAAACCCTTGAATGCCGTATCGCTCGGCAAGTTGCATCTGGACCATACGGCTGCGTCCGCTGATGCCGAGGAGCTTTTCACGATCGATTAGTCCGTCTTGCTCGGCGCGGGTTGGAGGAAGAAGCGTTGCGGAGAGAGGCCTGAGGATAAGGCCCTTGAGTCCGGAGTCCCGCTCGATGACATGGAGCGTGTCGCGGCGCTGGGACATGGGCCGCTGGCCCAGAACCTCGCCGGTTACCAAAAAAGGTGCTCCCAGCTCATCCATAACGGCCCGCGCCCGGGACAGCATGTGGATCTTGCAGTCAATGCAGGGATTGACGTTCTTTCCGTATCCGTGCTTCGGATCCCGGATCAGGTCGATGTAATCCTGGCCAAGGTCCATAATGCGGAGGTCTATGCCGATGGTCTTTGAAACCACGGCTGCCGGAGTGAGCTTTTCCTTTCCGTAGGACTTGGAGAAGGCGGACGTAAAATACAGTCCGGTCACCTCATAGTCCTGCTCCATCACGATGCGTGCCGCCAGGACACTGTCAAGTCCGCCTGAGATAAGTGCAACAGCTTTCCTGCTCAAAAAAGCCCCCTTTGACCAACCAAGAGTGTTGATAATACCCCTTGGACGAGATATAAGGCAAGAGCGAATATTTGCGCTGGTTCTATTAGTTGTTTTTTTATTGTCTTGACAAAATGTGTATGCTGGTTTAATTAATAAACATGTGTTTTAAAATTTTAAGAACCATTGTAATGCGGAAAAACTTCGTAATATTGTTACGTTAGCGAATATTGCTAGGTTTCTAGGACTTCAAACACTGCTCAATACGTTATCATCAGCGAGAGGAATGTCTATCCTGTAGGGATGTCCAAATGAACGAGGAAAGGTAGAAGGCCAATAAGGCGGCACCTATGGATGTTTTCCATACAGCTAGAGTTGATCGCATCACAGGAGGTTTGACCTGCCATGAAGAGAGAAAAAGTAAATTACCTGATCCAATCCGTGTCGCATGCACTCGACATCCTGGAGTCATTTACCAAGACCGAGGACGACCTCGGGGTGACGGAATTGTCGAAGCGGCTTGGATTGCACAAGAACAATGTGTTCCGCCTGCTTGCCACGCTTGAGCACCGAGGGTATATTGAACAGAACAGGACGACGGAAAATTACCGTCTCGGTCCCAAGACCCTTCAGCTTGGTTCGATCTTCATTGAACAGCGCGAATGCAGAAGGCAGGCGCGGCCCGTTCTGGAGAACCTTATGGCGGGAACCGGTGAGACCGCAGTCGTGGCGGTTTTGCGCGCGAACAAAGTAATCTATATGGACAGTGTTGAGTCAGGCCGGACGGTCAGGGCGGTTTCCCGGATCGGGGCGATGCTTCCTGCTCATTGCACTGCCTCGGGAAAGGTCCAGCTTTCCTTCCTGTCTTCCACCGAGATAGAGCGGCTCTTTCCGGACGGTGAACTTTCCCAAAAAACCTCTCTCACGTTGCAGACCCGCGAGGCGCTCATGAACGCTCTTACGGCAATAAGGGAAAAAGGATACGCCATCGAGAACGAGGAGTGTGACCTGGAGGTGAAAAGCATTGCCGCACCGGTGAGGGACTTTTCGAAGAACGTGATCGCAGCAGTCGGCATCGTTGCGCCGGCAAACCGGCTCAGCGATGAACTCCTTGAGAAGAACGGCTTCATCACGCAGGTCAAGGAGGCGGCGATGGCCCTTTCCGTGAAACTGGGATATATCCACATGGCTGTGAAGAAGTAGCTCCGGTGGACGGGCCCAGTCCCGAGTGAACGTTTTTGTTTTGGTGTTCCCCTGCATACGAACGCTAGCCGTTGATCTCGGCCTGAGCACGGTCGTCCGGCTGTGGACGCAAGGACTTTGTTGACACTTTCGTTCATGCTGTGTTATTATCGCCGCTATGCAAATCGACGAAAAGTGGGACCACCTGCGGTCCCTGCTCAGCGAGATGCGAACCGTCATTCTCGCTTATTCCGGCGGCGTGGACAGCTCAGTTCTTCTCCGAGCCGCGGCCGAGACCCTTGGGCAGAACCTGATCGCGGTCACTGCTGTTTCCGAGACCTATTCAGCAGAGGAACTCCATCTCGCGAAAAAATTCACTGCTTCGCTGGGAGTGCGGCATCGCATCCTTCAGACAGAGGAACTCAGCAGGGAAGAGTTCTCCCGGAACAGCGAGGACCGCTGTTATCATTGTAAGCAGGAGCTCTTCGGCAAACTTCGGCAGATCGCAGACGCGGAAGGGATTCCCTGGATACTGGATGGATCGAACACCGACGACCAGCGGGATTACCGGCCCGGAAGAAGGGCTGCCGGCGAGTTTTCCGTTCGCAGCCCTCTTGCTGAAACAGGATTTTCAAAACAGGAGATCCGCGACCTGGCCCGCCGCCTGAACTTGCCCATGTGGGACAAACCTTCTCTCGCCTGCCTTTCATCCCGAATTCCCTATGGAACCCGTATCACTCCCGCCCTGGTCAAGAACATCCAGGCCGCAGAGGACATCGTACGCGGCCTTGGAATCCGTCAGGTCCGGGTCCGGCATCACGGAGATACGGCACGGATCGAGGTTGACAGGGAAGATTTCATACGACTCATAACGGACGATGCGAAGCGGTTGATCGTGGATTCCTTCAAGGCGCTGGGATATGCCTATGTCTGCCTCGATCTCGAAGGTTACCGGACGGGAAGCATGAATGAGGTCATAAGGAAAAAATAGCAGTCGGCAGGCAGGGTCACAGTGAATACGCTTTTTAAATAGTTTCTCTGCTGTTAACGCGTCTTGCCGGTAAGGAGCTCATGAATGAAGGTTCTCGTCGTTGGTGGAGGAGGCAGGGAACATGCCCTGGCCTGGAAGGTCTCACAGAGTCCCCGGGTAACAAAGATCTATGCTGCGCCGGGGAATGCCGGCATGGCGCAGCTTGCCGAATGTGCGCCGATCAAGGCCGAGGACATCGCCGGCCTCCTGGCCTTCGCGCGGTCGAACTCCGTTGACCTTACCATTGTGGGGCCCGAGGGGGCCCTTTCGATGGGTATCGTGGACGAGTTCCAGAAAGCTGGGCTCAGGATCTTCGGCCCTGCACGGAATGCTGCCGAGATCGAGGCGAACAAGGCTTTTACCAAGGATCTCATGAGGAACTATCACATTCCCTCGGCGGACTACGGCACGTTCACGGAACGGGCGGCGGCCGAAGCCTATGTACGGAGCAAAGGCGCGCCGATCGTGGTGAAGGCCGCGGGGCTTGCCGCGGGCAAGGGCGTCGTGGTCGCTGAGTCCGTTGATGAGGCCATCAATGCCCTGGACATGATCATGACGAAAAAGATCTTCGGCGCGGCAGGAGATGTCGTGGTCGTCGAGGAATGCCTCAAGGGAGAGGAAGCCTCGTTCATGGCGTTTACCGACGGGAAGACCGTCGTCCCCATGGCGTCGTCGCAGGACCATAAGCGGGTGTTCGATGCCGACAAGGGGCCGAACACCGGCGGCATGGGCGCCTATTCGCCGGCACCCGTTGTGACGAGGCAGATCGAAAAGCAGGTGATGGACAAAGTGATGAATCCGACGGTCCGCGCAATGGAGAAGGAAGGCCGGCTGTTCAAGGGCATCCTGTATGCCGGATTGATGATCCACAATGGCGAGGCCAGAGTGCTGGAGTTCAACGCCCGGTTCGGCGATCCCGAGACCCAGCCCGTCATGGCCAGGCTCGATTGCGATCTCATCGATATCATCGAAGCAATTCTGGACGGAAAGCTTGCGACGGTCCCGATAAAATGGAAGAGCGATTCCGCTGTCTGCGTGGTCATGGCATCGGGCGGCTATCCGGGAAACTATGAGAAGGGCAGGGAGATCAGGGGACTCGACCAGGCATCGGCTCTCAAGAACGTCCTGGTCTTTCATTCCGGGACCGCGCTGAACAACGGGAAGGTCGTGACCGATGGCGGCAGGGTGCTCGGCGTCACCGGCCTGGGCCCGACCGTGGCGGCGGCCATCGACACCGCCTACGCCGGGGTGCGGGAGATCTCCTTCGACGGGGCGCACTATCGCCGGGACATCGGCGCGAGGGCGCTGGAGACCGGTATCTAATTGTGAATAAAGCCACCTCTGCCCAAATTGCCGGATTTTTGAACAGGACGCTTCGAGTGAACAAAATAAAGGACTCTTCGGTGAATGGTCTGCAGGTTCGGTCACGAAAAGGTGGGCCGATCCGGAGGGTTGGTTTTGCCGTCGATGCCTGCATCTCCACGTTTGAAAAGGCATCCGGTCTTGAGGTCGATCTCCTGGCGGTCCACCACGGCATCAAGTGGAGACCGCAAAAGGACAGGGAGCTGGAAGGCCGGAGAACGGCATATCTGAAAAAGCACAATATGGCGCTCTATGCGGCGCATCTGCCTCTTGATCTGCATGAAGAGTACGGAAACAACATGCAGTTATGTCGTCTGCTGGATGTGCAGGACCCGTGGAAGTTCGGCAGGTCTCACGGGGTCCGGATCGGCTACGCGGGGACGTTTAGCAAGGCAACGGCGCTCGACGATGTGGCGGAGAAACTGAAGAAACAGCTGAGATCATCCTGCCGTGTTCACCGATTTGGAAAGAACCGCATTCGTTCCATCGGCATCGTTTCCGGTGGCGGCGGCAGCATGCTGAAAGAGGCCTGTGAGTCAAAGCTTGACTGTTTTCTTGTCGGGGAGATCGATCTTGCCGTATACAACGCGGCCCGGGAATACGGCATGAACCTTCTTGTCGCCGGCCACTACGCCACGGAAACGGTCGGTGTGCAGGCTTTGATGCCGCTCGTCAGGGACGCGTTCGGGGTGGATACGGTATTTGTTGCTGATGCAAAAGATCTGTAACAGGGATGTTCAGGCCTGTTCGACCAAGAATCAATGAACGAAGGGAGCTTATATGGCTAAACCAGTTGTCGGGATATTGATGGGGAGCGATTCGGACCTGCCGGTGATGCAGGAGGCAGGGGCCATGCTCCAGGAGTTCGGCATCGAATACGAGATGACGATCGCGTCTGCGCACCGAACGCCGAAGAAGGTCCTCGAATACAGTTCGAGTGCCGAGAAGCGCGGGTTGAAGGTGATCATCGCCGGAGCGGGTTGGGCAGCGCACCTGGCGGGCGTCGTGGCGTCGCAGACCACGCTGCCGGTGATCGGTGTGCCGATCGACTCTTCGGCGCTCAAGGGGATCGACGCCCTGCTGTCCACGGTCCAGATGCCGGGAGGCGTCCCGGTGGCCACGATGTCCCTCGGAAAGGCGGGTGCAAAGAACGCGGGAATATTCGCCGCCCAGATCCTCGCCGCCATGGACGTGAAGATCGCCAACCGTCTCAAGGTTTACAAGGTGGAGATGGAGCGCGAGGTTGAGGAAAAGGCTAAGCGCCTCGTGACGATCACGTCGATCGGAGCGGCCACCAAGGTTTCGGCAACGGTCAAGGCGTCGGCACCGGCCAGGGCAGCCGCACCGGCCAAGGTAGCCGCACCCGACAGGGAAGAGGGGCCTGCGGCAGAGGTCGCCCCGGCAAAGAAAAAATCAAGACGTCGACGATGGAAAAAGAAACCCAGTGGCGCTGCGCCCGCACAGGGACCGGCGGCGTGAAGACCGAGCTTGCATGTCTGCCCTGTTTTTTCGGGCAGGTTGCACGAACGCTGAAACATGCGGAGGTGAACGGCGACCGCGGCCGCGATATTCTCCGCAGGGTCGAGAGGGTCATCGGAGAAGCCTCTTTCGACGAGGTCCCGGCGAGGACGACCACGATCATTCACCGGATCCTCCGTGAGGAGACCGGCCTTGATCCATATAAAAAAGTAAAGGATACCTATAACCGCATCGCGCTCGAGATGCTGCCTGCCCTCAGGCGCAGAGCGGAGAGCTGTGATGATCGCCTTGAATGCGGCGTACGCGCAGCGATCGCCGGGAACGTGATCGACTTCGGCATTTACGAGAGCATAGACCTGGACCGCGCCCTGGATGAGTCGTTCCGCTTGCCCCTGACCGGCGGTGTGTACGCGGAATTTGCACGGGCGGTCAAGAGCAGCCACAGCATCCTCTATCTCTGCGATAATGCCGGAGAGATCGTGTTCGACCGGTTCCTGATCGAGATCCTGCGGGACATGGGCAAGAACGTGACCGCAGCGGTCAAGGGCTCGCCGGTGATCAATGACGCAACGGTTGAAGATGCCCGTGCGACGGGGCTGCACGAGTGTGCCTCGGTCATCGACAATGGGAATGACGGCATCGGTACGCTGCTCGAGGCGTGCTCCCCCCGGTTCCTGGAA
>Ga0209253_10004040_pt1 | contig 12826 bp, 9 predicted proteins | sample FrelakmetBRP12BR_FD_187145 | JGI IMG/M metagenome (GOLD analysis project Ga0209253, IMG submission 187145) | Freshwater lake sediment microbial communities from the University of Notre Dame, USA, for methane emissions studies - BRP12 BR (SPAdes)... | ecosystem: Environmental > Aquatic >...
GCTGCCCCGCCTTCGGGTAGGCCTCGATATCGGCCTTGCTGTAGAGCTTGGTCTGGTCGAGCTGGAGGAAATAGTCGGGCACTTTGCTCTCATCGAAACGGTAATAGGCGATCTTTTTGCTGTCGGGCGACCACCACATGGCCGAGTTCTGGTTCAACTCCTCGCCGTACACCCAACTGGCCGAGCCATACTTGGTGCGCGCCTTCTCGTTGCCTTCCGTCGTGACGGCGAACTCGTTCTTGCCGTCGGCATCGCTCAGCCAGAGGTTTCGGTCGCGGTAGAAGGCCTTGAGCTTCTTGTCGGGCGATATCGCCTCGGAGAACTGCCGGCCGCGTTCGGGAAATCCGGCGGGTCGGCCAAAGCCTTCAGGCTTGGCGGGGGGTTGAGCCGCACCAACCTCGGTCGTTTTCTTGGACTTGATGTCGTAACGCCAAATTTTGCTATCCTTGGTGAACTCAAATGCTTTTCCCGCATCCTTCCACGTCACCTGCTGCAGGGTCCCGAGCTTGACCGCGCCCTGCATTTCCTTGCTCATTTTCTGATACTGCTCGTAGCCCGGGTACGTTTTCAGCCGGTCCTGGGCGGCGGAAAACGCGGGGATCAGGACGCTGAAAGAAAATACGAGAAGGATGAAAGCCGTCTGTTTCCTCATTCTAGGCATGATAAGAAACCTCCTTGAGTCTAACGATGACTTATACAATATTTATTTTTTTGCTTTTTGACAAGCGACAAAATTCATTTCAGCTTTTCCATAGCGGCAAATGTCCGATAGGGCGAAAGAACCCCGAGAAGCTCCCCGTCCTTGGCCGTGAGATCGCCCTTGACCAAGTGGACGAGCATCTCGCCGAGCCCAGGGCCGATCATGAAGCCCTGGCCGCACATGCCGACGGCAAGAAGAAAGCCTTGGACTTCCCTGGCCCAGCCGACGAGCGGGGCGCCGTCCGGCGTCATCGGGTACAGACCTCGCCAGGTCCTCCTGACACGGATGTTTTTGAGCCTCGGCATGATGTTCACCATCCGGTTGGCCACCAGCGGCAGGAACGAGCTCGTTTCCCTGGTGTCGAACCCCCAGATGCTCGGGTTCGGCGTGATGCAGAAGATGACCTGTCCTGTGGCGTGCTGGAAGAAATAATAGTTCGTCGAGGCGTCCGTCGGATGGATGTCGACGACCATGGGATCGAGGAAGCGGGCCACCGGCTCGGTCACGGCCCCTTCGTGGGAGTCCGGGCGGACGGGAACATCGATTCCGGCCCATTGGGCCACCTCCGCTCCCCAGGGCCCGGCGGCGTTGATGACGATCTCGGCCCCGTATTCGGCCTGGTCCGTCCTGATCCCGCGGACACGGCCGCCTTCGATGATCAGGCCGGTCGCGGACTCACGGAAATGGAATTCCGCGCCCGCCCGCTTGGCGTGCGTGTAAAAAGCGTGGGCGGAGAGGAGCGGTGATGCATGGCCGTCATCGGGCGAGAACGTTCCGCCGATGAGATCTTCCGGTTTCAGGTCCGGTATGATGTCGAGGAGTTCCTTTTTATCGAGCCAGTCGATGTTGAGCCCGTGCTTTTTCTGGGCGATCAGCAGCTCCTTCAGGATCTTCTCTTCCCGCTCGGCATAGGCGACGAAGGCATATCCGCCTTTGTGCCATTCCAGGCTCTCTCCGGTGCGGCCGTTCCACGCGCTAAAAATCTCGAGGCTTCTCAAACAGATGCGGATCTTGGCCGGGTCGGAGTGCGTGGCGCGCAGGCCGCCGATGGCATGCTTGTTCGATCCCTGGCCGGCGCTCGAGAACTTATCGATGACAAGGGTTCGAATTCCGGCTTCGGCCAGGAACATGGCGGTCGGAGTTCCTACGCTGCCGGCGCCGATGATGATGACGTCAAAGGACCGCTTAGAACTGGCCATGGTCCATCTCTTTCTTGTCTTCGCAGCCGGCAAACGTGCCCAGCGGCACCTCCATGAACAGTGGACGCTGGGGCTGATCCACGATGTCTTTTTCCGGAATGCCTTCCTCTCGGAACAGGCGGTGGATGAGCGGGGTGCATGTCTTGGCGCCGCAGGAACCCATGCAGGCTCGAGTGACGGCCTTGATCTCGTTGATGTCGCGATATCCTTGTTTGATCAGCGTTCGGATCTCGCCGGCCGAGACGCGTTCGCAGCGGCAGACGATGGTGTCGTCGGCCGTGCGCTCGACGTAGCGGTCCATGGGTTTCGTGACCAGGTCTTCCTGGACGCGGATGCCCGCGATCTTCTTGGCGTAGGCGCGTGGGACTTTGAGCTTGACCAGCACGGTCCGGTCGTTGACCTTGATCGCCCGGACGCCGATGACCTCGACACGGCCGAGTTCATTTCCTTCCGTGTCGAGCACGGTGACCGTATCGCCGGCCTCGAGGCTGTCCTTGAGGAATTCGTACGGGATGGTGACCGTGGGAAATTGAGGGTCTTTGCGATAGTCGACAAGGGAGACGGCAAGCCCCGGGCAGATCGTGACGCATTTTTCGCAGCCGGTACAGCCTTTTTCGCCGTCTGGGACCGCGAAATAGGGCAGGCAGCGGATGTCGCTCGAATCGATATGGATGAGATTCTGTTTGCAGACCGTTGTGCACGGGTCGCAGGGGATCTCCTGGACGCAATGGAGGACCGGAAAAACTCCGCTTTCTTCCCGAGGATATTCTTCCGGGGCCGTTTTCCCGGGCTTCGACTTTAGGACCTCGGCCGTTTCATACCACTCTTGCTTGATCTCGCCGACGTCGCAGCCAAGAGCCTGCGCGACCTCCAGGCCTTTGATTTTTCCCGAAAAGATGGCGGCCGACGCTTCGGCAATCTCCTCGGCGTCGCCGGCGGCGAAGGCCTTCATCCCGAATTCTTCCGCCTTGAGATAAAATTCGTTGACCGGATCGAGGCCGATGGCGATGAGGATAGTGTCGCAGGCGAACGATCGCTCCGTTCCCGGAACGGTGCGGAAGCGTTCGTCGACCTTGGCGATCGTCACGGATTCGACGGCATCTTTTCCGTTGGCGCTGAGAATGGTGTGGGAGGTGTAGATGGGAACGCCGGACCGGTAGAGCTTGTCTCTGTGGACCTTGTAGCCGCTGCATTCGGACAGGGCCTCGACAAGGCCGACGACCGGAATGCCGGCTTGGAGGGCGTGATATCCGGCGATAAGCCCGACATTCCCGCCGCCGACGATGAAGAGTTTTTCGGCCGAGCGGACGAGGTCGCGGTTGACGAGCGTCTGAAAGGCGCCCGCCCCATAGACGCCGGGAAGCGTGTTCCCTGGAAAGGCCAGGGATTTCTCCCGAGCCCCCGCCGTCACCAGCACGACCTGCGGCTTGACTAGCATATAGCGTCGGCCTTCGGCCAGGATGCCGACTTTCTGGTCGCTGAAAACGGCCAGGGCTGCGCTCTGGAGCCAGATGCGCACGCTCGGGAATCCGCGAACTTCGCTCTCGAGCTTGGTCGCGATGTCGATGCCCCGCGTTCCAGCGTAGACCATGTCGTAGGAGCCGAAGAAACGGTGGGTTTGGAGGACGAGCTTGCCGCCCAGGCGGTGCTTATCGTCCACAAGCAGGGTTTCGATGCCCCGCTGGCCGAGCTCGATGGCGGCGGACAGGCCGGCCGGGCCGCCGCCGATGATCAACACCGGCACACTCAGCTCATCGATGGCGCACATCGGCAGGGGCCCCGTGACGAGGGGGAGCTCGGGCAGGCCGTCGACGGGTTCGACGCGCATCTCCGGCCGGACCAGTTCCATGCAGGCCTTGAGCGGCAAGCCGTCGGCCAGGACCAGGCATTGGGCGCACTGGCCGTTGGCGCAGAAGATGCCCTGGGGAGCATGATCTTTATAATGAAAGCTGAAGATTCTTTCCCCGTGGGCGAAGAGGGCGGAGGAGATCGTCTCGCCCCTTTTGGCGCTGAGCGGCCGGCCTTTCCAGTAGAAATTGATATCTTCGGCGGGAGGGGGCGTCAGGATGGGATGTCGTTCGATGCGATAGACGCTCAACGAGGCCTCCTTGATGATGGATATCGCCACGGGCCTTGGGAAAGCCGTTTTTATAAGTCCGGTATTATATCACATTTCAGCCAGCCCGCTTGAGTTTTTCTGGGGCTGTGGTATGCTTACTTGCCCATGGGACTGCTCGATCTTTTTTTTGGAAGAAGATTTCCTTTCAAATTCATCTACAGCGAAGAATATTGGATGGTGGACATCGGAAAACATGTTTTTCCGGTCAAGAAATACAGGCTTGTCTATGAAAAACTCCTGTCCATGGGGGTAAAAAAGGAAAATTTTCTTGTTCCGCAGCCGGCCAGCGACGAGGCCCTCCTGCTCGTCCATACGCCGAAATACCTGAAAAAACTGACGACGGGGGGCCTGTCTCACGCGGAGATCCAGGCCCTCGAGCTTCCCTATTCTCCAGAGCTCGTGAAATTCGCCCGGCTGTACGTCGGGGGCACGATCACCGCCTCAGAGCAGGCCATGAAAGACGGCTTGGCCGTCCACATCGGGGGCGGTTTTCATCATGCCTTTCCCGACCACGGCGAGGGATTCTGCGTTTTGAATGATGTGGCGGTGGCGCTCGAGACCGAGAAGACGGGGGGAAAGATCCAAAAAGCCATGGTCGTGGACTGCGACCTTCACCAAGGGAACGGGACGGCTTCGATTTTAGCCAAAAAGGATTATGCCTTCACGTTTTCCATCCATCAGATGGATATCTATCCGGCCGACAAACCATCCAGCACCCTGGACGTGGGACTTTGGGCGGGAGACGGAGACGATAAATATCTCGCCGCCCTCCGAGAGCATTTTCCCCGCCTGTATCGCAAGTTCAAACCCGACCTCGTTTTTTATCTCGCCGGGGCTGACCCGTTTGAGGGTGACCAATTGGGTGGATTGACCATCACCAAACGCGGGCTTATGGAAAGGGACCGGATCGTCATCGAGGGAGCGAGACGCCTGAATATCCCTCTTGTCGTGCTCTTCGCGGGGGGCTATGCCCGGGATGTCGAGGACAGCGTCGCCATCCATATCAACACGATCAAGGCCGCCCAAAAGGCGCGGCGATAAATCGTTTTTAAGAAGGGACGCTCTTTCCCACCCTTGATCAGCGGGCCCATGTTTTGGCCATCTCCACAGCCTTGAGAATATTGATCAAACCGTAGCCTGAAGCAGCGTTGGGAAACTCGAATCCAAGCTTTTGATTGGAGGCCGTGCTGTGGAGGATGTCCCTGACGGTCTCGACAAGTTTTCCGGGTTCTGCCTTTAATCTTTGGAGCGTCTCTTTTTCCATGCCCGAAAGGATCAAGGCCACTGCTCCTGATACGATCGGGGCGGCGAGCGAATTTCCCAATGTCAGTTGGGGCGGGATCCTCATGCTGAGATAAGAAGGAAACTGGACCCAGAATCCCGTCGCCGGCGCCAGGACATCGAGATAATCGCCGCGGGCGGAGTTTTCCCAGACCTCGAGGGCTTCGCCTTTTTTTTCAGCGCCTCCCACGGCGATCGTCCAGGGGTAAGCAGCCGGATAATAGTACAAATCTTGATCATGATCGTTCAGGGCATTTCCGGCTGCCGCCACGAGGATGATATTCCTTTCCCAACAAAATCTGCAGGCTTCCCGGAAGACGGGAATATCCCAAGTCGAGGCATAGCTGAGATTGATCACGTCCGCTCCATTCCTGGCCGCCCACAGGATGCCGGCAGCGAAACGATAGGCCGTCCATCGGGAGAATGACAGGCCGTTCTTTTTGGGCGGGCTGGCGACCTTGACGATCAGAAGGCGGGCTTTGGGGGCGACCTGGTAGGCCAGGCAGGTCACGAAAGTCCCGTGGCCTGTCCAGTCATAGGGATACCGCCCCTTCACGGCCAAAGGTTTTGAGCTGTCCAGAAAATTTTTGATCCCGGAAATCCGGCCCCTAATTTCACGGATAGTAGGGTCGATCCCGGAATCAATGACCGCCAGGGTGATCCCCTTGCCGTTGGCCAGCCTATGGACTTTTCTCGTCTCCAGGACTTGCCAGGCCCATTGCTCCTTTGTGGCATTTTCCATGGCTTTCAAAATATAGCGAAAAGAGGGGATGCCTTCGGTCACACCATAGCCCGCGGTCGTCAAGAGGGAAGAGAGGACGGATCGGCCCGGCGTTGCGGGGACGTCCTGAGCCGACTGGACAAGCTCTTGGGCCAGGCGTTCGGCGGATCTTAAAAAATCGACGCGAAAAGATTCTTTGTCCTCGCTGATATCTTGCAGAAAGTAATAAAAATGGACGAGATATTCGTAGAGTCCGGGAAATTTCTCTTCGGCCAGGGCGAGCAATCCGCGGTCATGTTCGGACAACGGGGAGTCCCGGGCCAGCTTCTTGAGAGTCATGTAAAAAACAACTTTGCCTTCTCTGTATATATTCTCGAAGGCTTGATGATCCGCGGACGGCCGTTCTCGAGCCCGCAGATCCCCCCGGGGCATCAGGGTCAAGACGGCGGCAAGAATCAAGCCGGCCAGCGGGAAAAAACGAACCATGCTCTTTATCCAGCAATTTCAGTGCCAAAATTTATGGTCCGCCTAACATACTGTAAAAAAATGAATAAAGGAACTGGAGAGGAGCAATTTTGAGAAGCATAACGAGCCGATGTAAAGAAATTTTCGGGGACGATGAATTCCTTATCTTTCTTAGACTCCCAGCGTCTCCTTGTTCATCCATTTCAAATAGGCTTCAGAACCGTGATCGATGGGAAGGGCGATGATTTCGGGAACCGTGTAGGGATGAATCTCCTTGAGCCTGGCCTCGAGCCGGGGATAGAGTACGGATCTGGTTTTCACAAAAAGCATGCATTCTTTTTCTTCAGAAATGCTGTCTTCCCACCAGTAGAAAGACCGGCAGACAGCGGAGACCGTAACGCAAGCGGCCAGTCTCTCCTGGACCAAAGTCCTTGCGATTTCCCACCCTTTCTGCTCGTAGGGGACTGTCGATAGGACGAGGATGTGATCAGACATGCTAAGCTCCTTGAATCGGGGTCAGTCCTGCCCATCTGACAAACCAGAGAGATAAATGGGGCATCTTCTCCTGGGGCTTGAATTGTCAAATGCGGCGGCCGGCCCCCTTCTCATTCTTGTAAGAAAATGTGGGCGAAGACTTTGGCGTCTCCTACCATATTGTCGATGATGCAATATTCATTGGGCTGATGGGCCGTTTCATCGATCCGAGACCAGCAGGCGGCTTCAAACCCGGCTCTTCGAAAAAGGGCGGCCACGGTTCCTCCGCCGATCCCCATCGCCTTTCCGTCTTTTCCGTAGACCTGCTTGACGGCCTTTTCCAAGGCCGTGACGACGGGTGCCTTGGCGGAGGTGGGCGGGGCGGCCAGGGCCTTCTGGTGCTCCTCGATGGTGATTCTGACCTTGAACCGGTCTTCGATCTTGGCGGAAAACTCCTTGATCTTGGCCTCGACCTCTTCGACCTTGTAATTGGGAAGGATCCGGCTGTCCATGTAAAAGATATCCTCGCCGGGGATCGTGTTGATGTTGGGAACGTTCGCCTCTTTTTTGGTCGGCTCGAACGTAGAAATCGGAGGGTCAAAGAGAGGATCATTGGTGGGGAATTCCTGGTAAAGATTGTTGAGCTCGGTGACCAGAAAAGAAGCGGCCTTGAAGCTGTTGATGCCTTTCTCCGGCATGGACCCATGCGCCTGTTTGCCCAGGGTCTTGAATTTCAGCCAGAGAATGCTTTTTTCGGCGACCTCGATCAGCGTCCCGTCTTCGTTTCCGGCGTCTGGGACGATGATGATGTCCTTATGCCGAAAAACATTGGAATGATGGAGGACGTAGCCGATGCCTTTTTCGCTCCCCGTCTCTTCATCCGCGACCAAGGCCAGGCCGATATCGAAATCGGGCTTGATGCCCTCTGCCTGAAAGGCTTTGACCGCATAGATCGAAGCCACCATGTCCTGCTGGTTGTCTTCGACGCCGCGGCCGTATATTTTTCCGGCTTCGACCCATGGCTTGAAGGGGTGGCCGCTCCAGAGCGACAATTCGCCCGGCGGGACGACATCCGTATGGGTCATGATCCAAACGGTCTTGGCCGAGCTTTTTCCCCGGTAGTAGGCCAGGATGTTGGGACGGGATCCGGAGGGGGCATCGAGATCCGGGGCCTTGATGACCTCGATGCCCTGGAACCCGTTTTCCTGGAGGAATTTGACGAGGACGGCTGCTTTCTTTTCCTCTCCTTCGCCGCCGCTCGCGGGCGCAATGGCCGGGACCGCAGCCAGATTGATCTGCAAATTGACCATATCATCGCGGAAAGAATCAATGCGCTGAGAGATTTTGTCGAACGACATATAATGACTCCTTGGTTATGAAGGTCATTGGAAAAAACTATAGCACTGCTGATTTAAATAAGCAAGATGAAATCGGCGGCCGACCCAGCACTCCTTTTATCGCTGGGCGAGGGGTATGCCGCCCGGCTCTGTGCGGCATACCCCGAGCGAAGCTTCTTTAAATATGTGATTTTCCATCGGTGCCGGCATCGCCCCGAAGGCCCCCATAGCGGAGGAGGGTCCCGTCGGCTTTTCGACGGGGGGAACCGACGGGACTGGTTCCCTGGGGGGCCTGGGGCGATGCCGGCACCGATGGAAAATCACATAAACGGAGATGCTGAGTACCCCGAGCCTTGATTTGACAAGGGGAGGGCTTTGAGCATACATTTAGACAAAATGCGCATCGGGTTTGACATCCGCCCCTTTCTCAAGCAAGAAACGGGCGTCGGAGTCTATTTCAAAAACCTCCTGACCGAGCTGGCCCGCCTGGATTCCGAGAATGAATACTATCTTTTTTCCGCGTCCTGGAAAGACCGATTCGATCCGTCCAAGATCCCGTCTTTCAAAAAGGGCGATTTCCGAGATCTGCGCTGGCCGGTGAAGGCCGTCAATTTTCTCTGGTATAAGCTGGGCCGGCCCCGCCTGGACTCTGTCTTCAAGACCGACCTGGACCTGACCCACTCTCCGACCCCGATCATCCTTCCGACCAAAGGGAAAAAAATCGTCACGGTCTGCGACCTGTTCTTCATGGATTTTCCGGGGAAGGCGGACCGGGAAGCCAGGAGGCATTTCTTAAAAGGCACGAAACGCTCCCTGCGGATCGCCGATGGTGTCCTGACCATCTCCGAATACACAAAGAAGGCCTTGATCGAGAAGTTCGGGCTTACCGAAAATAAGATTAAGGTGACCTACCTGGGACTGAACGGCATTTATCTGAAGACGGCCGCCAGCCGCGGAGAGCTCGAGGCGGCCCGGCGGGCTTTTGATCTTCCTCCGGAGTATCTTCTTTTTGTCGGGGCGACCGAACCGCGCAAGAATCTTTTGAATTTGATGGATGCCCTGATCCTCGTTCATCAGAGATACAAAAAGATCCCGCTTGTCCTGGTCGGAAGAAGGGGCGATGACCATGACAACCTCCTGGCCAAGATCATCGCCCGCAACATCGGACCCTGGGTCAGGATCCTCGGCTACCGGCCCGACCATGAATTGAGAATTTTTTACCAGGCCGCCTCGGCCTTTATCTTCCCCTCACTCTGTGAGGGATTCGGCCTGCCTCTCCTCGAGGCCATGGCCAGCGGGGTGCCCGTCGTCGCCTCGGGCGTTACGGCCATGCCCGAAATCGCCGGAGATGCCGCTTGTTTTTTTGATCCCGAGAACCCGGAGGATATGGCCGAAAAAATGATCCGGGTCTTGGAGGATGAAGACATGAGGCGGGATTTGATCGAGAAGGGCAGGACGAGGGCGCTGGATTTTCGATGGGAAAAAACCGCGGTGGAGACCTTGGAATTCTACCGGTCCGTGTCGGGGCGGGCATGAAAAACATCCTTTTTGTGTCGCATTCCTCCGAACTCAACGGCGCCGAGCTCTGGCTCCTGGACACCCTCAAAAACATCGACCGGCAGAAGTACGGCCTGCATGTCGCCGTCCCCCGGGCCGGCCCTCTTGAAGAGGAATCAAGGCTCTTGGGCGCGGACACCGAAATCGTGCCGATGAAGTGGTGGATCACGGAACCTACCAGGGTGTGGAAACAGCCTCTGGCCTGGCTCTTCAATCTCCGGAGCGTTTTCCGGCTGTCGCGGCTGATCCGCAGCCGAAAAATCGACCTACTTTTTTCCAATTCCGCAGCGGCCAGCGTCGGCGCCTTGGCCGCCCGAAGAGCGCACGTTCCCCATATCTGGGCTATCCATGAGATTCTAAGAGGAGAACGAGTGATCCTCCGGTTTCTTTTCGGCCGCCGCGCCTTGGCCGCGCTCATCACCCGGTATTCCTCGAGAATCATCGTCAATTCCCGGGCGACGCTGAAAGCGTTCCGGGACCTCGAGCGGATTGTCCTCATCAATAACGGGATCGAGACGATCGGCAGGGAACGGGATGTGTTCCGGGAGACGATTTTGAGGGAGGCTCTGGGGATTCGCACAGACGACGCCGTCATCGGCGTCGTCGGAAAGATCTATGAGGGAAAAGGGCAGCGAGAAGTCATTCAGGCCGTGGCGGACCTCTTGCCCCAATTTCCGAGAATCAAGCTGCTGGTCGTGGGCGATGTCAAGGACGCCCGCTATTATCGCAGCCTGCAAAGCCTGGTCGGCCGGAGAGGCCTCGAGAATCACGTCAGTTTCCTGGGCTACCGGCGCGATCTGCCCGACCTCTTGAGCCTGATGAGGGTGATGGTCATCGCCTCCGTGGTGGAATCGTTCGGCCGGGTGGCGCTGCATGCCATGGCGGCGGGAGTTCCCGTGCTGGCCGTCAGCGCCGGAGGGATTCCCGAGATCATCCGGCACGGGGAGGACGGATATCTGATCGAGTCGAGGCAGCCCCGACAGATTGGGCAGGCCTTGGCCGACATATTGAACAATCCGGGCAAAGCCCTCCAGGTGATACATCGGGGGCTGCAAACGGTCCGGGAAAAATACTCGCTGGAGGAACAGGTCCAAAAAATCGAGAGGGTGATCGATGAATGCCTCGGATCCGGGAAGCCCAACGGATAATCACGGCCGAATGATGGAACTCTCGGTCGTCCTGGTCAATTTCAATGATCGGCCGCACCTGGGCGAATGCCTATCTTCCATAGAAAATACCTCGGGCTCCCTACATTATGAGGTCATTGTCGTCGATAACGACTCCGCGGACGGGAGCCAAGCCTATATCGCCCGCCACTTTCCGAAGGTCAAGCTGATCGCCAACAACGTCAACCTCGGCTTCGCCAGGGCCAATAATCAAGGGATCCGGGAAAGCCGGGGAGAATTTATACTGTTCCTTAATACGGATACGGCCGTCCAGCCCGGAGCCCTGGGCCGGCTGCTGGAAGAGCTCAGATCCGATCCTAAGGCCGGCGCCGTCGGCCCGGCGCTCTTGCGAGGGAGCAATTCTTACCAGGTTTCTTTCGGCCGGCGGGTGAGCTTCTTTTCGGAGCTGCTGCAGAAACTTGTCTTGAATCCATATTACAAATTCGCCCTGAAATGGAGCCGGAAAAAGAGGAACGTCGGCTGGCTGAGCGCCGCCTGTCTTCTGGCCCGGCGGCCGGCGCTTCTCGACGCGGCTGGCTTCGACGAGGACTTTTTTATTTATTTTGAAGACATCGATCTCTGCCTCAGAATCAAAAAAGCCGGCTGGACGCTTGTCTATCTGCCGCAAGCGAGAGTCCTCCATGTCGGCGGCGCGACGACCTCCACGCCTCTTGTCGCGGGCCGGTTCGAATATAGAAAAAGCCAGCTGGTTTTCTACAATAAACATAGTTCGAAGGCCTCCCGGTTCCTGCTCCGCCTTTACCTCAGGCTGAATTTCCGGCTCATGGCTTGGCGCGGAAAGTTCCGGGGCGAGTCCGGGCAATGGCTTCGGGAACAATATGGCCGATTGCTCGAAGGCCGTCGAAAGGGCGCATGAGAAAGATCAGAGTCCTGGAAATGATCGACCGGCCCTCCCTGGGCGGCGGACAGGCAGCGCTTCTCGCCCTGGCCTCCCATCTGGACAAAGAACGATTTGAAGCCCTGATCTCGGCCAGGGACGGCGGGCCCCTGGCCGATGATGCCCGGCATCTCGGCCTCGGCTTTCTTCCGGTGCCGTTCAAGAAAACATTCAGCCCGTCCATGACCCGAAAGATCAGGCGCATCCTTGTCGAAAACGAAATCGATATCCTCCATACTCACGGCGGAATCGCCGGGTTGTTCGGCCGTCGGGCCGCCGGAAAAAGCAAAACGCCCGTTGTTATCCATACGCTTCACGGCATTCACTATCTCCATTATCGGAACAAAGCCCTTCGATACCTCCATATTCTTCTCGAAAGGCATCTTTCGCGCCGGACGGATGCGGTCATTTTTGTCTCCGAGGCGGATCTCAGAGCAGGCGAACAGCACAAGCTGGTGCCTGGAGCGAAGAGGATCTTGATAAAAAACGGGATCGATTCGGCCCGGTTCGAGGAAACGGAGGCCTTTGAAAAAACAAAGAGAGAATTGAAGTGGAAGCTGAAATTGGACCCGCCGATCGTAGGGACTGTCGCCCGCCTCCACAGGCAGAAAGGGATCATCGATCTCATGCGGGCGGCCGGACACATCCACCGCGGCTTGCCCGAGGCGAAAATCGTCGTCGTCGGAGGCGGGCCTCTGGAGAGGACGCTTCGGATTGAAGCCAAAAAACTCGACCTCCAAAGATTTTTTGTCATCCTCGGGGAACGGAGGGAGGCAAGGGAGCTTCTTTCGCTTTTTGATGTTTTCGTGCTTCCGTCGCTATGGGAAGGGCTGCCCCTGGCATTGCTCGAGGCGGCCGCCATGGGCAAGCCCCTCGTCGCCACCAACATTGACGGAGTGCGGGAAGTCA
>Ga0209253_10004041_pt1 | contig 12826 bp, 12 predicted proteins | sample FrelakmetBRP12BR_FD_187145 | JGI IMG/M metagenome (GOLD analysis project Ga0209253, IMG submission 187145) | Freshwater lake sediment microbial communities from the University of Notre Dame, USA, for methane emissions studies - BRP12 BR (SPAdes)... | ecosystem: Environmental > Aquatic >...
AGGGAGACGGTGTTTCATTTGAGGATGCTCGGGTAAAAGATATCGACAGCAGCATGCAGTCCGGTGTCAGCCTCAGGATTATCAAAAACAACGCCCTCGGGTTCGCCTATACAAAAAACCTTATGAATAGGGAAGAGTTGATACAGAACGCCCTTGATTCCCTGAAGGGCGGGGTGGAAGGGTTGTTCGACATGCCTCTGACAAAAGACCTTCCCTCCCTTGACACGTACGACCCTTCAATCGAAACCCTCACAAATGCCGCAATGGTTGAAGAATGCGGGAGGCTCTGTGAACTCCTTTCGCTGAAGACAAAGGGGCAGATCAACCTATCAGCCCATCGCCTGGTAAGCAGGAAAAGGGTCATCAATAGTTCCGGGACAGACCTTTCCGTGAAGTCCTCTGTCTATGTTCTGAACCCGCAAATCCTCTATCCCTATTCTTCCGCCTCCTTGTATCGCACCTTCGCATCGAAGACATTTCAAAGGACGCCGGATGAATATCTGAATTATCTTGTGGAAACATATGACCGTTCGATGGGGGAGGTAGTCCCCGACGGAAGAAAGATGAAGGTGCTGTTTCTGCCCGAGAGCGTATATGTGCTGACGTGGAGACTGCAGAGTGCAGCAAACGGGATGAGCATTTACCAGAAGATCTCTCCCCTTGACGGAAAGATCGGCGAAAAGATATTTGATGAAAAGCTTTCGGTATGGAATGACCCGCTCGATGACTCCCTCCCCGGCGCGAGGGCATTCGATGATGAAGGCACGCCGTGCAGGCGTTTCCCTTTGGTTGAGAACGGGGTGCTCAGAAATTTCTATTATGACCTTTACTTTGCCCGGAAACTGAACGCCCATCCGACAGGCCACGGGTTTAAGGGCTCGGTGTCCTCCAAGCCGGTCCCTGTACTCGGTCACCTTTCCCTCACTCCGGGAAGATCACCTTTCACCGACCTCATACGGGAGATGGATTGCGGGCTAATCATTGCCGGAGCACTGGGGGCGCACAGCGGCAATATCCCCAACGGAGATTTTTCGGTAGGGGTTTCGCCTGCGCTCTATGTTGACAAAGGCGAAATAGCCGGCCATGTAAAGGACGTCATGATCGCAGGGAATATCTACGACATATTAAAAAACATTGCAGGTATCGAAAACGCCCTTCATCCGTGCTATGGAGGCAATTTCCCTGCTCTATTGTTTGACAATGTAAACGTGACGGTAAAAAGGTAAAGGCCGGACTACCCACCCGCGCGTTTGGGTTTGTAGCCCATATCCTGCAGCAGGGAAATAACCGCATTGCGGTGGTCCCCCTGAATTTCGAGGACATCTTCCCTGAGAGCGCCACCGGCTCCGAGCCATGTCTTCAATTTTCCGAGAAGCGCTTCACTGTCTTTTCCCGTCAGTTCAATACCTTCTATGAGAGTGACGGATTTTCCGCCCCGTCCCTTCCGATCAAGACGGACACGAACAGCCTTCGGCGAACGGGTAGCTGCTCCCTTCGGAGGTTTCCCCACAGGATTCTCTTTTCGGGGAAGCGCCTTGCCGGTGGAATAGACAAGTCTTGATTTCTCATCAGACACGATTGAATTGTAGCATACAAAGATGAGCGATTTTTTCTTTGTAATCTCTTCCTTCTCTATGCGAGTATACATCTGTGATCGCGATTTCTCTTCAGTCAGGAAGCAACGGCAACTGCATCTATGTGGAAACGGACGGTATACGGCTGCTGTTCGACGCAGGTATCTGCGGAGCAGGAGCAGCATCCAGACTGAATCGATATGGCCGTGATATCCGTGAGGTCGATGCCCTGATCATCTCCCATGAGCATACCGACCACATCAGGTATGCCGGTGTGTACCAGAGGAAGTACGGCCTGCCCATTCATATTACACCGAAGACGTTCTACAAGGCTGAAACAGAAAACAAACTCGGAAAGCTGAGCAAGGTGAATTACTTTCTGGCAGGGGGAACTATTCAATTCGGAGGGGTGACCATACAGACAATACCTACCCCTCACGACGGCGTCGACGGAGCAGCATTTATCATTTCTTCCGCAGGGAAAAAGCTCGGCATACTGACAGACCTCGGGCATGTTTTTCAGGAACTCTTCCCCGTCATTTCGTCCCTTGACGCGGTTTTTATCGAAAGCAATTATGACCCGGGAATGCTTGCAAACGGACGGTATCCGGCTTTCCTTAAAAAACGCATTCAGGGCCCGAACGGGCATCTCTCCAATAGTGAGGCTGCGGAATTGCTTCAGGCCGGCGCGAAACTGAAATGGGCGTGTCTGGCGCACCTGTCTGAAAACAACAATACTCCGCAACTCGCATTAAAAACACATTCCGGGATCTTGGGCAGTAGGTTCCCCTTTTATGTTGCAGGCCGTCACATGCCTTCAGGAATACTGGCTGTGTAAGGTATGGTTGTCACGGTGAAAAAATTCTTTGAGAAGTACATCAAGCCTTTTCCGGAGAAGCCGGGCGAAGTTTCCGGACATTCCCTTCAGCTTGCAACTGCCGCCCTCCTCATAGAAATGATGAGGGCTGATGCGGAAGTGAGCGAAGAAGAGCGCGGCATGGTGATGAAAAACGTCATGGCGCTATTTCATCTAACAGAAGACGAGTCACATGCGCTGCTTCGCCTTGCGGAGGAGAGGATCCGGAAGGCCACCGGGTATTACGAATTCACTGCCCTCATCAATAAGGGGTTTGCCTATCCGCAGAAGGTAAAAGTCATCGAGTATCTCTGGGAGATTGCCTTTGCGGATACAAGCCTTGATAAACATGAAGAGCATATGGTGCGGAAAATCGCCGACCTTATTTATGTCGAACACAAGGACTTCATCGAAGCAAAGCTTAGGGTGAAAAAGAAGCTCTCCCGGTAGGAGCGACGCCCCGGCCCTCTAACCCATATTATTCATAAATAGAGAGAATGTGAGTCGGAGATAGAGTATTTGAGCGGATTTTTTTGCCGATAGTCAACTGTATAGTATGAAATAAAGAGGCAAAAGCCTCGCAGGGAGGAACGACTGAGAATGAGCGAAAATACTCTATCTCCGGCGATTTTAAAATGCCCTGCGCCTGTGATTTTTCACTTCTGTTCGCCTGTTTTCTTTCCGGTGCCGGTTTCGAACATGAGCAGGTAGGGCTGAGCCGGACGTCCGTCAGCATCTCTGAAATTGCTGAATTTCTGCGTGTTCAGCCAGATGATATAGGTCTTACCCGGATCAAGCCGGACATTCACCACACAGGTTTTTTTATCTTCCAGATACCGTGGCTCACCGACAAGCTCAGGGAAATTCTCCGGCGCAATCTGAACCCAGGACCAGCTTCGGTCCTTCATCTCCTTGCTGAAGGTGCCCCGGATTTCCGAAAGCGCAGGATCCACGTTTTTCGCTCCTGATTCAGGGACGGTCCTGATAACGACAGGAGGCTGATGCTCCAGATTTAGTGCGTGCGCTGTCGTTGCTGTAAAGAGCGCAACGGTCAGTACCACGAAACAACCCGCATAAATAAACAACTTCATGCACTTCTCCTTCCTGTCAGTTCGCAGCGGATACTCAGCTGAGAAGAATGGTTACAGTTTACTGAATTTGGTATGGTGAATGCTACAGCACAGACACAATCCCGATGTGGTTTGCGAGGCCCCTCCGGCAATCTGCCTTCCTTTCATCCACATCTAAGGAGTTGTCTCTTCCCTTAGCCCAATGCAGGGCTTGGCCCTGCATTGACTCATTTGGCACAAATCAATTAGACTTTAATTCCTTGGTTTTATTTGTCTGCAAGGTATGATCATGACTTCCGAAGGTATAGTTACCTGAAGAAAATCAAATTTTATGAGAGGTAAGAAAGTATGTCCGATGAACGCATAGAAAATACAGAAAATACCCCCCCTGAAACTGAAAGGCCAGAAGTGGAGAACAAAAAGGAAGAAGATTTTGCCGCAATGTTTGCCCAATCCAGTCCGGGCAGAAGACTTCATCCCGGGCAGAGGGTAAAGGCCAAGGTTGTCAGTGTATCCGGAGATATTGTCTATATCGATCTCGGGGGAAAAACTGAAGGAACCATAGACTTGGCCGAATTCCTCAATGAGGATGGAGTTGTCCGTGTCCACGAGGGTGATGAGATAGAGGCTTTTTTCGTGGCTGTTCAGGACGGTATCATGAAACTCACAACCCTTGTGGGCGGCTATTCGGTGGTAACCCTGAACGGAATCAGGGATGCGTACGAGGCCGGGGTACCGGTGAACGGAGAGGTTAAAAGAGAGATAAAGGGCGGGTTTGAGGTATCGGTCGGCGGGGTGAGATGCTTTTGTCCCTTTTCCCATATAGCCCTGAGGGCAAGCAGGGAAAGCGGGGGATACGCAGGCCGGACATTCCCTTTCAGGATAGTGGAATACTCGGAAGAGGGGAGAAAAATAGTCCTCTCCAGAAGGGTGCTCCTCGAACAGGAGCAGGAGGAAAAAGTTGGAAAGCTGAAAGAGAACCTTGCCGTGGGAATGGATGTGACTGCAGAGGTAAAATCGCTGCAGAAATTCGGGGTCTTTGTGGACCTGGGAGGCATTGACGGCCTGATTCCCTTAAGCGAGATATCCTGGGACAGAGGCGTAGCCCCTCATGAAATCCTCTCCATCGGGCAGAGTATCACTGCGAAGATCATCTCGTTAGACTGGGAGAAAAATCGTCTTACGCTCAGTTTAAAGGCGATGCAGCCCGATCCATGGACTGCTGTCGCAGAAAAATATCAGGTGGACAGCAAGATAAGCGGCTCTATTGTCCGCCTCTCCCCATTTGGCGCTTTTGTCAGGCTTGAACCAGGGATCGACGGACTCATCCATATCTCCAATCTCGGCGCCGGCAGGCGCATCAACCATCCCAGGGAAGTTGTCGAGGCAGGGCAGCGGGTGGAAGTCTACGTGCTCTCGGTGGACCCGCAGAACAGGAAGATCTCCCTCTCCATGCAGCCGAAGGTCGAACCGGTAAAGATTGTCCTTCCCTCTCCGGGAGAAATTCTCGACGGTACTGTCGAGAAGGTAATGCCCTTCGGGGTTTTTCTGAAGACGGCGAGCGGCATTACAGGCCTGATTCCGAATGTGGAGATGGGGACGCCGCCGGGCACAGACCACAGGCGCATGTTTTCACCCGGCACAGAGATGCAGGCTGTCGTGCTTGAGGCGGATTCCGCAAATAAAGTCCGGCTCAGCCGCAAGGCAGTCCTCGAAAAGGCAGCACAGGATGAGTTCACTCAATACCAGGAATCGGTAAAAACTTCCCCAGAATCATCGGGGAGTCTCGGGAGCCTTGGAGATGTTCTCAAGGCAAAACTGAAAGAGCAAAACAACGAGCATTAACCCGCCGCAGGGCGTAAAATGCTTCAGCGATACACCTCGTCGTGACTGCCGTACTCTGCGAGCTGCAATGTAGCCGCAAACGTTAGTTTGCGAGTTTTCAATGCCTTACAAACGCAGGCGAAAGCCTGCGGCTACCAGAACAGGGCTTTTGCAAGAGCCTCAACAGGTATACCTTCCAGACAGAAGTAACCCATTCACTTCTACGATAATCCCAATAAAGAATATACAGAAAAGCAGGGATGCGATAAGATAATAAAGAGTATTTTCGACAGAGAGGGTATGAAAGAGAAGGATTTCAATAGAGCGAAACGCCTAACACATCTTTCAGCAGAATACCAGTTACTTGTGGGCCTGCTTATTATGATTTCTCTGGCAGCCGGATGTGCGCACTATCCGGTGAATGAAACGCTCAGCGCGTATAATCCCAATGCCGGTTACAGGGCCAAGCTGATGAGGGTGCCGGGCAAATCCGACAGTATGCTCATGTTTGTCACTTTCTCAGGCGGGGGGACGCGGGCTGCCGCACTCTCATACGGCGTTCTTGAAGAACTGGCAAAGACAGAGATTGTCATAGACGGAAAAGAGCGCAAGCTTATGGATGAAGTGGATGTAATGTCGAGCGTGTCAGGCGGGAGTTTCACGGCTGCCTACTACGGGCTCTTCGGAGACAGAATTTTCGAGGACTTCGAATCACGCTTTCTCAAAAATGATATTCAGGGAGCACTTGTCGCAAGGATATTCTTCAATCCCCTCAACTGGGGGCGGCTTCTTTCACCGTTCTTCGACCGGAGCGACCTTGCGGCCGAGTACTATGACAAGTATGTGTTCGAATCAGGGACATTCGGAGATATTGCAGCGCGGAAGGGCCCGATGATTATTATAAACGCTACTGATATGACCTACGGGATACGAGTAGGGTTTACCCAGGATGTGTTTGATGTGATCTGCTCGGACCTTATGAAGTTCCCGGTGGCAAGGGCCGTTGCTGCATCATCCGCGGTGCCGCTGGTGCTGACACCCATTACCGTGCGGAATTACGCTGGAAAGTGCAATTACCGTATGCCTGAAGTGCTGCAGAATGTCTTCAAGGAAGGCAATATCACAGAGCGGCAGTTTTACCTCGCAAATAATATGGAGCCCTATCTGGATTCCAAAAAGAAACCCTACCTCCATCTTTTAGACGGCGGGATATCCGATAATCTTGGCCTGAGGGCTATCCTCGACAGGATCGTCTTCAGGGGAGATTTCTGGAAATCGATCAAAGGCACACATCATGAGAATGTGCATAAGGTTGTCTTTCTCGTGGTGAACGCAGAAACCCAGCCGGATTCCTACTGGGACAGGGTGGAGAGCCCCCCGGTCTTTGCCGCGATGCTCGATTCCTATGCATCGATAGCGATCGAACGGTACAATGTTGAGACACTGGCGCTCCTGAAAGAGAGTTTAAGCGGGTGGGCAAGGCAGGTACGCACACAACGGTGCCCTGAAGGAGCACTATCTGAAGGACCCGGTTCCTGCGGCGATATACAGTTCTACGTGATCGAGGTCAAGTTCGATGCCTTAAAGGAGGAAAGCGAGCGAGTGTATTTCAAGAGACTGCCGACCTCATTCAGGCTGGGCACTGAAGAGGTGGATAAGCTCCGCGATGCAGCGCACAGGATCGTCTCCGAGTCAAAGGAATTTCAGCGGCTTATAGAGGACTTGAGATGGGGAAGAAGTCCGCATTGAAACAATCTGATATACCGGCCGCTGTAGCTCCTCGATCCCCTTGTCGAGGCAAAGCGTAGAGACTATATGATCGTGAATCTACTGACGACACGATGACTAATTTACATGGTGAATCACCTATTCGGTTGCTTGCTCTGCTGCAGGCAAAGAATGAAGAGAACTATTTACCGGGCTGGCTCGAAAATATCGAGGACTGTGTAGACGGTATCGTTGCCCTCGACGACGGTTCGAGCGACAGCACCACAGACATTCTGGCGTCAAGTCGAAAGGTGTTGGAGATTATAAGAAAAACTCCTGGGGCGACTTGGAATGAGAGGGAAAACCAGATGTCGCTGGTCCATGCGGGTCGCAAGCATTTGGCGGACTGGTTTCTCTGCCTTGATGCGGATGAGCGACTTGAGAGTCAATTTATGGCCCGGGCCCAAGAACTATTGCAGCAGGCAGAAGCCGACGGCGTACAGGTGTATCAGTTTCACCTGCGCGACTTGTGGGGCGATGTTGACCATTACCGTGTCGATGGCATCTGGGGCTCTAAATCCGTCATGCGGCTCTTCAAGAATGTCCCCACACACAAGCGTTTTGATTTACGGCAGCTGCACCGATTCTGGATGCCGCTCGAGATCGTTACCAATTTAAAGACCAGCGGCCGTCACAGCGGGCTGAATATCTATCACCTGAGCATGGTGACTGCCGAGGACCGCTGGGCCAGAGTGTCCAAATACGAACAGCTCGATCCCAATCATCTCTATCAACGCATCGGCTATCGCTATTTGGCGGATGAAACGAATCTTGCTCTGGAAGCCATCCCTGAGGGGCGTGGCTTTTCCCCCCGGATGGAAGCTCTGGTTTATCGGAAATGAACAATGTGCTCTGCATACAAGACAAATCGGAGCAAAGCGAATGAGTGCTGATCGACCCGTAATCAGCGTTATTATTCCCATTTATAACGCTGAACGCTATCTCCCGGAGGCGATTAAGAGCGTATTTGCGCAGACCTATCAATCAGTTGAGGTTATCCTCAGCAACGATGGTTCTACGGATGGCAGCGCCGAGATTGCGGCGCGCTATTGTCCACCCGCCCACTATCATTCACAAGCGAACGGCGGTCCTGCCGCCGCTCTGAATCAGGGAATACGCGCTGCACGTGGAACATATCTTTCATTTCTGAGCGCCGATGATATATGGGTTCAAGCCAAGCTGGATTGGCAGATGCAAGCCCTGTCGGAGCATCCGGACTGTGATATGGTGTTTGGTCACATGCAGCATTTTTTGAGTTCCGAGCTAGACGAAACGGTCAAGCAAACCCTGCATTGTCCGCCCGATCCCATGCCCGCCTATGCCGCGGGCACCATGTTGATTTCGCTGGCGGCATTTTTGCGGGTGGGGTTCTTCGACACCCGCGTCCGGGCCGGCGAATTTTTGGATTGGTACGCTCGTTCCACGGATCTGGGACTGAAAAGCTGGTTGTTGCCAGATGTGTTATCGATGCGCCGCGTGCACGGTGCCAACCACACTGTTCGCACAGTAGCTGCTGTCCCGCAAAACTATACCGCGGTCCTCAAAGCGTGTCTCGACCGTCGTCGGCGCATGGGTAACAAATAACCCCAAAACCTTCATCGGATCGGCGAACGGTGACTCTCATCACCTCTTAGTCTTGCCATTCACTAATCTTTGAGCTATAATCTTACCAGTAAGATTAAAAAAGAGAGGTGAAATAAAATGGTTAACGCGGCAACAACAAAAATGTCCTCAAAAGGGCAAGTCGTTATTCCCGAGGATATTCGCAAACGGCTCAAATTAAAGACCGGCTCGCAGTTTGTCGTAATGGGAGAAAATGATGTCGTAATTCTCAAGACTATCAAGCCGCCTTCAATGGCGGAATTTGAGAAGCTCATTACCAAAGCCCGCATCCAAGGCAAGAAGGCAGGATTGAAACAATCTGATATAACCGCTGCGATAGCAAAGGCCCGTGGTCGCAGGTGAGAGTAATTCTCGCCACAAATGTATTCTTATCAGGCGTCTTCTTTTCCGGGCCTCCATACCAAATTCTTGAGGCATGGAGGGACGGCGGGCTGCATATGGTGCTATCGCAAGAGATCCTCGATGAATACCGGCGAGTTGGTCAAATGCTATCTGGTCAGTCTGCTTATGTTGTTCTGAAAGAAACACCTTCGATCAAGGTGTCTGCACAACGCTGGGATAGTCTACCAAGCTGAAAAAAAGAGATACTTAGGTTTGTGGCAGGATTTCTTTTATCAATACCTTTATATATGCGGTTGCATCTTCCCTTTGCGCAAATGAGCTTTCTTTGTCTTTTAACCGCTCCACTTTATGAGTCTCTAAGTCTATCGTGATAACTTCAACCCAGTAGAGAAAATCTCTCAGGAGAACACCGTAAGCCCACAGTAACCCATTAGCATCCTTACCGAGAGTTCCCCTGCTAAGAGGGTTCTTGAACTCATTCCTGATTATGTCCTCAACCGAGAAATGCGATGTTTTCTTTTTTTTCATTAGAGTAGGTCTTTCTTAATTTCAGCAACGGTGTCATGGGCCTTACCATTTCTAACATCTTCAGATGTAAGATCCCATTGCATAACTCTGTTTTAAAGTATACCCGATGCTGAGAAAACATGGGCAGAAAATGCTTCTGAGTGCGGATTCCGGCACACTCGAACACTTGATCCAGTCCATTCGAACACCTTATTTCGTATAGCGAAGCTGGACGTTTAAATCATACGTTTAGTGTTCGGATGGAGTCAAGTTTGACTTGGTCTTTCTCATTGATTCTCCCTTCAAAGGTATCCTATGTGCATTATGGACGATCCTGTCGAGGATGGCGTCTGCAGTGGTTGGCTCGCCGATGCGTTCATGCCACTTTGTCACCGGATACTGGCTTGTTATCACGGTGGACTTGAGACCGTGGCGGTCTTCCATAATTTCAAGGAAGTCCCTCCGTTCGATATCGGTAAGGGGTTCCATCACCCAATCGTCAAGGACAAGGAGATCGATCTTTGCCATCCGGTTTAGAAGTTTGATATAACTGCCGTCGCCCCTGGCGATCTCCATTTCTCTCATAAGCCGTGTTGCCCGATAACGGAGCGCGGTAAATCCATCACGGCACGCCTTATCTGCAAGAGCCTCTGAGATGTACGATTTCCCGATGCCTGTAGGCCCTGTGATGATTACATTCTGATGGCTCTTGATCCATTGGCCGGTGATGAGAGACCGCATAACCGATTTATCAAGTCCACGTGGATGACCGTAGTCTATGTCCTCTACCGTTGCTTTTAGCTTCAGGCGGGCTGTCTTTAATCTTTTGGTAAGCTTCCGGTTCTCTCTGGATATCCACTCACGGTCCACGATCATGGCGAAGCGGTCCTCGAAGCTGAGGCTGCCCGTTGAAGGCCGCTCCAATTGTTCCTTGAAGGCGGCTGCCATTATATCAAGCCGCATCTGATAAAGTTTTTCTGCTGTCTGATGAACCATTCTAAGTCCTCCTGTACTTGTTTTAGGGGTATGCCTTACCCCTTATCTATTCCCTTTTGTAGATTCCGGGGCAAATGACAAAGCCATTTTTACTTAAAGTACTGCTCGCCGCGGATATTGTCATGCTCTATGACTACAGTCACCTCCTTTTGTGGGAGCGCGATCTTATCGAGATTGTTCTGAAGGATCGACTTCACGCTCTTGTATGAACATGCCTTAATGGCAAGTGCCCTCTTTGATGCTGCCTCAAGCCGTTCTGTAGAGTGTTTTTTCCCGAGGCTCAGGATTCCCATGCAGGATCTGAACCCCTGCTCCGGGTGCTGCTTTGCGGACATGATTGTCTCAACCAGTCTCGCTGTACATGGGCCGGTCTTCTCTGCCCAGCTGATGATCCTCGACGGCGTCCACTCAAGATATCGCTGGTGAGATTTCGGTCGGTGTTCATTAAGCGCCGTGAACTTGCCTTTCTGATAACTCCTTTGATGGGTGACAATGCGTTTGCTATGGTAGAGCACCTCTAACGTAGTTGAAGTCAGCCTTACTTCGACATGCTTTCCTACTAACTGGTAAGGTACGCTGTAGAAGTGGCCGTCCACCTCGATGTGATAGTCGATGTTAACCGTGGCCTTCTTCCATTCAGCGTATTGATATCGTGTAAGAGGCAGCGGCTTAAGCGAGGACTTCTCGATCGTCTCAAAGAGTTCTTTTCTGCTCGTATCGAGCTTCTTGAACCTGCGGGTGTTGAGACGTTCAAGAAGTTCCCGGATTCTTTCGTTTACTTCGGCAAGGCTGAAGAAGGTATGATTCCTCAGCGCCGCTGTGATCCAACGGGTTACCAAAAGAACACCGGATTCGACCTTTGCCTTGTCTCGTGGTTTTCTTGCGCGTGCCGGGATTACCACGGTGCCATAAAATTCTGCCATCTCCCGATAGGTCGGATTTAAGTCAGGCTCATACCTGCATGCTTTGGTTACCCCGCTGCGTAAATTGTCAGGGATCAGGATTTCTGTAACACCGCCAAAGTATTCGAAGGCCCTTACATGGGCGCTGATCCAGGACGGCAGATCCTGTGATGCTACCGCCTCGGCATAGGTGTAATTACTTGCCCCAAGCACTGCAACAAAGACCTCTGCTTCTGTAATCTCTCCTGTGGCAGGATCTACGATTGGGATCCCCTTGCCGGCAAAGTCTATGAACATTTTCTCCCCGGCGCGATACTCCTGTCTCAGGCTCAGATCCAGAGTCTTTGCCCAGCGGCGGTATAATTCGCAGAACTGACTGTGCTGATAACCCTCCGGATGTTTCTCCTTGTATTCCATCCACAGCAACTGCAGGGTTACACCTTTTTTGCGGAGTTCCCTGTTGATATCTTCCATGGACGGCATGCAACGAAGGGACGTGCGTTTCGGCGGCTCAGGGGGGAATAGAAGCGCTTCAATTGTTGTATCATCAATATCATCGGGCAAGGGCCAGCTCAATCCGGCCTTCTCCGCCCGACGAATGTAGTCAACTACCGTGCTCGGGGATACGTTGCAGGCGCGTGATATCTGCCGCTTGCCCAGACCCAGTCCCCAGTGAAGCCGTAAAATCTCTTTTGTCTTTCGCATGGATAACCTCGTAGCCATTGTTCCTCCTCGTATTTCTTTCAAAGAAAAACAATGGCGTACCTTTTTAGAAATTATCCAGCTTCGGTATGCTTTTCGTCAGCGGAGTTTACTGCTCACGTTCCGGTGAAGACCCTAAAAGTGTTCGAGTCTACCCCGGAATCAGTGTTCGAGTAACTCCGGATTAGGTGTTCGAATGATTCCGGAATGGGTGTTCGAGTGGGTCCGGCGCCACCATCTGAGCGACTTGTAACTCAATTCCTTATTGATTACGGATGAAAGATTCAGCATTGCAGTGAGGTAGTGATACCCATATTTCAGGAAAAAAGCGGTTCCATTCGTTAGAAAATGATTTGATGTTAAGTCACGGAAGGTTTATTGTGTTCTTCATGACATTTAACTATTTAATATTAAAGACAAGTTTGGCGGGAGCGTGTGGGAATCGAACCCAGCCAAACACCATATAAATCAATAGGTTACAAGGCTCTATGTGGCGTTTATGTGGCGTTTTCGTTTTTTCATATCGACCACTTTGTTGTTATTCTGCATCTTTCTGAACGCATCCACAGCATTAAGTTTAGCATAGATCTCAGTGCTCTTCACAGAGGTATGACCGAACCATTCTTTGAGGATATCTTTGCTCACGCCATGATTGATATGCCA
>Ga0209253_10004042_pt1 | contig 12824 bp, 8 predicted proteins | sample FrelakmetBRP12BR_FD_187145 | JGI IMG/M metagenome (GOLD analysis project Ga0209253, IMG submission 187145) | Freshwater lake sediment microbial communities from the University of Notre Dame, USA, for methane emissions studies - BRP12 BR (SPAdes)... | ecosystem: Environmental > Aquatic >...
CGGCGTGGATCAACGGCGTGCGAATTTCGGTCTCGAAGAGCGTCTGGCAATGGCCGACCATTCCGTGCTCGAGGAAGCCCTCGCCGTGATCGGCAGCGAGCACGACGATGGTGCCCCGCGGTGGCGCGCTCTGCTCGAACCCCTCGATCATTTCTCCGATTCGCTTGTCGACGAAGGCGATCTCGTCGTCGTAGAGGTCGACCCAGCATCCCGACAACGCCAGATAGTACGCACAGCTCAATCCTGACACACCTGCACCTAGCACGGCGACCCTACAGTCTTTGTCGGCTCCGTCTTGGAGCAGCCACCCTTCGGGCCCTGCAGTCTCACACACCCAGCGCTCAAGCTCTGCGATGCGCACGGGCTCCCGGGCAAAAGCCCTCCGGTGGCAGCGGCGCTGGCAATACTGGTCCGCAGGGCAGGCGTATCCGCAGATCTCGGAGAAAGGATTGCGCTCACGCAGCAGACGCGCAGCTCCGGCATAATTCTGCGCCTCTATCCGCCGCAGGAATCCCGGGATGTCGATGCCGGCCGGGCACTCGGAGACACATTTCGGGGCCTCACAGCCCTGGCATTGTGCAGCGGCGAGGTATGCGTTTTCGCCAGATATGCTATCCGTGGCCTGAAGGACCGGACGCCGGTAGGGCAGATCCACGAAACGAACGAACTGCTTGGGGAATCTGCGCCTGTCATAGTCTTTTTTGTGAGCATCGCGCAGCACCACACACGCTGCCCCGATCCCAGAGACCGCTGTGGCTGGTGCGCCGGTGGCCATTACAGTGGAATCGCCGCAGAAGTAGAGGTTCTTCCACTCGCTTCTGGCGTGCAGGCGATGCAGCATCTCTTGTCCTATCATATTCTTGGGCCCGCCAACCGCCCCTCCGTTTTTCAGCAGGTAGCGCTCAATGGTCGTGGGCGTCCCCACGATCTGCATTCGGATATGCTCGCGGAAGCCGGGATAGTGCTGCTCGATCTGGTCAACCATCCGCTCAGCTTCCTGCTTCTTGAGCGCTCTGTACTCCGGAGACCGGTACGCTGGGTCCTCAGGACTCGGCCAGTGGCACAGGTTCGGTGCAATCACCGTGATCACCAGCTTGTCGGGAGGGCACAGCGTGTGATCGACCAGGGAGTTGACATACAGTGTAAGATCCGAGCTGTCGATCACTTTTCTGTTCTCGATAAACACCTCCCAGGGGAGAACACCCGGTGGAAGCGCCTCTCGGTCGACGAGGAGATAGAGCGTCATGCTGGGATAGGTTGGGACGAGCGATTGAGCCCAGGCCAGGCGCTCGGCGGGAATATGCTCCGGCCTGACCAGTTTGCCATAGATGTTCCACACCGTGGCGTTGGCAACCACGCGGTCGGCCAAGACCTCCACACCGGTCTCAAGGCGAATACCGAAGGCCCTTCCCTCCCGGATCAAGATCTCGTTAACGAGGTGGTGGTATAACGTCTGTCCACCGTAGCGCTCAAATGCCTTCTCGATCTTGTTGGGAAGCATCTGCGCCCCGCCGGCAGGGTAGTAGACCCCGCCGATATGGTTGTCCAGGAACATGGTGGCAGCCAGGACCGCAGGAGTCTCCGCGGCTGTGCAGTAACAGTAGGCTGAGCATAGCTTGTCAAAGAACTCGAATACTTCCGGCGTGCGAAAGTACTGCTCGAGCAACGCCCGGGTGCTGGTCGACAGCAGCTTGAGCATCTTGAGTATTCCCAGAGGATTGCTAAGCAGACTACGCAGCCCTTGGCGCGCCGAGTATTCCGAGGGCGGGACCACTACTTCATTCTTGACGACGATATTCTCATACAGTTTGTACAGGTCCTTATAGAACGCGCGAATGCCTTCCTTCTCTTCCGGGAAGAGCCGGCCAAGCTCCTCAACAAAGAGCTGCACGTCTGGCCAGAATACGACCTCTCTTCCCTCTATCGTCATCCGGGCCAGGGTGGGGTGGGCCACAACCTCGATCGGCTCCTCCAGCTCGTTCATCAGAAATCGGAACGGCTTAAAGCCCCTCTCTCCGAAACCGTAGATCATGGCCGTTCCAACGTCAAAGACCAAGTCCTGACGCCTGAAGGAGGTGCAGGAGCCTCCAGGTTTGCTCTGCTGCTCCACCATCAGCACAGAAAGGCCGCGTTTTGCCAGCAGGCTGGCCGCCGTCATCCCACCCAACCCTGCGCCAACGACAATCACATCATAATAATCCCGTAGTATGGCATCCTCTAATAATCTCATTCTATCCGTTACCTACTCTATGTCCTTTCATACCTCAACAATCAATCGCGTCGTTATCGGCCATGTTTATACCCTACCACCACCTCAATCGTGGACTGAGGAGAGATCGACCTTTCCAGGTCAGACCGCCGCTGAGGCTGAGCCACAACGAACGCAAGGCCACAACCTCCGTGACCAGCACCGTCACAGGATAGAGCGCGGCTGGGCGCAGGGGCAGACCCAGCTGACGATAGGGGACCAGCCACAGAACCAGCGCCAGCAGAATGCACAGCAGGACGGCGGCGAGCGGCACATCCAGCGACAAACCCAGTGCGTAGACACCCAGGTCGCACACAGGTTTGAGGAACACCACCATCAGCCACAGCCATGCAAACAGGTAGGGCACCAGCCGGAAGTCAAAGGCGGCAAAGAGGTTCTTGGACAGTCCAGCATAGGCTTCTCGTCCGCTCCGGTACATGCGGCACGAGATCAGGTGAGCTACCTGCATCATGTGCCAGCGGTAGCCAAGTGCCTTGAGCCGCCGGGCCAATGCGAGGTCCTCTGCAATCGCGAAGCGCACGGCATGGTGCCCGCCGATGTCGTGGTACACAGTGCGCCGGATCAGCAGCATCTGCCCCACCGCACAGGAAAGCGCCGGGAGCTTGACGCGGTAGCCCAGACCCAGCGGCATGAAACAGAACATCACCCAAGAGAAGAACGGCACGATAAGCTTCTCGCCCCAGGTCAGCACCTCCTGGCGCGGGAAGCCACTCATCAGGTCGGCATGCTCGCCTTCCATGGCGGTCACTAGTGCGCGCAGCGCGTCGGGCCGGTGAAATGTGTCTGCATCTGTGAAAAAGAGCAGGTCGCCAGCCGCCTGTGTCTCGAGCTGGGCGCAGGCCCAGTTCTTTCCCAACCAGCCTGCCTCCGGCGGCCGGCCGTCCAGCACTCTCAGCCGCGCGTCGCCGCCTGCCAGCGATTCGAGGATCATGCGTGTCCGGTCAGTGGATTGGTCGTCCAGGACCAGCACCTCGAAATCGGGATAGTCCTGCGACAGCAGCGACCGGATGCATCGTTCGATGTTGGCTTGCTCGTTGCGAGCCGGCACCAGGACTGAGACCTTGGGGAAACGTGCCGGGGCAGTGTGCCGACCGGCCAGCCGCAGGGTCCGCGCGTTACTCAACGCAATGAGGATCAGGATCGCCTGGAAGACGATTAGGTGGTAGATCAGGTCGTGCGTCAGGTATTGGGCCATCATCGCCGACCATCAGCTCGAGAGCCGGTCTGCAAGCCAGGGGCGCAGGTGCGGTCGCCGGCGCAGATCGGCGCGGTGCGTCCAGGCCAGGATCACCGCCTGGCCGACCAGCACAGCCAGCAGCAAGGGGTCGGGCACCCAGAGTAGCAATATGGCCAGCATCCCGGCCAAAGTCAACATCACGGCCCAGCCCGCAGCATCGAGCAGTGCCGTCCAAAACAGAACCAGCAGGAGCGCCGGCAATGACATTCGCCACAGGGTCAGGCCGATCCACACTCCGAGCGCTACGGCAAGTCCTTTTCCGCCTCTGAAGCCCAGAAACGGCGAAAAGGCGTGTCCCAGCAAGGCAGCCGTGGCAATCAGGCACATGGCTAACCCCTGATAGCCCAAGTTGAAATAGGCCAAGCCGACAGGTGCTGCTCCCTTGCTGACGTCGAGTGCCAAGACCAGCAGCCCCACCGCCGCGCCTGCTGCGCGAAAGGCATTGGTTGCGCCGGGGTTGCCGTCGCCAAAGCGCCGTACGTCGGTCCCACGAAGGATCTTCCCCAGCCAAACAGAGAAAGGGAGAGAACCGCATAGAAAAGACAACAGCACCAAGGCAAGGGAAGGCAGCATCCCCCTGACCGATCAGGCCGTCTCGGCTTCGAGAATGGCGTCCAGGCGCCGGCCCTCGCGGAACATCCGGACAAATGCCTCCGGCAGCTTGTGACGGCTCAGCTCGACCACGAGACGCTCGACGTCGTACGCCACGCGATAGGGGAAGACCTGGATCTCCTCCGCGCCCACCTCGAGGATGGCGTAGGCGGCGCTGGGGTCACCGTCCGTGGGGAGGCCGGCGCTGCCGGGATTGACGAACCTCACGCCCTCGACCGAGCGCGCAAACGGTTGGTGCGAGCAGCCGCATAGGATCAGCTCGGCCTTGGCCTCGCGGGCCAGTTTGGCCAACTGCTTCTCCGGCGTATCGGCGGTAAGGCAGCCATCCTCCGCCCCGGGGGTGCCGTGAGTCAGTAGCACACGCTTGCCTTGCACCTTGATGCGGATCTCGCGCGACAGGAAGCGCAGGTACTTGCGGCTCTTTCCAGACAGCTGATCGAAGGCCCACTCCAAAGCCAGGTACTCCTCGAGCCCCTTGCTCCGTTGCCACTTTTCCTTGCGCTTCTTAAAGCGTACCACCTGGCGATCGTACCTGCCCAGCGTGCTGACCGCATCGCTCTTGCGCAGGTGCTGCACCACCTCCTCGGGGAAGGCACCGTACCCCACCAGATCCCCCAGGTTCCAGATCGCCTCCACGCCTTCCTGACCCGCGTGGTCCAGGACCGCCTCCAGGGCGGGCAGGTTGGCATGAAGATCGCTCATGAGTGCTACGCGCATAAGCCTACTCCTCGTTCCACAGTCCTCGGTGCTCGATCATCCACAACTGCGAGTTCAGCTCTGGTTCGCCCTCTTTGGGCCGCACCCTTTCATACTGGCCGTCAGGCAGCAGGCGCCGGGCCTGCATGTTGTCCTGAAGGTGAACGCACAGGATATGCTCGTACACCGACTCTCTTAGGTCGGGGTCCTCGATGGGAAACAACTGCTCCACCCGACGGTCAAGGTTGCGCGGCATCAGGTCGGCGCTGCCCAGTAGCAGCTCCGCGTCGCCTCCGTTGCGAAAGTAGTAGATGCGCGGGTGCTCGAGAAAGCGCCCCACAACGGAGGTGACGGTGATGTTATCGCTGATCCCCGGCACGCCGGGACGCAGGCAGCAGATACCTCGCACCTGCAAGTCAACCTTCACTCCCGCCTGCGAGGCGCGGTAGAGGGCCTGAATGCACTTGCGGTCCACGAGCGCGTTCATCTTGAAGGCCAGATAGCCGTCTCCCTTTTCGCGATGCTGTTCGATCTCGCGCTCGATGCGGGCCAGCACCTGGTCCTTCATCAGGTCGGGGGCCACCAACAGCTTGCGGTACGACTGCTTGTACGAGTAGCCCGTTAAGACGTTGAACAGGTCTGACACGTCGGCTGCCAGGTCCGGGTCGCTGGTGAAAAAGCCCACATCGCTGTAGAGGCGCGCTGTGACGTCGTTATAGTTGCCAGTGCTCATATGGACGTAGCGGCGAATGCCGTCTCGCTCGCGGCGCACGATCAACATAAGCTTGGCGTGGACCTTGAGGCCCATCAGCCCGTACACCACGTGCACGCCGGCCTGTTCTAGGGCACGGGCCCATCCGATGTTGTTCTCCTCGTCGAAGCGGGCCTTGAGCTCCACCAACGCGGCCACCTGCTTGCCGTTTTCGCGGGCCTTCATCAGCTCCGCCACGATCGGCGAGTTGGGGCCCACTCGGTAGAGCGTCTGCTTGATGGCCAGCACATCAGGATCCTCGGCGGCCTCCCGCAGGAGGTTGACCACCGGGGCAAAGCTGTCGTAGGGATGGTAGAGCAGGAGATCCCTCCGCCGCAGGATGGAAAAGATGCTTTCACCCATGGTCAGCACAGGCGGCGTAGCCGGCTGGAAGGGCACGTCCTTCAGCTCAGGGCGGTCGATCTTGGTGAGCTGCATGAGATCTGCCATGCCCATGGGTGTCTGGTTGGCGTAGACCTGGAAAGGGGCCAGATCCAGGTTGCGGATCAGAGTGCTCCGTATCCGCTCCGGCATGGCATCGTCGACCTCCAATCGCACCGCAAAGCCAAAAAAGCGCTTGCGGACGCTCTCCTCGATGGCCGGCAGCAGGTCGGACGCCTCGTCTTCCTCGATCTCAGGGTCGGCATCGCGCGTGACGCGGAAGGGATATACGGCCTGGATCTCCACCCCCGGGAAGAGGAGCTCGAGGTTGGCGGCGATGACCTCTTCGAGCCACACAAAGTGCGTGGCAGCTTCTTTGATCAGCCCCAGGCTTTCGTAGCTGTCGGCTTTTTCCTCGCTGGGGATACGCAGCAAGCGCGGAAAGATATCTGGGACCTTGATGCGGGCAAACCGCCTGCCGTAGCGCGGATCGTTCAGCGCCACGGCCAGGTTCATGCTCAGGTTGGAGATGTGGGGGAAGGGGTGGGTGGGATCCAAGGCCAGCGGGGTGAGCACCGGAAAGATCTCCCGCTCAAAGTGCTTGCGGAGGAGCTTGCGTTGCTTGCTCTCGAGCTGCCGGTAGTGCAGGATGTGGATGCCCTCCGCTTCGAGCTTGGGGAGGAGGTCGGTGTGCCAACAGGCCGAGTGACGCTCCAGCAGCGGCGGGAGTTCCTGGCGGATGGCCCGCAGTTGATCTGCCGGCGACAGACCGTCCGGTGGCGCCTCGACGGCCTCCGCCGCCAATTGCCGGCGCAGGCCGGAGACCCGGATCATAAAGAACTCGTCCAGATTGCTGGAAAAGATCGAGAGGAACTTGACCCGCTCCAGCAGGGGATGGCGCGTGTCCAGCGCCTCTTCGAGGACGCGCAGGTTGAACTGAAGAAAGCTCAGCTCACGGTTGATGTACAGCTTGGGAGCGTCCAGGTCGACGGGCCTGGGCTTGGTCTTCTGTTCCTTTTTCCCGGTTCTTGGCACTCTTACCTCCACGGCGCGGCGAGATGCTCTGAACAGCCTGGCCTTCATTATACCATCTCTCGCGAAGAAGTGCAAGACGTGGCTCCCCAAACCGAACTAATGCTGCCGTGCCCGCGCTACCCAGGCACATGACGCGCGCCGGCGGCGTGCAGGCGGAGATTGACAACATGCCCTCTGCGACGAACTGGCTCAACTGTCCTGCACCGCTTGCAGAGGGAGCAGGATAATGAAGCGGCTGCCCTTCTCGGGTTGGCTTTCCACGTGCAGCCGCCCACCATGGGCCACTACCAGGTCGCGGGCGATGCTCAGCCCCAGGCCCATACCCTGCGGGAAACGCTTGTCGCGCTGGCTGCGGTAGAACGGCTCAAAGATGCGCGTCTGCTCCGAGGGAGCAATACCTATGCCGGTGTCGGCCACGACGATGGCGACTGCGCCATCCTGCACACGGGCCTCGACCGATACCGTGCCCTCCGGGGTGTATTTGATGGCGTTGCTCAGCAGGTTGCCCACCACCTGTGCCAACCGATCGGGGTCGATTTCGATCACCGGCAGCGTGTCGGGGATGTCGATCTTCCAGTGCAGGCCCGCGTCGTGGGCGGCCTGGCGCCACGGCATGACGGTACGCCGCAGCCAGTCAGCCAGGGCGATGGGCTGGAGTTGAAGCTCCAGCGTTCCCAACACCTGGTCGTGGAGGTCGGTCAGGCTGTCCAGCAACGGATGCAAACGTTGGACCTGGGTATCCATGCCCTCCAGTAGTTCATGGCGCAATGCAGCGTCCTCATCGGCCCCACCAAGCAGCGCCTGCACCGCCGATTGCAGCGACCCGATGGGCCGGCCCAGCTCGTGGACCAGGTTGGCCAGCAGGCGGCGGCGCGACTCTTCCATCACGCGCAGCTGCTCGATCAGGGCATTAAAGGCGGCCAACAGTGTGCGGATCTCTTCCGGACCTTGCTCTGGCAGCGTGCTCCACTTCCGCCCACTGGCGACGCCATGAATGGCATCGCTTACGCGCCGCAGCGAGCGCCCCAGATTGAGGGCCAGAGCCAGGCCGATGATGACACCCAGGAGCAGCTCCGCCCCCAACACCGCGGCAATTAGATAGCGCAAACGAGTGATCTGGTCGCTCAGGTCGGATATCCGTTGCGACATTTGTACGACGCCCATGATCTCCTGGTCAGCTCCTACGACAGGCACCAGAGCCTGGACGACGCGCAGGCCCTGGACGTAGGTGACCTGTACCTGCTGTTCCCCGGTCAGGGCAGCAGGCAGGCCGGGCGCTTGACCCGGCTGCCCGGCCTGACCGTCCAGTTCGGGCCGGCTGGTGGCCAACAAGTCCCCGTGGGGATCGTACAACACGACCCACGAGGCGGAGCGGATGGTGTAGCCGGTCACAAAGCGCTGGGCTTCACCCTCATCGCTCAGGACGAGAGGCTGCTGGCGGGCTAGGTTGGCCGCAATGGTCGCCTGATCCAGCAGCCGGTCGGAGAGGCCGGCGAGCAATACCTGAGTCTCCAGAAGATAGGCCAGGGCAGCACCGACCAGGGGCACGATCAGTAGAATGGGCAGGACGTGGCTCAGGATAAGCCGGCCGCGCAGGGTACGCATCGCCCTCAATCCTCCGGCACCTGAGGATGGGGCTCCAGCTTGTAGCCGACGCCGCGCACAGTGATGATCCGGTGGGGATGGTTGGGATCGGCCTCGATCTTTTCCCGCAGCCAGCGGATGTGAACATAGACCACCTGGGGCTCACCCTGATACTCGGCACCCCACACCTCAGCGAGCAGATCATCCACCGAGACGATCTGTCCGGCGTGCAGGGCCAGTGCATGAAGCAGGGCGAATTCCCGGGGGGCCAAGTCCAGCCGCTCGCCGCCCAGGGTGGCGACGTGGGCCGGCGGTTCCACAACTAGGTCGCCAACCTCTAGCCGGTCGGCGGTGTTAGCCGATGGGGCCGCTCGCTCAGAGCGGCGCAGCACTGCCTTGATACGGGCCAGCAGCACGTTCAGGTCGAAGGGCTTGGTAACATAGTCGTCGGCACCCAGCTCAAGCCCCAGGGCCTGGTCCAGCTCGCGCCGCCGGGCGGTGACAAAGATGACAGGCGTGTCCGCCTCGTCCCGGAAGCCGCGCAGAGCATCCAGGCCATCCATGCCGGGCAGGCCGATATCCAGGAGGATCAGGTCGGGCGGGTCGAGGCGGGCCAGCCGCAGGGCGCTCTCGGCGTCGGCTGCCGTGCTGGTGCGATAGCCGGCCTGTTCCAGGTTATAGGCCAGGCTGCGGCGCATCAGGGCATCGTCATCCACCACAAGGATATGTCTGCTCATGACTGCTGTCCACGTGTTCCGATGCCATTATTCTACCACAAAGAGGCGGTTTGGGGAACTCAGCTTCCCGCTATCGCTTCGACGGCGCTCCCTGGCACCCAGCCTTCTAGCTCGCCGCCGGGAAGAGCCAGACGCACCCAACTCCCACGCGTCTCGATCAGGCTCACCTCAGCGCCGTTGTGCAGAGAGAAGGCGGTGACGTATTGGGCTCCGGGGCCACTGGTGACCTCCACCACAGGGGCCACGATGACGCCTTCGGATCCTCCAGAGCCCAGGTCCAGGAAGCTGCCCAGCGCCAGGACCGAAACAACCAGCACTACGGTCACGGCGACCAGGCTGTATTGCAGGCCTTTGCGCCAGCGACCGCCCGCCTTGGCAGTGCCGGTCAGGAGCAGCAGGAACACGAACAGGACCCACGCACCCAGGGCGGCCATGGCCAGCTCGTCGAGCGCGAACCGGCTCTGCATGGCTTCACCGAACTGGGTCAACAGGCCGCCATTGTCCGCTACCTCAACCCGGTCCACAGTCTGCGCACGGGCTAAGGCCAGGTTGGCCTTGATGTCGGGATCGCGCGGAGCAAGCTGCTGGGCCTGGCGGTAGTTGATGATCGCCCGGCCTGGGTCCCCCTGCTTATAGTAGGCATTGCCCAGATTGTAGAACAGGGCGCTGTCGACATACCCCTGGCCCACCAACTGCTCGTAGACTTGCGCCGCCTGGCCGAACTGTCCGGATTCGTAGAGCCCGTTGGCGGTGTGCATGGCTCCGGCCGCGGCATCTGCAGCAGGCGTCGCCGCCCTGGCCAGCAACAGCGAGCCGTTGACGGCCAGGAGGGCGAGCATGATCAGGGTAATCAGGGTGATGAGTGCGATTCGTTTCATGTCGAGTCTCCCTTACAGCACTTTTTCCAAGGCATCGATCAGAGTGCCCACCTTTAGCAGCAGGCTCTTGGCATAACCTGGATCGTCAGCGCCAGGGGCAAAGCGACCCATCTCGCTGCTGACCAGTACGGTTTCGGCCTGCTCTGCCAGGCCCGCATCGACCCCACGCTCGGCCAGACACTCGGCCAGGGCCTGGTGTGTGAGCCCTGCCAGGGGACGATCCAGTTTGTCCGACAGATAGGTGATCAGGATCTGCCCGGCGGCGCCGTAGGCATTCGCCCCTTCCCTGCGCGCCCGGGCCAGGGCCGCTCTGGCCTTTTTTCGGGCTTGAGAGCTGCGAGCCAGGTTGGCGTTGTTCTCCCGGTGGCGTTGTCGCCGCTGCCACGTAAAGTAGCCCAGGGCGCCCAGAGCCGGGACGGCCCACGCCGCCCAGTACACAGTAGACCTGGTCACAGGCTGGTCAGCCATACTCAGCTGCGCCGGCACCTGCTTGAGGTGGCGGATGTCGGACACGGCCTGCTCCACTGCTTCCTCCTGGCCGCCTGCCGGTGGGTTGGCGGGCACGCTGGCGGCGCCAGGCGCGATAGACACCGGGATCGGCTCGGTGCGGCTGATCTCATACTGGCCGGTCTGCGGGTTCAAGTAGACGTACTCCAGCGCAGGGATGGCCGACTCGCCTTCGACGGTCGGGACGAGCAGGCGCTCGTAGGTTCGGCTGCCGACCATTTGCCCGTCCCTGACCTCGGTTTGGACCGTGGCTTGGTTGTCAAACTCCCGCCAGCCTGGCATTTCGGGCCAGGTGGGATCCGGCGCAGCGGTGAGGTTGCCCTGCCCGCTGAGCGTCACGTGCCAGGCCAAGGGCTCACCCACTGTGCCCTGGCTCGAATCGAGTGAGGACGACAGGCTGTATCGCCCCACTGCCCCGTTGAACCCTGTTGGAGCGCCCGGCGGCAACGGCTGCACATGCAGCTCGACCGGCTGAGTTTGCAGGGTCTGGTCCGGGCTGAAGAAATCACCCGGGATGGTTAACTGGGCCGGGTCTATGGTCACCGGACCCATCACCGAGGGGAAGAGCATGGTCCTTAGCTCGACGACATCATAGGTGCGGCCTGCTGCCTGGACCCGGTATTCGTGCTGCTCCGGTTGCCCCTCGGTCCAGAACCCGGTGAACGTGGGGGCTTGATACTGGGGTTGGCTCCAGAGGCCACCCGCACGGTAGAAGCGAAAGGTGTGGACCACCTGCTGCCCCACGTAGGGTGTGGCAAGGTCCACTTCTGCCTCGACATAGAAGTCCTGCCCAGCAAACCCAGCGCCTGGCGAGGCCACCTGCTCAGGCGACGCTGCCTGCGAAGCGGCTCCTGGCTGTGGTGCGGCCGGTGCGGCCGGTACCTGCCCGGCTGGTGCGGCCGGCGCATTCCCGGCCCCCTGGGTGACGTGGACGGTCACGGGCTGTGTGCTGTAGGTCTGGCCACCCAGCGTCACGCTGATCGGCCCAATAGTCAGATCCCCCGTCTGGTAAGGCTGCAGAAGATAAACATGCACGGCCTGAGCCAGGATATCCGTGCCGATGATCTGGATCTGGGTCGATACGTTGCTGCCCACCACCTGGAATCCCTCCAGATCCGGCAGCAAGGGGTTGGGCGAATCCAGAATCGACGACGTGTCGAGCGTCACCGTCAAGGTGAGCATCTCGTCGGTCGACAGCACCGCCCGATCCACTTCGGCTCGTATCGGCGACTGCGCCAGCGCAGTGCCCAGGCCTATGAATGGGAACAGAAGGGTTGCCAGAAGAATAGCGAGCAGGTATTTGACGGCTGGGTGCTTAGCTTTGGGTCGCATGGTTCACTCTCCTCGGATGTGAGCCGGGCATCGGGACTCGGGCTTGAGTGCTGCGAAGACCCATCCCGAGTCCCTAATTCTCGATCCCAGTCTCTACCAATCCTGAGCCGGCGGCGCCCAGGGGAAGGTCACGACCTGATCCAGGTACTCTTCCAGGCTCTCGGTATCTTGGGCCGCAGCTTCGAATAGCTGCTCGGCCTGCTCTTCGGTCAAGCCCGAGGTCTGCTGGGACTCGTCGCCGGCCTGATCCTGCTGCTGCTCGTCTTGCTGCTGCTCGTCTTGCTGCTGCTCGTCCTGCTGCTGCTCGTCCTGCTGCTGCTGGTCTTGCTGCTGCTCTTCCTGCTGCTCCTGCGGCTGTTGCTGCAATTGTCGCAGGGCCAGCTCGAGGTTCTGCTTGGCCTCCAGGTCGCCGGGGTTTAGCCGCAGAGCCTCCTTATAGGCCTCGATGGCCGCCTCGTACTGCTGGGCCTGGTAAAGGGTGTTGCCCAGATTGTAGTAGGTATTCTGGTCCAGGCCGGCCTGGGCCTGTTCACTTACCAGGGCCAGCTCGATCTGCTGCTGCGCCTGGTCGTATGCTCCCTGGCGATAGTGGGTGTTGGCCAAGTTATAGTGCGGCTCGGCCAGCTTTGGCGATTGTTCCTGGGCCTGGTTGTAAGCCGTCAGCGCGCCGTCATAGTCCTGCGCGGCGAATGCCTCGTTGCCTTGGTTGTTCAGTTTCTCCGCCGACGAACCACAGCCGGTCAGCGCCAGCGCGGCCAAGAACAAGAACGGTATCAACACGACTAGTCTCTTCATTGCGTTACCT
>Ga0209253_10004043_pt1 | contig 12823 bp, 9 predicted proteins | sample FrelakmetBRP12BR_FD_187145 | JGI IMG/M metagenome (GOLD analysis project Ga0209253, IMG submission 187145) | Freshwater lake sediment microbial communities from the University of Notre Dame, USA, for methane emissions studies - BRP12 BR (SPAdes)... | ecosystem: Environmental > Aquatic >...
GAGGGCTCGCCCTGGTAGGAGAAGCCCTCGGCGAGGGCTCGCCCGAGGTGCTGGATGGGATCGTCAGCATAGTCGGCGTAATAGCCATCGCTCTCGCCGGTAAGCAGCACGTGCAGCGCGTGATGAATGTCGTCGTTCCACTGGGCGGTGTGCAAAACCGGCGCACCGGCATCGTCCCGCGTCAAATAGCGCGCTTCATTATTGACGTTTTCCAGCATCAGGTGAATCGGCCGCTCCCGCCCCGGCCCGGCGCGAACGGCCTGCGCCAGTTCCGTGATGATGTCCGGCCGGGAATCGTCGCGAATCGCATGGACGGCGTCGAGCCGCAAGCCATCCATGTGGAACTCCTCGAGCCAGTACAGCGCGTTGTGGATGAAGAAGTCGCGCACCACGCGGCTGGCGGCGCCGTCGAAATTGATCGCCTCGCCCCACGGCGTTCCATGCCTGTCGGTGAAGAACTGCGGCGCGTAGATGTGGAGGTAGTTGCCGTCCGGTCCGAAATGGTTGTAGATCACGTCGAGGAAGACCATCAACCCCCGCGCATGCGCCTCCTGCACCAGTTCCTTGAGATCCTCGGCGCGCCCATAACAGCCGTGCGGAGCGTAGGCCAGGACTCCGTCATAGCCCCAGCCGCGCCGGCCCGCGAAATCCGCCACCGGCATCAATTCGATGGCGGTAATGCCCAGGCGCTGCAGATACCCCAGCTTGCGCCTCACCCCGGCGAAGGTACCCTCGGGGCTGAACGTCCCCACGTGCAACTCGTAGATGACGGCTTCATGCCAGGGACGGCCGCGCCAGCCCTCGTCACGCCAGCTGAACGCGCAAGGATCGACGACCTCGCTCGGTCCGTGTACGTCGTCCGGGTTGAAACGCGACGCCGGGTCCGGCACACGCAGGCCGTTCACTTCGAAACGATAGCGGCTGCCGGGCCGCGCCAGCCGGGTCGCCAGCTCATACCAGCCGGCGCCGGCCGCCCCCATCGGGATGGAATCAGCCCGGTCCGCGTGTTCCAGGCACAGGAGGGCTTCCCGCGCACCCGGCGCCCAGAGCCGGAAGCGAATGCTCCCGTCCTCGAGAACCGCGGCCCCGAAAGGCATGGGGTGGCAACGCATCATGCCGCGCCCTCCAGGCTTGAGCGTCAGCGCCGGCGCGAGCCGATCCGCACTACAGGAAGTAGTCGAAATCGTGTTCGGTACGCACCTTGCGCCGCAGGCGGAAAATATGCACCGGCGCCACGTTCGGATCGAGCTGAACGAAGTTGCGTGACCCGTGCCACAGGTAGCGTACATCAGTGAGCAGGTCATGCACCTGATACGGCTTCTCGACCTCGAGCTCGAAGCCTTTCAGGGGCAGCTCGACCCATCCCGATTGGGTATGGTGCGGATCCAGGTTGGCAACCACGAGTACGACGTTGGAACAATCTTCGTTGGACTTGCTGAAGCAGATGAGGGCCTCGTTGTCCACGGGATGGAAGCGCAGGCTCCAATCCGATTGCAGCGCCACGTTGTCGCGCCGGATGCGGTTCAACCGGCCAATGTAGTAACGCAGGCTGTCGGGTCGAGCGAGATCCCAGTTTCGTATCTGGTACTTCTCCGAGTCGAGGTACTCCTCGCTGCCCGGGTCGCGCGGAACATGTTCAAGCAGCTCGAAGGCCGGACCGTATATGCCGTAGCTCGCGCCCAGCATCGCGGCGAGCGCGGCGCGCAGCATGAACGCCGGCCTGCCTCCGTACTGCAGGAACTCCGTGAGGATATCCGGCGTATTGGGCCACAGATTCGGCCGGAAGTATTCGCGGGACTCGGACTGCGCGAGTTCGGTGAAGTACTCGGTCAGTTCGGGCTTGGTATTTCGCCAGGCGAAGTAGGTGTACGACTGCGTATAGCCGAGCTTGGCCAGGCGGTGCATGATTTTCGGCCGCGTGAAGGCCTCGGCCAGGAAAATCACTTCCGGATGGTCGCGCTTGATCCCGCCGATCAGCCATTCCCACATCGGGAAGGGCTTGGTGTGGGGGTTATCGACCCGAAAGACGGTGACGCCCTGCTCGATCCAGAAGACGAAAATGCTTTTCAGTTCGTCCCAAAGGGCGCGCCAGTCCGCGGATTCGAAGTCGAAGGGGTAGATGTCCTGGTATTTCTTGGGTGGGTTTTCAGCGTATTGCACGGTTCCGTCCGGCCGCCAGCGGAACCAGGTCGGGTGCTCCTCGACATAAGGATGGTCCGGCGCGCATTGAAAGGCGATATCCAAGGCCACGTCGATACCGCGCTCCTTCGCCTTGCTAACGAAGCGGCGGAAATCTTCCAGCGTCCCGAGTTCAGGGTGCACCGCCTTGTGACCGCCCGCCGCCGCGCCGATCGCCCACGGGCTGCCCGGCTCTCCCGCCGCCGCGACCAGCGCGTTATTTCGTCCCTTGCGGAAAGTCACGCCAATGGGATGAATCGGAGGGAGGTAGAGAACGTCGAAGCCCATCTCGGCGATGTAGGGCAAGCGCTTTTCGCAATCCTTGAAGGTGCCGTGCGTCCTCGCGTCTGAACCACAGGAACGCGGAAACATCTCGTACCAAGTGCTGAAGCGCGCCCGTTCGGGTTCGACCACGACCTCCAATATGCGCTCATAAGTGACGGCGAAGCGGCGGTCGGGGTGGCGCGCCATGAGTTCGCCGAGCTCGGCATCGCCACCGATCTGTTTGCCTGCTTCCGGCGCCACCGCCTTGCGCAATGCGTCGGCGAACTCATCCAGCCGGATCGCCGCCGCGCCCGTCGCACGCTCCGCTGCTTCCGAAATCAGCAACGCGCCGACCTGCAGCGCCACCGCGATGTCCTTCGGATCGTTGCGCCGGGCGAGATCGTGACGCCAGGTGAAGAAGCGGTCCACCCAGGCCGACACGGTGTAGACATGTCGGCCAATCCGGGCCGCCATGAAGCTGGTCTGCCAATGATCGTTGAACGAGGGCTGCATCGGCACTTCAAGCCAGATGTTGGAGCCTTCCTTCCGGTGCAGCACCAGGCAGCGGATAACGTCGTGCCCGTCGGCGAAGACGTCGGCCTCGACGACAACTTTCTCACCGACCGTGCGCTTGATCGGGTAGCGTCCGGCGTCGACCTGCGGTCGCACGTTTTCGATGACGATCCGGCCGCGTCCGTCTTGGGTATTCTCAGGCAACATTGTTTTAACCTCCGATTTGCTGAACCGGCCGAGCCGGAATCAAACTGCAATGCAATGGATCTCGCGACGGGCTGTCGAACCTGTCATCCCGCCTGAGGGCATCAATTCGGAATGGCTCGGGACGCACCGCCGGTTTTTCATACGGCGCCGCCGGAACTCTTCAGATACAGCACGCCGAGCGGCGGCACGCTAAGCAACAGGGAGTTGTACAGGTCGTGAGCGGGCACAGGCACCGCATCCACGCCGCCAAAGTTGCCGACCCCGCTCCCGCCATAGATCATGGCGTCGCTGTTGAGGATCTCATCCCAATGTCCCCCCCGCGGCACGCCGACGCGATAGCTCAACCGCGGGACGGGGGTGAAGTTGCACACGACGAGAATGATGTCGCCCGTGCTCTTGCCGCGCCGCACGAAGGTGATGATGCTGTCTTCCGAGTCATGGCAGTCGATCCACGCGAACCCTTCGCTCTGGAAATCCACTTCGTGCAGCGCTGGTTCGTCGCGGTAGCGCCGATTCAGGTCGCGCACCCAAGCGTAAATGCCTCCATGCTCCGGCCGCTGCAGGAGGGACCACTCCAGGTTTTCCTCGTGCGACCATTCGCGGCGCTGGCCGAACTCGCCGCCCATGAACAGCAGCTTCTTTCCAGGGTGCGCCCACATGTATCCGTAGAGCAGCCTGAGGTTGGCGAACTGGCGCCACGCGTCGCCCGGCATCTTGCCGATCAGCGAACCCTTGCCGTGGCTCACCTCGTCGTGGGACATGGGCAGCATGAAGTTCTCGGTGAACGCGTACCACAGGCTGAAGGTGAGCTTGTCGTGGTGGTACTTGCGGAAGACCGGATCCTGTTTGAAATACTCCAGCGTGTCGTGCATCCAACCCATGTTCCATTTCATGCCGAAACCGAGTCCGCCGACATAGATCGGCCTCGATACCATGGGCCAGTCGGTGGATTCCTCGGCGATGGTCTGCACGTCCGGATGATCCCGGTACACCGCCTCGTTCAACGCGCGGAGGAATGACACGGCGTCCAGGTCCTCCTTGCCGCCGTACTGGTTGGGCGTCCATTCGCCCGGCTTGCGCGCGTAGTCGAGGTACAGCATCGACGCAACGCCATCGACCCGCAATCCGTCCACGTGGTACTTCTCCAACCAGAACAGCGCGCCGCTGAGGAGGAAGCAACGTACTTCGTTGCGGCCGTAGTTGAAGATGTGGCTGTTCCACTCCGGGTGGAAGCCGCGCTTCGGATCGGCGTGCTCGAACAGATAAGTGCCGTCGAAGAAAGCCAGACCGTGCTGGTCGGCGGGAAAGTGCGACGGCACCCAATCGAGGATGACCCCGATGCCTCGCTGGTGGAGATAATCGACGAAGTACATGAAGTCCTGCGGCTCGCCGTAGCGGGCCGTGGGGGCGAAATAACCGGTGGTCTGGTAGCCCCACGAGCCGTAGAACGGATGCTCGGTCACCGGCGTCAGCTCGACATGCGTGAAGCCCAGATCACTCACATAATCGGCCAGCAATGGCGCGAGCTCGCGGTAGCCGAGAAAGTGGTGGTCCTCCCCCGGTGTGCGCCGCCAGGAGCCAAGATGGCATTCATACACCGTCATCGCCGCGTCCAACGCGTTGGCGTGGCGGCGGCGCTCCATCCACTCCGCATCGCTCCAATCGTAGTCGAGCGTCCACACGCGGGATGCGGTGCTCGGCGGCCGCTCCGCCGAAAAAGCGAACGGATCGCACTTCTCGACCGAGTAGCCGTTCAGCCGGGAAACGATATGGTACTTGTACAGCGTATTGCGACCGACACCGGCCAGGAAGCCTTCCCAGATACCTGAACCATCTTGCCGCGGACTTAAGGGGTGCGCCTCCTTGTTCCAGTTGTTGAATTCACCGATCACCGCCACCGAGACAGCGTTCGGCGCCCATACCGCGAATCGCGCGCCCGCGACGCCATCGGTCACGCCAGGATGTGCGCCGAGCTTGTCGTAGAGCCTGACGTGGGTCCCTTCCTTGAACAGGTAGATGTCATGTTCGGTCAACATCTCGACACCCTGCGGCGCGTCGCTCGGCGATTTATTCGGCGTCTCGGTCGACGCGTCGTACGAGGCGTCGGCGGGGCGCTTCGGGGTCAATTTTTTTGTCATGTTCAGATCCTTCTCAGGCTTGGGTTGGAGAGGTCACAGGACGATGAATTCCGATGCGAAATGGACGGGCGACGCGACGGGTTCGGCAGTGGCCGAGCGAGGAGTAAGCGCTCACCACGGCATTGGGCAAGCCAGCGCGGTTGCTTCGGACGGTCCATGTCGGACCTTGTCGGATCGGGGCGCGTAACGATCAACTTGCCGGCGTATCGTGCCGCCGGCGCCATTTATCGGCAGCATTATCTCATGATGCCGGCCGATTCGATCGCCGCCGTCCAGCCGATTGGGGGCCGATTCGTCATAACCTGTCGCCTGATTGGCTGACCATCCCGCTCGCGGCGGGCGGGCGCCCGGCTGCTGTCAGAGGTTGTGATTTTTTCGTTGTGGGAGCGGCCTTGGACGCGATAACTACATGATTGCGTTGATATTTTGCGGGCGATCCCGCTCCCACAGGCGGATTTTTCCACAGGCTCTCAGGCCACACAGTCTACGTAATAGCCCACCTTGCCGTTTGCCGCGTCTTTCACCAGACCGTGGATGTCCGTCTCGAAACCCGGAAACCGCTCGTTGAAGTCGCGCGCGAACTGAAGGTAGCGCACGATCGTGTCATTGACCCGTTCGCCGGGAATGAGCAGCGGGATACCGGGTGGATAAGGGGTGAGCAGCACCGAGGTGACGCGCCCGCCCAGCTCGTCGATCTCCACGCGTTCTATCTCCCGGTGCGCCATCCTGGCGAAGGCGTCCGCGGGCCGCATGGCGGGCTCCATGTTGGACAAATACATCTCGGTGGTCAGGTGCGCCACGTCGTTGGCCTTGTAGATGCCGTGGATCTGCTCGCACAGATCGCGCAAGCCGATGCGCTCGTAGCGGGGATGCTTGGCGACGAACTCGGGCAGCACGCGCCACAGCGGCTGGTTCTTGTCGTAGTCGTCCTTGAACTGCTGCAGCTCGGTCACCAGTGTATTCCAGCGGCCCTTGGTGATGCCAATCGTGAACATGATGAAGAAGGAGTACAGGCCGGTCTTCTCCACGATGATGCCGTGTTCGGCGAGGTACTTCGTGACGATGGCCGCGGGGATGCCCCATTCGGCGAAGTCGCCGTCCACGTCCAGGCCCGGCGTGATGACCGTGGCCTTGATGGGGTCGAGCATGTTGAATCCGGCCGCCAGATCACCGAAGCCGTGCCAGCGCTCGCCGGTGCGCAGCATCCAGTCCTCGCGCTCGCCTATCCCCTCTTCAGCCAACCGCTCCGGCCCCCACACTTTGAACCACCAGGATTCGCCGAACTCCTCGTCGACCTTGCGCATGGCGCGGCGGAAGTCGAGCGCTTCCATGATGGACTCCTCCACCAGGGCGGGACCTCCCGGCGGCTCCATCATGGCCGCCGCCACGTCGCAGGAGGCGATGATGGCGTACTGGGGCGAGGTCGAGGTATGCATGAGGAAGGCCTCGTTGAACACATCGCGGTCCAGTTTTCGCTTGGTCGATTCCTGCACCAGGATCTGCGAGGCCTGGGAAAGCCCGGCCAGCAGCTTGTGAGTCGACTGGGTGGAGAAAACCATGGATTCCTCGCAGCGGGATCGGTCGGCGCCGATGGCGTGGTAGTCGCCGTAGAAATCGTGGAAGGCGGCATGGGGTAGCCAAGCCTCGTCGAAGTGCAGCGTATCGAGATGGCCGTCCAGCATCTTCTTGATCGTTTCGACGTTGTAGAGGATGCCGTCGTAGGTACTCTGGGTGACGGTGAGGACCCTCGGCTTCTTGTTCTTGCCGCGCACGAAGGGATTGGCCTCGATCTTCTTGCGGATATTCTCGATGCGGAACTCCGCCAGCGGAATCGGACCGATGATGCCGTAATGGTTGCGCGTCGGTGTCAGGAACACCGGCACCGCCCCGGTCATCGTGATGGCGTGCAGCACCGACTTGTGGCAGTTGCGATCGACGACGACCACATCGCCCGGCGCCACCGTGGAATGCCAGACGATCTTGTTCGACGTGGAAGTGCCGTTGGTGACAAAGAAAAGGTGGTCGCAATTGAAAATGCGCGCCGCGTTGCGCTCGGAGGCCGCCACCGGTCCGGTGTGGTCGAGCAGTTGGCCGAGTTCATCGACCGCGTTGCAGACATCCGCGCGCAGCAGGTTTTCGCCGAAGAACTGGTGAAACATCTGCCCGACCGGGCTTTTGAGGAAGGCGACACCGCCCGAGTGGCCGGGGCAGTGCCAGGAATAGGAGCCGTCGGCGGCGTAGTGGGTCAGCGCGCGGAAGAACGGCGGCGGCAAAGTCTCCAGATAGTTGCGCGCCTCCCGCACGATATAGCGGGCGACGAACTCCGGCGTGTCCTCGAACATGTGAATGAAGCCATGGAGTTCCTTCAGCACATCGTTCGGAATGTGCCGTGAGGTGCGCGTCTCGCCGTAGAGGAAGATCGGGATGTCGGCGTTGCGGAACCGTATCTCTTCCACGAAGGCCCGCAACTGGGCCACCGCGACTTCCGCGTCCTCGGGCGAGCTGAACTCCTCGTCGTCGATGGACAGCACAAAGGCCGAGGCCCGGCTTTGCTGCTGGGCGAAGCCGGCCACGTCGCCGTAGCTCGCCACGCCGAGCACCTCCATGCCCTCGTTCTCGATGGCCTTGGCGAGGTCGCGAACCCCCAGCCCACTCGCGTTTTCCGAGCGGAAATCCTCGTCGATGATGATGATGGGGAAATGAAAGCGCATCGCGTTCTCCTCGCCATCCGGCGCGGCAGGGACCAAAGAGCGCGAGTATAGGCGCTTGAACGATGGGCCGGCATGTCACGCGGTGAAATCGATGGGTCAGATCAACGCGTACCGCGTCATGCCGCCGGCGGCGTCGGGCAAAACGCTTATAATCGCGCGGACAGCGAGGGAAGCCACACACAATATGGGGTCCTGCAAGCGCGCTGCCTGCCTGTCGTAGCCGTCAGCGCCGCGGCCGAACCCGACGGAGGAATCGTGAACGCCCTTCTTGCCTTCTCGCGTACGGTCGATCGCGTCAACAACGCCATCGGCAAGGCGACCATCTGGCTCATCCTGATCGTCGTTGTCATCAGCGCCGGCAATGCCATCTCCCGCTATGCCTTGGACTGGAGTTCCAACGCGCTGCTGGAAATCCAGTGGTACCTGTTCTCGGCGATCTTCCTGCTCTGCGCGGGCTACGTGCTGAACAAGAACGAGCACATCCGCATCGACGTGATCGCCGGCCGCTTGTCGGCGCGAACGCAGAACTGGATCGATGTCTTCGGCATCGTCGTTTTCCTGTTGCCGATGGTCGTCCTGACGATGACGCTGTCCTGGCCGGTGTTCATGAATGCGTGGACTACCGGCGAGACATCGGCCAACCCGGGAGGGCTGATCCGCTGGCCGGTGCGCCTGCTGATGCCGATCGGCTTCTTCCTGCTGCTGCTGCAGGGGCTGTCCGAACTCGTCAAGCGCATTGCGTTCCTGACCGGCCGCGGCCCGAATCCGCTGGACGCGGCGAAGGGCCCCAGCGTCGAGGAGGAACTGGTCGAGGTCATCAGGAAACACCAGGCGGCGCCGGAGGTCGTCGATATCGTCGGCATGAACAAGGAGATGGTCAAGGACCACGGCCGGGAAGGAGCGCGGAAATGACCGCCTTCCTGATCGCCAACATGGCGCCGATCATCTTCGCGTCGCTCGTCTTCTTCCTGCTGCTGGGCTTCCCTGTCGCCTTTGCCCTGGCCGCCAACGGCATCATTTTCGGCTGGATCGGCATCGAGCTCGGGCTTTTCCAGCCGACGTTCTTCCAGGCGTTGCCGGAGCGGATCTTCGGCGGCATCATGAACAACGACACGCTGCTGGCCATCCCGTTCTTCACCTTCATGGGGCTGATATTGGAGCGATCGGGCATGGCCGAGGACCTGCTCGACACCATCGGCCAGCTCTTCGGGCCGGTTCGCGGTGGTCTTGCCTACGCCGTCGTACTGGTCGGCGCGATGCTGGCGGCGACCACCGGCGTCGTCGCCGCGTCGGTGATTTCGATGGGCCTCATCTCGTTGCCGATCATGCTGCGCTACGGCTACGATCGGCGTCTCGCCTCGGGCGTGATCGCGGCTTCCGGCACGCTGGCGCAGATCATCCCGCCTTCGCTGGTCCTGATCATCATGGCCGACCAGCTTGGCAAGTCGGTCGGCGACATGTACAAGGGCGCCTTCGTGCCCGGCTTCGTACTGGCCGGGTTATACCTCGCGTACATCCTCGGCTGCACGGTATTCAAGCCGCGATGGGCGCCCGCGCTGCCTGCCGAAGCGCGGGTTTTCCGCGAACCGAGCGGCAAATCCGGCAGCACATCGCTCCTCGCCCTTCTGGCCATCTCGATTGGCGCGGCCCTGGCTTATGAGGAGTTCAGGCTGCCCCCCGAAACGCCGCTCGACGAGAAGATCGTCATCGGCCTGCTCGTCGGTATGGCCGTCGCATTCGTGCTGGCTGTCGCCAATCGACTGCTGAAGCTCAACGTGCTGTCGGCCATGGCGCAGAAAGTCACTTTCGTGCTGATTCCGCCGCTGGGCCTCATCTTCCTCGTGCTCGGCACGATCTTCCTCGGCATCGCGACGCCGACCGAGGGCGGGGCGATGGGGGCGATGGGAGCGGTCGTGATGGCGCTGGCCCGCAAGCGGCTTTCCTGGTCGCTGTTGAAGCAGGCGATGGACAGCACCGCCAAGCTCACCACGTTCGTCGTGTTCATCCTGGTCGGCGCGCGCGTCTTCAGCCTGACCTTCTACGGCGTCGACGGCCACAAGTGGGTCGAGCACCTGCTCACCGACCTGCCCGGCGGCGAGACCGGCTTCCTCATCGTGGTCAACATCCTGGTCTTCGTGCTCGCGTTCTTCCTCGACTTCTTCGAGCTGTCCTTCATCGTCGTGCCGTTGTTGGGGCCGGTGGCGGAAAAGCTCGGCATCGACCTCATCTGGTTCGGCGTGCTGCTCGCCGTCAACATGCAGACGTCTTTCATGCACCCGCCCTTCGGCTTCGCCCTGTTCTATCTGCGCTCGGTGGCGCCGGCCCAGCCCTACAAGGATGCGCACAGCGGCAAGATGACGGAGCCCGTCACGACGGGCCAGATCTACTGGGGAGCGATCCCGTTCGTGGTCATCCAGTTGATCATGGTGGCCCTCATCATCGCCTTTCCGCAGCTGGTGGCCTACGACAAACCCGTCGCTGGGGGCGACAGCGGCGCCCCGCAAATCGACATTCAGCAGATGCTTCGGGAGGACGAGCTCAAGGCCAGCGGCGGCGCCGCCGCGCCGCCGCCCGCCGCCCAGGACGACGACGCCGTCACCAAGGCCATCCGCGACGCCGCCAAGGACAGCAAGTAGCGATTGCCGGCTAATGCTTGTCCCGCCGCCAGGCGGGGCATCCAACAGAAAAACCCCGCGGCAAGCCGCGGGGTTTTTCTGGATGAAGGTCGGCGCTACTTGACTTGCAGCCGGTGGATGTAGTCGATCAAGGCCAGGATGCGGCTGCGCACATACATCTCCATGTCGTAAGGCATGTCAATGTAGTAATCGGCGGCCTTGACGGTGTCCAGGCTGTAGCGCTCGCCCCAGATCGGCATGTCGCGCGTTCCGTGGCCCTTCACCGTTTGACGACCGTCAATGACCGCATACACGCGGTCGAAGGGAAAAACGCCGCCATTCTTCTTTGACAGCGTGCTCAGGTCCGTCGGCGTCGTTTTCAGGAACTCGACGCCGGCGACCTCGGGCCCGGCTACCTTGCCCGTTACGCCATGGCAGACCGCGCAACTGTTCAGGTACTCGCGCTTGCCGAGATCGGGGGCTGCCTTTTTGTCGGCGGCCGCAACCGATCCGCCGGCCCCCGCGGCGAGTACGGCCACGGCAAATATACAAATCGATTTGTGTTTCATGGCACCCCTCGTTCGCTAGGCCTGCTCACTTGACGTGCTGCTGCAGGAATTGGTCCATCCGCAGTTCCACGACGCTGAACCACTGGTTTAGCGTCTTCTGGTACGCGAGGACCGCATCGTATACCTTCTTGAAGGCCGGGTTCTTGGCCGACTCGTCGGCGTAGAGCTGGACGGCGGCCTTGAAGCAGGCGTCGATGATCTCGGGCGAATAACTCTTCAGCTTGACCCCGTTCTGGACCAGGCTGCGCAGCGCAATCGGGTTCTTGTGGTCGTACTCGGCCATCATCGTGACGTTGGCCTCGTACGCGGCGGCCTGGAAGGCTTCCTTGTACTCAGTCGGCAGCGCATCCCACGCCTTCTTGTTGATGAAAAAGTGGATCGCGGGACCCGGTTCCCACCAGCCCGGGAAGTAGTAGTTCTTGGCGACCTTGTAGAAACCGAGCTTTTCGTCGTCGTACGGCCCGACCCACTCGGCAGCATCGATCGTCCCCTTCTCCAGCGCCGGGTAGATGTCCGACCCCGGGATCTGCTGCGTCACCATGCCGATTTGCGAGAACACCGCTCCGCCCAGGCCGGCGATGCGCATCTTGACGCCCTTGACGTCGGCGACCTTGTTGATCTCCTTGCGGAACCAGCCGCCCATCTGCCCGCCCGTGTTGCCGCCGAGGAACGACACCACGTTGTAGTTGCTGTAGAAATCGTCGAGCAGTTTCTGCCCGCCGCCGTAGTAGATCCAGGCGTTCATCTGGCGGCAATTGAGGCCGAACGGAATCGCCGTGCCGAAGGCGAAGGTCCGGTCCTTCCCGACGTAGTAGTACGAGCAGGTATGGCAGGCTTCGACGGTGCCGTTCTGCACGACGTCGAGGGCCTGCCCGCCGGGGGCGATTTCGCCGGGCGCGAACACCTGGACCTGGAACTTGCCGCCGGTGATCGCGGCGACGCGCTTGGAGAGCACTTCGGCGCCGCCATAGATCGTGTCGAGGCTCTTGGGAAAGCTCGACGTGAGGCGCCATTTCACCGCCGGCTGGCTCTGCGCAATCGCGGGAGCGGCGATCGCACCGGCCGCAACGCCCACACCCGCATTTTTCAGAAATGAACGACGTTCCATGCTTACCTCCTCATCGAAAAAATGTCAGTTCCGCAGACCGTCTTGCAAGTAATAAACCAGCGTTGATGCGAGCGCCTGGCGGGCGGCCGTCCGTTGCGCTTCGTCCGGACCCGTCGCTTGCAAAAATGCGAATTCTATATCGAATCGCGCGCCCCGGCGAGGTGTGCGCCTCCGTCTGGTCGGCCGATAGTGGCCAGCCCGCGGACATACCCATGTCGCTGGCGGACGCTTGCCTGGTGCGGCTCACGGAGCGATTGCCGGACTGCCGATTGTTCACCCTGGACACGGATTTCGAGCATTACCGGCGCAACGGACGGCAGGTCATCCCGCTCTTGCACCCGACCTGACGATCGGCATGCGGATTCGGCTCGGAGCCGGCGATCAGATCCTGGGAAGCGTCACACCCACCTGCCCCTGGTACTTGCCGCCGCGGTCCTTGTAGGAGGTCTCGCACGGCTCGTCGGCTTCGAAGAAGACCACCTGGGCGACGCCTTCGTTGGCATAGATCTTGGCGGGCAGC
>Ga0209253_10004044_pt1 | contig 12821 bp, 9 predicted proteins | sample FrelakmetBRP12BR_FD_187145 | JGI IMG/M metagenome (GOLD analysis project Ga0209253, IMG submission 187145) | Freshwater lake sediment microbial communities from the University of Notre Dame, USA, for methane emissions studies - BRP12 BR (SPAdes)... | ecosystem: Environmental > Aquatic >...
CATAGGGATGACGGCCAAGGACGACCGGCTGCCCGAGCGGATCCTTACGGCGGCAACGGAGGGCGGAGCGGCTGGATCGGTGCCCGACATGAAGGTGCTGCTGGAGGAATTCTACCCGGCGCGAGGCTTGGCGCCGGACGGACGCCCGACCAAGGAAACGCTGGCCAGGCTGGGACTCAACGACGTGTCGGCCAAACTGTACGGTCCCTAGGCAAAGAACACAATCATCCTAGACAAGGAGGACTCTATGGCGAAACATCTGGAAGGCAAGAACGCGGTAGTGACTGGTGCGGGGCGGGGCATAGGGAGAGCGGTCTCTCTCGAATTGGCCAAGCAAGGAGCCAAGATTGTAGTCTGTGACCTTGGTGGCACCTCAGCCGGCGAGGGCAAGGACGCGGGACCAGCGCAACAGGTGGTGGACGAGATCAAGAAGGCAGGTGGTCAAGCGGTGGCCTGCAACGAGAGCGTAGCCGATTTCGCGGCTGCCGAGCGGATGGTGAAGACATGCGTCGACAAGTTCGGCCGGATAGATATTCTGGTCAACTGCGCTGGAATCCTCCGCGATCGCATGAGCTTCAATATGGCCGAGCAGGAGTGGGATGGCGTCCTCGCGGTTCACTTGAAGGGCATGTTCAACATGTGCCGCCACGCTGGTAAGCTGATGAGGGACCAGAAAGGTGGCAGAATCATTACCATGACATCCGATGCCTGGAGAGGCTCTGCCGGGCAGGCCAACTACAGCGCAGCCAAGGGCGGTATTGTTAGCCTCACCTACACTCTTGCCAGCGAGTTGGGCAAGTACGGCGTGACTGTGAATGCCATCGCGCCGCTAGCAGCCACCAGGCTGACAATGAGCGATGAGGTGAGGGCAAGATTCACCAGAGGTTATGAGTCGGGCATGATGAACAAGGAACAGTATGAGGAGATCATGAACATGCCTGGCCCGGAGTATTTGGCGCCCATCGTGGCCTATCTCTGTACCGAAGAGGCCAAGATGATTAACGGCAAGATTATCGGCGCCGGTGGTGGCCGCGTGGCTGTGTATTCAAGGCCCTTCGAAGTCGCAGCACTCCACAGGGACATCAAGAAGGATGGCGCCTGGACCATCGATGAACTTACCAAACTGGTGCCCGGCACGATAATGTCTGTACCGTTGACCATGATGTAAGATTTGCGATAGAGAGTCAGCCTGATTCGATGCGGCGCGCTGTGATCCAGATTCCGTTCCTTCAGGAGTGTACGTGTGGACAGGCAAAGAATGATTGACCTACGAACCAAGGATTCACAGAGCGAACCATCCAATAACACCTACGCTCGCACAGACGAACAGGCCGATGGAAAGAAACACACACTCAAACTGAGTCGAGGAAGGGGATGACATGGCACAAGAGAAAACGGATCAAGGATTCAACCCATCCTTGCGAGCCAAGGATCTGCCGAAGCCTGTGTTGATCGACCTTTGGCATCGCACCGTTGCGGCCCACGAGAATTTGTTCCGAACATGGCATGGCGCTGTAACCGAGCGCTTCGGGCAGGAGGTGGCCGAAGCATTTGCGGCCAAGGCATGGCCGCAGTATCACCGGGGCTTCCCAATGCGCCAGCTCTTCTTCGATGACCTGAAGCTGGGCGTTGCCGCGGTGCAGCTTATGCCGACCTTGCTCACGGTCGTGAAACTCGACAATAGGCTGATCCCCGATCCCCTGCGTTGCTCCTGGACCTGGTTCCGTGTTGTCAGAGCCCTCTCCGGTCTCGGCCGCAGGCCGCGACCGTCGAATGTTCCACCGGTGAACCGCAAAATGCTGGCACCATTGGGGTATCTCAGGGCGAAGGGTAAGGACACCAGCCGCGGGCTTCTTCTTAAGGCGTGGCACTTCTCCGATAGGCGTGAGAAGCTGGGCAAGAAGGAAACCGCTGTCAGTATTGACGAGATACTTTCCGTGAACCAATTGGACGCTTCCGCCCTGGCGCAGTTGTGGAATCTGGCGGCCATCACCTACATGATGGTCACCTACGGCTGGTACGCAGCCGTGAAAGACAAGTATGGGGTTGACGTGGCTCAGGATATGGAAAAGGACGTCTGGAACCCGAGGGGCGCTGCCGAATACGATCTACAAATAGGAATGGCAGCCCTAGGCGTAACCGGGAACAATGTCGAAGCTCTCTTCCGTGGTTTCCAGTTCGCCCCGGGGGAAGTCGGCATACTCAATGTAGAATTCGAGCTGAGGAGCCCGAATCATGGTATTCTCCACCATCGGACCTGTCCTGCCGTCGACAGGTTCGAGGACTACGATGACCATCGGCTCAAACACTGTTGTGACCTTTGTGTATTGGGCATGCCGCTGTCCGGCGAAATGCTCAACAAGGACATCAAGTGTCGTGCTCTGAGACTACCACCGCGCACCAAGACCGACATTGCGTGTGAGTGGGAATACACGCTCAAAACCAGGTGATGGGCGTCACTGAGTGCGCTCTAGCCCTTGCTCCCCTGTTCTGCACGGTCTCGCCTACGGATTCAGGGTGATTCAGGCTAAGGTAGGGTCGAAAACCACGAAATGGAACTTGATAAAGAGCGTCTTTCCGCGAGCTTTCGACTTGGGTAAGTGGCAACCCGACAAACACGCTAGCGGTCGGCGATCTGGCTGGTATCAGCATCGATACTGCTGCTGGCATCATTCGAGCCGCGTGACAGCCTTGACGTGCATAACGGCTCAATGCTAGGGTATCGACTGTCGGGATGGCATAGGGCTGACGCTCTTGAGGAACAGGACAGATGCCTAGAGCACCAGTGAACGGGATCAATATCTACTACGAAGTCCACGGAAACGGAGAACCGCTGTTGCTGATCGCCGGAATGGGAGCAGACCACCGCTCATGGTTTCCCCAGATCATGGCTTTCAGGAAGCGCTACAGAGTCATAACATTTGACGGCAGGGGAATGGGCAAGAGCGACAGACCAACTGGGTTGTACACCTTCCGGACGCTGGCAGAAGATGTGATCGGTCTGATGGACCACCTGAGGATCGAAAAAGCACACATGCTGGGTGAATCCATGGGTGGTATCGTCGCGCAGGAGGTTGCCATTCTATTCCCTCACAGGCTAATGAAGCTCGTCTTGGCCAATACCAGCCCAGGGACGGGAGTGGGCATGCAGATCCACCCGGAGCTGATGGAGGCGTACGGAGGTGACTCAGCCTCGACTGATTTCGACGCCACAAAGGTTGACATCGGCAGGGCTATGAGGGCGATGATATCCCTGTCCTTCAACAGCAGGCTCTACAGGCTGGCAATGGGGATAGCTGCCACTCTCTACGTCAGAACCGCGGCACTCAGTGGCATGGCAGAGCAGATAAAGGCCATCTCCAATCACAGCACTCTCGATCGGCTGCATCTGATCCAGAGCCCGACGCTGGTCATGGTGGGAACGAGGGACAGGATTGTGCCTCCCGCCATGTCGGAGATCCTGGTCGGCAGGATTCCTGGAGCTAGGCTGGTGAAGATCGATAACGGTCCGCACGCTCTCAATGTTGAGATGAGGCGCAGATTCAACGCCGAAGTTCTAGATTTCCTGAATGGTGTTCAGGAGTGACCGGAGAGTCACTGACTCGTGTGCTAGCTCAACCACCTGCCCGCCACGAAACCGATATGACTGACCGCTACGCTCAATTCCCCTGAGTTCACCAGTACCACCTGTCCTGAATACAGAAAGTCATCGGCTCCATGTGCTCTAGACTCCAACTCTCTAGGTGGTATCATTTCCAGGGGCAGGTCAGTCGTCCCGTAATCTGTAGCCGATGTTGCGGACCGTCTCGATGCAGTCCGAATCGTCGAGCTTGCCTCTCAGCCTTCTGATATGCACATCGACCGTCCGGTCGCCGCCATCGTAGTCGTCACCCCAGACACTGTTTAGCAGGGACTCCCGGCTGAAGACCCGGCCCTTGTTGCTGAGCAGGAACTTGAGCATCTCATACTCCCTGAACGTTAGTTCGATGATCAGGCCCGGCCGCCGGAGGGTTGCCGCACCAGGGCAGAGTGCCCAACTCTACTGTCCCGTGCTCTAGCCAAGTTCCAGGCCCATGATGGTCACGGCGCACACCGAGCGCGGTGGCGCATCGCCCAGGTTGTGCGTCAGGCCCAGCCTCTTGTTCTTCAGCTGGCGCGCCGGCAGCTCGGCCCGCCCCTGGAACTGCGTCACCAGTTCATAGATCATCCGCAAGCCCGTGGCCCCGATGGGGTGCCCGAAGGACTTGAGCCCGCCGCTGATGTTGATCGGCTGTGGGCCGTCGTGCTTGAACCGCCCGGCGAAGACGTCGTCCTTCACGTGGCCCATGGGGCTGAACCCCAGGTCCTCCATGACGACAGCCTCGGTTATGGAGAAGCAGTCATGCACCTCGGCGAAGCCGATCTCCTCGCGGGGATTGGTCACGCCGGCTTCCTTGTAGGCCCGGCGGGCGGCCTGCCGGTTCATCTCGATGTAGGTGGCGTCCCAGGGGCCGGCACTCCACTCCTCCGGCTCTCCCGACGTAGAGGAGACCTGCAGGGACTTGATGTAGACGGGGTCCTTGCGGAACCTCTTGGCCTCGGAGGCCCGGACCACGATGGCGGCCGCGCCACCGTCGCTGACGCCGCAGCAGTCGAAGAGGCCCAGAGGCCAGGCGATGAACGGGGCGGCGATGATCTCCTCCACGGTCACCACCTTCCGCAGGTGCGCCCTGGGGTTCAGCGACCCGTTGTAGTGGCTCTTGGCAGAGATGCGTGCCAGCATCTCCTTGCCCGTGTTGAAGTCGAGGTTGTACTTGGCAAAGTACGCCGTTGCCAGGACGGCGAATGATCCAGGCCCGCCGCTCAGGATGACGCCCTGAAGGGTGCCCCGGGGTGGAGTGGTAACACCGCCCACCGGAAGGCCGGGAGTACCGACATCCTTCAGCTTCTCCACGCCGATGGCCAGGGCGATATTGGAGGCGCCGCAGGCGACGGCATAGGACGCGTACCGTATGGTGTCGGCCCCGGTGCAGCAGTAGTTCTCGTTGCGGCTGAAAGGGACGTAGTCCAGCCTGAGGTTCTCGGCCAGCGCCGTGCCGGCCGGCCCGAGGTGGGTTTCCGGCATCGCGGTCCCGCCGAAGGCCATGTCGATATCCTTGGGCTCGATCCCGGCGTCCTTGATGGCTTCCTTGAAGGCGTCCACCAGGAGGTCCCCGGCGGAGGTGTCCCACCTCTCGCCGAACTTGGTGCATCCCACGCCGATAATGGCCACTTGGTCCTTGATTCCGTTTACCATTTTTAGTATCTCCTCCGTTATTCCTGCGGTCCCCGGTCTACTGCCGCACCGGCGTGGCGCACCAGTAGTAGATGCTCACGCCGCGCGCAATATCGACCAGCTTGCGCCGGTAGGTCATTTCCATCGGCTGGCCTATCTGTATGGTGAAGGGGTCGACATCGACCACCTGCATCTGTATCCGGCCGCCGCCGTCGAAGTTGATGTAGGCATGCACCACCGGAGGCACCGGGACCGAGACGTTGTAGTCCACCGCGAACGAGAATATTTTGCCGGTCCTGTCGGAGAACCGGTAGTCCTCCATCTGGTCGATGGCCTTGCATTTGGGGTTAACGCAGATCCGCCTCATCGGGAACTGCGCGGTGCCGCACTTCTTGCACTTGCATCCGTACAGCCGGGAGATCTGCTTCCTCTCGCGCCAGGCCATGGAGTACGAGGTGAAACCGTACTCCTGGTCGCGCGGGCCCAGGTAGAACTTCACCGCGCCGCGCATGGAGGCGTACCTCTCCCAGCTCTCCAGATCCTTGCGGCGGGCCAGGTTCTTCTTGACGCCCCACTTGTCCTTCATCCTGGCGATCTTATCGGTCACCTTGAACAGCAGCGCGTCCACGCCCTGTCCGTAGCTGGCCACCAGTATCCGGTCTCCGGGCTTGGCCTCTTCCAGGGCGCCCACGAGCATCATCAGCGGCCAGGCGGCGCAGGCGTCCCCGACCTTCTCCAGCAGGTTGTCCTGCACCTGGGCGGGGGTGAAGCCCATCTTCTTGGCCAGCGCCGCGTGCGGCCGGGCCAGGGGGTAGCAGTAGGCCACTTTCGCAATGTCTCCGGGCGCCAGCTTCTGCTGCTGGAGCAGACCGTTGATGGCCCGGGGAATCAGCTTCTCATAGCCCTCGTCCCGGATCCAGCGTTCTTCCCAGGAGTGTTCGAACTCTTCGAAAACGGCCCGCCAGCGGTCCACGAAATCGACGGAGAGCGAGTATGTCGCTTCCAGTTCCGCGACCACGTCGTCCTGACCGACCAGGAACGCGGCAGCGCCGTCGCCGTACACGTACTCCTGGGGATTTCCCGGCTTGACCACCCGGCAGTCGGCTGCAGCCACCAGGGCGCTCTTCATGGAGCCGGCCTTGACGGCGTCCAGGGCGGCTATCAGGGCGGTGGTTCCCGCCTTGTTGCCGGAGGCGAAGTCCGCCACGCGGATGTCCTCGCGCAGATCAAGGGCGCTCGAGACGATGCTGGCCTGCTGCCGCACCAGGTACGAAGGGGTGCTGGTGGCGAAGTAGAGGCCGCCCACCTGGCCCCGGTCCTCTCCTTCCAGGCAGTAGATGCCGGCCGTGGCGGCCATGGTCACACTGTCCTCGTTCTGGTTGGCCACCGACCTCTCTCCCGGCGGGGGGAAGGTCATCAGGAAGCCGGTGGCTTCGTTCATTTTGGCCCGGCTCAGCCGATACCAGGGAATATGGGCTGAATACGATGTTATGCCGATCATTGTATCAATCTACCTCCTACAGATTGGCAGTGTGTCGGGCAACTTCAGGCGCCAGGCGGCTCGCCCCAGCACAGACTACGGTGTCTTCCCTCTCCTTCATTACTCGGCAGGCAATCCACCGCAAGCATGTCCATAGTATTGCAGCCACCCACCGGCGTCAACCCAGAGAGGCGATTCTCCAGAATCGCCCGACCACATGCTCCATCCCCATCGCTGAATTGCGGATGCCCTGCAGCCCCCGCATCACTGTTGCTCCGAACTTGATCTTTTGCGGGCAGCAGTCGTGGGCTTGGACCATACCCAACGTTAAGTAGGACCCCTCCCTACGACAGTCTAAAGATTGTATGAGACGGACTGTAGGCGATGTCAACCTCTGGCCTGTGCCTGACAAAGCCCAACGGTTACACGCAGGAGCTGCGGGGCAAGAGGGATGTCCAGCAGATGGATGAGGTCGCTGGTCTTCTCCCATTCTCGGAGCTTCCTCGGCACAAGACAATCAAGGATCAACCGCCAAGGCTAGAGCCAAACAAGTGGTCATTGTCCCACTCCAGCCCCGGACAGAATCGATCACTCGGCGCCTGAACGCGTCCCCTTGCTGCTAAGTGGACGGGGCGTCCAGGACGCCTTCCTCTTTCAACCTCCGTATTTCCTCCGCCGGCATTCCCAGCAACTCGCGGCATATTTCATCAGTGTGCTGTCCCAGGAGAGGGGCCGGCCTGCTGGGAGGAAGCGTGGTGTTGGATAACTTGTAGGGGACGTTGGTATAGAGCCTTCTGCCGGCCACCGGATGATCGAGTTCTATCAGTGCCTGCGTCCATTTGACGTGGGGGTCATTTATGGTGTCTGCGGCGCGCTGGAGCATTCCGGCGGCCACTCCGGCAGCCTGCAGGGTGTTCATCACCTCCATAGGCCCGTGTTCCATGGTCCAAGTTTCCACCAGCCTGTCCAACTCGTCAACGTTCTTCAGGCGGCTGACCGTGTCGGCGAATCTCGGATCCATGGTCCAACCGGGATTCCCTATGGCAGTGCAAAACCTCTGCCAATCATCGTTGGTGATTATGCTTATGGCGCACCACTGGTCCTGGCCCTTGCAGCGATAGGCGTTGCAGGGAGCGGCATAGGGGTTTCGGTTGCCCACTTTCATGGCCAAGCGATGGTTGATGCTATAGTCCAGGTAGTACTCGCCAATAAGGGAGGCCGCTACTTCCACCTGGCACAAGTCGATGAACTGCCCCTTGCCGGTGCGACGCCGATAGTCCAAAGCAGCGAGGACGGCAAATACTGCCTGCTTGCTGGCCATGTGATCGGGCAGGGGTACATTGGCCCCCACGGGATATGGATCGTCGGGGTGTGCCCACAGGGAGAGCACACCAGAGGCCGCGGCCAGCATCGGTCCGTAGGCTTGATACTCGGTATAGGGAGTGCCCCGCCCAAAACCCTGGCTGCTAATGTAGATAATGTCGGGCTTGATCTTACGGACGTCTTCATAATCGACGCCCAGGCTTCGCACGGCGCCACCGCGGAAGTTCTCCCCCACGATGTCGGCTGTCTTGATCAGTTTCCTGACAAGTTCCTTCCCCTTCTCCTTCTTGAGGTTCACGCCAAAGCTTCGCTGGCTCCGGTTTGACTCATTGACACCGTGAATGTTGTTCATATCCGGCCCGATGGTCCTCGCAAAATCCGGATTCTCTCTCGATTCGATTTTGATGACATCAGCCCCAAGTTCCCCCAGAGCCTTGCCCCATTCGGGGATCACTGCCCCCGTGCCAAAGCTTATGACCTTTATTCCTTCCAGTGGAGCGCTCGTCATTCTGACCTCCTTGCTAGATGACCCCGGCCTGTCTCAGGGCTGCCAAGTCGTCTTTCGTTAACCCCAACTGGTGACAATAGACTCTCTCATTGTGCTCGCCAAGACATGGAGCGGGGCGGTAAGTCCGGCAGGACGTCTCCGTCCACTTGTAGGGCGGCCCTGGACAATCAAACTTGCCCACCACCGGATGGTCCAGCTCAACAAAGAATCCCCTGGCCTTGGTGCTGGGGCTGTTGACGAAATCAGCCAGGTCATAGATGGGAGCAATGGGTACACCCTCCTTATCTCCCGCCTCGAAAAGCTCAGCCATGGTGTACTTGGTGGTGAATTCCAGCATGAGAGCATACAGGTCAGCGGCATTGGCAATGCGGTACATGAACTGCTCCCATGCAGGCAGGCACAGCACTTCGGGCTTGCCAAGCACCCGAACCAGGGCTTTCCATTGCGGTGGCGTTATGGCCACTATTCGAACGAAGCCATCCTTGCAGGGGTACACCGGGTAGATAGCAGCTCCCAGCCGCCCTTCGGGCGGCGGTGGTGGGCTGCCCGGATTCAGGCCGTAGGAGTAGATGGGAACCATCCATGGGTAGAGACCCAGGCGGGAGCATTCATGCACCGAAACGTCGCAGTATTGGCCCACGCCAGTAGTGCCTCTCTGATAGATTGCCGCCATTATGGAGATAGAAGCTATTAAGGAAGCCGCATCGTAGGACGGCATGCCTGGCAGGTTGATGGGTGCGCCGTCGGCGAAGCCGCTGCTGATCATAGTGGTGCTTAGAGCGCAGTGGACCATGCTCGACCCCTTCCAGTCCCGGTAGGGGCCGGCCTGGCCGAAGTCGGTGATGCTGGCCATGACGAGTTTGGGATTGATCTCCTTGAGCGCTTCGTAGTGAAGCCCCAGACCCTCCATATAGCCCGGTGGATGGGTCTCCAGTAGAATGTCCGCCGTCTTGACCAGTCTCTTGAACAGGCCTCTGCCATCCGGCGACTCTATATCGAGGGTTATCCCGTACTTGTTAGCGTTGCGGTAGAGGAACTGAAGGCTCCGTTCCAGATGAGGCTTATTACCGGCAAATGGAGGGATATTCCGAGTCGGGCACCCGCCCTTTGGCGTCTCAATCTTTAGGACCTCGGCACCCTGGTCGGCCAGTAGCTTGCCACAATAGGCTCCCTTGATGTCGGCTAGATCCAGGACCCGGTATACACTCAAAGCACCTTCCTGTTGCTCCGCCACGGTAGCACCTCTTTCTCAAGATGGGGCTGTCCCCTGTCCTGCGGCAGTCCCGACGCTAGTCTTCGTAGGCATCTCACTGCCTGCGCTCGGTGATTGGTCTGTCGATGTCCCAGTAGGGGCTCACGCTGGCAACACATGCCAGAAGGCGCGCGGGTCAGCATCGATGCCTCTGGCTGGTCCAAGTCTCTCTCGCAGTGTTCTTGTCTAGCTAGCCCCTTTGTCTCTCTTCTTCCTTCTACCTGCCCACATCGACCTTGATGCCGTAGGATTCCACCAGCTTCTTGAGTATCTCCACCTGCTCGTCAGGGACGACCGGAATGCCCTTCCACGGATATGCCCTGCCCATGGCCGCGTACTTCACCTCCCCAAACTTGTGATAGGGGAGAAGGGAGATCTTCTCCACCGGAGGTTTCAGGGTAAGGACAAGCTTGCACAGCCGTTCCAGTTCATCCTCGGAGTCACTAAATTGAGGTACCACCGCATGCCGGACCCATACTCTGACCCCCGGTTTGGCCACCGTCTTTCGCAGGTTATCCAGAATTCGCTCATTGGGCACTCCAGTGCCTTCCCGGTGCCTCACAGAATTCGGGTGTTTGACGTCATAGAGCACCAGGTCAGTGAAGTTGAGTATCTCATCGAGCGTTTGCCAGTCGGCGTGGCCTGTAGTGTCAAGAGCGGTATGGAGCCCTTTTCTCTTGGCCGCCTGGAGCAGCCTCAACGTGAACTGCGATTGCGCCAAAGGCTCGCCCCCGGAGAGCGTCATGCCGCCATCGCTGCGCCCATAGAAGCCGGCGTCCCTTCCCACCACGTCCATTACCCGGGCAACAGTCATGTACTCCCCGGCGTGCTCTATGGCGCCCGAGGGGCACACCTCGGCGCATTTCAGACACTGGTTGCACTTCCCCCACTGGATAGTCCGGGTGTTCTCTACGACGGTAATGGCCTGCTGGTAGCAAGCTGCGACACACTTGCCGCACCTGATGCACTTCATATCCCGGGTTATTATCTCAGGGGTCGGGCTGGCGGACTCCGGGTTGCTACACCACCCGCAATGGAGCGGGCAACCCTTGAGGAATACCGTAGTTCTTATACCCGGGCCATCGTGAATTGAGAAGCGCTGGATGTTGAATACCACACCCCTGGCTTCGGCGACGTCGTCCTGCATAGCCCCCTTCACAGGTTCAAACAGGGATTCCCCGTTTCGGGATCCCACGCCCCGATCAGCCCGGCCAGGTTCACCTTCTCGCGATACGCTAACAATGCAGGGACTGCGCTGTCCTGGCGATGATGCTGTCCTGGGTTTCCTTCGATAGATCAATCCAGAAGGCGCTGTACCCGGCAACCCTCACCTGCAGATTGGTGTACTTCTCCGGGTGCTCCTGGGCATCCCGCAGAGTCCTGGTATCCCACACGTTGAACTGGACATGTGGAACGGTCCCCTTGGCATGCCACTCCTGGAGGTACGCGGCAAACAGCTTCTTGTTCTCTCCCTCGAGGAACTGGGGCAAGAACCTCTGGTTCAGGAGCTGGCTGTGCATGTAGGGTATCTTGGCCGCTGAGTTGAGCACCGCTGTCGGACCATTGTTGTCGGCTCCAGCCATAGGCGATACCGTGCCATCAGCCAGGGGGCTACCGGCTAGCCTGCCATCAGGAGTAGCTCCGCACATAAGGCCTGACGATTGGAAAGCCGCTGCCGTGCTCCCGTCAATGGTGACCGTATAGCCCCAGGCATCCTTGACCTGATTGAGAGTGCCGTCATGTACCTTCGTCAGTGTCTTCACCGCCCACGCATCGGCGCAGTCATCGTCGTTGCCATATTTGGGAGCACGCAGGAAATCCTGGCGCATCTCCTCATATCCTTGCCAGTTTGTCCTCAGCGCCTCGATCAGCTGATCCATGGTGTACTTCTTCTCGTCGAAGACCAGCTTCTGAATAGCCGAGAGGGAGTCGGCGATGTTGATCCCTCCCAGGAAGACCAGGAACGGCCAGGTGTCGTGCTCCTTGTGCAGCTCGGTGAGGTCGATTCCCCTCTCCACAGCCTCATCCAGGAGGAAGGAGTTGCACGGGTCCGGGCTGTACTCGATCACTATCTGTTGCCCCACGTTCCAGGAGTCTATCCCGATCTTCATGTAGAACAACAGCCGCTCACAGAAAGCATCGAGGATCTCATCGGCAGACCGCATCAGCCTCGGGTCCTTGATCTTGGGTTTCCGGGGCAAGTCGGGAGTTTCGAACAACCCGAGAACCTCGGACAGCAACTTGGGCCCGAATATGGCCCCGACGTTGGCAATACCTGATGCCGTCACTGCCCTGCCACGGATATGGGGGTTGACGCAGCACCCCAACTGCACCCTCTTGGCGTCCTCGGTAGACCAGCCCCTGGTGTAACACCACTTCTCCAGCAGGTCCTGATTGTGGAAGGCCGGCTGGCCGCCGCCCATACGGTTCAGGTCAATGGCCCTTTCCACCACATCGGGCGAGATGTCGCGGTGATAGAGCAGGCAAATCGGAGGCTGGCAGACGTGGAGGTTAGCCAGCGCCTCCATGGCCATGCAACTCAAATCGTTGGACACATCCTTGCCATGCTCGTCAGCCCCGCAGATGTTGGGCGCCCAGCCCACGTCGAAGCCGGCGGTGGCGGTGAAGATCGCCGGCCACTCCAGGGGAGACCCGATCTCCTGGGCCTTGATGAACAGGCACTCGACCATCTCGAGCGCATCCTTCCTGGTGATCCGGCCGGCCTTCATGTCGGCTTCGTAGTACGGCCACCACACCCTGTCGATCCTGACGCCGCTGCCATTTCCACACATTGTCATGAAGTGGCCGACAATCTCGACGATCCACATGAACTGGAGGGCTTCGTGGAAGGTCCGCGGCGGGTTGGCCGGGACCCAGTCCAGGATGTCGGCCAGGTCCTCTAACTCCTTCTTGCGAGCCTTGTCTTTCTCCGCCTTCGCCTGCTGTCTGGCCAGTTCGGCGTGTCTGTGGGCATAGCGGATGATGGCCCGGCCGCATATCGCCA
>Ga0209253_10004045_pt1 | contig 12820 bp, 7 predicted proteins | sample FrelakmetBRP12BR_FD_187145 | JGI IMG/M metagenome (GOLD analysis project Ga0209253, IMG submission 187145) | Freshwater lake sediment microbial communities from the University of Notre Dame, USA, for methane emissions studies - BRP12 BR (SPAdes)... | ecosystem: Environmental > Aquatic >...
GCGTGCGCCGCGTCGATGGCCGCGCGGATGTTCTCCCACTTGATGTCGCCCGGCAGCGTGCAGTCCGCGCCGAGGATGAACGGCCGCGACGCGTCGTTCAGCACCCTGGTCACCTCGCGGCCGATCTCCGCCGGCCCGGCCGTCGCGATCAGGCCGTGGCGGTCCAACCCGCCCATGCAGGGCCTCCCGAACATGCGGGCGATCTCGGCCCAGGAGAGCTTGCTGCCGGTCAGCTGCGGATTGCAGTTCACGACATGCCCGGGGTAATCGACAAACGGCGACAGGTCCGAATACGGCGCGTTGTAGTCGCAGACGTGCAGGATGTTGAATGGGCACGTGCGCTTCATCTCGTTCATCAGCACGAGATCAAACGGCTTCACGTGCCGCGTGAAGGCCGCGGGATCGCGGAACCGGCCGGCCTCACCACCCTGGGTCGAGGCATAGAAGCCGTCGACGCCCAGCCGCACGCACTCCTTGACGAAGCGCATGAGGCTGTCGGTAATCGCCTCGAGTCCCTTTCGCACCGCGTCGGGGTTCTCGTCGAGGTGCGCGGTGAGCAGCGGCAGGCTGGTCGTGTGGGCCGCGCACATGAAGGGCGAGTAGAGCGTCATGAGCACGAGGGCTTCCGGCTTCGCCGCCTTCACCAGGCCCCGCACCGCCGACAGGACCGGCTCGTAGAACTCGATTGGATACGAAGGCATGGCGGCCCAGTCCGCCGGCCGCTTGATGGCGGGAATCGGCGGGAAGGTCTTCTCGTACTGGATCTTCACGAAGTCCATGCCCGTTGCGCGGAAGTACTCCAGGTGCTTCTGCACAGCAGCCGTGCCGAAATGGAACTTCGGATCGAAGTGGATGAAGAAGGCCGCGGGGATGTAGGGCTGGCGCCCGCTCTTGTCGAGCAGGGCCATCATGGCATCGCGCTTGCTGACGGCGGCCTCGGTGCTGTTGCTGACGGCGACGGTGCCGGCCGCGGCCGCGGCAGCGCCGAGGGTCGAGCGCAGGAACTCACGGCGTGAAGTCGATGGGCTCATGATGCACCTCTCTTGTGTCCGGCTCGATGTCACTGAATCCGGAGCGTCGCCGTCGCGCCTTTTCGTCCGCGTCCGTCGAATGCAGCGACCCGAATGACGCCCTTCGCAGCGATGGTACCCTGCACGGCCGGGCTCTTCGCGGTCGGCTCCGTGCCGTCGGTCGTGTAGCGCAGCGTGAAGCCCGGCAGTTGCAGGTTGCAGCGCACCGTGCCGTCGACGACCTTCAACCCCGGCGTCGGGATACGGTAGTCGAGGAGCAGGCCCTCCTGGTCCAGGCGCGGCAACTCGCGCCTGCCGACCACGTTGACGAAGCGCGACCAGGCTTCCTGGTAGAGCGCGGCCGCCTTCGTGTCGTCCCGCTCGCGCGCCCAGTCCGGGTCTGCGGCCCAGGCCCGCTCCGCGACGCCCAGCAACTTCGGCATGAGCATGTACTCGATGCGGCCGTCCTCGCGCGAACTCTCGGACCACAGGCAGGCTTCGATGCCGATGATGTTCTCGCGACCGTAGTCGGTGAGGCGGTCCTTGCCAACGAAGATCCCGTCGGGCAGGGGATTGCCGCGCCCGTCTTCCTTCTGGTTCCTGTAGTAATCGAAAGGGATGAAGTCGAACGGCTTGTCCACGTCGACGAAACCGCCCCAGAACAGGCCGGGTTCCTCGGGGTTCTTGTTGTACGCCATGTCGAGGTAAAGGTTGCTCACGGGGGCGAGCACCACCTTGTAGCCGCCGTTGGCGAGGCGGTAGGCGAGATCCTCGGCGCCCCAGCCGGGCACGTTGTTCCAGACATACGTCCGCCAGCCCCGCCCCGCGAAATCGGGATTGGGGATGACCTTCGGCCGGCCGTCCAGCCGCGTCCTGCGCACGCCGATCTCCTCCCAGCCCGAAAGCGGGATGCCGTGGCGCTCCAGGATCTGCGCCACACGGCCGTAGAACACGAACCAGAGATCGTCCACCGACGACAGGCCCTTCTCCTTCAGCAGCGCCAGCGCCGCGGGCGACTTTTCCCACACCCCCGCAGGAACCTCGTCGCCGCCCATGTGCAGGTTGCGCAGCGGCACGCCGGCGCCCTTGTGGGCGGCCACCAGTTCTCCGACGACTTTCTCGATGAAGGCGTACGTGGACTCCAGCGCCGGGTTCATCACATTGTCGGGGAAGTTCTGCACCGACGTGTAGACGGACCGATCCCCGGCTTCACTCAGCAGGTACCGTCTGGCGCCCGCGCTGTCGCCAGCCGAGGACAGGCGCCGGAACCTGGCGTCCATCGCCTTGATCGCTGCGCGGGCGTGGCCTGGCATCTCGATCTCGGGAATGACTTCGATGTGGCGGGCGGCGGCGTACTTCAGGATTTCAACGTAGTCTTGCTGGGTGAAGTAGCCGCTGCCAAACGGTCGATCGACCTCTGGCCCAGACCCATACGCCGGAGGCAGGAAGTTGACGGAATCCAGGGTGTGGCCCCGGCGGGCGCCCACGTCCGTGAGTTCGGGAAGGCCGGGGATCTGGAGGCGCCAGCCCTCATCGTCGGTGACATGGAAGTGCAGCGCGTTGAGCTTGTACCGACTTATCAGATCGAGCACCCGCAGCACCGTGGCCTTGGGCTGGAAGTTCCGTGCCACGTCCAGGTGAAGCCCGCGGTAACCGAACCGCGGCGCGTCGACTACGCGCAGCGCGGGCAGAACGATGGCAGCGCCTCGGGCAGGGGAGGCCGGCAGCAGGCCGCGCAGGGATTGCAGGCCGTAGAAGACGCCCGCTCGGGAGTTCCCCACGATGCGGATGCCTGAGGCGTCCACCGTCAATTCGTAGGCTTCCGGCGAGGGTTGGCCCTCCACGGACCCGATTTCGAGCTTCAGGCTGACAGCAGCGTCTCGTACGCCGCCGAAGCGCGGGGAGAGGTCCAGTTCCAGGAGTTCCGCTTCAGCCGCCAGGTCAGGTGCAGCCTTGATCGCCGGCACGCCGGACAGCTTCACGATGCCGCCCTTCATCTGGAGGCTCTGAGGCGTGGGAAAGATCGGCGGCAGCGACTCGGCCGGCAATTCGCGGATCACGGCATTCCGCTCGTACTGCGCCTCTGGCGTGACTACCCGCGGCGCCCGGCCATGCTGGTCCGGCCGCTCGAAGGGCAGTGCCCGGTAGTCCTTGATCGCGTAGCCCTTCGCAGGGTCTCGGTCGAAGACGATGTAAGGACCGGCCGGCGCCTGAGTCACGTTGCCGAGAAGACCAGTCAGGTACTCGAACTGGACGCTCTGGCCTGGAGCGAGGCCCTTGAATGACGCGTCGGGCGCCATACGAAAGAGTTCCCCGATGACCGGCTCGATGACGATGCCGCCTCTTTCGCTGCCCGGCGTGCGCGGGAGCAGCGCGTTGAAGTAGATCGCCCATCCGCGGGCTGGCAGCGGCTTCGTGTCGTTGTTCGTGAGCGTGAACACCGCGCGTGAGGCTCCGCGGTCGCGCGCGTCCGCGAACACATCGCCCTTCAGCTCCCATCGGAGCTGAAGCGCCGTTTGCGCGCGCGCCGGCAGGGCGGTCCACGCCACGAACACAAGAGCCGCCACGATGGTGAGTCTCATGCGCGCCAGATTGCCACGGCGCCGCCCGCGACCGCCAGTACAAATCGACGGCCGAGGGTTGCGCCGCCGCTCAATTGGACGAACAATGGCCCCGACACCGTTTCAGGAATGACATGGCTGTGGCCCCCCAGACGCACACCGCGCCGGTGCAGGCTCCGCCGCTCGTCCCAACGGGCTTCCCGCGCGTCTTCAGCGCGGTCGAGTTTGCCGCCGGCGCATTCTTCGTGTTCGCGTACAACGTCTTCCACATCCTGCCCAACGAAGTGCCGATCCTCTGCGGGCTCGGCCTGCTCTCGTACCGGCTGCGCAACGGCGGGTGGGCAGCCATGGGGCTCGTGCGCCCGGCGTCGTGGACGCGCATCGTGCTCATCGGCGCGGCCGCGGCCGTCGCGAGGATGATGATCGGCGAAGCCGTCGGCGCGCTGACAGCCGGATGGTGGCCCGCGGTCGCCACGCCCGAGGACTTCTCTGCCATACGTGGCAATGCTCTTGTCGCGGGTCAATGGCTGCTGACCGTGTGGACCTTCGCCGCCTTCGGTGAGGAAGTCGGCTATCGCGGCTACCTGCTCGGGCGAGCGGCTGACGTGGGCGGACGATCGCCAGCGGCATACTGGCTGGCGCTCGTCCTGACGTCCGTCCTGTTCGGCGTCGGGCACGCGTACAAGGGCCCGGCCGGCATGATTGACTCGGGCGTCGGGGGCCTGGTGTTCGGTGCGGCGTACCTGCTGTCCGGCCGGAACCTGTGGGCCGCCATTCTTGCTCACGGCCTCGTGGACACAGCAGGGGTGTGCCTGCTGTACTTCGGCCTCGCGTCCTGATCCGAATCTCAGGCGTCGAATCCGCCGGGTAGGCAACCGGCTGCCAGATCCCGCCGGCCTACTTCATCGTGAAGTCGCGCGCTTGTGGTTCATGCAGGCCGGTCTCCCGAATCCAGGATCTGCCCGCCGCACGTGTCGCAGCGCCCCGTCGCGGACGCCACGCGCTCCGACATGTCGTTGAGCACGGTTCGGCACTGCGGACACGCCAGTCTGGCGGCCCCGATCCGCCGCGTCATCCGCCAGAGCAAGGCCACCACCCCGGCCATGTAGGCCAGGAAGAGGCTGCCTGCGATCGGGATGACCGCGTCTCGGGCCATCCGCGGTTCCGCCCAACGCAGGAACAGCAGTTGGGCCACGCCGAGCCCGACGCTGAAGATCGCCAGCGCGCGGCTTTCCCGCCGCGCCACCAGTCTCAGGACTGCTCGCCGCCGGTCGAATTCCTCTCGCGTCAGCACGCCTGCTCTCTCCGCGCACCTCGACGTCACGCCTTGTTGAACGTGCCCGCCAGGTACGCCTGCTTGTTGAGGTAGCGCGAGATCTTGCCTGCGGTGCCCTTCAGGAGCGTCCTGTGGGGCAGCAGCGCGATCCGCGAGACGGAGACGCCAAGCGCGCTCATGATCTCCGTGCGCAGGGGCAACAGGTCCATGTGCATGTGCTCCGACCTGGCTTCCGCGAGGATCACGAGCCGCTCCGTCCCCGTCTTCTCGTTCTCGACGCCGAAGGCGACGTTTCGTCCCGGGATGAGGTAGTCCTTGCCGTTGAGAATCGCTTCGATGTCCTGCGGGTAGATGTTCTCGCCGCCGATGATCAGCATCTCCTTGCTGCGGCCGGTGACGTAGAGTTCGCCGTCGTGCAGGAACCCCAGGTCTCCCGTCTTGAACCAGCCGTCCGCCATCGCCCGCTGCGTCTCTTCCCAGTTGTTGTGGTAGCTGTCCAGCATGCAGTCGCTGCGGATCAGGATCTCGCCGACGTGATCCTCCGGCAGCGTCTCCCCGGTGTCGGATCGAATCTCGATCGTGATGTTCGCCAGCGGCACGCCGGCGCTGGCAATGGGCCTCCCGTCGCCGGCGGGGCGGATGCGATGCTCCTTCCGGAAGAGTTCCTGATCCACGGACAGGAACCGGATCGGGCCCTGGCGGGTCGACGTCATGGCAAACGTGTTCTCCGCCATCGCGTAGCAGTTCTGGAGGCGACCCGGGTTGATGCCGGATGCCGAGAACCGATCGACAAAGGCGTCCACCGTGCCTTTGAGCACCGGCTCCGAGCAGCAGACGAGGTGCCTGACGCTGGACAGGTCGAACTCGGCCGGGTCATCTTCGGCGCAGGACCTGGCGAGATGGCCGAGGGCGAAGTTGGGGAGCCAGACGTGCGTGCCGCCCACCCGGGCCAGCCACTCCAGCAGAAGCCGCGGGTGCATGACCCACTCGAACGGCGACATCATGTAGACGGGGACCCCCATGACGAACGGCATGAGGATGCACGCAATCAGCCCCATGTCGTGATAGTGCGGCAGCCACGACACCACCTTGTCGCCCGGGCCGTAATGCACGAACTCGCCATAGGCGCGCACCTGGTTGAGGAGCGCCTTCGTCGAGATCTTGACCCCCTTCTTGGCGCCCGTCGTGCCCGACGAGAACTGCAGGAACGCCTCGTGCATCGGGGCCGGGAAGTCGTCAAGGTGCGACTTGCCGAGCGCCGGCACCTCTGAGGTCTCGTAGAAGCCCACGAATTCCGGGACCGAAATCCGGTGATGGTCCTTGAGGACCGAAATCACTTCGGGGTAGCTGACGATGAGCTTGACTTCGTTGTAGAGCAGCAGCGTGTCGATGGAGGAGAGGAACAGGTCCGCCGACTGCTTGGGCGACGGGTAGAAGTAGTAGGCCGGGAGCGCGCCGCACACGATCCCCGCGAAGAACGCCGCGACAAGATCCAGCGACTCGCGGAGGATGATCACGACCGTGTCGTTCTCGGCCACCCCCGCCGCGCGGTAGAAAGCGCAGTAGTCGTACGTGCGCTCGGCAATCTGCCTGATGGTGAAGGGCGTCGCGCTCTCACTCGAGATAAGCGTCAGCCAGGGCATGTCGGCGCGCGACTCGAGATGCCCCGCGATAATGTCCCGAAACTCCGGCATAGCGACCCCCCTCCGGGCTGCCGGCCCCGCACCGTCCGGCCCCGCACCGCGCTGCTGTTCCTGTGTGCCCTGAGTCTCGGTTATACCTCAGGTTCCGCTGTCGGGCCCACCGCCGTTCCGGCGGCCCTCCTCCTCCTCCCGGCCGGAGTCTGAATCCTTCTCTCTGCCATCCTTCACCCCTGCTACAATTGCCGCTCGGCTTTCCAGCCGTCCCGTCTCCTCACTGGCCTGGCCGCCTGCGCCCCCGGGTGGCCCGATCGCGAGGCGGACGCCTGACGAGAACTCGTTTCCTTTGGGGGCCCCATGCCATCGTCTATCCCATCGCATGCGCACGCCGGCAAGCCGGCGCGCCTCGGCGCGCTTCTGCTGGCGGTCCTCGTCAGCGTCCTGCCCGCCGCCGCCGCGGGCCAGTCGGCCGTCCAGTCGGCCCAGGCGGCCGGCGATCAGGCAGGCACGCCGGCCGACAAGCCGCCATCCAACTTCAAGTGGAGCTGGGGCAATACGCTCACGTACGGCCTCGGCTTCAGAATCACCGATGCCGACAAGCGCATCATCGGCGTCGCCGCCGGCGGCACTGCGTTCTCGGTCAACGGCGACGACGGCAACCAGAACTACAAGAAGGGGCTGTTCACGAACGCCGCGAAGATCACGAGCGAGTTCGAGTTCAGCTACAAACAGCAGGTGGGCGGCTTCGTCCGCGGCTTCGCCTTCTATGATTTCGTCAATCAGAACGGCGACCGGGCCCGCACGCCGCTGACCGACGCGGCCAAGGACCGCGTTGGCGCCCGCGCGGAATTCCGGGACGCCTTCCTGTGGTGGCGCTTCAAGGCCGGGTCGCGTGCCGGGGAAATCCGCGGCGGCTGGCAGGTGATCAACTGGGGCGAGAGCACGTTCATCCAGGGCGGCATCAACGCCATCAATCCGGTTGATGTCAGCGTCCTGCGCGTGCCCGGCGCCGAACTGCGCGACGCCCTGCTGCCGGTGGGCGCCGTCAAGTTCAGCATCAAGCCGTCCGCCAACACGTCGTTCGAGGCCTTTTACCAGTACGCGTGGGAAGAGACCCAGATCGACCCGGTCGGCAGCTACTTCAGCACGGCCGATTTCGCGGGGGCGGGCGCGTCGAAAGTCATGCTCGGCTTCGGCTCCGTGCCCGACACGGTGGCCGTCGGTCATGCGCCGCTGCCGCCCACGTTCAGCCCTGTTGGCACGGCGGTGCCGAAGCGCAGCGAAGACCTCAAGGCCCGCGACGACGGGCAGTACGGCGTGGCGTTCCGCGCGTTCGCCCCGGCGCTTGGCGACACGGAATTCGGCCTCTACTTCCTGAACTACCACAGCCGTCTGCCGCTGCTCAGTGCACGGACCGGCACGGTCAACGGGCTCTTCGCGGGCAACTACGCCGCGACCGCCGACTACTTCCTCATCTACCCGGAAGACATCAAGCTCTTTGGCGCCAGCTTCAACACACAGCTGAGCCGGACGGGCATCGCGCTGCAGGGCGAGGTCTCGCACCGCTGGGACGTGCCGCTGCAGGTGGACGATGCCGAACTCCTCTATGCGGCACTGACGCCGCTGCGCCTGCTGCCGCCGCTGCCGCAGCTTGCGCCGCTCATCGGGCTGGGCAACCTGCTGGCGAGCCAGAACCAGGTGGGCGCCTACGGCTTTTCGCAGCAGATCGACGGTTGGCGCCGCTTCGACACCACGCAGTTCCAGATCACGGGCACGAAGGCCTTCAGCCAGCGCCTGGGCGCCGACCAGGTGGTGCTCGTGGCCGAAGGCGCCTGGAGCACGGTGCACGACCTGCCGGACCAGAGCACGCTCCGGCTCGACGGGCCCGGCACCTACACCAGCGGCAATCCGGTGTTCCAGACGGCCGGGATCCAGCCTGGCACCGAGCCCGCGTCGGCGTTTCCGACCTCGAGCGCCTGGGGCTACGTGCTGGCCGGGCGCTTCGAGTACAACAACGCCTTCGGCGCAGTGTCGATGGTCCCGCGCTTCTCGTTCGCCCAGGACGTCTCGGGCATCTCGCCAGGCCCCGGAGGGAACTTCATCGAGGGCCGCAAGTCGCTCACGCTCGGCCTGGGATTCCAGTACCGCATCAACTGGGAGCTCGACCTCAGCTACACGAACTTCATGGGGGCAGACCGGTACAACCTGATCAACGACCGCGATTTCATCGCGGCCAACATCAAGTATTCATTCTGAGGCAGAGCCCATGCGCAGCACGGCACGACTCGTCGCGGTCCTCTCACTCGTCCTGATCGCCGCGCTGGCGGCGTTCACGGCGGTCCATGCGCAACAGGGCGGGTCCCTTCCTGCCACCCTGACGCCGTTCGGCGGAGAGAAGGCCGGCAATGCCGCCGGGACGATTCCCGCCTGGGACGGCGGGATCACGAAGCCGCCCGCCGGCTATGTGCCCGGCCGGCACTACGTCGACCCCTTCGCGGCGGACAAGCCGCTCTTCACCATCACGCAGCAGAACGCGGGCCAGTACGCCGCCCAGCTCTCCGAGGGCCACAAGGCGATGCTGAAGACGTACCCCTCGTTCAAGATGCACGTGTACCCGAGCCGCCGGTCGGCCTCCGCGCCGCAGCGGATCTACGACGCCACCGCCCGTAACGCCGGCACGGCGAAGCTCGTCAACAACGGCAACGGCGTCGAGGGCGCCCTGGCCGGCCCGCCGTTCCCGACGCCGAAGACGGGCGTCGAGGTGATCTGGAACCACCTGCTGCGGTACCGCGGCGAGACCATGGCCCGCTGGCTGACCCAGGCGGCCCCGACGCGCGGCGGCCAGTTCACGGAGGTGACCTTCGAAGAGGAATCGATGGTCGTCTACGCTTTGCCGACCACGACGCCCGCCACGCTGAACAACCGCCTCGTCTACTTCAAGCAGACCGTCACGGGTCCGGCGCGGCTGGCGGGCGGGATCCTGCTCGTGCACGAGACGCTCGACCAGGTGAAGAAGCCCCGGGACGCGTGGCTGTACAACCCGGGACAGCGCCGCGTGCGGCGCGCCCCGCAGGTGGCGTACGACAACCCGGGCACCGCCGCCGACAACATGCGGACCACCGACCAGCTGGACCTCTTCAACGGGGCGCCGGACCGCTACGAGTGGAAGCTTGTGGGCAAGCGCGAGGTCTACGTGCCGTACAACAGCTACCGGCTGCAGGACCCGAAGCTGAAGAACAAGGACCTCCTCACGCCGCTGCACATGAACCCCGAGCACCTTCGCTACGAACTGCACCGGGTGTGGGTCGTCGAGGCGACGCTCGGGCCGGGCGAGCGCCACCTCTACAAGAAGCGGGTGTTCTACATCGACGAAGACAGCTGGTCGGCCCTCGTCGTCGATCAGTACGACAACCGCGACCAGTTGTGGCGCGTGTCCGAAGGGCACGCCATGAACTTCTACAACGTGCCGCTCACCTGGACGGCCGCCGAGGTGCACACCGACCTGCAGGCCGGCCGCTACCTCGTCATGGGGCTCTTCAACGAGAGCCGGCCGCACGACTTCAACCTGAAGCGCACCGAGGCCGACTTCACGGCCGACGCGCTGCGCGTGGAGGGCGTGCGCTGAACGTGCCTGATCTCTCCGGGCGCTCGACACGAACGTCGGTGCCGCCGGGCGCGGCGGCGCTGGCGCTGATGCTGTGCCTCATCCCGGCCGCGACGGCCGGGCAGACCGGCGAAGCCCGCGAACACGCGGCCAAGGCGCCCCTGGCCGCCTCCTCGCTGCTGCTCGACGCGGCAGTGCGGGGCGGCCTCGTGGTGGCCGTCGGCGAGCGCGGGCACATCCTGATCTCGACCGACGCGGGCCAGTCCTGGCGCCAGTCCGAGGTCGAGACCCGAGCCCTCCTCACGGGCGTGTTCATGCACGATGGGCGTCTTGGCTGGGCCGTCGGCCATGACGAGGTCGTCGTCCGGACCCGCGACGGCGGGCTCACGTGGCAGCGCGTGCACAACGCCCCGGAGCACGAGAGACCCCTGCTCGACGTGTGGTTCGCCGACGCGCGGACCGGCCTGGCTGTCGGCGCGTACGGCGGGCTGCTCGCCACAAGCGACGGCGGCGACACCTGGACGGCGAGCACCGTGCACGGCGACGACGATTTCCACCTGAACCAGATCGCCGCCGCTGCCGACGGCACCCTCTTCCTCGCGGGCGAAGCGGGGCGCCTGTACCGGTCGGGCGACAAGGGGGCCACGTGGCAACCGCTCGTGTCGCCGTACGACGGGTCGTTCTTCGGCCTGCTGCCAAGGCCTGACGGGTCGCTGCTGGCCTTCGGGCTGCGCGGCCACCTTTACCGGTCGCTCGACGGAGGCCGCTCCTGGACGCCTATCGCGACCGGCACCGAGGAGACGCTGACCTGCGCGCTCGATCTCGGTTCAGGGCGCTTCGTCGTCGGCGGCATGGCGGGCACGCTCCTCTGGGGCGAAGGGGCGGACGCGGCGGTCCGTAAACAGGATCTGCCAGACCGGAAGGCCATCGTCGCCCTGGCCCAGGCGGCCCCAGGCACGCTCCTGCTGTTTGGCGAAGGCGGCGTGCGGCGCATCGAGATCCCCCGCTAGCCGAGCCACGCCATGCCGAAGCTCACCCTTGCCGCGCGCCTCGAAAACCTGCTGTTCGGCCACCGCCCAATCGTGATCGGCCTGTTCGTCCTGGCGACGCTCGGCTTCGTCTGGTCGGCGACGGGCCTGCACATCGACGCGGGCTTCGCCAAGCAGTTGCCGCTCAAGCACCCGTACATGGCCACCTTCGTCAAGCACCAGCAGGAGTTCGGCGGAGCGAACCGGCTGCTGGTGGCGATCGTGGCCCGCGACGGCAACATGTTCACGCCCGGGTTCTTCGAGGCGCTCAAGGGCGCGACCGACGAGGTCTTCTTCCTCCGGGGCGTGGACCGCGCGCGCGTGCAGTCGCTCTTTACGCCGAATGTGCGCTACACCGAGGTGGTCGAGGACGGCATCGCGGCGGGCAACGTCATCCCGGACGATTTCACCACGACGCCGGAGGGCCTGGCGGCCGTACGGCGCAACATCCTCAAAGCCGGCATAGTCGGGCGGCTCGTGGCGAACGACTTCTCCGGCGCGCTCATCTCCGCCGAACTGCTGGAGTTCGATCCGACGACAGGGCAGCGCCTGGACTTCCTCGCGGTGGCCAAGGACATCGAGACGCGCGTGCGGGAGAAGTTCGACGCCGACTTCGTGCCCGGCTCGCCCGTGGACGTACACATCATCGGGTTCGCCAAGGTGATGGGCGACATGGCCTCCGGCGCGCAGCGTGTCGTGATGTTCTTCCTCGGCAGCTTCTTTCTGACCGGCGCGCTCGTGTTCCTGTACGCACAGTCGCACCGGCTGTCGTTCCTTACGCTGACGTGTGCGGTGCTGGCTGTCGTCTGGCAGTTGGGCGTGATCAACCTGCTCGGGTTCGGGATCGACCCCATGTCGATCCTGGTGCCGTTCCTGGTCTTCGCCATCGCGGTGAGCCACGGGATGCAGATGATCAGTTCGTTCGGGTCGGAGGTCTTCGACGGCGCCGACGGCATGACGGCGGCCCGCAACAGCTTCCGCCGGCTGCTGCTGCCTGGATGGGCCGCGCTCGCCACGGATGTCATCGGCTTCGTGACGATCCTGTTCATCCAGATTCGGGTCATCCAGGAAATCGCGATTGCGGCGGGGATCGGCGTGGCGGCCATCATCCTCACGAACCTGGTGCTGCTGCCGGTCGCGCTCTCGTACGTCAGGTTCGACGCCCGTTACCCTGAGCGTCTCCACCGCCGCGGGCGCCACATGGAGCCGCTCTGGCGCCATTTTTCCGCCGTCGCGACGCGCGTCCCGGCGATCGTCATCGTGTCCCTGGCCGTCGTGCTGGGTGCCGTCGGAGCCTGGAAGGGCGGACAGGTGCAGATCGGCGACCTGCACCGCGGCGTACCGGAACTGCGCGCGGACTCCCGCTACAACACCGACTCGGCGGTTGTGACGTCGAAGTTCTCGATCGGCGTCGACGTGTTGAACGTGATTGCCGAAACGAAATCGCAGGGGTGCGTCGACCACGGGGTGATGACGACCATCGACGACTTCTCGTGGCACATGGTGAACCTGCCCGGCGTCCAGTCCGCCGTGCACCTGCCCGGGCTCGCGAAGACGCTGAACGCCGGCTGGAACGAGGGGTCCCCGAAGTGGCGCGTGCTCGCCAGGAACCAGTCGGTGCTCACGCAGTCGGTGACCTACGTGCCGACGTCGAGCGGGCTGCTGAACGCCGACTGTAGTGTGATGCCCGTCATGCTCTTC
>Ga0209253_10004046_pt1 | contig 12818 bp, 13 predicted proteins | sample FrelakmetBRP12BR_FD_187145 | JGI IMG/M metagenome (GOLD analysis project Ga0209253, IMG submission 187145) | Freshwater lake sediment microbial communities from the University of Notre Dame, USA, for methane emissions studies - BRP12 BR (SPAdes)... | ecosystem: Environmental > Aquatic >...
GGGCCATCCGCTCCTCGGCGGACTCGCGGTGGCGCTGCTGGCGCGCGCCGCCGGCCACGCGGTGCGCGTGCGCCGCGGCGGCCACGGTGTGCGCGCGGCGCGTGCCCGCCACCGCGCCTGGGCGCCGGTGGCCCTCGGCGCCGTCGCGGCCGCCTGGGTGAGCGGCGTGGCCGCGGTCTGGCTCTTCCACGAGGAGCTGCACGCGACGGCGAGCGGGCACTTCCAGGTCGGCAGCGCGGTCCTGGGGCTGCTCGGCGCGAACGCGCTGCTCTCGCGCCGGCTGCCGGGCGACGCCACGGCGCGCGCCGTCCACCCCTGGATCGGCGCGACGGCGCTCCTGCTGGCGGGCCTGCAGGTGTTCCTGGGTCTGCAGCTGCTCCGTCGCTGAGCCGTCGCGGCCATCTGTCGCGGCTGCCTTGCACGGGGTACCCCACGCGGCTAGCGTCCGCCGGATGGCCGACCCGGAAGCCTTCCGCGAACAGACGCGCCGCTGGCTCGACGCCAGCGCGCCAGCCGGCGTGCGCACGCCGCCGAAGACCCCCGACGAGGTGTGCTGGGGCGGACGCAAGGGCAAGTACCACGAGGACGTCCGTCGCTGGCTCGCCGTGATGGCCGAGCGCGGCTGGACGGCGCCCACCTGGCCGCGCGAGTACGGTGGCGGTGGGCTCTCCAAGGACGAGGCCCGGATCCTGGTCGAAGAGATGGCGAAGCTGAAGCTCCGCCCGCCGCTCACCGGCTTCGGCCTCGAGATGATCGGCCCGCTGCTGCTGCAGGCCGGCAGCGAGGAGCAGAAGCGCGAGCACATCCCGCGCATCGCGCGCGGGGAGATCCGCTGGTGTCAGGGCTACTCGGAGCCGGGCGCGGGGTCGGACCTCGCGGGCCTGCAGACCCGCGCCGAGCGCGACGGCGACGACTACGTCCTGAACGGCCAGAAGGTGTGGACGTCCTACGGCGACAGGTCCGACTGGATGTTCATCCTGGTGCGCACCGACAGGGCGAAGAAGCACGCTGGCATCACCTTCCTCCTGATGGACATGGACACGCCGGGCGTGCAGGTGCGGCCGATCAAGCTGATCAGCGGCGCCTCCCCGTTCACCGAGACGTTCCTCACCGACGTCCGGGTGCCGCGCCGCAACGTGGTCGGCCAGGAGCACGGCGGCTGGAACATCGCCAAGATGCTGCTCCGCTTCGAGCGCAACATGATCGCCGACGTCTTCAAGGAGCGCGACGACCGCAAGCGGCTCCTGGACATGGCACGCCGCTGCCTGCCTGCGGCCGGCGATCACGGCCGCATCGGCGACGCCGTGCTCCGCGACCGCATCACGCAGCTCGAGCTCGACCAGCTCTGCTTCGACCTGACGCTCGCGCGCTCGCGAGACCGCCTGAGAGCGGGCCAGCCGCCGGGCGCGGAGGTGTCCCTCTTCAAGCTCTACGGTACCGAGCTGAACCAGCGCCGCCGCGAGCTGATGCTGGCGGTGGCGGGGCCGCAGGCCCTCGGCTGGGAGGGTCCCGGGTTCACCGACGAGGAGCTGGGGCTCACCCGCGACTGGCTGCGCTCGCGTGGCAACACGATCGAGGGCGGCACGTCCGAGATCCAGCTGAACATCATCGCGAAGCAGGTCCTGGGCCTGCCGGACTGACGAGGCACCCATGTCGCTCGTGTTGACCCAGGAACAGGAGATCCTGCAGCGCACCGCGCGCGAGCTCGTGCAGAGCCGCGCGCCCATGAAGCGGCTGCGTACCTACCGCGATACCAAGGACCCGGACGGGTTCTCGCGCGAGCTGTGGGCCGAGATGGCCCGGCTCGGCTGGCTCGGGATCGTGGTGCCGGAGGCCTACGGAGGCTCCGGCCTCGGGTGGCGCGACCTCATGGTCGTCATGGAGGAGCTCGGCCGCACCCTCGTCACCGAGCCCTTCACCGGCACCGTGCTCCTCGCTACGACCGCCATCGTGCTCGGTGGCACCGAGGCGCAGAAGCAGGCGCACCTGCCCGCGGTCGCGGCCGGCCAGCGCCTGCTGGCGCTCGCCTACCAGGAGCCGCGCGGCCGCTACGACTGGCGCCACGTCGAGACCCGCGCCGAGCGCGCCGGCGGCGGCTGGAAGCTCACCGGCGAGAAGGCCCACGTGCTCGACGGCCACGTGGCCGACTTCCTCCTGGTGTCGGCGCGCACGGGTGGGGAGCCCGGCGACGCCCACGGCATCAGCTGCTTCCTGGTGCGGCGCGACGCCCCGGGCGTCGGCGTGGAGCGGATGTGGCGGGTGGACGGCCGTGGCGCGGCCGCCGTCCGCTTCGACGGCGTCACCGTGAGCGCGGACGCGGTGCTCGGCGGCGAAGGGCAGGGCGAGCCGCTGCTCGCGCGCACGCTCGACCGCGCCACCATCGCGCTCTCCGCCGAGATGCTGGGCGGCATGGCGGCCTGCTTCGAGATGACGCTCGACTACCTGAAGACGCGCAAGCAGTTCGGGGTGCCGATCGGGTCGTTCCAGGCGCTCAAGCACCGGGCCGCCCGCCTCTTCGTCGAGATCGAGCTCGCGCGCTCGATGGTGATGGCCGCGCACCAGGCGCTCGACGAGGACGCAGACGACCAGCGCGTGGCCCGCCTCGCCGGAGCGGCGAAGGCGCGATGCTCGGATGCCTTCGTGCTGGCGGGCAACGAGGGCGTGCAGATGCACGGCGGCATCGGCATGACCGACGAGCACGACGTCGGCTTCTTCCTGAAGCGCGCCCGCGCGGCCGAGATCCAGTTCGGCGACGCGACGTTCCACCGCGAGCGCATCGCCTCCATCGACGGCTACTGAGCGACAGACCGTGGCCGCGGCCGTCCGCCCCGCGGGCGACGCGGTGATCGGCCCGGGGACGGATGCCCCACCGCCTTTGGGATAAGTGGGCGGTTGCTCCATGCCTTGCGGCGCGAGGTACTTCTCGCTATACGACTGCGCACTTCATCGGAGGTAGCTCGTATGGGCCTCGCAGAGAGCACGGCACCAGCCAACCGGACCAGGATCCTGATCGTGAATCCGCACGCCACCGAGCGCGAGGGGTTGGCGGCCGTGCTCGCTCGGGAGCAGGGGCTCGAGGTCGTCGGCGTGACCGGCAACTCGGCGGACGCGGCCGAGATGATCGAGCAGGCGTCTCCCGACGTGGTCGTGATGGACCTGGCGACGCCGGCCGAGGGCGGCATCGAGGATCTGCGCCGGCTGCTCGGCGGACGGCAGGCCTTCAGGGTGGTCGCGATCCGGCGCGACTATTCGCGCGACCAGGTGGCCGCGGCGTTCGAGGCTGGCGTGAGCGCCTGCGTCTCGACCAACGCGGGCGTCGCCGACCTGGTGAACGCGGTCCAGGCGGCCCAGGCCGGAAGGACCTACCTCTGTCCCTACGTCACCCGCGTGCTGATCGAGTCGCCCACCATGGCCCCGGTCACCGTGCCGCCAGGCGGCCGACAGCTCACGCGTCGCGAGCAGGAGGTGCTGGAGCTCATCGCGGCGGGGAACACCGACCGCCAGATCGCCAGCCAGCTGACCCTCGCCGTGGGGACCGTCCACACGCACCGCAAGCACATCATGGCGAAGCTCGGCGTGCGCAACGTCACCAGCCTGCTGCGCCGCACGCGCGAGCTGGGCCTGCTGCCGCCGGGCTGACCCCGGCCCGGGTCGTGAGCGCGACGGCGGCTTCAGGCGCTCGACGCCGCGGGTGCCGCCGCTCAGTGCAGCGTCGGGACCGTGTCGTGGAGCTGCGCCAGGCGGTCGCGGACGGCGTCGGCGTCGGCGGCGTCCGGCGCCAGGGTGAGGTAGCGGCGGAAGTCGTCGGCGGCGGCGGCGAAGCACTCCAGCTCCGCGTAGAGCAGGCCCCGCGTCTTCACCTCCTCCGGCGTGTCGGGCCCGAGCACGAGCAGCAGGTCGACGGCGGCGAGCGCCGAGGCGGCATCGCCGCGATCCTGCCAGACCCGCAGCAGGTTGCGCAGCATGCGGGCGAGGATGGCGGTCGCCGGTACCGGCTGCAGGAATTCGGGCTGCACCGCTGCGAGCTGCGGGCCGCGGCTTCCCGAGGACAGGGCGCGCAGGCGCTCGCGCAGGTCGGCGTCGGTCAGGGTAGCGCCGGCGTGGAAGGGATCGACCAGGCGCGAGCCGTCCGGCCCCGGCAGGCGTACGAGGAAGTGCCCGGGGAAGCCGACCCCGCTCACCGACACCCCCGCCCGGCGGCCGACCTCCATCACCACGACCGCGAGCGAGATCGGGATGCCGAGGCGCCGCGCCAGCACGTCGTTCAGGAAGCTGTTGCGCGGGTCGTAGTAGTCGGCCTGGTTGCCGCGGAATCCGTTGACCTCGAACACCACCGCCAGGAGCTGGTCCGCGCGCGTCGCGGGGGCGGCCCCGGGCGTGATGCGGGCCCGCACCTGGTCGGCGAGCCGGTCGAGCTCGGCCAGGGGGGGCACGGGGTCGAGGTGCGGGTAGGCGATGCGTGCGATCTCGAGCGCGGCGCGCCCGAGGTCGAGGCGGGCGCCGGAGCTGACGAGGGCGGCGAAGCGGTTGCGGAGGCCGTGCACGATCCGGCAGACCGTAGCGAAGGTCGGGTCCGGGGGGCAAGCGCGCATGCGGAGGCCTCGCGCATGCCGGTCGCTTGGCAGGCGCGCGCGCACCCTGCTACACCGCCCGCGTGTCGCTGCGGGACTGCGCCGCCATCGTCGGGATCGGGCAGCTGCCGTTCTCCAAGAACATCGGTCGGCCCGAGGAGGTGACCGCGCTCGAAGCCGCGACGCTCGCGCTCGAGGACGCGGGGCTGCGGCCGTCGGACGTCGACGGGATGTGCAAGTGGAGCATCCAGGTGACGTCCGAGAACGCCATTGCCCGCAACCTGGGCGTCCCGAACCTCGGCTTCTTCGGCGAGGTCGGCTACGGCGGGGGCGGCGGCTGCGGCGTGGTCGCGCACGCGGCGGCGGCGATCGCGGCCGGGATGGCGCGCTGCGTGCTCATCTACCGCTCCCGCAACCGCGGTTCGGGTGGCCGCCCGTGGGCGGGCACGTCTCGGGAGCGCGACCAGTCGCAGACCGAGGGCAACGAGACCGCCTTCTTCTCGCCCTACGGCTTCGTGCGCCCGGTGGACCAGGTGGCGATGTTCACGCGCCGCTTCCTCCACGAGCGCGGCTACACCACCCGGCACCTCGGCTGGATCGCGGTGAGCACGCGCAAGCACGCCGCCCGCAACCCGATGGCGATGATGCGCGAGCCGATCACGCTCGACGACCACGCCCGCAGCCGGCTGGTCTCCGATCCGCTGCGCCTGCTCGACAACTGCCTCGAGACCGACGGCGCCGCGGCCCTCGTCGTGGCCGCAGCCGACCTCGCCCGCGACTGCCGCCAGACGCCGGCCTGGATCCGTGCGGCCTCGCAGGGCATGGGGCCGCACAACGTCACCATGAACAACTTCTTCCACGATCCCTTCCTCGAATCGCCGGGACGCCATGCGGCCGAGGCGCTGTGGAGGATGGCGGGCGTCGGACCGCGCGAGGTCGACGTCGCGCAGCTCTACGACGCCTTCACGCCGCTCGTGCTGGCCTCGCTCGAGGAGTACGGCTTCTGCAAGCCCGGCGAGGCGGGCGACTTCGTCTCGGACGGCGGGCTCGAGGTCGGTGGCCGGCTGCCGAACAACACCAGCGGCGGCAGCCTGTCCGAGGCCTACGTGCACGGCATCAACCTGATCATCGAGGGCGTGCGCCAGATCCGGGGCGCGTCCGTGAACCAGGTGCCGGGCGCGCGCCTCTGCCTCGTCACCAGCGGCAACATGGTGCCGACCAGCGCGCTGCTGCTGCGGGGGGACGGATGAGCGACGAAGCCGTCGTCCGCCGCACGGGCGGCGCGCAGTGGCTGCCGTACTGGGAGGCGGCGCGGGCGCGCGAGCTGCGCTTCCAGCGCTGCACCGCGTGCCGCGCCTGGCGGTTCCCGCCGCAGCCGATGTGCCCGCGCTGCCGCTCGCTCGACAGCGCCTGGGAGCGCGCGAGCGGCCGTGCGCGGCTGCTGTCGTGGGTGGTCGTGCACCCGCCGGTGCTGCCGGCGTGGACGGACCGCACCCCGTACCCGGTCGTGCTGGTGCAGAGCGAGGAGGGCGTGCGCACCATCGGTGGCCTGGTCGGGGCGAGCGCGGACGAGCTCGTCATGGACATGCCCATGGTCGTCGACTTCACGCCCTCGCCCGACGGCGACCTCGTCCCGCAGTGGCGTCCGGGCTGACGGCGCCATGGCCATGACCGTCCGCGACGAGGCCTGGCTCGGCATCGACCTCGGCGGGACGAAGATCGAGGGCGTGGTGCTGGACGCGGACCTCCAGCCGCGTAGCCGCACCCGCGTCCCCACCGAGCGCGAGCGCGGCTACGACCACGTGCTCGCCCGGGTGGCCGAGGTGTTCGACGCCCTGCGGCCGCACGCGCCGCACGTGACGCGCATCGGCATCGGCACGCCGGGCTCGATCTCGCTGCGCGACGGGCGGCTCAAGAACTCGAACACGACCTGCCTGAACGGCCGGCGCCTGCGCGACGACCTGGAAGCGCGCCTCGGCATCGCCGTACGGGTCGAGAACGACGCCGACTGCTTCGCGCTCGCCGAGGCGCGCGCCGGGGCGGGACGCGGGGCGCGCGTCGTGTTCGGCGTGATCCTGGGTACCGGCGTCGGCGGCGGCATCGTGATCGACGGGCAGCCGTGGACCGGCCTGCAGCGGATCGCCGGCGAGTGGGGCCACCACCGGATCGCGGCCGAGGGGCCGCGCTGCTACTGCGGCCAGCGCGGCTGCGTCGAGACCTTCCTCTCCGGTCCGGCGCTCGAGGCCGCCTGGGTGGCAGCCGGCGGGCCGCCGGCGCCCGCGGTCGAGATCGCGGCGCGCGCGCGCGCCGGAGAGCCGCTCGCGGCCCGCGTCCTCGACGCCTACTGCGAGACCTTCGGCCGCGCGCTGGCCAACGTGGTGAACATCCTCGATCCCGACGCCGTCGTGCTCGGCGGCGGGCTCTCGAACCTCGAGCTGCTCTACGACCGCGGGCGCGACGCCGTCGCCCGCCACGTCTTCAACGACGAGCTGCGCACGCCGATCCTGCGCCACCAGCTCGGCGATGCTGCGGGCGTCGTGGGCGCGGCGATGCTCTCCGCGTCCTGAGTGGGCGGCGTCAGTCCTCGCGGCAGACCCCGGGCGAGCGTCGTCTTGCCCGACTGCCGCGGGCCGACCACCGCGACGGCGGGATGGCGCCGGAGCCGATCGCGAAGCAGCGGGGTCAGGCCGCGCTCGACCACTTGCCGATTGTAAATCCGTTTTCAATCGGTAAGCAAGCCTCTGCCGGCGTAGCGCACCGGTTCGCCCCGAGGTGCGCCCGAGGCCGACGGCGTCACTCGAAGCGACCGTGGCGGCCGGCGCCCTGCGCGAAGCGCTCGGCGCCGCGCAGCGTCTCCCCGGAGCGGATGACCTCGATGCCGTAGCGGGTCTCCACGCGAAGCGCCTCTTCGAGCCCGAGCGACCACTGGGCGTAGGAGGAGAGGCGGTCGCCGCGCAGGCATCGCTGCGGGAACTTCGCGATCTCCTTCGCGAGCGCCGTGGCCGCCGCGAGCGCGGTGCCCGGCGGCACGAGCCGGTTGGCGAGGCCCATGCGCAACGCCTCCGCCCCCGAGACCGGCCGGCCGGTGAGGATCATGTCGAGCGCGTGGCTGTGACCGACGAGCCGCGGGAGCCGGATGGTGCCGCCATCGATCAGGGGCACGCCCCAGCGCCGGCAGAAGACGCCGAAGACGGCGTCCTCGGCGGCGACGCGGAGATCGCACCACAGCGCGAGCTCGAGCCCGCCCGCGACGGCGTAGCCCTCGACCGCGGCGATGGTCGGCTTTTCGAGCAGCATGCGAGACGGGCCCATGGGCCCGTCCCCGTCCTCGGCGACGCGGTTCCCACGGCCCCCGGCGACGCCCTTCAGGTCCGCCCCCGCGCAGAACGTTCCGCCGCGGCCGGTGAGCACCGCCACGGCGAGCGCGTCGTCGCCCTCGAAGCGCCGGAACGCCTCCGCGAGCGCCGCCGCGGTCGGACCGTCGACGGCGTTGCGGACCTCGGGGCGATCGATGGTGACGATCGCGACGGGGCCATCGGTCTCGTACTGCACCTGCGCCATGGCGGCGTCCTAGCAGAGTCGCGCCGGGCAGGCACGGCCGCGGCCCGCCGAGCGCAGCGCCCGCCAGTCCACACGGGAGGCGCCAGGGAGGGCGCTCATGCCGACGTGCGCAGGCTCCGGCGGCCGACGGCGACGAGGAACATCACGCTCGCCCCGGCGGCATGCGGCGAGAAGAAGCGGGTGACCTCGTCGTCGAAGAAGGTCAGGCCGCTGGCGCCGAGCCGCTGCGCGTAGGCGGCGAGGTAGGCCCGGCCGCCGGCGACGGCGCCGGCGAGCTCGGCGGCGCGATACCCGCGCCCGCCCATGGCGGCGAACACGGGCTCGAGGTCGACGAGGAAGTAGAGATTCGCGGCGGCGTCCGCCGCCAGCTCCTGCTGCAAGCCGAGAAAGCCGGCCTCGCGGCGGAGATCGCCCGCCTGCAGCTGGATCAGCGCCTCGCGCGTCGGGTCGTGCACCCAGGCGCCCGGCGGGAGCCCGTCGACGGCGTTGGCGATGACGTAGCAGGTGGCGCGCACGGGGCAGTCGGTGGGGAAGCCGCGCGTGGCCGCGTGCACGACGGTCGACAGCTGGTCGAAGCCGATCGGCTCGCGCGAAAAGCGGCGCGTGGAGCCGCGGCGCAGGATCACGGCCTCGATCGGCTCGGGAACGTCCGCCGGCGGGCGCGCCGCCAGGGGCACCGCGGGTCCGTCGGGGACGACGAAGGGTGGGGCGACGCCGCCGCGCACGGCGCGGACCTGCGCCGCGTCGCCGAGCGAGGAGGCGGCGTGGGCGCGCGCGATGGCGCCGTAGCGGACCTCGTGAGGCGAGGACGGGAGCACGGCCAGGCCGAGCGGCGGTGCCTCGGGCGCCGGCGGCGGCGCGAGTGCGCCCGCACCGAGCGCCACCACGCCCAGCGCGGCCTCGCGCTCGCGCTCGAGGTCGAGGAGGCCGTTCACCGCGTCGTCGACGAATGCCTGCACGACGCGCGCCGGGATGTCGGCGGCGGCGGCGAGCGCCAGCAGGTTCGCCAGGATCGTGCCCGCGTCCCAGAACGCATGTCGCCAGGCGCGCGCGCGGTACTTCCAGGCGTTGCGCCAGAACGTGCTGGTGTAGACGAGGAGCACGGGCGCGGCGGCGGCGGCGGGATCGGCCGCGGTGGCGGCGACCAGCGCGGCCCGGTGGTCGCCGGCGCGGAGCCGGCGCAGCGCGTGGTCGTGTGGCCCGTAGTGCCACACGCCGGCCTCGAGGTCGGGCAGGGGGGCGGTCACCAGGTAGAGGTCGACGTGGTAGAGCGCGCCGGTGCACGCGGCGGCCCGGAACCAGATCTCGCCGCCTGGCCAGGTCCTGTGGCGGAGCACGCCGGCCGAGAGGTGCAGCAGGCGTGCGAGCGCGGCCCGGTCGAGCGGCGGGCCGGGCGGCGGCGCGCTGCCGGGGTCGGCGATGGCCTCCAGGGCGAGCGCGCCGCCCGTGCCGATGCCGGCGGGCAGTGGCTCGGCCGCGAGGTCGGGGTAGACCTTGAACGGCCGCGGCATGTTCGCCCAGTCGAGCACGTGCGGGTCGCGCTGCAGCCGGGCGAGGGAGTGCGACGTGCTCTCGTGGTAGGCGCGCAGCTCGCCGGCGTCGTTGGCGGACATGCGGCGACCCTAGCGGCGTGCCGCGGGACGGTCCATCCGGGGTTGCATGAGTCGGCGAAAGCGGGCGAGAGTGCCCCGGATATCCACCCCCGGAAGGAGACGTTCATGGGTCGCAAGGTCTACGTGGTCGGCGTCGGGATGACGAAGTTCGAGAAGCCCGGGTCGAAGGCCTGGGACTACCCCGACATGGCGAAGGAGGCGGGCACCAAGGCGCTCGCCGACGCGGGCATCCCGTACGACGCGGTCGAGCAGGTCGCGGTCGGCTACTGCTACGGCGACTCGACCTGCGGGCAGCGCGCCGTCTACGAGATCGGGCTCACCGGCGTACCGATCTACAACGTCAACAACAACTGCGCGACGGGCTCGACCGCGCTGTTCATGGCCAAGCAGTTCGTCGAGGGCGGCCTCGCCGAGTGCACCATGGCCCTCGGCTTCGAGAAGATGGAGAAGGGCTCGCTCGGCGTGAAGTACCAGGACCGGACGAACCCGATGGACAAGCAGTTCAACGTGATGGTGTCGCTGCGCGAGTTCGCGCCCGCGCCGCCCGCGCCGCAGTTCTTCGGCAACGCCGGGCGCGAGCACATGGACCGCTACGGCACCACGCGCGAGCAGTTCGCCAAGATCGGCGAGAAGAACCACCGCCACTCCGTGAACAACCCGTACTCGCAGTTCCAGGACGTCTACACCCTCGAGCAGGTCATGAACGCGCCGATGGTGTACGACCCGCTCACCAAGCTGCAGTGCTGCCCGACCTCCGACGGTGCGGGCGCCGCGATCCTGGCGAGCGAGGACTTCGTCAAGAAGCACAAGCTCGAGAAGACCGCCGTCGAGATCGCCGGCATGGCGATGACGACCGACTTCCCGAGCACCTTCGAGGACCGCAGCTGCATCAAGCTCGTGGGCTTCGACATGACCCGAGCGGCGGCACGCAAGGTGTACGAGCAGTCGGGTCTCGGGCCGGAGAACGTGCAGGTGATCGAGCTGCACGACTGCTTCTCGGCGAACGAGATGGTCACCTACGAGGCGCTCGGCCTGTGCCCCGAGGGCAAGGCGGGCGAGCTGATCGACTCGGGGGCGGTGACCTACGGTGGCCGCTGGGTGGTGAATCCGTCGGGCGGCCTGATCTCGAAGGGGCACCCGCTGGGCGCGACCGGCCTCGCGCAGTGCTCGGAGCTCAACTGGCAGATCCGCGGGCTCGCCGAGAAGCGGCAGGTGCCGGCCGTGAAAGCGGCGCTGCAGCACAACCTGGGGCTCGGCGGCGCCGCCGTCGTGACCATGTACCGCAAGGCCGAGCTGTCCTGACGACACGCCCGCGCGCGTGACGATCCGCGGCCCGGGGCGCTCGCCGTCCCGGGCCGCGGCCACGGCTCAGGAGGATCGAGCCGTGCGGGCCGGCACACCGAGCACCTCGAAGCCCACCGAGCGGGCGGCCGTCGCCAGCTCGAGGTCGTGCGTCGCCAGGCGGAGGTCCGGTATCGCCGTGCGCACCCGGAGCGCGGTGGCGAGGTGGATCGCGTCGAGCGATCCGAGCGTCGTCGGAAAGGGGTCGGCGGCACGCTCGAGCACGCCGGCGTCGAGCGCCACCGTGTCGAAGCCCTCGAGCACTGCGAGCACGGCCGCGCGCCGCCGCGCGACCTCGCGCTCGTCGAGCGACAAGCGCAGGCGCGCGCGGTCGATCGTCCTCAGGCATTCGATGCGGATGAGCTGGCTCGAGATGGCACGGTCGATGCGCCGCCAGGCCGCGAGCGGGGCCCGCTCGCCGAGGACGATCCGCAGGAGCACCGAGGAGTCGACGTAGACGGTCACCGACGTCCGCGCTCCTCGCGCAGCAGATCGAGCGAGGCGATCGCCCATCCCGCGCTGGAGAAGCGCTTCGAGCGCAGCTGCGCGAACGGACGGCGGGCGGGGACGATGACGACGCCTGCCGGGGCGGCGGCCGGAACGAGCCGCACGATCGGCCGTGCGCGGTCGGTCACCTCGAGCTCGGCACCCCGTTCGACGGCGCGCAGGTGCTCGGAGAGGTGGTCCTTCAGCTCGGCGATCCGCACCCGCTTCATGGCCAGGAGAGGCCATATCGGGTCTCTACTGTCAAACGCCAGCCGGTCATCCTGCCGAGCGGACGCTGCGGGCGCGCGCGGCTCGCCGGGGATCCCGGCGCATACCACCCGCGGCGGCGATGCGGCTTTGAGGACTGGCCCGGAGTTCATGTAGACCAGGCCGGCCGAGGGGCGCCGGGAGGCCGGTCTCGCCCGGCAACTTCCCCGAGAGGAGCAACGGCGCGACGATGGAGAGCCTCGCCGGCTGCGTGGTCATGCTCACACGCGACTACCCGGACACGACGCGCGTCGACGGCCAGGAGCTCGAGGTGTGGCTCAAGGCCCCCGGCTCGCGTCCGACGCCGAAGCTGAACCGCCACCTCGGCTCGGCCTTCCTGGTGACGGCCGGGAAGGCCGCGATCCTGGTCACGGCCGCGCACGTGGCCCGGCGGATGGATGGGGAGGCGCTGGTGTCCTTCCGCCGGTCGTCGGGCGCCCGCGCGTCCGCTCCGCTCGGGAAGCTGGTCGCACGACGCGAGCGGCGGTTGCCGTGGAGGTATCACGGGCACGCCGACGTGGCCGCGCTCCGTCTCGGGTGGACGCCGCCGGGGCTGCGCGGGCAGCTGCTCCCCCACGACCGCCTGCGCGCGGTCGCGACCGCCCCGGAAGGGGCGGAGCAGCTCCTGGTCATGGGCTTTCCGCTCGGGCTCTTCGCGGAACGCGATTTCGCCCCGGTCGTGAAGCGCGCGCACGCGGCGAGCGGGCTGGTGCGGTTCTACTCGGAGGAGCTCACGGGGCCCGCGGTGTTCTTCTTCCTGGACGAGGCCGCGATGGGCGGCTACAGCGGCGGGCCGGTGTTCACCGCCCCTGCCGTCTCGCTGGCCGAGCCGCAGTGCGTCGGGCTGGTGAGCCAGACGGTGAGCGACGACGCCGGGGGGCGGCTCACGGCGATCGTCCCGAGCCACGTGATCCGCCGCGCCGTCGCACGCGCCGCCCCCTGACCGCCATCTGGTGGCGGGGTTGCCGGAGTGCCGCCG
>Ga0209253_10004047_pt1 | contig 12816 bp, 13 predicted proteins | sample FrelakmetBRP12BR_FD_187145 | JGI IMG/M metagenome (GOLD analysis project Ga0209253, IMG submission 187145) | Freshwater lake sediment microbial communities from the University of Notre Dame, USA, for methane emissions studies - BRP12 BR (SPAdes)... | ecosystem: Environmental > Aquatic >...
GGCCTACCGGGAGGCGGCGGCGCTCCTGCCTGCCTCGGTGGCCGCGCTCGCGGGGGTGGAGCAGGCGCTTCGGGCCGCCGACGACCTCCTTCTGCACCGCTGGCTGGTCTCGCTCCCGCGGCCGGAGCGCGGAGCGCTCGGGCCGCGATGCCGCCTGCTCGCCGGAGAGCGCCACCGGCGCACGCACGTGCGCGCCTACCGCGAGAGCCTGCGGTCCCACCTCTTCGACGCGGCCCGCCGGGCGGGGATACTCTGCCTGGGCGGATCCGTGTAGACTGCGCCGCTCGATGGCCGACCCCCGGGAACCCGGCGCCGCCTGCAGCCAGTGCGGGGGCGCGGGATACGTCGTGGAGCAGAGGGTGGGCGCCCCGGCACAGGCGCACCGCTGCACCTGCCAGCAGGTCTGCCCCCGCTGCGGGGACTCCGGCTACGTGATGGTCGCGGCCGGCGACACCCACGTGGCCCAGGCCTGCAGTTGCCGTCACCTGGAGCAGCGCCTCACGCTCTTCAACGCCACCGGCATCCCGGCGGCGGTCGCCAGGGCCTCCTTCGAGACCTTTCGCCCGTGGTCCCAGCCCCAGGCCCGCGCCAAGTCCGTCTGCGAGACCTTCGCCCGGCAGCTGCGCACCGATCGCCCCTGCCGCGGCGTGCTGCTCCACGGCAAGCCCGGTTGCGGGAAGACCCACCTGCTCGCGGCGACGCTGCGCTACCTGACGCTCGAGAAGGGTGTCTCCTGCCGCTACGTCGAGTTCATGCTGCTCCTGTCGGACATCAAGACCGGCTTCTCCTCGAGCCGGGGCCACATGGAGATCCTGGGGCCCCTCTCGGGCGTGCCGGTGCTCGCCATCGACGAGCTCGGCAAGGAGCGCGGCACGGAGTGGGAGCGCTCCATGCTCGACGAGCTCATCAGCCGCCGCTACAACGCCGGGCTCCCCACCCTGTTCGCCACCAACTACCCCCGCGACCCACAGCCGGTGCCGGTCGCTCCAGGACGGATGGTGAATACCGCCTCTCGCGAGTTCCAGCGCGAGGCCGAGGTGCTGAGCCTGGAGGAGCGCGTCGGCCAGCGCATCTACTCTCGCTTGAACGAGATGTGCGACTTCGTGGCGGTGGACGGCCCCGACTACCGCAAGGACGCGGAGCCGGGGCGCGGCAGCTTCTGGCGCTGAGCCGCCGCCGGACCGCTCCCGGGCGCCGGTGGCCGGTGCAGGCTTGGACGCCGCCTCCGGCTAGGCCTGCTCGACGAGCCGCCTGTGCAGCACCCGCACCGCCTCCGGCGCCGCCGCGGCGCCGCACCAGGCCGTGACCCTGAGCTGCGTCGCCCACAGGGCGCGAGGCTCCTCGCCGACCCCGCGCAGCGCGTCGAGCACCGCGCGCAGCACCCCGGTCCCGGCGCCCGCGCCCGGCCCCACCACCGAGACCGAGCCGGCGTCGCGGTCGTCCACGGCCGCGTCCGGCACCACCGCCACGAGGTCGGCGCGCGCCTTGCCCCACTGGTGGAGGTTGTCGAGCGACAGCACGAGCAGGGCGCGGCCGTCGTGGGCCTGGGCCTCCGCCGGCGCCGCCCCATGCCGCTCCAGCGCCTCGAGCGCCGCCGGCAGGGCACCCCAGGGCAGGGTGACGAGCGCCAGGTCCTTCTGGGAGGTCACCCCGGCGATGCGCCCGCGGGCCGGCGCGGTTCCCCGGACCACCGTCTCGGCGATCGAGCCGCTCGTCGCCCGTGCGTGGATGGCGATTCCCTTCTCCCGCGCGAACTCGACCGCCTCGGCATTCAGGACCTTGGCGCCGGCCCGGGCCAGGGCCTGCATCTCCTCGTAGGAGATCTCGTCCAGGCGCCGCGGGCTCAGCACCACCCTCGGGTCGGCGGTGTAGACGCCGTCGACGTCCGAGTAGATCTCGCAGTCGGCCCCGAGCGCCGCCGCCATCGCCACCGCGGTCGTGTCCGAGCCGCCGCGCCCCAGCGTCGTCACCTCCTTGCGGGGCGAGACGCCCTGGAACCCGGCCACGATGACCACCTTGCCGCGCGCCAGCTCCTCCTCCACCCGGACCGGCCTCACTTCCACGACCCGCGCCGCGGTGTGCCGGTCGTCGGTGAGGATGCCGGCCTGGCTGCCGGTGAAGCTCACCGCCGGCACGCCCAGATCCTCGAGCGCCATCGCCAGCAGCGCCATGGAGATCCGCTCGCCGGCGGTGAGGAGCATGTCGAGCTCGCGCCGCGCCGGATTGGGAGAGACCCGCTTCGCGAGCGCCAGCAGCTCGTCGGTCGTCTTGCCCATCGCCGAGACGACCACGCACACGTCGCGCCCCTCGCGTCGCGCCGCGGCCACCCGAGCCGCCACCTGCCGCACCTTCTCGACGTCGGCCACGGAGGAGCCGCCGTACTTCTGGACCACTCTGGTCATCTGCCCGTGCCCTCCGACGGGGAGGCAGACTACCACCGCCCGGGCCCGCCGCATCCGCCTCGCCCGCGATCCGCTTCCGGTCGCGTCCCCTTCCTCCTGCGGCGTCCCCTTCCTGCGGCGGCCGCTCCTTGACACGGCCGCCCCCGGACCGCCATCCTCCGCGCGCCGATGATCGAGGTGCGCCACCTCACCAAGCGCTACCGCGACCTGACCGCGGTCGACGACCTCTCCTTCACCGTGGGGAAGGGGGAGATCGTCGGCTTGCTTGGCCCGAACGGCGCCGGGAAGTCCACCACCATGCGGGTCCTCACCGGCTTCCTTCCGGCGACCTCCGGCGAGGTCCGGGTGGCGGGGTACGACGTCTTCGAGCAACCGCTCGAGGTGAAGCGGCGCGTCGGATACCTGCCCGAGGCCCCGCCGCTCTACGACTCGATGACCACGGGCGGCTACCTCCGGTTCGTCGCCGACCTGAAGGGGTTGTCGCGCGCCCGGGTCGCCGGCGAGGTCGAGCGCGTGTCGGGCCTGGCGGGCTGCGGCGGCGTGCTCGGGCGCGTCACCGGGAACCTTTCGCGCGGCTACCGGCAGCGGGTGGGGATCGCCCAGGCGCTGCTCGGGGACCCGGAGGTGCTGGTGCTCGACGAGCCCACCGTCGGCCTCGACCCGCTGCAGATCCGCGAGGTGCGCGCGCTGCTCCGCTCGCTGGCGGGGCGTCACACCGTGATCCTCTCGACCCACATCCTGCCGGAGGCGGCGCTGACCTGCGGGAAGGTGCTGGTGCTGAGCCAGGGGCGCCTGGTGGACTTCGACACCCTCGACGGCCTGGTCGCCCGCCACCTGCCGGGCCGCCGGGTGCTGCTGGAGGACATCGCCTTCCTCGAGGAGATCTACGCGAAGCTCGTGGACGCGGCGCCGGGCGGGGAGGGCTGACGGGTGCGCGCTCTCTTCGCCATCTTCCGCAAGGAGCTGTCGGTCTACTTCACCACCCCGCTGGCCTGGGTGGTGCTGATGGTGATGGCCTTCTTCTCCGCCCAGTTCTTCACCGGGGCGCTCGACACCTGGCGCTTCGTCAGCCTCCGCGCCGTCCAGGTGCAGAGCGCCGGGACCCTGGAGCGGATGAACCTCACCGACCTGGTGGTGGCGCGCCTCTTCGGCGCGGTGGCGCTCTTCCTGGTGGTGACGGCCCCGTTCCTCTCGATGCGGCTCGTCGCCGAGGAGAAGCGGGACCGCACCTTCGAGCTCCTGATGACCGCGCCGGTCCGGCCCGCGGCCATCGTGCTCGGCAAGTACCTCGCCTCGCTGGTGGTGCTGGCCGCGGCGCTGGCGGTGGTGGGGGCCTACCCTCTGCTCCTCTCGCGGCTGGCGCAGGGCGCGAGCGGCGGACCGGCCGTGGAGTGGGCCACGGTCTGGAGCGGGCTCGCCGGCCTCTTCCTGCTCGGCGCGATGGCGCTCTCGGTGGGGCTGTTCTTCTCGGCCGCCACCGACACGCCGGTGGTGGCGGCGCTGCTCGCGCTGGTGGTGCTGCTCGGGCTCTGGACGGCGACCCAGTTCACCGTGGGCGTCGAGGGGCCGGCGCGCGACCTCGCCGCGGCGCTGTCGGCGTCCGAGCACCTCGGGCCGTTCCTCCAGGGGCGCCTGGTCCTCTCCGACGTCCTCTACTACCTCTCCTTCTCGGTCCTCGGCCTGTGGCTCGCCGACCGGGCCGTCGAGGGGCACCGATGGGTCTGAAGGTGCCGGGACGGCCGAGACGCCGGAGCGGGGACCGATGACGCCCGGGCAGGGGCGGAGACGCCTGGCGCGCCTGCTCGCGGTGCTGGGCCTCGTCGTGCTGGCGAGCACGCTCGTCACCTTCCTGCTCGGCACGCCGCGGCTCGTGGCCTGGAAGGCCGCGGTGGGGCTGGCCGCCGTCGCGGCCGGCCTGGTCCTCTCCGGGCCCGGCGGGGCGCTCCGATTCCTCTCCGGCCGCGCCGCCCACTTCGCGCTCTTCACCGGCGCGTCCACCGTGCTCCTGGTCGCGGCGCTGGCCGTCGCCAGCTGGATGGCCCACCGCCGGCCGGTCGCGTGGGACCTGACCCGCAACCGCATCCACACCCTCTCCCCGGACACGCTCCGTACCGTCTCGGCGCTCCCGGCCGACACGCGGGTGCTCGCCTTCTACCGGCAGGACGAGGCCGCCCACGGCGAGGCGCGCGCGCTGCTCTCGCGCTACGCTGCGCTCTCGCCCCGCTTCCGCTTCGAGCTCGTGGACCCGTACCGGAGCCCGGAGCTGGTGAAGCGCCACCGCGTCACCGACGCCGGCCCGCGCCTGGTGGTGGCGGTGGGCACCGAGGAAGCGCGCGTCCAGGAGCTGTCGGAGGAGGCGGTGACGAACGCGCTGCTGCGCCTCTCCCATCCGGGACGGCGCGTCGTCTACTTCACGCAAGGTCACGGCGAGCCGGCGCCGCGCGACGCGAGCCGGCAGGGGTCCTCCACCGCCGTGAAGGCGCTCGAGGCCGAGGGGTTCGAGGTGGCGCCCCTCTCGCTCGCGGAGAAGGGGGAAGTCCCCGCCGACGCCGCGGCGCTGATCGTCGCCGGCCCGCGCCGCCGCTTCATGGACCCCGAGCTGGCGGTCCTGGGGCGCTTCCTGGAGCGCGGCGGCCACCTCGGCGTCTTCCTCGAGCCGGAGGTGAGCGCCGGGCTCGACGGGCTCCTGCGCGAGCTCGGCATCGAGGCTGGCGACGACATCGTGGTGGACCCGAACCCGCTGTCGCGACTGGTGGGCGGCTCCCCGGTCACCCCCATCCTCAAGCCCTCCACCGTGCACCCCGTCACCGAGGCCGTCGCCCAGGTGGGCATCGTCTTCCCCACGGCCCGATCGCTGGTGGCGCTCGCCGGCAGCCGGGTCCGCCCCGTCCCCATCGCGCTGACCGCCCAGACCGCGTGGGCCGAGACCGACCTCCGATCCCTCTACGGGAGCGGGGCGAAGCTGGACGAGGGGGAGAAGGTGGGGCCCCTTCCGCTCGCGTTCGCGGTGGAGTGGAAGGCCGAGGGTCCCCCGGCGCGCGAGGGGCGCGCCGTGGTCGCCGGCGACGCCGACTTCTTCACGAACGGCTACCAGCATCAGCTCGGCAACCTCGACTTCTTCCTCTCGACGGTGAGCTGGCTCGGCGAGCGCGACGACCGGCTCGTCATCCGGGCCCGCACGCGCGAGGCCTCGCGCCTGCTCCTCACCGAGGGGCAGGTGTCGACCCTCAAGTTCCTGGCGGTCGACGTGCTGCCGCTCTTGCTCCTCGGCGTGGGGCTGGGCGTCTGGCTGGTACGCCAGTCCCGGTGAGGCGCGGATGACGGCGCGCGCCCGCATCGCGCTCGGGGCAGCCCTCCTCCTCGGAGCGGTGGTGGCGCTGGTGGCCACCGCCTGGGTCCTCGTCGAGAGGCCCGCCGGGGAGGCCCGCACCGCTCGTTCCGCGGATCGGGTGCTCGCCTTCGAGCCGGCCCAGGTCCGGGAACTCTCCATCGCCGGGCCCGCTGCCGCCCTCGGCTCCGGCGCCGCAACCCCCTCCCCCGGCGGCTCGGGCGAGATCCGACTGGTCCGTGCCGGCAGCGGCTGGGGCGTGGCCGGGCCGATCGAGGCGCCCGCCGATGCCGGAGCCGTCGACGCCCTGCTCGAGGCGCTGGCTGGGCTCCGCCGGCGCGCCGCGCTCGACGTGCCCGGCGGCGGCCTGGCGCAGCTGGGGCTCGACCCACCCCGCAGGCGCGTCGCCGTGGTCCTGGCCGGTGGCGGGACGCTGGCGCTCGAGCTCGGGGACGACCATCCCTTCGACCGGGCCGTCCACGCGCGCGTCGGCGGAACGGGCGGTCGGGACGCCGGCGGGATGGGAGCCCCGTTCCTGCTGGCCCCGGGCAGCCGCGCCACCCTCGCCCCCCCTCTGGAGCTCCTCCTGGACCGGCCCGCTCCCGGCGATGCGGGCGGGCCCTCACCGGTGTCGCCCGGCGCGGGGAGCGGGGGAAGCGCCGGCGAGGCGCGCGGCGGAGGTTGATCTCCCAGCCCGTTCCCCTTATGTTTCTTTTTCCGCCCCGCTGCGGAACCCTTCAGGATTTCCGGGACTTCCCGGAGCCCCAGCCCAAGGAAGGTCGAACGATGGCACGCGTCACCGTGGAAGACTGCCTCCCGATGGTCGAGAACCGCTTCGCGCTGGTCCTGCTCGCAACCAAGCGCACCCGCCAGCTCATGGCGGGCGCCCGGCCGCTGATGCCGGCGACGAAGAACAAGCCCAGCGTGCAGTCGCTGCGGGAGATCGCCACCGGCAAGGTCCGCTTCGACCGCTCGGTCCGAGACGCGCTGGCCGGCAAGTTCGACAAGGGCGCGGCCACCCCCAAGTAGCCGCGACTCGCACCGGCCAGGCCCCTACCGCAGCGCCCGTGCACCGAGGTGGCCGAGCTTTTCCCCGGCCCCGCGGCGATAGGTGGCGCGCAGCTCGCGCAGCAGCCCGTCCAGGTCCACCTGCGACACGTAGCGCCCCTCGAGCCAGCGGGCGTAGCCCGCGGCGAGGGAGTTGGCGGTCCGGTAGCGCTCCAGCCCCTCGGCTCCCAGGTGACCGTGGTAGCGCACCCGCTGGAAGAGGCGCCGCCGCAAGGCCGCGGACCGTCCCAGGAGCCCCCGGCGGCCGCGCCGCCAGAGGTGGAGGATGAGCAGCGCGAACTTGTCCACCTCCGCCTGGACCTCGAGCTCCAGCAGCGACACCGGGCGGTCGGCCTCGGCCCGGGTGGCGAGGTAGACGAAATGGGAGACGCCCTCGGTGGCACAGGCGATGCCGTCGGCCTGCCGGCGCGACCAGAAGCGCGCCCGGCGGCAGTGCGGTGTGGCGCCGGCGGCCGCCTCCAGCACCTCGTCGTCGAGGAACAAGCCCACCTCCAGGCCGTCCGCCCGCTCCAGCAGCAGCAGCTCCTCCGGCGCGCGCGGCTCGGACCCGGCGGCCCGGGCCCCCTCTCGGCCGAGGAGGAAGGCATGGACCCGCGGCGCGCGCACGCCGTTGATGGACTCGAGCTGGTCCTGCAGCCAGGCGAGCGTGTCCCCGGCGCTGGCCGTTCCCGCGCCCTGGGGCGCCATCAGTGCCGGACCACCCGGGACCCGCTTCCGGCGAAGAGCGCCACGCCACGGTCGCGGAGCATCTGCGCCACCCGCTCCGAGCCGGTGTGCAGGAACCGCTGGTAGAGGCGCACCAGGCCGCGGTTGGAGCGGAGCTCCTGCATCTCGGCGATCTCCGCGAAGAGGTCCGCGAACTCCTCGAACCGCGCCGCCAGCTCACCGAAGGTCTCGGCGCTTCCCGCCGGCCCGCGCGTGGAGGCGAGCGCCCCGTAGGCCCCGCCTCCCAGCGCCGCGTAGTAGCCCGAGTCCACCGGCGAGCGCGCCAGCGAGTCGGCGAAGAACCCGGAGACGAAGAGCGAGGTGTCGCCGACCCGCCGCAGCCCCGCCAGGCGCCGCTCCCGGCTCTCGTTCATGGCCTTGAGCAGCATGAGCGCGAGCGGCTCGGCCTCCGCCGTCCCGTCCGCCTGCTCCGGGAAGAGCTGTCCGCTCTCCAGGAACCGGGCCAGCAGGTTCACCAGGTAGAACTCGGTGGTTTCCTGCACCCGCGCCTTCCGCTGTGAAAGGGCGTCCACCAGGACCTCGCGGAAGTACTCCTCGGCGCTGGCGGCGATGAGCTTGGGACCGTGACTGGCGTGCTCCATGAGGCTCGACCTCCTCGCGCCGCCCGGGCGGCCTCCAGCGGCACCAGGGACGTCGCGCCCCTAAAGGGTACGCGCGAGGTGATGCTGCTTGCAAGTTACTGCGATAATTGCCTTTTTGCTGATCCATGCCTGGCAGTCGAGAACGCCAAGCACTCATCTGGGTCGAGTGCCAATATTTCCGTAAAACTAAAACAATTCCAGGACCTTGAAATTCTACGACTCCGCTTGACAGCCCCTTCGTCCTGATTAGACTTGGTCCAGCGTTGGCAGTCACACACCGCGACTGCCAGCGAGCGTCAACTCTCTTCGCGCCCCGCGACGGGCGCGTACTGCAGAAGAACCCCCAGGAGGCATGCGTATGAAGATCAGGCCCCTTCAGGACCGCGTCATCGTCAAGCGCGTGGAGGAAGAGGAGAAGACCAAGGGCGGCATCATCATCCCCGACAGCGCCAAGGAGAAGCCGATCGAGGGCAAGGTGGTCGCCGTCGGCAACGGCAAGCTGGGCGAGGACGGCAAGGTCCATCCGCTCGACGTGAAGGCCGGCGACCGGGTGCTGTTCTCCAAGTACGCCGGCACCGAGGTCAAGCTCGACGGCGAGGAGCACCTCATCCTGCGCGAGGACGACATCCTCGGCGTGCTCGAGAAGTGAACCCCTTTCGGATCGGAGTCTGACACATGGCTTCCAAGCAGATCATCTTTGACCAGGTCGCCCGCGACGCAATCCTTCGCGGCGTGAACACCCTGGCCGACGCCGTCAAGGTGACGCTCGGCCCCAAGGGGCGCAACGTCGTCATCGAGAAGAGCTTCGGGTCTCCCCTCATCACCAAGGACGGCGTCACCGTCGCCAAGGAGATCGAGCTCGAGAACAGGTTCGAGAACATGGGCGCGCAGATGGTGAAGGAGGTCGCCTCCAAGACCTCCGACGTCGCCGGCGACGGCACCACCACCGCCACCGTGCTGGCCCAGGCCATCTACCGCGAGGGCGCCAAGCTCGTCGCGGCCGGCCACAACCCCATGGAGATCAAGCGCGGCATCGACCGGGCCGTCGAGGCCGTGGTCGCCGAGCTGAAGAAGCTCTCCAAGACCACCGGCTCCCAGAAGGAGATCGCCCAGGTCGGCATCATCTCGGCAAATGGCGACGCCACCATCGGCAACATCATCGCCGAGGCGATGGAGAAGGTCGGCAAGGAGGGCGTCATCACCGTCGAGGAGGCCAAGGGCCTCGACACCACCCTCGAGGTGGTCGAGGGCATGCAGTTCGACCGCGGCTACCTCTCCCCCTACTTCGTCACCGATCCGGAGGCGATGGAGGTGGAGCTCGAGGACGCCTACGTCCTCATCAACGAGAAGAAGATCTCCAACATGAAGGACCTGCTCCCGCTGCTCGAGCAGGTGGCTCGCGGCGGCAAGCCGCTGCTCATCATCGCCGAGGACGTCGAGGGCGAGGCCCTGGCCACCCTGGTGGTGAACAAGCTGCGCGGCACGCTGCACGTCGCGGCGGTGAAGGCGCCGGGCTTCGGCGACCGCCGCAAGGCCATGCTGGAGGACATCGCCATCCTCACCGGCGGCAAGCTGATCGCCGAGGAGCTGGGCATCAAGCTCGAGCAGGTGACGGTGAAGGACCTCGGGCGCGCCAAGCGCATCGTCATCGACAAGGACAACACCACCCTCGTCGACGGCGCGGGCAAGAAGGAGGACATCGCGGCCCGGGTGAAGACCATCCGCAGCCAGGTCGAGCAGACCACCAGCGACTACGACCGCGAGAAGCTGCAGGAGCGGCTCGCCAAGCTGGTCGGAGGCGTGGCCGTCATCAACGTCGGCGCCGCCACCGAGACCGAGATGAAGGAGAAGAAGGCCCGGGTCGAGGACGCGCTCCACGCCACCCGCGCAGCCGTCGAGGAGGGCATCGTGCCTGGCGGCGGCGTCGCCTACCTGCGCAGCATGAAGTCGCTCGACAAGCTCGGCCTCGAGGAGGGCGAGAAGTTCGGCGTCCAGCTGGTCCGCCGCGCGCTGGAGGAGCCGCTCCGGCAGATCGCCGAGAACGGCGGCCTGGAGGGCTCGATCGTGGTGAACCGGGTGAAGGAGTCGAAGGACACGAACTTCGGCTTCAACGCCGCGACCGGCGACTACGAGGACCTGGTCAAGGCCGGCGTCATCGACCCGACCAAGGTCTCGCGCACCGCGCTGCAGAACGCCGCGTCGGTCGCCTCGCTGATGCTCACCACCATGGCGCTCATCGCCGACAAGCCCAAGGAGAAGGACGAGGGCGGCGGCATGCCGGGTGGCATGGGCGGCATGGGCGGGATGGGCATGTAGCCTCGCCCGCCAGGCGAGAGCGGAGTCGCGAGGGGCCACCGGGAGACCGGTGGCCCCTCTTCTTTCCGGGCCATCCGCCGGGACGCCGGGAGGTCTTCCGCGCCCTCGGGCGGCGCGAGCCCGACTATGATGGCACCGTGAAGAGGGCCGCCGCCGCGATCGTGCTCTCCCTGGCCGCCTGCGCCGGGACACCCAAGGTGAAGGTCGAGCGGCTGCCCGACGGGCCCATCGCCGCTCGGGTCGCCGCCGTCCATCCCTACGCCTTCCGCTGGGACGAGCCCGCCATCCGCAGCTACCAGAAGTCGATGGACATCGTGCTGGCGCTCACCGCCAAGAAGCGGCTGCTGGTGTTCGGCCCGGGCGAGTTCGAGGTGCTCCGCCCCGGCGACCCGGACCCGTCGGTGGCCACCGACCTGGTGAAGGTCCTGGCGCTGAACGGGCTCGACACCCGGGGGTTCCTGGTCTTTCGCGGCTGGGCGGAGCGGCGGATCGCCCGGGGCATGAACGTCGTCGAGGGCAAGGGGCGCGTCCAGGCCGCCTCCAGCGAGGAGGTGACCTACGTCGCGCACCTCGACGTGTGGGACGCCGCCACCCGACGGGTCCTCCTCGAGGTCTCCGGAGCCGTGCCGGCGACGCCGCCCGAGGAGCGGCCCGAGTACGACCCGACGCCCGAGCTCACCGCGCTGAACCGCCGCCTCGTCGAGGAGGCCTGGGCGCTCCTGGAGCCGCGCCTCACCGCGCCGGAGCTCAAGGACGCGCCGCTCACGCTCCGCTGGCTCCCGGCCGCGGCCCTGGACTACGGCCCGCGCGGGCAGCCCAGCCTTCGAGAGCGAATGCTCTCCATGGACCGGCTCCAGGCCGATCTGGAGCGGCTGAGCGTCTACCGGTACTTCGACCCCGAGGCCCCGCCCCGGCGGCTCCACCAGGACCTGGGCTTGCCGCCCGGTCTCGCCATCGCGCGGGTCGGCGGCGAGCTCGACCAGTACCTCCGCGAGGGAGATGTCATCACCTTCGCGAACGGCAGGGTGGTCCTGGGCCCGCAGGTGCTGCAGCGGGCGCTGAACCTCTCGGACGCGCGGGTCCTGCAGCTGAGCGTCTACCGCGGCGCCGCCCGGCTCGATCTCTCCATCACCCTCCCCTGAGGGTCCCGGGAAAGAGCGCGCCGGCGACCCGGCCCAGGATGCCCAGGACCGCGTCGGGGTAGAGGAGCAGGAGCCCCACCAGCACCCAGCCGGCTGCCACGGCGGCCAGCCGCGGGTGGCGGAGCCGGGCGACGTCGGCCGCCAGCACCCAGGCGCCGTATGCGGCGAGCGTGGTGATGCCGCCGGAGAGCAGAGCGGCCGGTCCGGGATAGCCGAAGAGGTGGAGCGCACCGGCGATGGCGCCGAAGCCGACCCCGTTCAGGACGTCGCGCCCGTTGGAGGCCCACCAGGCGCGGTGCTCCTCGCGCCGCAGCCGCTCGCCGGCCTCCTGCAGCAGCACGAGCAGCGCCGCAGCACCGAGCGCCGCTGCCGCCGCCGCGCCCCGCGGAAAGCCACCCGCCGGCAAGACCTCGAAGCCCCGCACCCGACCTCCCCGGATGGATGGTAGCGCTGCGGAGCCACGCCGTCACCTCGCGGGCGGCGGCGCCACCGACCGCACCGCGGCCGCGCCAGGCCTTGCCGTCGGGCCCGGGGACGCGTCAGTCCGGGATCGGGCTCAGCCGAGGGACGCGGCGGCCGCCTGCGCCGGGAGGCCGCCCTGGCCTTCGGCCGTCTCCCGCTCCAGCGCCGCCAGCTGCCGGTCGAGCCTCGGCAGCGCGACCTCCTCGGTGTAGCGCAGGAGGTGCTCGCCCCGCACCGCCAGCGCGGCGGCCCTGGCGAGGGCCAGCGGCCCCCGCCGCAGCGCGCGGGCCACGAGACCCCAGAAGGCGCGGCGTCGCGGGCTGCGGATGCCGATGCCCCAGACCACGCGCAGCAGGGTGCCGAGCGTGCCTCGGCGCCAGGGAGTGGGCAACGGCCGTGCCTGCTCGATGTGCCGGGCGCAGCGATCGTAGTAGGCGTCCGTCGAGTAGACCGACGCCAGCAGGCGCCGGTAGCCGGCCAGCAGCACCGCCTCGTCCATGACCGGCCGGAAGTTGGGTCTCCCGAACTGGTCGCCGGTCAGCCCGGGCCGCAGCCGGCCCTCCCGCTCCAGGCGACGCCACAGTGCCGTGCCCGGCAGCGCCCCGAGGATTCCCACCATGGCCTGGGGGAGCGGCAGGCCCGAGATGAAGGCCAGCTGCCGGTCGAAGATGTCGGGGCCGTCCGTGTCGAACCCCACGATGAAGCCGCCGAACACCTCCAGGCCCGCCCGCGTCAGCGACTCCACCGCCTCGGCCGGGTCGACGCGGAGGTTCTGGGTCTTGCTCGCGCCC
>Ga0209253_10004048_pt1 | contig 12814 bp, 13 predicted proteins | sample FrelakmetBRP12BR_FD_187145 | JGI IMG/M metagenome (GOLD analysis project Ga0209253, IMG submission 187145) | Freshwater lake sediment microbial communities from the University of Notre Dame, USA, for methane emissions studies - BRP12 BR (SPAdes)... | ecosystem: Environmental > Aquatic >...
GGCCAATATTCACTTTCTCTCCTGGCGTCACTGCAATCGAGCCTCTTTTCAGATGAGCCAAGATTGAATACTCATTGTTTCCATGGTCGATGATGACATAGTTTCCTGCTCCACTCGTCCATTCCCCGGGTTTGTTCTCATCGATTTCGCCTACGACTTCAACGACTCTTCCTGCTCCGGGAGAAACCACTTCCTTGTTGTAGCAGAAGTAGTCTTCGTTCCGGGTGCCGTCGTTTTGGAAAATGAAACCATTGTTCTTGATAACGAAATCGTAGGCGAACCTCTGATTAGTTGAGACAGCATGATGATTCAGATAGATGTTCAGTCCCCCCGCGGCGACGTACCACACCCCATTGAACGGCAGGTGCAGTGTGGCCTTTGTCTTGTGCTCCAGAAACTTCGCTGGAGCTTCTCGCGGAAGCACCTCGACTGACAACTGGAAAACGTGGTCGTTGCCATCGAACGATGACTCTGTTTTCACGGGTTGCCTGATCTTGCTGAACTTACTATATCGGATGTAGTAGTACCGATTTGATTTGCCTATCGATCTGCCGGTCCGCTCATTCAGCAGTTCGGTTTCTCGGCCGAAGCGGCTGTCGACTTCGTGTCTCAGTTGCTTAATCTCACGGACGGACTGTTCCCTTCCTACAAAGCAACTGAGCAACGAATCCAATCCGGCGGAATAGAACCACGCAGTGTACTTGTGCCCCAACGTCAGGATGTCCTGGATGCTCAGCGGTCTCCCATTGCCCTCGTCGGAGTGTTTCCAAGCCAGAAAGGTGACGAGGAGGACGGCAACGACGACCGTCCCATTTTGCCCACGCCGGTGTGTCATGGATTCTCCAACTGCTCCACAATGCCTGCCAAGGTCTTGATGCTTTCAATCTCCGCACGCAAGTGCTGAATCGCAGTCTTTCGTCGTTGAGGATCTTTGAGATTTGCCGCCGTCAGCGTGCATCCCTGCAAGCTCTCCGTACCGGTTGATCTCATGATATGTATCCTCGTATAGCGGCAAAGCCTCTGCCGGCGTTCGCCAGCAGAGGCTTCTGGTCTCAGTACAATTTCTCACCCTCACATCGGAGTCCCTGCTATACGCAGCGAGGCCCTATGATTCGGCTGCCTGTAATATGGGATTACCCGCAGGGATAGTCAAGCTGGGGAGTGCGATGGCAATACGAAGGATCTGCAACGACATGTCGACCGAAAAGGGAGACGCCCAAGCTCGTCACTTGGGCGCTCGTGCACCTGTTAACCTAACGAAGACTGTTCGAGTCTTCGTATACCTCGCTCCGCGAGCAGGACTCGAACCTGCAACCCTGCGGTTACGGCAGCTCCACAGCTTTCGCTGCAGTCCGGACTATCTCATCACCCTTCGACTCGTCGTCCCGAAACACGGGACTCCTCACTCAGGGTGCCGGGCGCTAGTGGGGCTTATTGGTGAGAATCCTCATCCCCTAGTCTCTGCACGTTCCCCGCTACCAGCATTCTCTTCGCGGGGCTTCGCTCAGGGTTGCCATGTCCTGCTTGCGCTGGATTTAGGGTTCCCTGAATTCACCCGGTTTTTCAATCCCGATTACTCGGGAAAGCTGCTATTCCTGCGTGAACCTCCCGGTGACAATTGGCGCAAAGAAGCACGCACTTGTCAATTTCAACTTTGACCTTCTCCCAGCTTCTTGTATATCCCCTTGACGAAACGCCGAACTCTTTCGCTGAGTCGTCAGTATGATGGAATTCCAAGGCTTCCGGGCATCGGTCATACCCACAAAGCTGACAACGGCCACCTTTGTAGGTGATCGCTTTCAGACGAATCGACCCTCGTCGCTTCTGCACAGCTGCGATGAGATAGCCTCGCCTGTCAGCGTATTTCCGAGTATCACGGCCCACACAGTGCCCACAGCCGCATGCTCTACCATTGAGCTATCGCGGAAAGTGATGTGAATATAGGTAATCTCTGTGAAAATGTCAATCACTGCCTCCCCTCCAACCGCTTGATCATCAACCCTCGCCGCCGTACCTTACTCTCAGCAAACAAACGCCCATATCCAGGTTGCTGATCAATGAAATACGGCGCTCACTGCTACTTGCTTACCGATCGGTGGTCTGACCAACAGCTCCATCTTCTCGACACCGCGCGTGCCCTTGGCCTGGATATGTTCGAGCTCTCGGTCGGAGACGATGTGTGCTTTGATGCCCGCGCCACCGGCCGGCACGCGGCTTCTCTCGGCCTCGACCTGCTTATCGGACCAGGAGGACTGTGGCCCGTCGAATGTGATCTCTCCGCCGATACGCAACACGATCGTACCCGGGGCCTGGATTGGCACAAGCGACAGGTGGATGTTGCGGCCGAACTTGGCGCGGTCGCGTATGCCGGCGCCCTCTACGGACATCCGGGCATCGCCAAACGCCGCCGGCCGCCCGCAGACGAGTATCCCCGCACGGCCGAAGGACTCCATGCCCTTGCCGAATACGCAACCGGACGTAATGTTCTCATTGCTCTCGAACCAATGAGCCACTTTCGCTCACATGTCGTCAATACCCCCGAACAGCTCATGCGCCTCATCGCACTCGCGGACCATCCGGGTCTCCGAGTCCTCTTCGACACGTACCACGTCGTCACCGAAATCCGCGACTATGCCGCTGCCCTGCGGACCGTAGCGCCGCGGCTCTTTGCTCTGCATGCATGCGAAAACGACCGCGGCGTCCCGGGGACCGGTCTGATCCCCTGGAGGGAGATCTTCAATACCCTTCGCCAGATCGGGTTTTCAGGATATATAGGATTGGAGGGATACAACTCAGGCATCGGGGATTTTGCCTATGAGCGCGGGATGTTCCACAACCTCTGCCCCAACGGCCCCGAGTTTGTGCGCAGAGGTATTTCGTACCTTCGTGCAATGGAAGCAGAGTCACAACGTTAGAATCAGGCGCCCCGTCCCACGACTGACCGCCTCAGGTCCCAGGTACCCGGCTGTCGCCATGGGCGTCTTTGACCCGCTCCTGCAAGACGGCGCCGACATCGCCCAGCGGGATTCCTTCGTGTTCCATCATCACAAGAAGATGATACATCAGATCAGCCACTTCCCATGTGATTTCGCGCGGGGCATGGTTCTTTGCGGCAATAATCACCTCTCCTGATTCTTCTCCAATCTTCTTCAGAATCCTGTCGATGCCTCCCTTCAGCAGCTTTGCGGTGTAGGATCCCTCCGGCCTGTCGAGGTTTCGCTGATGAATGCGCCGGGCCAGAACCCCAAGCGTCTCACCGAAGGAGGCATGTCCCGGAGCGGATGTGTCGTCACCACCAGGCAGGGTGCGGTGGAAGCACGAATATTCTCCCGTGTGACACGCCACGCCCTTCTGCTCTACCCTGACCAGCAGCGCATCCGCGTCGCAATCATATCGTATCTCTGTCACTCGCTGTGTGTTTCCTGACGTCTCCCCTTTGTGCCACATCTCCTGTCTGCTCCGGCTCCAGAAATACGTCTCACCCTTTTTCAGAGTCTTCTTGAGACTCTCCCGGTTCATATAAGCGATCATGAGTACTTCACCCGAACGGCCATCCTGAACAACTGCCGGTATCAACCCGTCATCGTTGAATCTCAATCGCTCGATCGCTGACTCTGTCATCGGATCGGAACTCCTTCTCGAGAAAGGAACTGTTTCAGCATTGGAATGGTGAGTGCCCGCGTATGAAAGAGCGATGCCGCGAGAATGGCGTCCGCTCCTCCAAGCTTCAATGCATCGGCAAAATGGCGAAGCTCCCCCGCTCCGCCGGAAGCAATGACCGGAATCGACACACGAGAGGTGACCGCCTGGAGCAGCGCGACGTCGTACCCCGATTGCGTTCCGTCGCGGTCCATACTGGTAAGCAGGATTTCCCCCGCTCCGCGTCGCTGCACCTCCTCCGCCCACTCCAGACCGTCCAGGTTCGTGGCCTGGTGACCGCCGTAAATGTACACCTCCCAGTCCGGCCCGGCCGTGCGCCGTTTCACATCGATGGCCACCACCACACACTGGCTTCCGAACCTGTCAGCGGCTTCGCTGATCAGGCCAGGGTTCTGGACCGCCGCGGTGTTCAGGCCTACGCGATCCGCCCCCGCGTTGAGCATCGCACGAACATCTTCAACCGACCTGATCCCGCCGCCGACAGTGAGAGGAATGAACACGCTATCCGCCACCGATTCTACAACGTGGATCAGGCTCCGCCGCTCTTCGCGGGATGCCGTAATATCGAGAATCACGAGCTCATCCGCACCTTCATCGTTGTAAAACCGCGCATGCGCTGCGGGATCGCCCATATCGCGAAGGCCCACAAAATTAACGCCTTTGACCACGGAGCCGTTCTTTACATCAAGGCACGGTATGATTCGCTTGCGAAGCATGAAATGAATTTCGATTTCCGGTTTGTCAGTGTGATCTCGTGCCAAAGAGACGGCCCAGCACTCCCACCACCCTCGGGTCATGTCCAGGATTGCAGCCCGCAGGCAACTTTCGTCATGGACAGGTGTACCTCAGAGCTCCCCGCGATGACCCGGCACATTCTGAGGTCACCAGCAAGATCGGCTATTCCCGGCCACGCACTGTAGAGAGAAGCTCCTTGAGATCGATTCTTCCCTCGTACAAGGCCTTCCCCACAATCACTCCGGTTATCAACCGCTGCCCAAGTGCCTGAATTCTCAAGACATCCTCGAGAGAGGAAACTCCACCCGAGGCGATCACATTCAGCCCGATCCCCGCCAGTTCGTTCAGTGTCTCAAGATCCGGGCCCGTCATCATGCCGTCGCGCTCAATATCCGTGTAGAGAATCTCCCGGATTCCCATTGCGAACAGCCTTCGGGCGAGATCGTGGACGGATTCCCCGCTCATGTGCTGCCACCCGCGCGTGGCAACCTTGCCGCCTACAGCGTCAAGGGCTACAATAATCTTGGCTTCGCCGAAACCGCGCACGGCGTCCCGTAGGAGAGTAGGATCCTCCACAGCCACGGTGCCGACAACGGCCTTGCCCGCTCCAGCGGAGAAGACTTCCTCCATGGCATCGAGGGAACGGAGCCCGCCGCCGTACTGGATCCGTACGTCGACACGTTCGGCGATCCGGCGGAGGATATCGAGATTCCCTGACGACCGGCCGAATGCTCCATCCAGGTTCACGACGTGCAGCCGCTGCGCGCCCTGCCTCGCCCATGCTTCTGCAACCGCAACGGGATCGTCGGAGTACTCCGTCGTCGCGTCGTCCCTCCCCTGCCGCAGGCGGACGCACTTGCCACCTTTCAGGTCTATTGCGGGTATGATGTCCATCGTCTGAGCAGTGTGAGTCCCGCCGTCTGGGATTTTTCAGGATGAAACTGCACCCCCGCCACATTCTCCTTCTGCACTGCCGAGGAAAATCGAACACCGTAGTCCGAGGTCGCGACAGTCTCGACAATCTCCGGAATGTAGTACGAATGCACAAAGTAGAAGCAGTCTATCCGGTCTCCCGCGGCGAAGATTGAAGAATTCCCCTTCGGTGCAACATCGTTCCAGCCGATGTGCGGAATCTTCACTCCCGGTCCAAACCGCACGACGTCGCCGTAGAGAAACCCGAACCCGGCCGCGCCCGGAGACTCCTCGCTCCGATCGAACAGGAGCTGCATCCCGAGACAAATGCCGAGCAGACGCCTTCCCCTTTTGACATGCTCCATCAGCGGTTCCCGGAGTCCGAGCGTGTCAATGCGGCGGATCGCTTCGCCAAAGGCCCCCACTCCGGGAAGGACGATGCTTTCCGCCTCCGATATCCTGCCCGGATCGGCGGTGACGATCACCTCATGACCGATCTCCTGAAAGGCACGCCGGACGTTACGCAGGTTCCCCATGCCGTAGTCAACCACCGTGATCACAGCACCCCCTTGGTCGATGGAATGTCGCTCCCTCCGGTCGAGCGAACCGCTTCCCGAAGCGCACGGCCGAACGACTTGAAGATCGCTTCGCATTGGTGATGCGCGTTCTGGCCGTACAACAGGGCAATGTGGAGATTCATCCGTCCTTCACCCGCAATCGCCTGGAAGAACTCTTTCACCATTTCGAGGGAAAAGCCGTGGATGGATTCACGCGAGAATTCCGCGTGGAACACGAGATAGCTCCTCCCGCTCAAATCGATAATCGTCCGTGCCATCGCTTCATCCATCGTGATGTACGCCGCCCCGAACCGTTCGATCCCCCGTTTTTCTCCGAGCGCCTGAAGCAGAGCCTTTCCCAGACAGATCCCCACGTCTTCGACAAGGTGGTGTTCGTCGACGTGGAGGTCCCCCTTCGCTTTGAGCCGGAGGCCGAGTCCGCCATGGCGCGCGATGTGACTCAGCATGTGGTCGAAAAACCCGACTCCGGTCTCAATCGAAATCGTGCCGCGGCCATCGAGGTCCAGATCCAGCTCGATCTGCGTTTCGGCCGTGTTTCTCACGATCCGGGACATTCTGCTCATAGTGCGCTCCGCAGTGCATTGAGGAACTCATCATTCTCTTCCGGAGTACCAATGCTGACCCGCAACCCGCGCTCGAGCATGGGATACGACGAGACATCCCGTATCAGTATCCCCTGCTCTGCAATTGCACGGAACAGATCTGAAGCTCCCTTGACGAGCGTTTCAAACAGGAGGAAGTTCGCTCCCGAAGGGTACACCTTGACCGTGGGGATCCGGCTCAGCGCCTGGCGGATGCGTTCGCGTTCGCCGACAAGTTTTCCAATCCACCAGCTGATGTCCCCCCAGTGATCGATGAGCGTCTCAGCCGCGAGAAGAGTGAAGATGTTGACGCTGTACGGGAGCTTCACCTTGTCGAGCTGGCGCATCAGTGCAGGGGCACCGAGTGCATATCCGAAGCGAAGTCCCGCGGCACCCATCGCCTTGGAAAAGGTCTGGAGGATAACCAGACGGTCGTACCGCTCCAGCAGGTTTACCTGCGATTCCCCTGAAAACTGCACGTATGCCTCATCCAGAACCACGAGCGATTCCGTCGATTCGACGATCTTGGCAACCTCATCACGCGTGAGGCAGCTCCCCGTCGGGTTGTTCGGCGTGCAGAGAACAATCAGGCTGGCATGGTTGGCTTGTGCGGTCCCGATAATCTGATCGACGTCAAACCCGAAGCCCGGAGTCATCGGCACCTCACACAGGTCGGCGCCCAGGCTTCGTGTCAACAGCTTGTAGAGGGTAAACGTCGGCTGGCTGATCACCGCGGTCTTCCCGCGCTCGAGCACGCAGGTGAAGAGAAGCTGAAGCAGGTCGTTAGACCCGTTCCCGATGAGAGTGCCGTCAGATCTCCATCCGGCGAACGTTGCGACTTTCGCAATCTGCTCCTTCGGGACGAACGCCGGATACCGCGACCACCGCGCGGCGGCCAGCTTCCGGACGATCTCCTCTTTGATATCAGGCGGGAGTTCGTATGGATTCTCGTTCTGATTCAGCTTGATCCTGAATGGATGCTGACTCAACCGGTACTCAGCAAGAGAGGCGATCTCCGGACGCAGAAGGTTGTTCATTTCTTCACCCGCCGGATGCGCAACGAAGCGGCATGACCGTAGAGCCCTTCCGCCTCGGCGAGCACCTCTGCGTGCGGCCCGAGCTTTCCATGCATTCTGCGGCTTATCTCGATGACGTTTGTGAACCGCATGAAGTCGTACACCCCCAGCGGGGAGCTGAACCGGGCCGTGCCAAGGGTCGGGAGCGTGTGATTGGGACCCGCAACGTAGTCCCCCAGAGCCTCGGTGGACCATTCTCCGATGAAGATCGAACCTGCTTTGGAGACCAATGCTGCACATCGCCGGGGGTGCTTCACCATGATTTCGAGATGCTCCGGCGCAAGGTCGTTCACCACCTCGACCGCTTCCTTTTCGCCGGCAACGATGACGATGACGCCCTGTCCATCAAGAGCCTTGCGCGCGATATCCCGTCTGGGCGCATCCTCAAGCTGCAGGTTGATCTGGAGTTCGATCTCCTGAACAATCGCGGGCGCAAACGTGATGACCATTGGGGTTGCACTCTCGTCGTGCTCCGCCTGTGCGATCAGGTCTGCAGCAATGAACGCCGGATTGGCCGTTGCGTCTGCAACGATCACCACTTCCGTAGGGCCGGCGATCATATCGATCCCTACCCTCCCAAAGACCATTTTCTTCGCCGCCGCAACGTAGGCATTTCCGGGACCGGTGATCTTGTCGACCGGCGCAATTGTTTCAGTCCCGAAGGCCAGCGCAGCGATCGCCTGAGCTCCTCCTATCCGATAGACCTCGGTCACGCCGGACTCAAAGGCCGCAGCGAGCACTTCGGGCTTGATCATCCCATCGGCGTTGCACGGCGTCACCATCACGATCTCTCGGACGCCGGCGATCCTCGCGGGCAGAGCGTTCATCAAGACCGTGGAAGGATATGCCGCCTTCCCGCCCGGGACATAGATACCCACTCTGTCCAGCGGCAGAAACCGCTGCTGCAGGGTGATCCCTTTTTTCTTGACCGCCCACGATTTCGGAAGCTGGTTCTTGTGGAAGCGGACGATGTTCTTCCGCGCCTCACGAAGCGCCTTCAAGAATTTCCTGCCAACCGCGCTCCGCGCATTCTCCAGGTCATGATCCGGCACCCGGAGTCCGATGCCATCGATCCCGGGGCAATCGTACTGCCGGGTATAATCGAGGAGGGCGGCATCTCCTTCTTTCGCCACCTTGCCGAGGATTTCCGCGGCGCGCTCCTCCACCGGGCGGTTGGATTCCCAACGTCGTACAATCAGTTGCCTGACGGCCTCCGGATTATTCCTGGCATCAAGAATTCGCATAGATCACCGCATCCAGTTGTGAGATCAAGCCGCCGATCGACGCCGATTTCAATTTCATGGCAGTTCTATTGACGATGAGTTTTGCCGTCACTGGCGCGACCTCCTCGAAAATCCGCATATTGTTCTCCTGCAGGGTCCGGCCCGTCTCCACGAGATCAATGATTGCGTCAGCCAGCCCCAGCAACGGCGCGATCTCCACCGACCCGTCGAGGCGCACAATATGAACATGGGCGTTCTTCGAACGGAAAAAACGTTCCGCGGTGTGCGGGTACTTTGTGGCAACGCGGACGTGCCGGGCGAAATCGAGATCTACGCCGTTGGGCCCCGCGACCACCAGACGACATTTTCCGATTTGCAGGTCGAGGGGCTCGTACACATCGCTTTCCACTTCTCTCAGGATATCCGTTCCGACGATCCCGGCATCGACCGCGCCCGATTCTACATAAACGGGGATGTCAACGGGTTTAAGAGCAACAAACTCATACTGTCCTTCGTCATCCTGAAACGTCAGTTTCCTGGATTCGTTGAGGCGCTTTGCTGTCGTGACACCGGCTCTGGCGAGCAGTCCGAGCGTTTGGTCGAAGAGTCTCCCTTTGGGGAGGGCGATAAGGGGTTGCCTGTTCATACAAGATCCGCGAGTGCATCCACCGAGAACGAGAAACCCACCGCCGGCAGCTCGGCGCCGAATTCCCGCAAGAGGGCGTCATAGCGCCCCCCTCCACCCAGCTCTGTGGTCAGCCGGGGGTGGAACAGTGTGAACATGATACCGGTATAGTACTCCATCTCGTCTATCTCTGCAAGATCGAATGTGATCAGGTCCCTCCATCGTGTGAGCCCGTTTGCCAGCTTCCGCAGTCCGGCAATGGCATACCGTGCAGAGGTGTTTGTGACAGCCTCACTCGCCCGCTGCAGGACTTCCTCGCCTCCAACGCAAGAGGCCAGAACCTCCAGCTGGTCATGAATGTCGGCGCTGACGCCAAGAGATTCAAGTCGGGCCGCGAGTCCGCGCGCATCTTTTCGGTCAATGGCAGCCTTGACCTGGCGCAGCGATTTTCGGTCCAGCCGGAGGTCGTTCACCAGGGACCGGAAAATGCCGGCATGGTTGATGTGGAGCTTCGCATCACGCACGCCGAGCGCATCGAGGGATGAAAGTGCGAGATCGATGATTTCGACATCCTGTTCGACCGAGTCCAGGCCGAGGAGCTCCGCCCCTACCTGCCTGAATTCACAGTAGCGCCCGCGCTTCGGGTCGACTTTGCGGAAGACGCTCCCCGCATACCAGACGCGTATCGGACGAGGGATTTGGAGGAGGCGGCTGGCGGCGATGCGCGCGATTGCGGGGGTGAAGTCTGCACGGAGCGCCAGCAGATTGTCGTCCCGGTCCAGGAACTTGACGGCCCTGTCTTCGACGCTCTGGTTTCCCCGCCGGTACAGCTCGTGATATTCGACGGCCGAGGGGGCAATTTCTCCGTAGCCGTGTTCACCGAAAAGGCGTGCAAGGGAATCCTCGATGCGTCTCCGCGATTGTGCATCACCGAAAAGCAGGTCACGAAAACCCGCCGGCAAACCGATGGTCGAACCACTTTTCATATGGCCTTTGCGTCCCGTAGTCAGGTGGAAGTTGTGTGAGTCTGCCATAAGAACACGAAAGCCCTTCCTGGCATTCCAAGAAGGGCTTTTTCTGTGACACGATTTCTTTCAGCTATCCATTCTTCAGTCTGCCAGGACATGCGGGAGTGTTTTCACCGTGATGGTGAGAATGGTGCTCGGCATGTGTCCAGGCATTATGATTCATCATGTTCGAATATATCCAGATCGCGGGTCACAGTCAAGGGAAAAATTACGCGTTTCTCTTGCGGCCAAAGCGGCGGGCCGGCGCATGGTGGTGTGGACCCCTGCGAGGTCCCCGTTCCGCGGCGGCTCCGGGCGCTTCCGCCTGGATTCTCACTGGCACGACGTCCCCTGCCGTCTTCAGCGTGATGCTTCCTCTGTACTGGAACAGGATCTGCCGGAAGAAGCCCTGGTCGTCGCCCCTGGCGACGAGGGAGATTGCTTCCCCTTCGTTTCCTGCACGCGCGGTCCTGCCGACACGGTGTGTGTACGAGTCGACATCCTTCGGGATCTCATAGTTGTAGACGTGGGAGATTCCGTCAATATGGAGACCCCTCGCCGCAACGTCTGTGGCCACCAGCACGCCGAACTTCTTCTGGCGGAAATCCGCCGCCGTCCGTTCGCGCTGCGATTGCGACATATTGCCGTTCAGGCACTTCGCAGCAACGCCTGCCTTTGTCAGCTGCCGCGCGATCTTCTGCGTGATGTGTTTCCGGTTGCAGAAAACCAGCACCAGTTTCCGTTCGTTTTTCAAAAGATGCACCAGGAGCGAGAACTTCTCATCCTGCATCGTCTGGTAGTATGTCTGGTGAAGCAATTCCGGCTTCACGGTGGACGCAAATTGCACCTGCTTCGCGTTCCGGAGGAACTTGTGGCTCAGCTGGACGATGTCGCTGGAGACTGTTGCGCTCAGCAGGAGCGTCTGGCGTTCCTTCGGCACTCTGCGGAGGATCTTCTCCATGTCCTTGATGAAACCCATGTCGAGCATCCGGTCGGCCTCATCGAGGATCAGCGTCCGGATGGTTGAGAGGTTGACGCTGCCACGATCGAGAAGGTCAACCAGCCGGCCGGGGGTCGCAATGATGATGTTGGTACGTTCGATCTTGCGCACCTGTTCGCCGATGGAGACGCCGCCGTAGACGGGAGTGACTCCGAGATGCTTCCCGCGCGAGAACTTGATGAATTCGCCCGCAATCTGCACGGCGAGCTCACGCGTCGGTACGACCACCAGCGTGGTCAGTCCATCGCGGCGATTTGTCCGTTCAATAACGGGAATGGCGAAGCTGAGCGTCTTGCCCGATCCAGTTTCGGATTGGGCCAGGACATCGCGTCCCTCGAAAATTGCAGGAATAATTTCCTGCTGGATTGGTGTCGCGGTCGTAATGCCGTGGCTTTCGAGAAGCGCCACCATGTCCTTGCTTAACCGCAAGGATTCTGATTTCATGTGATTCCTTGTGAAAGAAAAAAAAGTCCCCGGGGTGTCCGCAAGGTGCCTTTGCGTCGTCGTTGCGCGGTGCGCAATAACGCTCACAGCACTCTCCGGACACCCCGGGGCTTGAATGTGGTCAGCCGACCTGCTTAGACGAGGCTGACGTTCGCTGCCTGAAGGCCCTTGGGACCCTTCTCGACCTCGAACTGAACCTGGTCGCCTTCATTCAGGGTCTTGTACCCGTCGCCGACGATGGCGCGATAATGGACGAAAACGTCCTCGCCGCCCTGGCGCTGAATGAAGCCGTAACCTTTGGCTCCGTTAAACCATTTCACTGTTCCCTTTTCCATGGAACGTGTTCCTCTGTGTTGTTTGACGTCCGTCGTCAGCGGACAAATGTGGTCCAGCGCAAACTGTGTGCCTTTAAATGAAAAATCGCACCTCGTGGTCAGACAGCAGACCCAGAGTTGCGATTCAACGTGTTACGCTAACGATGTCTGTCAAACAACCGTGCGAACCCGCCCTTCGAATGTAGAACCAAGCGACTCTCAGGGTTAAAAGCGCAGCAACTTTGTACTGTTTCTTGACATTCCAGGGTACGACATTCTCCGGCGAATAGCAAGGGAAATCTTCATCAATTCCCATCCGGAGCAAGAGATGCGGAAATCAGGGGGCAAGACCGCGAATTCCATCGATGAGGACATAGGCAACACCAGCCATAACGGCTGAAGCAGGGATGGTCAGAATCCAGGCCCAGATCATTGTTCCCGCAATCCCCCATCGCACGGCCGAGAGCCGCTTTGTGGCGCCGACACCCATGATCGCTCCCGCGATGGTGTGCGTGGTGCTGACAGCAATCCCGCCAAATGCCGTGATCAAGAGAGTGATGCCCCCTGCCGTCTCGGCACAGAAACCGTCGGAGGGCTTCAACTTTGTGATCTTGGATCCCATCGTCTTCACGATTCGCCAACCCCCGAAGAGCGTCCCG
>Ga0209253_10004049_pt1 | contig 12813 bp, 11 predicted proteins | sample FrelakmetBRP12BR_FD_187145 | JGI IMG/M metagenome (GOLD analysis project Ga0209253, IMG submission 187145) | Freshwater lake sediment microbial communities from the University of Notre Dame, USA, for methane emissions studies - BRP12 BR (SPAdes)... | ecosystem: Environmental > Aquatic >...
GAGCGGGTGCTGGGCCGTCAGCAGCGCGTCCAGGCACAGGTATCCCGCATAGGTCAGGCGGTTGGTGAGGTCGGTGACGATGCCGGGTTCGAGGTCGCGCGTGGGCATGGACATGGCTCCGCTGGGCGCTGTGCCTCCCTCGAGTATAGCGACGAAGGACCATCGCCGTTGGTTCCGGAAGGCCGGGGAATCCTGGTGTTGCGGCAGGTCGTCCTGGCGCGTGCTCTGATACCATCCGCCGCGATGGTCGTTCTCCGCCTCGCCACCGCCGTTCTGATCGGTTCCGCCTTGGGGCTCGCGGCCTGTGGCGACGGCGCCTCCCCGCCTCGCACCCTCGCGCTCACCGACTGCCGGTTGCCCAGGCTCCCCGTCGCCGCGCAATGCGGCACACTCGAGGTTCCCGAAGACCGGACCAGGCCGGATGGCCGGAAGATCACGCTGGGCATCGCGGTGCTGCCGGCCAACACGCTGAATCCGCGCACCGACCCGCTGTTCATCCTTGCCGGCGGACCCGGTCAGGCGGCGAGTTTCCTCGGGCCATTCGCCGCGTCGTTGACCGGCGTGCGCAAGGACCGTGAGATCGTGCTCGTCGACCAGCGCGGCACCGGCCGCTCGTCGCCGCTAGCCTGCGCCGCGTTCAAGCTCGACGAAACTCCCGAGGCTGCGCTCGAACTCGAGCTCGATCCGGTGCCCAAGGCGGCCGCGTGCGCGCGGGAACTCGCCGCGCAGGGAATCGACGCCGCGCAGTACACGACGGCCGCCTGGATTGCCGATCTCGACGCCGTGCGCGTTGCGCTGGGCTACGGCAAAGTCAACCTCTGGGGCGGCTCTTACGGCACGCGCGTGGCGCTCGAGTACCTCCGCCGGTATCCGGACCGCGTCCGCAGCGTCGTTCTCGACGCCGTCGCGGCGCCGTCGATGAAGGTGAGCCTCGACGTCTGGCCGGCGCGCGACACCGCGCTGTCGGCCGTGCTCGACGTGTGCGCGCAATCGCCCGCCTGCCGCGCCGCGCATCCCGACTTGCGGGCGACGCTCGCCGCGATCCGCGATCGGTTGGGCACGCACGGTCGTGACGTCGCGGTGACCGATCCCCGCACCGGCGAACGGCGGACGCAGCACGTCACGTTCGATCATGTCATCGGCGCGATCCAGCCGCTCATCTATGCGCCCGAACTCGCTGCGCTGCTGCCGGAAATCATCGAGGGCGTCAACGCGGGCGACTACGGCCCCCTCTTCGCGGGCGCGATGCTCGTCACCGGCGATCTCGCCGAGCAGATCAACAACGCCCTGCACTATTCGGTGACCTGCGCCGAGGACGTGCCGCGCGTGTCCCCGGCCGACGCCGCGCGCGCACTCGCCGATGTGCGCTCGAAGGCCCTCGCCCTCCGCGCGCTCGCCGTTTGCGACGTCTGGCCGAAGGGTGCGAGCCCCGCCGACGCGGCAACGCCCGTGAGAAGCGACGTTCCCGTGTTGATACTTTCCGGCGGGCTCGACCCCGTGACGCCCCCCGCAAACGGCGCCGAAGTGGCGAAGACCTTGCCGGCGAGCCGGCATGTCGTCGCCCGCGGCTACGGCCATATCGTGTCCCCTCACGCCTGCGGTCCGCGGCTCATTGCCGCGTTCATCGATGACCCGACCTTCGCCACGCTTCCGGTCGCCTGCGTCGACCATTTCGAGAAGAGCTCCCGTCCGGCGCTGTGGCCCGACCGCCTCGGAGCGCGCTCTTGATCACGACCGAGAACGTGATGAAGTCGTTCGGGCGGCGCGGCGAAGTGCAGGCCGTGAACGGAGTGTCGTTCACCGCGGCCGACGGGGAAATCACGGGCTTGCTCGGGCCCAATGGCGCCGGCAAGACGACGCTGTTGCGGATGCTCGCCACACTGATGATCCCGGACAGTGGCAACGCGACCGTCGATGGCCACGATGTCGTCAGCGACCGCTACGCGCTGCGCCGGCGCATCGGTGTCCTGTCGGACGCCCGCGGGCTCTACCCCCGCCTGTCCGCCCGCGAGAACATCCGCTATTACGGCGCACTGCAAGGACTGGTCGGGGATGCGCTCGATGCACGCGTCGATGCACTGATCCGGGCGCTGTCGATCGCCGACATCGCCGACCGTCGCGTGCAGGGCTTTTCGCAGGGAGAGCGGATGAAGGTGGCGATCGCGCGGGCATTGGTCCACGACCCGCAGACCATTCTGCTCGACGAACCGACCAACGGCCTCGACATCATGAGCATCCGCGCGCTGCGCGACCTGCTGCGCGCGTTGCGCGAGCAGGGCAAGTGCCTGCTGTTCAGTTCCCACGTGATGCAGGAAGTGTCCGCGCTGTGCCAGCGCATCGTGATCCTCGGCCGCGGGCAGGTCGTCGCAACCGGCACCGCCGACGAGCTGCTCGCGCAGTCGGGCGAGCGTACGCTCGAAGATGCGTTCGTGCGCCTGCTGGGATCCGGAGAAGGCCTGGCCGCGTAGATGGACTCCCCCCGCAGCAATTCGGCGCCAGCGCGCATCGGCGTCGTCGCGCGCAAGGAAGTGGTCGACATCTTTCGCGACCGGCGAACCATGCTGGTCACGCTGATGACGGCGATCGCGGCCGGTCCGGTGCTGATGCTGCTCGTGCTGAATCTGGTCGCGCGTCAGGCCGACAGGGTGCGGGAGATCAGCCTGCCGGTCATCCGGGGCGAGCAGGCGCCCGCGCTCATCGCGTTTCTCGAGCGGCAGCAGGTGACCCTCACCCCAGCGCCAGCGGATTTCGAGGAACGCATCAAGACCGGCGATCTGGACGTGGTGCTCGAGATCGACGCCGGGTTCGCCGCGGACGTCGCCAAAGGCAGGCCGGGCACCGTGCACCTCGCTTACGACCGCTCGCGCGACCGCGCGCGGGCGTCGATCGCGGAGGTCGAGTCGCTGCTGCGCGCCTACAACCGCGAATGGGGCCGCGGGCGCCTGCTGTTGCGCGGCGTCGCGGCCGAAGTCGCGAATCCCCTGAACGTCGAGTCGCGCGACCTGGCCACGCCGCAGAGCTCCGGCGCGCTGGTGCTCTTTCTCATCGCGTTCTACGGGCTTTTCGCTGCCGTGATGGGCGGGATGGCCGCCGCGCTCGACACCACGGCCGGCGAGCGCGAGCGCGCATCGCTCGAACCCTTGCTGACGACGCCCGTCGCGCCACTGGAGCTCGCGGTCGGCAAGTGGCTCGCGGTCGTCGCATTGAATGCGACGGCGGTGCTGCTGACGCTGTCGGGCTTCTACCTGATGCTGCGCTTCGCGCCGCTGCCGGCCGTGGGCATTCCGTTCCTGTTCGGGCTCACCGAACTGGGCCGGTTCGTCATCGTGCTCATTCCGCTGATCGCGCTGATGCCGGCGATCCTGCTCTACGTTGGCTGCCGCAGCCGGACGTTCAAGGAGGCCCAGTCGAACCTGTCGGTGTTCCTGTTCGTCGTGTCGCTGATTCCGATCGTGCAGATGTTTCTGCAGCGCAAGGAGCCGGCATGGCTCACGTGGATTCCGATCTCGGGTCAATACGCGCTCCTTTCCCGCGCGCTGCGCGGTGAAGCGTTGCCGATGATCGAGCTGCTCCAATCGTATGCGGTCCCGGGCCTGCTGACGCTCGCGGCGCTCCTCGCGGTGGCGCGTCTCTTCTCCCGCGAGTCGGTACTGGCGGGAAAGTAGGCGCCCTTGTCGCGATCCCGGCGCGTTTGGATGCGGATCGAATGGCGTGGCAGTTGCGGAGTGGCGCCCCGTCAGCCCAGCTGGCGGATCACCGCAAGCGGCGGCTGTTGCATCATCCCGCGCGTGCCGAGCCAGCCGGCGAGCGTCACGGCGATCGCGCCCCCGGCAATTCCGTACAGCCACACCATCGGGTTCGCCGAGAACGGAATCTGGAATACGCGGTCGGAAAGGATGTAGCCCATCGCCGTAGCACCGGCGGCCGCGAGCAATCCCGCGAGCGAGCCCAGAACGAGGAACTCGGCGATCTGCGCGGCACTGAGCTGCCGCCGCGATGCGCCGAGCGTGCGGAGGATCGCGGCGTCGAAGCGCCGCTCGTCCTGCGTTGCCGCGATCGCCGCCTGCAGCACGAGCAGGCCGCCCGCGAGCGTGAACAGGAAGACGAACTCGACCGCCTTCGCCACCTGGTCGATGATCGCCTGCACCTGCCGCATGATTTCGCCGACGTCGATCGCGAGCACGTTCGGATACTGCTGCACCAGCGCCGAGAGCCAAGCGCCCGATTGCGGGCCTTCCGCGACGCGCACCGCCCCCAGGTATGTCTGCGGCATCGACTCCAGCACGCCCGGCGCAAACAGCGTGAAGAAATTCGGCCGGAAGCTGTCCCAGTCCACCTTCCGCAGGCTGGTGATCGTCGCGCTCACCGGCGTTCCCGCGATGTCGTAGGTAAGAGTATCGCCCAACTTCAGCTTCAGCGATTCGGCGATGCCCTCCTCCATCGAAATGCCGGCCTGCGCGCCCGTGGCGCCGGCGAACCACTTGCCGGCGACGATGCGATTGGTCTTCGGCAGCTCGCTCGCCCACGACAGATTGAACTCGCGCTCGGCGAGCCGACGCGCTCGGGCATCCTCGTATTGAGCGGTGTCGAGCCGCTTGCCGTTGAGCTCGACGAGCCGGCCGCGGATCATCGGATAGAGCACCGTGTCGGAGCCCGTCGCCGACTTCAACGCCGCGCGCACGCCGTCGACCTGATCCGGCAGCACGTTGATGACGAAATGATTCGGCGCATCGGGAGGCAGGCTCGCGCGCCAGTTCCGCATCAGATCGCCACGAACGACGGTCAGCAGCAGAAGCGCCATGAGCCCGAGCGCCAACGCGCCGATCTGCAGACTCGAGGCGAGCGGGCGCCGGCGCAGGTTCGCGAGCCCGAAACGCCACGTCACGCCGCGCTGCGGCAGCCGCTTCAGCAGGATGATCAACAGCCAGGCCGCGAGCGCGGCGACCGCGAGCAACGCGCCGATGCCGCCGACCATGATCGCGCCCGCCTTTGCATCCTGCGCCTGCCAGGCGATCAGAATGGCGATGACGCCGGCGCCAAGGAGATACGCCGCGACGCCGCCGGGCCGCGGCCGGGGAAGATCACGGCGAAGCACACGCAGCGGCGGCACGCTCGCGAGCGCGATCAGTGGCGGCAACGCAAAGCCGAAGAGCAGCAGCACACCCGTGCCGAACGCCGCGATGGCGGGCAGGATTCCCGGTGCCGGCAGGTCAGTCGTCGTTATCGAGGACAGCAGCATCACCAGCAGCTGCTGGCCGGCAAGCGCGACGCCGATCCCCGCGGCGCTCGCGGCAATGCCGAGCGCCCCGAATTGCAGCACGAACAGCAAGAGCGTCCGCTGCCGCGGCGCGCCGAAGCAGCGCAGCATCGCCGCCGTATCGAGATGGCGACGCAGGTAGCGCGACGCGGCAAGCGCGACCGCGACCGCCGCGAGGATGACCGCGACGAGTGCGGAGAGTCCGAGGAATTTTTCCGCACGCTCGAGCGTCTGCCGCACCTCGGGCCGCAAGTCCCTGACGTTCTCCATTCGCTGGCCCGGCTTGAGCTCCGGTTGCAGCCAATTGAGATACGGATCGAGTGCATCGCGCCCCGACAAGTCGGCAACGAGCAGCCGATAGACCGCGCGGTTGCCGGGTTGCAGCAGGTTCGTCGCCGGGACGTCGTCGAGGTTGACGAGCAGGCGCGGTCCGATCGCGAGCAGCCCCCCCGCCACCTCCGGTTCCTGTTGCACGACAGCGCTGACCTTGAGCGTTGCGTCGCCCACTGCAATCGCGTCGCCCACGCTCACCCCCAGCCGCGCCGCGAGCCGGGCATCGGGCCACGCTTCCCCACGCAACGGAATTCCCGGGGCGCGCGTGCCGTCCGCGGTGCTGGAGTCGACAAGGATGATCGCCCCGCGCAGCGGGTAACCGCGGGCGACGGCTTTGACGTCGGCGAGCACCGCACTGCCCGCGGCGGCGGCCGCCCCGGCACGTTGCACCATGCTGTTGAACTTGAGCGCGGGGGTCGACGCGAGGCCGCGCCTCTGCGCCTCGGCGGCATAGGTATCGGGCAACGGCCTGTCGCCGGAAATCAGTACGTCGGCACCGAGCAGCAGATTTGCCTGCCGCGTCAGCGCGCCCTTCACGCGATCCGCGAAGAACCCGACGGTTCCGATGCTCGCGACGGCAAGCACCATCGCCGCGATCAGCACGGTGAGTTCCCCTGCACGCCAGTCGCGCGAGAGCATCCGCAGTGCGAGACGCAGCGTGTTCATCGGCGCTCGTCGCCAACCAGCCGCCCGGCCGCGAGCGACAGCCGCCGTGCACACCGTGCCGCGAGGCCCCCGTCGTGGGTGACGAGGAGCAGCGTCGTGCCATGCTCACGGTTCAATCTGAACATCAGGTCGGCCACCTCGACGCCGGTCGCGTTGTCGAGGTTGCCCGTCGGCTCGTCGGCCATCAGCAGCTTGGGCTCTCCGGCGAAAGCGCGGGCGATGGCTACCCGCTGTTGCTCGCCACCGGAAAGCTGTTTCGGGTAATGGGTCGTGCGCATGGCAAGCCCGACGCGCGCGAGCCACTCCTTCGCTCTCGTCACCGCGTCGGGAGCTCCCGCGAGCTCGAGCGGCAGCATCACGTTCTCGAGGGCGGTGAGCGCGGGAAGCAGCTGGAACGATTGGAAGACGAAGCCGAGCAGCCGCTGCCGAAGCGCGGCGCGCGCGTCCTCGTCCAGACCCGAGAGTGCATTGCCATCGAGCCAGACTTCGCCGTCGCTCGGTCGGTCGAGCCCGGCGAGCAGCCCCAGCAACGTGGTCTTCCCCGACCCCGATGCCCCGACGACCGCAACCGTGTCGCCCGCATCGATGTCGAAGCCGACATCGTCCAGGATGGTGAGCGGCGCGTCGCCGCTCGTCACGATCTTGGTGAGACGCGAGGCACGAAGAATGGATGCGGACGGCGAAGGAACGGAAAGAGGTGGCACGGGTCGAATTCTACCGCGCGGCTCGCACAGCGGCGCGCGAGACTCTACAATCGCCGCTCGATTTGCCTTGCGCGCACGCCCCTACGATGATTCGCCGTCACTTCGTCCTTGCCCTTCTTGCCGCCGCCGCATTCACCTTTGGGCTGGATCGGCACGCGCGCGCCGATCCGGCCGCGCCCGTGCTGCTCGTCGTCGGCGATTCGATCTCGGCGGCGTACGGCCTTCCCGCCGGCGCAGGCTGGGTCGACCTGCTTGCCGAGAGGCTCGCGGCGCAGCGTTTTCCCCAGCGCGTCGTCAATGCGAGCATCACCGGTGACACGACGGCCGGCGGACGCGCCCGTCTCCCCGCCCTTCTCGCCCGCCACCAGCCAGCGATCGTGGTTCTGGAACTCGGTGGCAACGACGCGCTGCGCGGAGGCAATCTCGCATCGACCCGCGACAACCTCGCCGCCATGGTCGCCGCCGTGCAACGCAGCGGCGCCAAGGCGCTGATCATCGGCATGAAGGTGCCGCCGAATTACGGTCCGACGTATGTTCGCGAGTTCGACGCGCTCTTTGCCGGCGTCGCGAAAGCGCACAAGGTACCGTTGGTGCCGTTCTTCTTCGAGGGCTTCGGCGAGAAGAACGAGATGTTTCAGGCGGACCGCATCCACCCGACGGCAGCGGCCCAACCGCTGCTGCTCGACAACGTGTGGCCGGTGCTGCGCCCAATGCTCGGCATCCCGCGATGAACGCTGCTTCGCCGGCGCGCGATGGGAACAAGGTGAAGGTCGAGGCGATTGCCGACTACGTCGACCGCATCGACGTCCGCAGCCCATCCGAATTTGCGGAGGATCACGTCCCCGGCGCGGAAAATCATCCGGTACTGGACGACGCGGAGCGTGCGCGCATCGGGACGATGCACGCACAGGATTCGGCGTTCGCCGCGCGCCGCGCCGGCGCGGCACTGGTCGCGCGCAACATCGCGGCGATGCTCGAAGGCCCGTTTGCCGACAAGCCGCGTGACTGGGCGCCGCTCGTCTATTGCTGGCGCGGCGGCCAGCGCAGCCGCTCGCTCGCGCACATGCTGAACGAGATCGGCTGGCGCGCGGTTCAGCTCGACGGCGGCTATCGGGCGTACCGGCGGCACGTCGTCGCGGAACTCGTCACGCTGCCCGGACGCTATCGCTATGAAGTCATCTGCGGGCTGACGGGTTCCGGCAAGAGCCGCTTGATCGCCGCACTCGCAGCGGAGGGCGCGCAGGTGCTCGACCTCGAGGCGCTGGCCCTGCATCGCGGATCGCTGCTCGGCGATCTGCCGGACCACCCGCAACCGTCGCAGAAGGCGTTCGAGAGCGAGCTGGTCGCCGCGTTGCATCGGCTCGACCCGGCGCGGCCGGTGTACGTCGAATCCGAAAGCAAGAGGATCGGCACGCTCCAGGTTCCCGATGCATTGCTCGCGGCGATGCGTGCGGCGGAATGCATCCGCCTCGAGCTCGGGCAACCGCAGCGCGTCGCTCTGCTGAAGGAGGAATACGCGCATTTTCTGGCCGACCACGGGACGCTGGCCGCCCGCCTGCAACGCCTCGTCCCGTTGCACGGAAAATCGACGATCGTCCGGTGGACCGATGCAGCCCGGGCGGGCGACTGGGATACGCTGGTCGGCGAGCTGCTCGAACTCCACTATGATCCTACCTACAGGCGGTCGATCGGCAGGAATTTCCCGCGGATCGCCGACGCCATCGCCGCGGCGCCCGCCGCGGTGACCGATATGGCGTTCCGGGCGCTTGCGCGCGAGCTCGACGCAAAGGTGCAATCGCGCCGGACAACCACCTCTGGAACACATCGATAGGGGTATCACATGCCAACGCATGCGTTTCGGATCGTGAACGTTTTCGCCGAGGCTCCGCTCGCCGGCAATCCGCTCGCCGTCTTCGAGGACGCGCGCGGGATGGACGACGCGACGATGCAGGCGCTCGCACTGCAATTCAACCTCTCGGAAACGACGTTCGTCCTGCCGTCCGACCGCGCGAGCGCGCGCGTGCGCATTTTCACGCCGACGTTCGAAATGCCGTTCGCCGGTCATCCTACGCTCGGCACCGCGCACGTGGTCCGGACACTCCGGGAGCTTGGCGATGACGTCACGCTCGAAATGCGCGTGGGGATCATCCCCGTGCAGGCGCGCGGCGACGTATGGACGCTGCAGGCCAATCCGCCGCGGCATCGGGCGGTTTCCGCAACGCGGGCCGATCTGGCAGCGATGCTGGTGCTGGCCGAGGCCGACGTCGCGCCCGACGCGGCTTCCCCGCCCCTGTGGGTCGACACAGGTTCGGAGCAGCTGGTGATCCCGCTGGCCACCGCGGACGCCGTTCGCCGTGCAGCGCCGCGCGCCGATCTGCTGCACGCGCATGGCCACACCGGCCAGCGCGCGATGGCCTACGTCTTCGCGCCGGACCCGCAGGCGTCCACCGCGGGTGGCGCGCGCTCGGTCGTGTCCCGGTTCTTCTTTCCCAAGCACGGCGCCGTGGTCGAGGACCCGGGCACCGGTTCCGCGTGCGCCAACCTCGGCGGCTGGCTGATTGCGACCGGTGCGCCGCTGCCGCAGCGCATCGCCGTTGCCCAGGGCGACGCGGTGGGTCGGCCGTGCCGGCTCGGACTCGAAGTGAGCGCCGATCGCCAGATCCGCGTGTCCGGACGCGTGATCGAACTCGCGCGCGGAGCCGTCACGTTGTAGGGAACTCGACCCTACCGCGCCCCCCGGACGACCCGGCGGTTGCCGCTTGCGTCGACATCGGACGCCCACCCCTGACGACGTCCGCCCCCGCGATTACCCGACGGCGTTCGCGTCCCAGGCCGCGATGAATTCCGCCCAATGCGGCGCGTTGATCGCGGCGATCTTCTCGCGCGCAAGCGAGACTTCCTTCGCATACTCGCCCGCGGTGAGCTCGCCCCGCATCCACCGGAAGCGCTGGTAGACGAGGTAGGTGTTCATCACATCCGTTTCGCAATAGCGGCGGACCTCGTCGAGCTTCCCCGCGACGATCGCCGCGTGCACGGCGCTGCCGTCCATGCCGAGCTTCCCGGGAAACCCGCAAAGGCGCGCCATCGCGTCGAGTCCGGCAGCAGCCCGCGGCTGGTACATCGCGAGCACGTCCATCAGGTCGAGATGCCGCGTATGGTAGCGACCGAGGTAGCTGTTGAACTTGAACTCGCGGTCGTCATCGCCCCAGTCCCAGTACTTCGCCGCGGTGACGCCGTGGATCAAGGCGCGGTAGTTCAGCACCGGCAGGTCGAAGCCCCCGCCGTTCCACGAGACGAGCTGCGGCGTGTGCTTGTCGATGAGGTCGAAGAAGCGACGCACGAGCTCCGGCTCGGCATCGTCGACGCTGCCGACCGACGCGATCTTGAACCCTCCGCCATCCCGCAGGGCACAGGCGATCGCCACGACCTGCTGGAACTGCAGCGGCAGGAAATCGCTGCCGGTCTGCGCGCGCCGCCTCTGCGCGAACCACTCCACGACGCCCGCGTCCGAGAGCTCGGGCGCAACGCCGTGGACGCGTCGCAGGCCGGCGACGTCGGGGACGGTTTCGATGTCGAAGACCAGGATGGGGGTCATGAATTACGCCGGGAATACGCCGGTCGACAGGTAACGGTCGCCGCGGTCGCAGACGATGAACACGATGGTCGCGTCGGCAACCTCGCGGGCGATGCGCAGCGCAACCACGCACGCGCCGCCCGCGGAAATTCCGGCGAAGATGCCCTCCTCGGCCGCGAGCCGGCGCGTCATCGCTTCGGCTTCGGCCTGCGACACCTGCTCGATGCGATCGACGCGCGCGTTGTCGTAGATCTTCGGCAGATACGCGTCCGCCCATTTGCGGATCCCGGGGATCTGCGAGCCTTCCTCCGGCTGGGCGCCGACGATCCGGATCGCCGGATTCCTCTCCTTGAGGAAACGCGATACGCCCATGATCGTGCCGGTCGTGCCCATCGCCGAAACGAAATGGGTGATCGTCCCCCGCGTGTCACGCCAGATCTCCGGGCCTGTTCCACGGTAATGCGCGAGCGGATTGTCCGGGTTCGCGAACTGGTCGAGGATCACGCCCTTGCCTTCGTCGCGCATGTTTGCCGCGAGATCGCGCGCATGCTCCATGCCGCCGGCCTTCGGCGTCAGCACGAGTTCGGCACCATAAGCGCGCATTGCCTGCCTCCGCTCGACGGAGAGGTTGTCCGGCATCACGAGGATCATACGGTAGCCCTTCATCGCCGCGACCATCGCGAGCGCGATTCCGGTGTTGCCGGAGGTGGGTTCGATCAGCGTGTCACCGGGCCGGATGTCGCCGCGCTTCTCGGCCTCGACGATCATCGACAGGGCGGGGCGGTCCTTCACGGAGCCCGCGGGGTTGTTGCCTTCGAGTTTGCCGAGGATCACGTTCGGCGTGCCGCCGGGAATCCGGAGCAGACGGACGAGCGGCGTGTTGCCGACGGTGGACTCGAGCGTGGGATACATGAGCGGCAACGGGAGGTAGCGCAGGTATTGTAGCGGAGCGGATGGAGGACCAAAAAACAAGGCCCCGCCGTCGGGCGGGGCCTTGCACAACCGGAGCGAACGCCGTTACTTCTTGGCCTTGTCGTCCTTCTTCGCGTCGGCTGCCGCCTTGTCCTTGGCCGCCTTGTCGTCCTTGGCTGCCTTTGCCTTGGCCGCCTTCTCGTCGGCCGCTGCCTTGTCCTTAGCGGCCTTCTCTTCTTTGGCCGCCTTCGCCTTGGCTGCCTTCTCGTCGGCCACTGCCTTGTCCTTGGCCGCCTTTTCTTCCTTGGCGGCCTTGTCCTTGGCCGCCTTGTCTTCCTTGGCTGCCTTTGCCTTGGCGGCCTTCTCGTCCGCCGCCGCCTTGTCCTTCGCCGCCTTCTCTTCCTTGGCAGCCTTGTCCTTCGCTGCCTTGTCTTCCTTGGTCGCCTTCTCACCCTTCTTTGCGGCGGCGGGGGCTTCAGTCGCAGCGGCCGCCTTCTGGGCTTCGGCCTTCGCCGGCGCTGCCGCGGGGGCCGCAGGAGCAGCCGCCTTTGCGGCCTCGGCCTTCATGGGTGCTGCCGCGGGTGCCTTCGGGGCTTCGGCCTTTGCCGGCGCTGCCGGCGCTGCCGGCGCTGCCGCCGGAGCCACAGGAGCCGCAGCCTTCGCGGGTTCCGCGGCCTTGGCCGGTTGTGCGGGACTGGCGGCCGGAGTTGCGGGCGCGGGCACCGACGCAGCCGGCGGGGCCGCTTTGGCGGCTTCAGCCTTGGCCGCGGCGGCCGGCGCGGTCGTCGCGCCCGAAACTGCGATCAGGCCCTTGAGTTTGCTGAACTCCCCCTCCTTGATCCCGCTGACCTTCATGATGTCCTCGGGAGTCTTGAATGGGCCATTGGCCTTCCGGTAGTCGACGATCGCCTGCGCCTTCACCGGACCGATTCCCGGGAGCGAGTCGAGCTCTTCCTTGGTCGCCGTGTTGATGTTGACGGCGGCGAGCGCCAGCGCCGAAAACAGCAGCGTGACGATGAACATCAAAAACCGTTTCATGAGGGTTCTCCGTGGGGATGATGAGCGGATGCGCCGCCCCGGCGCCGGACGTGCGTTGGCGCGGGAACATTAACGCGGCGGGCGTGCTACGGGTTGACTTGCCAGCCGACAAGCGCAGCGCACCGCTCACCCAGCGGACCCTTTGCCCCGCGGTCAGGGTTTGCCGGCCACTGCGGCATCCCGCTTCGCGGCGACGGTCACCTCGCCCTTGGCGGCCCGCTGGGGCGCCCCGCCCACCTTTTCGGCCGCTCCAGCAGCGGCCTTCGCGGGTACACCGACCACAGTGAATTCGCCCTTGAGCTTCTCGAAGCGCTTGGCGCCTATGCCCT